>Ga0326597_10007692_pt1 | contig 14615 bp, 10 predicted proteins | sample RVTome_12_FD_203789 | JGI IMG/M metagenome (GOLD analysis project Ga0326597, IMG submission 203789) | Soil microbial communities from uranium-contaminated site in the Upper Colorado River Basin, Wyoming, United States - RVT100D185 | ecosystem: Environmental > Terrestrial > Soil > Contaminated >... | reverse complement strand
GTCGCCGCCAGAAACGCGGTCATCAGTTGAAAGCGCCCTCCAAGCGGACTAGTGATTGCTGTTGCTCGATCCATTCCTCAATGACTCCGAAGTTCTTTGTCGAGCCGCATCTGTAAGGATGCGGTCTTCCCCCTCCAGGAAACCTTTCCCTTTCGGTCTCGGTTCTGGTAGGAGAATACTTTTCAGCACGCTTTCCGTGCGTACCCATCAAGCACGGGCGTGCGATCGACAAGTTATACGGGTATGTTAAGAGGCGTGTCAACAAATTGTGCGGCGACCACTGGTCCGAGAGGGGCGTTGAAGGTGTGAAAAAGGGTGGTGCCGAACGAACCATGCCGCATACGGCGGAGCGTCGAGCCTTATCATGACCCATCCCGAGCTACCGGTATCAGGAACGACCAGCCTCATGGCTGGACTACGCGTTTTGGTCGTCGGGCTGGGGCGGTTCGGTGGTGGGGTCGGCGTGACGAGATGGCTGGTGGAGCAGGGGGCCAAGGTCACGGTAACCGATAACTCAACGGCGAAGTCGCTATCGGAATCGATCGACGCACTTTACGGGCTGGGCGTAACTTTTCGTTTGGGCGAGCACGATCCCGGGGATTTGGACGACGCCGAGTTGGTCGTCATCAATCCGGCCGTGGTCAAGTCACGTTCCGAACTGTTCGGCGAGGTCCAGCGGCGCGGGATGGATTGGACAACCGAACTGAATCTGTTCTGCGGGCGATGTTGCGGTCGCGTCATTGGGGTGACGGGAACATACGGCAAGAGCACGATCTGCGCCATGCTCGCCCATGTGCTCCACACCTGCCTCGGGCGGGAGTCTGCAAACTATACCGGCGTTTATCTGGGCGGGAATTTCGGCGGATCGTTGCTCAGTCGGCTGGCCGACATTTTGCCCACTGACATCGTGGTACTGGAACTATCCAACGCCCAGCTCGAGGACATTCCGCGGATCGGTTGGGTGCCGGAGCTGGCGGTGATTTGCAATCTCGCACCGCATCATCTGGATCGATACGGCGGCTATGCGGGATACCTCGACGCCAAGTTAAACCTGCTCGGCGACATAAAGCGTCCGAAACGCTTGATCATAGGCGCCATCGATGCGGAGGCGGAATCGACCTTGCTGAGCAAGCTTGATGGAAGCAACCTAGGTGTCACACGTGTGGCTCCAATGGATAGGCCCATCGCTCTGCGTGTTCCGGGGGCGCACAATCAAGCAAACGCCGCGTGCGTACGATCGATCGGGGCCTACCTGGGATTAGCCGACGGTGAGGTGGTCGAAGCGCTGGCGATGTTTGGCGGTTTGCCGCATCGGCTTGAGCATGTCCGGACCGTGGATGGCGTGGACTACTTCAACGATTCGAAAGCCACCTCCCCGGCCGCGACTATTCAGGCGGTTGAAGCGCTTGCTCGGCGGATGGTGGCCATTGTCGGTGGGCAAGAAAAGAACGCACCTTTCGAGGCCTGTGCCGAGGTGCTGAATCGCTATTGCGAAGTGATTATTTGCGTCGGAGCGAGCGGACCCAGGTTCGCCCAGGCCCTTGAAACGGCGGGCGGGGTATCAATTCGATCGGCGAGCAACGTCGCCCAGGCTGTTCGCATCGCACATGGGGTGGCGCAGAAGGGGGATGCGGTTCTCTTTTCGCCGGGCGCCCCCAGCTTCGACGCCTTCGACAATTTCGCCCATCGCGGCACCGTGTTCGTCGAGGCGGTCGCGCGGCTGGCCAAAGGCTCGGAACACGTCGAGACCTAAGTGGATGTTAAGGAAGATCTTACCGAGCCGCGACAGTCAGGGAGCGATTCTCTCACCAGGAATCGAACCGTTTCCTAATGGGCGCGGCTCTGAAAGAGGTTTCTAAAGCATCATTGCGTGGTACCGGCTTCCATCCGGTGGAAACGCCTGCAACCATCGGTTTATCTAATCGTCGTATGGGCGACGAGCAACAGCAGCGCGGCCGCGGCGCTACCCATCGCACAGCCCATCATAAAGCCTCGCAGTGTGAAATCGCCTAATATCCCTCCTTGTTCACCCACGGCCGGTTCGAGCACGCGCGGATCGAAGGTCCTGGCGCGGTCTGCGGGGAACCGGACACTCTGGTCAGTTGGTGTGCGGCGCTCCTCCGTTCTATCGAGTGGAAGTTCGAGCTGCTGGTCGGTATCGGATACTTTTCCGATGTGGGCCACCGAGGGTAAAAAGTCGCCCCGGCCACGGATGGGCACATGTTGAATGGTAGACTTTTGGGATGTTTCAGGTTCCATGTAATCTTCGATGAGTCTGTTGGCGTGTAGGCGCGCTGCGCGGTTACGATAGCGAGCTTTTCTAGCCTTCCCCGACAATCCGCCTCTACGTTCAGTTGGCATGACTCGACCTCCCTATCCTGAACGGACTTCAGTACGAAACAGCAAACCTCGTGTGCGTATTTCCCGCTCTTGGGACGTATCCCAGCGTTCTAAATATGTTATCGTCGTGGCCCCCCGGAATCGTCGAGAGAAATCGTGGATAGGGGTTTTGAGGACGAGAATCAGCCATGAGCGAGCCTTCAGGGCGTCGGATGCGTGGGTCATCAGGTTTTCCCCGCGACTCAGGATTGACGGGCGTATCTATCTAACGATGAGTTGGGTGGGGGTCTTTGCGATCAATTCGTACGTTTCCGGTCTTCGGTCGCGGAGGAAGGGGAAGTGGATACGGGCTTTGGTGACGACCTCTTTGGAGATTTCGGCGGTACAGGTCGCAGGCTCGCTGGCAGAAGATTGCGATAGAGCAGTATCCAGTGCCGCGACGACTCTGCCCAGCGGATCGATGATCATGGATTGGCCCATGAATTCGAGCGGGGGTTCGCTGCCTACTCGGTTGGCCATGGCGATGTAGATGCCGTGTGCTACGGCGGCCGCTCGCATCTCGATCTCATAGACGTTGGCGAAGGGCTCGGAAGCGGCGACGGCCGTGGGCACCAGAACGAATTCAGCGCCTTGCAGAATGAAGCTGCGAAAGACCTCGGGGAAGTGGCGGTCGTAGCAAATGGCCACGCCGAAGCGCCAGCCGTCCAACTCGAACACGTTGTAGCGATCCCATCCGCCGGTGTAGTAGAATCTTTCATTGTAGCCCGGTTCTTCCGCGATGTGCATCATGCGCTGTCGACCGACATATCGACCGGTACGATCAATGATCACGCTGGTATCGAAGAACAGGTGTTCCGGGGAACGTTCGTAGTGGTTGTAGACGATGTGGATGTTGTTGTCTTTTGCCAGGGCGGCGAACCATTCCATGGTCGGGCCGGGGATTGGTTCGGCGAGATCGAAGAAATCGTAGCGATGCGGTAATCGCGGGAAGAACTCAACGATCGACATTTCCGGCAAGACCACGAGATCTGCACCCGAGGCACCGGCTTGCTCCACGAGGCGCCGGGCCATGTCTCGGTTGTGGTCACGGTCCGGCGTGCATCGGGATTGTGCGACGGAAATCTTCATGGCCTCAATGTGGCGGCGAACGTGTGTGTTGTCAATTCAGTCCGTAGAGTCAGGATAGCCAATGTAAGTGCGCGCCGCCCGGTATAGAACCGATCCCCAATACAAGTGAGGCCCGGGGTTTCCAGCCTCGTTGTTCTACACATCTTTGCCTCAGTCTTGTGTAGGGAGACGTCCTTGTGGGATGCCCCAACGGGGCTGAATAACATAGCCCAAGGTAAGCGCAGCGCCACCCTGGGTTGCGGGAGGCAATACGACACCAACCCTGAAAGGGTTGAATAGTTGAATCATTTGGAAAATTGAACTCCTTTCGGGGTTTGATGACCTCGGTGTTGTTTCCCAGGGTGGCGTCCGCTTGAGGCGGACTTACCCTGGGCTACGTCATTTTTCCCTTTCAGGGAAGATTCCAGTCGTGTATTCTTCTGGTTCCGATGCATGAGCCGGCACCTCAACTTGTGTACAACAACGAGGGTTTCCAGCCCGTGAATCCACCGGCAAGATGCCGGTGCCACACAACTTTGGGATAGGCTCTTATTGGGGATAAGCTCAAAACTATTTCACGGCGTTCACACGGTGGCCGGTGCAGCTTAATTCGCCCATGGGCGGGGTGCATGCGGACATGACCTGATCATGATTCTCCGCATTGGGTGGTGGTGCGGATTATCGATCCGGCACTGCCTAAACGCATCTAAGGACTGCGGCGGCGGCGAGACTTGCGGCGTCCTTTGGAACGCTTCGGCGAATCGTCGGCCTGGGTCGCCACCGGTTTGTCGGAAAACGTGCCGATGTGCGCAACCCTGAGATCCTCCAATTGGAACGGGCCGTCGGCGATGATGGCCAGAGGAAAGTCAATGTCCGGGGCGTCGCCGGAGACGAAGGTGGCCGGGTATCGCGCCACGGCGGTGCCATCCATGTACAGGGCGAGGTCGTCGGACCAGATGGCTACCATCTCGTGCGACGAGATATCGCGGACGGGCACACGGACCTGTACGACGGAATCGTTTCGGTTGGCGTCAAGCTGTGTGAAGCCGAACCAATGGGTCTTAATGCCCGGCGTAGCGCGGCACTTGATGGTACATTTGATGACAAGAGGTGGCGTTTCGTTAATGCGAACGCCGAGCAATGACCCGCCTTGCTCATCTGTAGGTTTGACGCGCAAGATTCTGCCCTCGGCGGTCCAATACTGCTTTGAGTTGTCGATGTCGGCGAAGGCGGCGAGCGAACTGAGATCAATGGCCCGCCATCGTTCAATTCCCTTGACGGTTTCCATTTCGTTGACCCAGGGCTGAAAAACGGCGTTTTTGCTTCTGGCCGCCGTCGGTTCATCGGGCGCTGGGTTGGTGAGATCGCTGTCATTGGCGTGGAGCATCTTCATCCACTCCACCCAGCGCCGCTCAAATTCCTCCACCGCGTTTTCCACGGGGATGCCCAGGGCGGCGGCGCAGGCCGCGTCGTGACCATTGCCGGCCGCAAGTTCTCCCAGGAATGCGTGCATGGTCTCAGGCCCGGTCTCGAAGAGGTAGAGCACCAGCGTGGCCGACTGCTCGTAGAAGAGTGAGATCCGTTCCGGGTAGCCCTTTTGGTTGAAGAGGTCTCGCACGCGGAAGTATTCACCGGCTGCTACCTGACGGGCGAGTCGCGTGGCTTCGCCGTAATGATCGCGGGTTTGCTCGAAGCGTCCGGCGATGGCTTCGTGGAGCCATGTCGGGGTTGGTTGCCCGGCGAAAAACTCGTTAATGACGGCATGTGTCAGTTCGTGGGGGAGGACACTTTCAATTCCATACTTCCAGATATCGCGACCGCCACTTCTCCGCCGGCTGCCGCCTCCGCCTGTTGACTGGGGTTTGAGCTGGTATAACAGGATGAACTCGGTGCTGCCGGTGATGTGGCGCATGGTTACGCCGCCCGTGCCCTCCGGGGCGCCGTGTTGCACGTAGTCGCTGTAAGTAGGGTAGACGACAATGGGAAACCGCACCGGCCAGGATCGACCACCGAAGAGTGTGTCGATCATGAACTCCATATAGATTTCGGCACGCTGACCGATCACCTCTGACAGTCGTTCGTTGGTCGAATACACCCTGAAGTGTTCCGTTTCGCGGGCGAAGGGCGGAACCTCGAAATCGTACGGCGCGGGCAGGATGGGGGGGAGGTAGTCTGTATCTTCGACGACTTCGAGCCCGGCCCAATCGACCTGCGGCATGGGAATGCGGAACGGATCTTCGCGGTCTCTGGACGTGGTCTGTGCCTTTTGGCCCCGTCGATCGATTTCAATTCGGCGAAGCCGGCTTAGCGCACGCCGTGCGATTCGGAGCGTTTCATCGCCCCGCGCGATAATCATCAACTCTTGCCACGTCTCAATGGCCTGTTCAGTTTTGCCACTCTTTTCGTAGGCCTCCGCCAGCCAGATGCGCGCGGTTTTGTGTGCCGGGTTCTCGTCGGTTTCCTTTTGGAGCCACTTCACGGCTTCACCATAACGGCCATCGTCGAGCATCTTTCGCGCGTCATCCAGGTCGATAGACCAAACCTGCGATGCGCTGGTCAGAACGAAAATGACGGCGATGCGCGCGTGAAGCAAACGTCGGGGCAAGCGGGTTACCGGGCTAAACACGGGTGCGGCTCCTTGCTTTCTTGACGGCTTTGATCATGGCATCACCGCGTCGCTGATTGTCCATCAACATGTTCCGTAGATCGCGCAAGGCACGGGGATAATGGTTGACGCGCTCCGTCATGTAATCAACCAGCCGTGCGAATGGGTCGGCGGCTTCAAGGAATTCATCGCAGCGTTTTCTCCATTGCATCTGTCCGTCTTTGGTTAGCTCACCGGTTCGACGGTCGAAAGACGGCGTGAGTCGCTCCGGGCTGAGCTCGATCGCATCGCGAAACAACTCCTGCATGACGGGAAGCAAGTGGTGCAGCTCCGTGCGAACGAGGTCCATCTCAAAGGCGCTCCCGTAATCGCCAAGAATGGCTTGGGTCTTCGCGAGCGTCGTTTCCGCCCGTTGGAGATCATTCATGTAGGGCAAGTGCTTGGCGATGTGGCCGGTGTGGGGTGTGTTTTTCACCGCATCATAGATCGCCTGAACATCCAACTTCTCCGCGAATCGCTTAACGCTGAGATCATCCTCGACGAGCAACTGTTCACAATACTCCTCCAGAGCGATTCTCATGATCTCGCGGTCACGGAGCGATCCGGGGTGTTTTGCGAGTGACATGAGTGAGGCGCTTTGGATGAAATTACGGGCATGTTTCTCCCCCACGTAGCGGAGATCGTAGTTTTCGTTTGCGTTGAGGATGTCGAGGTGCGCCTGTGCGCGGATCTGCGCACCAGGATTCCCGCCGGCGGTCTGCCGTTCGAGCATCGTGCGGACTTGCTGCCAGTGTCCGAGTCGTTCCTGAATTTCGATGACCAGCCAGTCGTAGCGCAGTCGAGCCGATGAAGACAACTCTTCGGGGCTAAGTGCCTTGAGGCGGTCTCGTGCACGCTCGTAACGTCCCAGGTCGTAGTCCGCCTCGGCGTTGAGAACGATTCGCACGGCCTGCGGCAGTTGCGAGAACCGAGCTGACGAAAGCGATTCGGCGTCGGCGATGACGCGTTCGATGTCGGATCGGAGGAGTGTGCGGACGCCAAACCGCGTATCGACGTGGACGGTTCTGCTGGTTTGTAGCGTCACACTCCCATCGACGAAAGAACCGTCTTTCAGGATGAACGTATCGGCGGCGGCGGTGGATGCCGTGGCCGACATCGCGATGCCGAACAATTGGAGCCATCCGCGTGACATTATGGTTCTGATGCCTTCCTGCTCGATTTATCCTGTACTTTACGAGCGTAGGCCGCTAAACATGCGTTCATAGCTATTTCTCGGGCATCACGGGGCATCGGGCCTTCGCACTCCGGGAAGTAGTGATATCCAATGCCGGAGGCGATATCGTGAGCACTGTAGAGACCAGCCGCCTTGTTGCGATAACGAATCTCATACAAATCGCACCTACCGCGATCGGAGAATCGGGTGCGTAAAGACGGCCTGAAGGCGACCGTAGAAACGTCAAACCCTTGCGTGCCGGGGATCTTTCCTGAAAAGATAGGGTGGGATCGCCGAATACGGTGAAGCGTCACGCCATCCATGTTCTCTATGATCGCGCGGTATGTTTCATCCCAGGCGGGGCTCCCGCCGGCAATATCTACGAATAAGTACCGGCCTTGCTGCAGCCCGACGAGGAGCGCATGGCGTTGCTCCGCAGTCAAAGGTGTATCGCCAGTGACACTCAACCAGACTATGTCGGCCTCCTGCACCCTTGTTGTCGTGTTCACTTCCAAGTGGAAATGGTCACGCATCAAGCGGTCCAGTGAATCGATCATCTCCGGAAAGGCCGGCACGTCTCCGCCGGCCTCGAAGTGCAGGGCGTTCATTGAAAACAAAGAGTGCGTGCCCGTGGCATACGTGGAGGGGGCGAACGAACTGCGGAGCTCCGTTTGATCGGTGGCGTAACTCAGGATGCTGTTCATCATCTCGAAAGTGTCGCCGTGTTCACGCAGTTGGTACAGGTGCCATTGGCACGACCAACTCTCATCGGGCAAGTAGAGAAAATGCCGGAGGCCGTTGCCCATGACCTTGACCGGCGGCGTTTTAGCAGGTTTTTTCCGGGGCGAAAGCAACGGCGAGTCGGCGGGAAGCTGGACCAGGTGAAACTCGGGGAAAACCGATTCCAAGCTCGATAAGACTTCGCTTCTGAGTTCGCCTTGTCTCTCGGAGATGTCCACGACAATGCTACCGCCGGCGAATACATACGCCCGCAGTTTTCCCCATTGGGCCGGACCCCAGTCGAATGGCCCTTTGAAACTGAGCAGTAGCAAAGGCACTTCCGCCAACTCGCGAACGCTTCGATCAATACTCGTGCGGCGCCAATTCAGCGGATGTCCGCGCTGCGTGCTCATGTACCGAACCAAGTGCGCCACGTCGCCGTTATACTGCATCCAACCATGCTCGTCTTCACCAACGACGATGCGTTGGCACACCGTTGGTGCGCCGCCGGCGCCCAATATCAAGAGGGCTTCCGCCGTTCGCCGGAGCGATGGAGATTCCGTCCAATCATCCTTGCCGCGCACGCCAAACAGTGCCGTTTCCGAGTCAAAGTGTCGGAGCATGGTGCGCACCGTATCCGTGAAAGCTCTCCGATCATTGAAAAACGCCAAGCCGGAAACCTCCCCCAACCACTGCATCGCAAAGGGGTCGATGAAAGGGCTGGGTATCTCTTGCGTCGCGGGGGGGGCACTGGCGCTTTTCCCGAAGCGGCGGTCGAGCCACTCAAGAGCCCCGTCAATGGCACGGAGTTGTCTTCGGCTTGCGAGGTAGGTGTTGCAGCGGCGACCCCCAACGCCGCTTGCCATATCCAGCGCGGTGAGCAAGGCAGTGCTCCCGAGGGCCGTATAGGCGTTGGTTGCGATCAGCCCCGTGCCCCCGTAGCGTTCCAATCGCTCGCTGAATCCGCCGTCAAACACCTGCGCTTCCGTCCAATACTGCATGACGTTTCGCCAGAGTGGGGTATCAATCTCGGCCCCTGCGAATCGTGCTTCACGAAGACTGCGCAACACCATCGCCGTTGAATAATTGTCCGCTGAGATGGTGATGGGATCATCGGACTGCGCTCCGCGAGTTTGGAACGACCAACCCCCGCTGGCGAACTGGGCGTCACCCAATGACTGAATGTCGGCATGAATCACCTGCCGGAACGTCTTAAAGTCTCCGTAGCGAGCGAGACAATACAACCTGGCCGCACGGGTTTCAACGCTGAAGTCCTCCGAGTTGCCTTGGGGGACTTGCTGCGCAAGCCAGTGCATGGTCGGTGTCAAGGTCTTGGCGGCACTCTGTATTTCGGCGAGCGCGGAGACGGCCAGTGCCGTCAATAGGACGCTTTCCTCCAGAGAATCACCCGGCCATTGTTTTTCCTGACCCCGCGCCGCGCCTAGAGACTCGGCCGCGCGAGTGACGGCTTCTGCGATTCGATCTTCCAGGACGTCGCGCATGGGAACGTAGCGCACGGGTACCGGCATGTCGGACTTGGAGATGATGGCCTTGCTGTCTTCGATCTCCCGGAATAAGACCCGTTCAACGCGAAAATAGCTTCCGAAGTCGGCGGGTTGCAGAACGATCCATGCGGCCCCGCTTAGCCCCTCAAAGTATGGTGTTTTCACGGTTCCAGATGGAAACGTCATGCGCTGGATGCGATCGTCGTCGGGGACTTGGGGATTGTGAACCGTCACATTCGCGGCAACCATTTCGCCGTCGACCCACATCGCCGGAATGACGGCCTGAAGCCCTCTTTGCAATGGATCACGTTCTCCGCTGACTTCCATCGTCCACCGGTAGCGGCGCTGCGGGCGGATTTCGCCGCGCACCCGCAACCAAACTTCGAGGCTTTCGATACGGGTTGACCTGCCCCCTCGACTGCGCTGTCGCGTGTCCACAATGAGCCCATCGCCATCGTAGCCAACGAACAGGTCGCGCCGTACAACCGATAGCGGCTCGCGCGACCGAACCACGATTCTTCCGAAATCGAACTCCGGGTCGGAGAATCGATATACGATTTCGCCTTCCGAAAAGCTATCCCTGCCCGTCGCGCGCCGGTAGGCGATTTCGTCGTAATGCCCTAAAGCGATCAGATTCGGGCCGGCTTGCGAGGTGGGCGGAGCTAATAGGCAGGAGCCGAAGACCCCCGTAAGGATTAGGGTGTAGCGTTGGATATTCGTCACCATGGGCTCCTTCAGCACGGCCGGACGATCGCTGTGCAGATACCGCTACGAATACAGCCTTGATGATTCTATGTTAAAGACCGGCTATTGGCTAGTGCTCCGTCGCGCCTAGGAGTCTGTCGAGTATGATGATTTGAGGACTATGGTTTAATGCGGGATGTTGTGAGGGAAGGTGGACACGTTGTTTATAGAGGAACTCGTTCAAAGTTCGCCGATGAGCGCCTCACGAGTCGCTTTCGGATTGGATTCGTCTTTACGCGAGTTTCTCATCAGAACACGAATCCCTTACTTTCGCATCTAACTGGCCGAGCCATCAAACGCCTCATCGGCGAACGATCAACCTCGGCCGCGGCTGGGCCTATTTGCCAGCAGAGATCATACACACCAGCCGCCAGCAGAGTCGTTCCAAATTCCGCCCAATTTGGCATGCGAAACTTATGCCGGACGGCGAAGTGACCAGCTACGGCCGCATCCGTTTGACCGCCCGCCCGCTCGATACATCAATAATCCTCCTTAATCCGCGACCCTCGAACTGTGGCCCGCCGGACGACGCGATTGATTGCTGTTGGCGACATGGTAACTCCTCCACATGCGACCTCCATTACTAGCAGTACGTCCGATATTTCAACGTACCCGTCACCGTGGACCAAGTCAAGGGTTGCCGGACCTAGAGAAAACTGCAGGGCCGTGCAGAACGGCATTCAACGTCATCGATGAAGGGTGACGCTCCGTTACAAATGGCTACTTCGCGTTGTTCCAACTGGCTGCTAAGCCAAACGTGACATAGGCTGTCACTGTTCTCATCTTGAAGCGCATGGTGATCGGCAAGCTACGGTCTGGGGTGATACAGGCTATGGACGTGTTTAAGCTGGGTTTCATCGACGTGGGTGTAGATCTGCGTAGTAGTGACATCGGCGTGGCCCAGTAACTCCTGGACGATGCGTAGGTCGGCCCCGCCGGCGAGCAAATGGGTTGCGAAGCAGTGCCGCAGGGTGTGGGGTGATATCTGACGTTTGATACCGGCGAGCGTGGCGTACTTGCGCACCAACCGCCAGATATTGGTACGATCCAGCGGACGGCCGGTCCGCGAGAGCATCAAGGCATTGACATGGTTGTGGCCAAGGAGTCGAGGTCTGAGCATTTCGAGATACTCTTCGATGGCGGCGATGGCCTTGCGACCCACGGGCACGATGCGTTCTTTGCGGCCCTTGCCGATACATCGGGTATAACCGAGATCAAGATTGACCTGGTCAATCGTAAGATCGGCCACCTCGCTGACGCGCATTCCGGTAGCGTAAAGTAGTTCCAACAACGCCTGATCTCGAAGGTAGAACTCGTCATTGGGCGAAGGCGCACATAGTAAGGCTTCGATTTCAGAATAGCGTGCGGTGTTGGGAATTGAACGCCAACGCTTGGGGGACTCCATCAATGTGGGGATATCGCGTTTGAGCACCCTCTCGGCTAAGAGGAACCGCAAGAAGACTTTGATGGTCGAGAGGTGCCGGGCGATCGAAGAAACGGACAGACCCCGCTCCTTCAGATTGATCATGTACTGCTGAATGTCGTCCATGGTGATTTCGGACCAAGCCACCATGCGCGCTTCGAGAAACGTAGTCAATCCGGCGAGATCGCTCTGATAGGCCGTAACCGTGGCGCCCGCCAAACCGCATTCGAGAAACAGATGATCAAGGAATTGCTTGACCATCGGTTCGGTTTGACGGGGCTTGCAAACCGGTTGTTGTACTGCGAGCATTGAGCAGATCCTCCAGAGGGACATTCACGAAACGAGTGCCAGATAATGACACTATATACTAAAGTGTAGGATGTCGCCCGTTTCCCCAACGCAAGCGTCCATTGTACGGGATTCAGCGCTTTCGTCAAAACGGTCTTAACGGCGCGCATCCAGCCAGTCACTCATAGCAATCAAACAAAGGGAATATCGGACCGTGAACGGATTGAACACCACACACAAGCGCAAAAGTTGCGCGTTATCGCTCGCAAAGTTTTTATCGCAACCCTTTCTTGAATGCCATAGGCATGTCCGAGGGACAATCAAATGTTTTATGATCGGGATTAGCCTTCACGGCGCAAAACACAATACATTATCGGCGGTCAGGCAGAGTTAAACCGCAATGGGAATACGCTTCACGATCGCACAAAGCGGGAGGAGTTTGGAAGTCCAATCTAACTCCACGATCGAGCCGCAGACGGAATCGAATCCCGACAGGCCTCGAGCCAGCGCAAATCCTTATCGTACGAGGAACTTGGAAATGCGTTTGACCCCGCACGCCGAAACAAGAATCGCTCTTCTGTTCCGACACGCAGGTGTTCGAACAAGTGCGAATTGACGATTCTTCCGAGCTGTTCGCTGCCGGGGCATGAAGGCGGGGATGTGCAAGAGTCGCTCGCACCCGACCCCCACCAATGATAGTCGCGCAACCGATGCTCACGAGACGGCGGATCAGCAACGCGAGTGTAGGCGCACCGGATAATGATCAAACCACATATTCGAGGGTGCCGACTCATGAGGAAAAATGCAGTTGCGTCGAAATGAGTTTCGATGCATAATCCACCCACCGGGGCCATGGCGCAGTTGGGAGCGCGTCTGCATGGCATGCAGAAGGTCGCGAGTTCGAGTCTCGCTGGCTCCAGTTATAAGTCGTTATTTCGCAACGACTTACAAAGCGCCGACCAAAGCTGGGGAAACGGAATTACCCTACGGTGCTACACTGAAAAACAATTCGCCGTAAACGCTCTGGGGCGATTCCCCCGTCCAATCAACACCACCTGGATGCCGACCGTTGCTGAGGACAATTCCGAGTAAGACTACCCGGAAAAGACTTTGGGGGCCGTTATCATGGCGAAAAGACCACTCCCCGACGTTCCCCCGTTTCGTACCCGCAAAGGCCTCGAACGGGTGGGCTCTCTAAACTGAGTTGCAATCACCATATACGTTCGTGGAAGGCGTACCTTTCGTAGTTGGTTCGGACCGGGCGGGCACTTCAAAGTCCGAAACTCGATACCTCGCCAACTGAGGTAACGCACCGGCAGAGAATACACTTCCGGTGTCCGTTTGAGCAAGACGAGGCTGCGCATCGCTTGAGTCGACCCCAACCGGCTTGGACTGGAATGGTACGCCGGCGGCCGAGTGGCATTGGATGTGACGCAGGGTTCTTATAACTGCGTAGCGCAGCTCGGAGCATCGAACACACATCCGGGCGAGATTCGAGCTTGATGACGTCGAGCCGATTGTCCGGCAACACGATGACGACACCAAGAACTCGGACCCGGTTCAGCCTCCATTACGGGCCGTAACAGTATTGGAGCTTCCGGCCTACAACGGCGCCACTTATCCGGCTGCGCCTCTGTTTCCAAAGGTGCCCGAAAAGCACGTTATGGCGAACAAGATCCGGGCGGACAAAGGGGCGGGTATTGACTACGAAACGGATTCCGGTGTGGTGGACTTCCATGCGCGGCGGGGCTCTGGTCTGAGCCGGCTCGTTAATGATTCGAGGGGGCCTCTGAAGGTGCTTCAGGACTTCGCCCGGCATAGCGATCCAAAGCTCAACCTACCTCCTTACGAGGTCAAAAACGGAGAGGGGGGGATTCGAACCCCCGGAACGGGTATAAACCCGTTCGACGGTTTAGCAAACCGTTGGTTTCAGCCACTCACCCACCTCTCCCAGGTTTTTGCAAAACAACAAGTCATGGCGATTTCGCCGTGAGTTGCGAAATCGGCTTTGCTAAAGTCGTTTCCTAGACTCGGCTCCCTCATACCATGTGCCGTTCGGAAAATAACGAGGCATAGTAAGGAAAGACCGCGAGTTTTCCTCAGCGTAATTGAGGTTCCTGACGGATCGCTCCAGCGAACAAAACTAATAGTAGGGCCGTGAACTTCACGGCCTGTCCCATCGATGAAGAAAGCCAGTTCTACTATAGCATGGATCTGCGGACCCGTAAACGAGACTACCACGGAACGGGAAGATCGCTGGCTGCCCGGAGGTTTCAGGCGAACCGGCACCCCCAACACCATGCAAAGACAGGGGTCGGCGGAATCAACGAAGCGGCCACCTGATCATGAATCGTTCTTCCGGATTTGACGCTATCCCGCCGGGCAGTCGACTCGGTCAATATAATGCGCCGTCATCCAACAAAGTGGGTTCGGGGGCCAAAGTTGTCAAGAAGGCAATTGCCAGATTTGAAGCCGGCGCGTCGGCGGAGCAAATGGCCGGGACGGCTCCATAGCCGGCTCAATTCAAGTGGCGAAAATGGCTGCGGCGAATCGTCTTAGGTTACTGAGGCATCCGGGGTTCTAGTCGCCCCTGGGCGCCTTTTCCCGTACTTGCAAGGCCGAGATCGGTGGGTCCAGAGATTTCCACGTGAATCAACCGCCCCTTGTGTG
>Ga0326597_10007690_pt1 | contig 14616 bp, 12 predicted proteins | sample RVTome_12_FD_203789 | JGI IMG/M metagenome (GOLD analysis project Ga0326597, IMG submission 203789) | Soil microbial communities from uranium-contaminated site in the Upper Colorado River Basin, Wyoming, United States - RVT100D185 | ecosystem: Environmental > Terrestrial > Soil > Contaminated >... | reverse complement strand
CGCCTCCGGCGCCGGAAGGTGCTCCACGACGTCGAGAAGGAGGAGGACGGTGACCCGGCGGCGAAGGTCCTCGGGGAGCGCGAACGCATCCTGCGACGGATGGACGAAGGGGCGGACGTCCGGGAGCGGCTCCACCTCCGCGAGCTCCACGCCGTGACAGTCGACGCCGGCCTTCCGGAGGAAATCGACGGTGAGCCCGCGCCCGCAGCCGACGTCGAGCACCACGGGGTGCGGCGGGCCGCCTTTGACGAGGCGGCCCACGACCTTGTTGCGGGCCACCGTCCAGAAGTGGCCGTCGGCTCCCTCCGGGTAGGCGAGGTCGTACTGCTCTCCCCGGAAGGTGGTCAGCCCTCGGCCCTCCGCCTCGGGCGCTGGTTGAAGGCCAGCACCCGCTTGCGGATCCGGATCGCGGATGTCGTCACCTCGACCAGCTCGTCGTTGTTGATGAACTCGAGGGCTTGCTCGAGGTTCAGCACGCGGTGGGGGGTGAGGCGCACGGCTTCGTCCGCGGTCGAGGCCCGCATGTTGGTCAGCTTCTTGGCCTTGGTGATGTTCACGTCCATGTCGGCCGGGCGCGCGTTTTCGCCCACGATCATCCCCTCGTAGACCGAGGTTCCCGGGCCGATGAACAGCTCGCCGCGGTCCTCGAGGTGGTTGAGCGTGTAGGCGGTGGCTTCTCCCGTGCGGTCGGCCACGAGCACGCCCGTCGGCCGGCGGGCGATGTCGCCCTGCCATTCGATGAAGCCTTCGACGATGCTGTTCATCACCGCGGTGCCGCGGGTGTCGGTCATGAGCTCGGTGCGGATGCCGATGAGGCCGCGGGTCGGGACGTGGAAGTCGAGGCGGACCCGGCCCGAGCCGTGGTTCACCATCTTGATCATCTTTCCCTTGCGCATGGCCATCTTCTCCAGGACGACGCCCATGTACGCCTCGGGCACGTCCAGGGTGAGCATCTCGAGGGGCTCCTTGAGCACGCCGTCCACCGTCCTTGTGATGACCTCCGGGTTCGAGACCGAAAGCTCGAACCCTTCCCGCCGCATCGTCTCGATGAGGATGGCGAGCTGAAGCTCGCCGCGGCCCATGACCCGGAACGCGTCCGCGGAGTCGGTGGGCTCCACGCGGATCGACACGTTGGTGAGCAGCTCCTTGTCGAGCCGATCCTTGATGTTGCGCGACGTCACCCATCTGCCCTCGCGCCCCGCGAAGGGCGACGTGTTCACGGCGAACACCATCGACAGCGTGGGCTCGTCGATGTGGAGGGTGGGCAGGGGAGACGGGTCCTCGGCCGAGGTGATGGTCTCGCCGATGGAGATGCCGTCGAAGCCGGCGAGGGCGACGATCTCGCCGCACGCCGCCTCCAGGACGTCGATGCGCTTCAGGCCGTCGAACGCGAACAGCTTGGTTACCTTGTTGGTCGTGATCCGGCCGTCGCGCTTGGCCACCCCGACCGTGTCCCCGACCCGCACCGTCCCCGAGAAGATGCGCCCGATGCCGAGGCGTCCCAGATAATCGGAGTAGTCGAGGTTGGCGATCAGGAGCTGCAGGACGCCGTCCGGAGACCCCGCCGGGGGCGGGATGTGCTCGACCAGGGCGTCGAAGAGCGGCCGCAGGTCCTGGTCGGGCCCCGCGGCCTCCAGCCGCGCCTTGCCATCCCGCGCATTGGTGTACAGCACGGGGAAGTCGAGCTGCTCCTCGGCGGCGTCGAGGTCGATGAAGAGGTCATAGATCTCGTTCAGGACCTCGGCTGGACGCGCGTCGGCGCGGTCGATCTTGTTGACCACGACCACCGCCGGAAGCCGGGCCTCCAGCGCCTTGCGCAACACGTAGCGGGTCTGGGGGAGTGGCCCCTCGGAGGAGTCGACGAGGAGCATCACGCCATCGACCATCTTCAGGGCGCGCTCGACCTCGCCTCCGAAGTCGCTGTGGCCCGGTGTGTCGACGATGTTGATCTTGGTCTCGCCGTAGTGGATGGCCGTGTTCTTGGCCAGGATGGTGATCCCGCGCTCTCGCTCCAGGTCGTTGGAGTCCATGACCCGCTCGGTCAGCTCCTGGTTGGCGCGGAACACGCCGCTCTGGCGGAGCATGGCGTCGACGAGGGTGGTCTTGCCGTGATCGACGTGGGCAATGATCGCGACGTTGCGCAGCGCTGTGGTCAGAGGTGGTGTGCTCAGAACAACCGATCATATCAGCGCGCGCCGCGCGCCGCGAACCGCCTGCCTGGCCGTCGCGGCCGGCCACGCGGCGATAATGCACGCGTGCGCGTCCTCCACGTGACGCCGTTCTACCCGCCGGCGCCGGCGCGAGGAGGGATGGCGCGCGCCGCCGGAGACCTGTGCCACGCCCTGGCCGGCGTCGGTCACGAGGTGACGGTGTTCACCTTCTCCACGGCAAAGGCCGTGCGCGAGGAGCGGACGGGCGCGGTGCGTGTCCGCCGCTTCCCGGGGCCCCGATGGCCCGCCGAATGGCTCGTGCCCTTCGCGCGCGGGATCGAGGAGGCCATCGCCGCGGCAGCCGGTGCCTTCGACGTCGCCCACCTGCACGGCCATCGCAGCGGGATCGTCCGCCAGGCCGCCGCGGCGCTGCGCCGCGCGGGTCTGGCGTGGGTCCTGCAACCGCACGGCACCTTCCCGCACCACGGCCAGCGGCGGTTGGCGAAAGCGGTGTGGGACGCCTTCGGGATGGAGCCGGTGACGCGGGCGGCAGCGCTCCTGGCGCTGAGCGAAGCGGAAGCGCGTGACTTGCCGGCGCCGGCGGTGGTCGTGGGCAGCGGCGTGGCGCTGCCGGGTGCCGATCAGCCGATCGGGAGGCGGACGCCCGCGCAGCGGGTGGCCGCCGCCCGCCCCCGCCTCCTCTTCGTCGGCTCCGACGCGCCGCAGAAACGCGGCCGCGTGCTCGTCGATCTCATGCGGGCGCTGCCCGAAGCCCATCTGGACCTGGTCGGACCCATGGGCCCGCGATTCGTCGATGGGTTCGGTGCTTTCACCGGGCGCGTCACCATCCATGGCGTGCTCGAGGACGACGCCCTCGTCGCGCTGCTGAACGCCGCCGACCTCCTCGTCCACCCCGCGGCGGGCGAGGCGTTCGGCATGGTTCCGTTCGAGGCGTCCCTCGCCGGGACCGGCGCCGTGGTTGCGGGTGGCCATGGCTGTGGCGAATGGTTCGCGCGCGCGGGCGGATGCGTCGTTCCGCCGGATGATCCCGGCAGCCTCGTCCGCGAGGTGCGGCGTCGGATCACCGATCTCGCCCTGGGCCGCGCGGAAGCCGCCGCGGTCGCGTCCTTCTGCGACCGCGAGCTCACGTGGCCGCAGGTCGCCGCACGCGTGAGCGCGGTCTACGCCACGGTGGTGGGGCGCGGGGCGACCGCGCCCCGCGCCGCCCTGGCCGGATGAGCCGGGAGCGAAGCTGGCAAGGCCCGGCGCTCGCCGCCGCGGCCGCGTTTCTCGTCTACGCGCCTTCGATCGGGGGCGGCTTTCTCTACGACGACATCGCCATTCTCGTGGACAACCGGCGCATCCAGGACCTCGGGAACATCGGCGCCGTCCTGCGCTACGAGCCGGCGCGCCCGCTGCTGGGCCTGACCTGGGCTCTCAACTACGCCGTGGCGGGGACGCGGCCGTGGCCCTACCACCTCGTGAACGTGCTCATCCACGCCGCCAACGCGGCGCTTGTGGCGTCGCTCTTCGCGTGGGCGGCAAGGCGCTCCGCGGGCCGCATCACCCCGGGGGCCGCCACATTCGCGGCCTGTTTCTTCGCCGCGACGCCGATGGCGGCGGAGACCGTCGCCTACGTGGCCAGCCGCTCGAGCGCGCTCGCCTCCCTGTGGGCGCTGGCCAGCCTCCGCCTGGCGCTGCCCGCGCTGGCCGCAGGGCGCCCTTCCCGCCGCTGGATCGCGGGGCTGGTGCTGTTCATGTTGGCGCTGGCGACGAAGGAAGAAGCGGCGTGCGTTCCGTTGTTGTTGCTCCTGCTCGATTGGTTCTTCGTCGGGGGTAAGCCGCGGGCCCGGTTCTGGCTGCACGCTCCGTTCTGGTTGATCCCCGCGCTGGGCCTGCCGGCGCGTCGATGGGCCACCGGCGAGTGGCTGCCCGAGCCGGTGTTGTCGCGGAGCCTGTACGCCCTCACCCAGCTCGCGGCCTTCCCGGGCTATCTGATGCGCGCTGCGGTGCCCTTCGAGCCCGCGTTTTTTCGCGGCCACCCGCCGGCGGCGTGGCCGCCGGCGATCGCGGTGGCCGTCGCCGCGCTCGTGGGTCTTGCGGTCCTGGTCACCGCCGCCAAGGGGCTGCGGCATCGCGTCATCTTCAGCTTCGCGGTGCTGTGGCTCGCCGCGGCTCTCGCCCCGTCCTCGACGCTGGTTCCCCTGCGGGAGATGGTGGTCGATCATCGCGCCTACCTTGGAGGTGCAGGCGTGGCACTCGCCATCGGCGTCTGGCTGTGGACACCCGACCGCCGGTTCTTCGCCGCCGCCGTGCTCGCGCTCATGGCCGCGAGGTCCTGGCACTACCAGCGGGTCCTCGCGGATCCGGTACGCGCCTGGGAGGAAGCCGTCCGGCGGGCACCCGGATCCCCCGACGCGTGGCGCGCCCTGGCCGAGGCCTACGGTCAGCGCGGCGATCCGCGGGCGGAGGCCGCGCTCCGGCGGTCGGTGGCCGTCGGTCCGGACGACGCCCGCGGCTGGGCCAATCTCGCCGTGCGATACGTGGAAACCGGCCGGTGGGCGGAGGCCACGGCCGCGTTGGAGGCCGCGATCCGCGTGGACCCGCGGGACGCGCGGCTGCACGACAACCTCGGCTTCGTTCTGCAGGCGCAGGGACGCCTGAAAGAAGCGGCCGCGGCCTACGAGGCTGCCGCGCGCGCCTGGCCGCCCCTCGCCCAGCCGCGGATCCGGCTGGCCGCGCTCCTCGTCGGCCGCGGAGAGCGCGATCGCGCGCGGGCGCTGCTCGACGAAGCCGCGCGCCTGGAGATCGATCCCGACGCGGCCCGCGCCATCGAGGAGATCCGCCAACGGCTGCGTTGAACATGGCGCCGGAGCCGCTGGTCTCGGCGATCGTCCTCAACTGGAACGGGGCCGGCGTCGTGGAGGCCGCGGTCGCGAGCCTGCTCGCGCAGACGCTGCATCCGATCGAGGTGATCGTCGTCGACAACGCCTCCACCGACGGCTCCGACGCCGCGGTGGAAGAGCGGTTCGCGGGGCGCATTTCGCTGATCCGCAACCCCCGCAACCTCGGCTTCGGCGCCGGCAACAACGTCGGGCTGCGCGCCGCCCGCGGGCGGTTCGTCCTCCTCCTCAACAACGACGCCGAGGCCGCGCCGACGCTCCTCGAGGAGCTGGTGCGCGCGGCGGGCGACGATGCGCGCATCGGCATGGTGGCGGCCAAGGTCCTGCTGCACGGCGAGCGCGACGTGATCGATACGACGGGCCATCTCCTCTATCCGGACGGGCTTAACCGGGGGCGGGGGCGGCTGGAGGTGGACCGCGGCCAATACGACCAGTGCACCACCGCGCTGTTTCCGAGCGGTGCGGTGGGCCTGTACCGCCGCCGGATGCTCGACGAGATCGGGCTCTTCGACGAATCCTTCTTCTTGTACGGCGACGACGCCGAGCTGGGCCTCCGCGGGCGCAGGGGGGGGTGGGAGTGCGCGTTCGCCCCGCGGGCGGTGGCCCGCCATCACTACTCGCGGTCGGCGGGGCCGTACTCCGTGCTCAAGGCCTTCCACGTCGAGCGCAACCGGGTCTGGGTGCTGCTGAAGCTGTTTCCCTGGCCTTTGGTGTGGGCGAGCCCGTTCTACACCGTGGCGCGCCTCCTCTGGCAGGCGGTCGGGGTGGCGACCGGACGGGGAGCGGCGGCGCGCCTGGCCGGCGAGGCATCGGTCCTCGCACTGACCGGGATCGCGGTCCGCGCGTGGTGGGCCGCTCTCGCGGGCGTGCCCCGGATCCTCGGGGAAAGGAGACGGCTGCCGGCGCCTCCGCCGGGCTCGACCACCACCTTCTACCGCCTGCTCGACGAGTTCCGCCTCACCGCTCGCGAGGTCGCGCTCAAGGACTGATGGGCATGACGGCTCCCCTGGTGTCGATCGTGGTGCCCACGCTGAACGGGGCGGAGACGATCATGGACCTCCTCGGCGCGATCTACACCCAGCGCACGTCGTTCAAATTCGAGGTCGTGGCGGTGGATTCGGGGTCGACGGACGCGACCGTGGGGCTGCTCATGGAGCGCGGCGGCGCCCGCGTCCTCCACGTCACGCCCGGCTCCTTCAATCACGGCGCCACGCGGAACCTGGCCATCGAGGCCGCCCGCGGCGAGATCGTCGCGCTCATCGTCCAGGATGCGCAGCCGGCATCCCTGGACTGGCTGGAGCGCCTCGTCCAGCCCCTCCGCGCCGACCCCGGCCTCGCCGGGACGTATGCGCGGCAATTGCCGCGGCCCGGCGCCTCCGCGCTCACCCGCCACTACCTCGGGCATTGGATGGCCGGCAGCGGCGAGCCGCGCATCGCGTCCCTCGCCGGCGCAGAGGAGCTGGCCGCGCTCGCGCCGATCGAACGCTACCGTCGCTGTGTCTTCGACAACGTGAGCTCGGCGATCCGCCGCTCGGTGTGGGAGACGCATCCCTTTCCGGTCACGCCCATCGCGGAGGACGTGGAATGGGCGAGGACGATCCTGCTCGCCGGCTACCGGCTGGCCTACGTGCCGGATGCCGTCGTCGTCCACTCGCACGAGCGCTCGGCCCGCTACGAGCTGTGGCGGACCTACCTCGTCCACCAGAGGCTGCGCGCGCTGTTCGGGCTGCGGCTGGTGCCGACGCCCGTCCACGTCCTGGCCGGGGTAGCGCGCAACGTGGTGAGCCACCTGCGGTGCGTGGCGCTGGAAGGGCCGGTTTTCTCCCCGCAGGGGGGCCGGGCGCTGGCCCTGGCGGTCGCATTCCCGCTCGGCCAGTACCTCGGGGCGCTCTCCGCCGACACCGGCCGGCGGCTCCTGAAGCCCCGCGGCGTGTGATCCTGCTCACGGCTTAAACCCTGCTACCATAGCCGGTTACGTGGGCGCAGCGAACGTCGTCCTCCATACGCCGCGGCCGTCCCGGGCCGTCCACCTGGCGGGCCTGGTCTGGACCCTCGTGCGCACCGATTTCAAGGCGCGCTACCACGGCACCCTTGCCGGGTTCGTCTGGGCGCTGCTCAAGCCGTTCACGATGTTCCTGGTCCTGCTCGGCGTCTTCTCCTTCGTTTTCTCGGGCGACCCCGACTACCGCGTCAACCTCATCGTGGCGTTGTTCCTCTGGGACTTCTTTGCGGAGGCCACGAAGGTCAGCCTGACGTCGCTCCTGGCGAAGGGGTACCTGATCAACAAGGCCCGCTTCCCGACCTGGATCGTCGTGGTCACCTCCACGTCGAACGCGGTCATCACGCTTCTGGTGTTCAGCGTGGTCATCGTCGTGTTCCTGGTCGCCTCCGGGCGCGCGCCGTCGGCCGGCCAGGTCGCGCTGTTCGCCCTCTACCTCGTCCACTACTTCCTGATGGTCGTGGGCTTCGGCCTCGCCGCGAGCGTGATGTTCCTCCGCTACCGCGACCTGAACCAGGTCTGGGAGGTGGCTACGCAGGCCGGGTTCTTCGTGGCCCCGATCATCTACCCGCTCGACATCCTCCCCGAGCGTTTCCATTGGTACCTGTACCTGTGGCCCCCGACGCTGTTCATCCAGCTCTCGCGGATGGTCCTGGTGAAGGGCGAGGTGCCGACGCTGCGCGCGCACGTCATGCTGGCCGCCGCAACCGCCCTCGCCCTCGCCGCCGGCATCGCGATGTACCGGCGGCACGCCGCCCGCAACGCCGAGTACCTCTGATGGCGGTGATCTCGGTATGCGGCATCGCCAAGAGCTTCTCGATCCCCAGCGTCCGCCGGGAGACGGTCCGCGAGCACGTCTTCGGGCTGCTGCGCCCGCGCCGGTTCGAAGAGCTGCGCGTGCTGGAGGACATCAGCTTCGAGGTCCGACGGGGGGAGACCCTCGGCCTCATGGGCCGTAACGGATCGGGCAAAAGCACGCTCTTGAAGATCATCTCGGGCATCTACCGCGCCGACCGCGGCCGCGTCGTCGTGCGCGCGCCGGTGACGCCGATTCTCGAGCTGGGTGTGGGCTGGAACCCGGAGCTCGACGCCATCGACAACATCTACCTGCTCGGCGGGGTCATGGGGCTCTCCCTCGCGGAGATCCGTTCGTCGATCGACGACATCCTCGAGTTCGCGGACCTCGTCCGGTTCGCCAACCTCGAGCTGCGGCACTACTCCAGCGGGATGGCGGCGCGGCTGGCCTACGCGGTCGCGTTCCACGCCGTGCGCGACGTGCTGATCCTCGACGAGATCTTCGCGGTGGGGGACGCGGGGTTCCGCGCTCGGTGCTTCGACCGCTACCGGGAGCTCCACGCCGCGGGCCACACCGTGCTCCTGGTGAGCCACGAGCCGTACACCATCGCCAACTTCTGCCAGCGGGCGATCCTCATCGACGGCGGCCGCGTGGTCCTGGACGATCGCGCCGACCACGTCTCCGACGAGTACCTGCGCCGCCTGGCCACGGCTCCCCTCTCGGTCGCCACGCCGGCGTGATGCGCGTACTCCTGGCCGTGCACGCCTTTCCCCCGCGGTCGACGGCGGGCACCGAGGTCTACACCCTCCGGCTGGGGCAGGCCCTGCAGGCGCTCGGCCACGAGGTCCGGGTGCTGACCGCGGTGCACGACCTCTCCGATCGCCACGGGCACGTGCGCCGCCGGTCCCACGCCGGGCTCGACGTCGCGGAGGTTGTGAGCAACCACGAGCGCGGCACCCTGGAAGGCACCTACGCCGACGACACGATCGCGGCCGCCGCGGGCTCGGTGGTCGACGCCTTTGCCCCCGACTGCCTGCACATCCAGCATCTGCTGAACCTCGCCACCGGCATCGTGGGGCAGGCGCGGCGTAGCGGGGCCCGCGTGGTCATGACCCTGCACGACCACTGGCTCGGCTGCTTCCGCGACGGCCTGCGGATGCGGGAGGACCTGTCGGTGTGCCGGACCATCGACCATGCCGTCTGCGCGGAGTGCGTGGCCGGCAGTCCGTATCTCACGCCGGCGATCCAGCGCGGCCTGGCCGGGGCGGCACGGCGCGCCGGGCTCGGCCGCTACCTGCACCGCGTCCACGACATGGCACCGCGCGCCACGGACCGCGCGCTCGCCGCGCTGCGCACCGTGGCGCCGGCCCCGGGCGGGCTGAAGGCGGCGCTGGACCAGCGGGCGCGGAACCTGCGGGCGGTCGCCCTCGGGATCGATGCCCTGGTGGCGCCGACCCGGTTCGTCGGCGATCGCGCGGTGGAATGGGGCGCCCCGGCGGACCGCGTCACCGTACGATCGCTGGGCGCCGTGGCCGGCCCCACCCGCGCCCGCACCGAAAAACCGCGGCGGCGGATCGGGTATATCGGAGCGATCACGCCCCACAAGGGCGTGCACGTCCTGATCGAGGCCTTCCGGCGGGTGCCCGATCCGGGGATCACGCTCGATGTCCACGGGTCTCTGACGGTCGCGCCGGCGTACGCCGACACGCTCCGGCGCGCGGCCGCCGACGATGCGCGCATCCGGTTCCACGGCCGGTTCGCCGAAGGCGGGCAGGTGCCGATCCTGGCCGGGCTCGACCTCGTCGTCGTGCCGTCGGTGTGGTGGGAGAACAGCCCGCTCGTGGTGCTGGAGGCCCTGGCCGAAGGCGTTCCGGTCGTGGCGTCCGCGATCGGCGGCCTCCCCGAGATCGTGCCCGACGGGGCGGGCGTGTTGGTCCCGCCGGGTGACGTCGACGCGCTGTCGGCGGTGATCGCGGAGGCCGCTGCCGGCCGCGTGCTGGCCGAAGCGCTGCCCCCACTCGCGCTCAAGACGATCGACGAAGGGGCGCGGGAGCTGCTGGGTGTCTACGCGTCCTTGTTGGGATCAAGCAAGGACAAGCCCTCGTTCGGATCAAGCAAGGGCAGGCGGGCGGCGTCGTGAGCGGCGTGCTCCTGGTGCATCGCGGGTACCCGCCGGCGTCTTCGGGAGGGTCGGAGATCTACGTGGAGGCCCTGGCCTCGGCGCTCGCGCGCCGGGGTCCCGTCACCGTGTTGCACCCGGTGGAGGACGAAGGCGCGCCGGACGACTCGTTGCGCGCGTCCGATCGGGACGGCGTGCGCGTGATCGCCATCAATCGGCGGCGGCCGCGGCCCGCCGGCTTCGAGGCCTATCGCGACCCCGGTCCGGCGGCCGCCGTGCGCGAGATCATCCGTGACCGGAAGCCCTGCGTCGTGCACGTCCATCATCTCGACGGCCTGTCCACCGGCGTCGTCCTGGAGGCGCGGCGGCTCGGAGTGCCCGTTGTCGTGACCCTGCACGATTTCTGGCCTGCCTGCCCGCTGGGGCAGCTCTTCGACCTCGGCGGCCACGTCTGCGCGGGGCCGTCGCCCACGCGCTGCCTCGGCTGCGTCGGTGGGCAGGTCGCGGCTGCTCCCGGCGTGCGCGCGGCCGCGGGACGTCTGCCGCGGCTCGAGCCCCTGGGCGCCATTGCCGGTCGCGCCATCGCCCGCGCCACCGCATCGGGCGCCCATCGCATCGAGGGCCGGCTCCTCGAGATGCGCGCAGTCCTCACCGCCGCCGACGCGGTCGTGTCGCCTTCGCGGTTCCTGCGCGATCGCATGGCGGCCCTGGGCTTCCGCGGCATCGAGGTCGTGCCCAACGGCCACGTCGCCTCACCTCCGGCGGCGCGGACCCAGGGTGCCGATGGCCGAGTTCGGGTGGGCTTCATGGGGGCCGCGATTCCCTCGAAGGGCGTGCATGTGCTGGCCCAGGCCTTCCGCCGCCTCGACGACGCGGGCACGACATTGGAGATCCACGGGCCGTTCCTTCCGTATCACGGCGACGCCGGCTACGAAGACCGGGTGCGGCGGATCCTCGGGCCGCACGCCGCCGCGATCCGCGGGCCCTTTCCGCACGCCCAGGTGGCCGAGATCCTCGGCCGCCTCGACGTGCTCGTGGTGCCATCGCTGTGGGAGGAGAACGCGCCCCTCACCGTCGAGGAGGCCTTCGCGCACGGCGTCCCCGTGGTGGTGAGCGACCATGGCGGGCTCGCGGAGCGCGTCCGTCACGACGTGGACGGCCTGCGGTTCCCGCCCGGAGATGCCGGCGCCCTCGCCGAAGCTCTCCGGCGCCTGGTGCGCGAGCCCGGACTCCGCGCGCGTCTCGCCGAAAGCGCGCCGCCGTCCGTCTCCATGGAATCTCACGCCGATGCGCTGGCGTCGGTGTACGCGCGGGCGGTCGCCCGCTTTCGTGAGCGTCCGGGCCGCGTCGGGGTCGTGGTCCTGGACCATGGGCGCCCCGCGGATGCGGCGCGGGCCGCGGCCTCGGCGGTGGACGCGCAGATGAGTCCACGGGTCCTCATCGTGCGGAACGGGCCGGCGCCCCTCGGCACGACGGCCGCGGACGGCGCCGCGGAGGTGCTGGCCCTGCCCGGAAACGTCGGCTACGCGGCGGGGATGAACGCGGGCGTGTCTCATCTGCGGCAGGCCGGCTGCGATCGCATCCTGCTGCTGAACAACGACGCCACCCTCGAACCGGGGGCGCTGCGCCGGATGGCGGAGGCCCTCGACGATCCGCGGATGGCCGCGGTCGGCCCCGTCATCCTGCGCGAGGCCGACGGCCGCGTGGAGTCGCGCGGCGCGCGTGTGGCCGGGCGGTGGGCGTGGCCGCGCCTCCTGGGATCCGGCGAGCGGCACGTCGCGCGCGAGGGCCGGATCGTCGTGCCTTCGCTTTCTGGCGCCGCGTGGATGGTGCGCGCCTCTGCTTTCGACGCGATCGGCGGCCTCGACGAAGGCTTCTTCCACGCCTTCGAGGACACCGATTGGTGCTGGCGGGCGTGGCGCGCCGGTCTCGGGCTCGCGGTCGTGCTCGGCGCGGTGGCTCGCCACGGCGGCGGGCGGTCGCTGGGGGCGGGGTCTCCGCTGCGCCTCTACTACGCGGCGCGCAGCCACCTGCGGGCGGCGGAGCGCATGTTTCCGCTGCCCGTTCCGGTCCGGTGGGCGCGGCAGGGGCTCGTGATCGCCCTCAACGCCGCTCACGCGATGCGCCAGTCGGACGTCCCTCGACTCGCGGGCCTGGCGGCGGTGGCCCGCGGCGCTCTGGACTTCACACGAGGGGTGACGGGCGTCGCACCGAGCAGCCGATGAGGTCGAACGTCCTGCTCGTCCTGCCGGCGTGGAACGAAGCGGGGAACATCGGCGACGTGGTGGCGGAGCTGCGCGACGTGCGGCCGGCGGACGATATCGTGGTCGTCGACGACGGATCGCTGGACGGGACCACGGCCGCCGCCGCCGCCGCGGGATGCGTGGTCGTTCCGCTCCCGTTCCACCTCGGCTACGGCGCGGCGGTCCAGGCCGGGGTCAAATACGGCCGCCGCCACGGGTACGAGGTGGTGGTGACCTTCGACGCCGACGGCCAGCACGACCCCGGCGACATCGCCCCGCTGGCCGCCTGCATCCGCGAGGGAGCGGACCTGGCGCTGGGATCGCGTTTCCTCGCCCGCGGCTCCTATCGCGGCGGGGCCGTCCGCCAGGCGGGCCGCCACGTGTTCTCCGGGCTCACCTGGCTGCTCACCGGCATGCGGATCAGCGACCCGACGTCGGGCCTGAAGGCCCTGGGCGTCCGCGCGCAAACGCTGTTCGCGCTGGCCGGGTTTCCCGATCGTTTCCCCGACGCCGACGCCCTGGTGCTCGCGCGGCGCGCCCGGCTGATCGTGGTCGAGCGGCCGGCCCGCATGCGGCCCTCGCACAACCGCCACAGCATGCACGGCGGATATCGCGCGGTCGCCTACACGTTCAACATGTGCCTCTCGCTGCTGGTCGCCGCCGCCGGCCGCGAGACCGACCTCAGAGGCTAATCAGTGCCGATCCGCCAGAAGGTCTTCTTCCTGTCCGTCGCGGTCGTGCTGCTGCTGGTGATCGTGGAGCTGATCCGCCGGCGGCGCCTGCGCGTCGAGTACTCGTGGTTGTGGATCGCCTCCGGGGTGACGATCATCCTGCTCATCCTGCGCTACGACGTGTTGGTCTGGCTGACCGCCACCACCGGGGCCGTGATCCCGACCTCGACCCTGTTCTTCCTGAGCATCCTGTACCTCGCGCTGCTGAGCCTCAACTACTCGGTGCGGCTGTCCGATCTCACCCGGCAGGTGAAGGAGCTCGCGCAGGAGGTCGCCCTGCTCCGCGCGGAGCGCGACGCGCCGCGGGACAGGCCATGACGCCGAGGGTCTCGGTCGTGGTGCCCTGCTACAACCAGGGCCGTTACCTGGACGAGGCCGTGGACAGCGTCCTCGCCCAGACCTTCCCGGACCTCGAGATCCTCGTCGTCGACGACGGCTCCACCGACCCCGACACACGCCGCCTGCTCGAGGGCTACCACCGTCCGAAGACGCGCGTCCTCCGTGGCGAGAACCGCGGCCTGCCCGGCGCCCGGAACGCCGGCATCCGCGCCGCGGTGGGGCAGTACGTGTGCTGCCTGGACGCCGACGACATCCTGGAGCCGACGCTCCTCGAGAAGTCCGTCGCCGTGCTGGACGCGCGGCCGGAGGTGACGTTCGTCTCCCACTGGCTGCGCACCTTCGGTGACCAGACGTGGGACTGGACGCCGGAGCGCTGCGATTTCCCGCCGCTGCTCGACGCGAACAGCGTGAACGGCGCCGCCCCCGTGCGCCGCCAGGCCCTCCTCGACGCCGGCCTGTTCGACGAGTCGATGCGGGAGGGGTGCGAGGACTGGGACCTGTGGATCACCCTCGTCGAGCGGGGCGCGGTCGGCACGATCCTGCCCGAGTTCCTCTTCCGCTACCGGCGCCGGCCGGACTCGATGAGCCGGGTCATGGCCCGGGCGGGCGGGAACGTCGACCTGTACGAGCGGCTCGCCCGCAAGCACGAGGCCACGTACCGCCGCCACCTGAAGCACCTGTACACCCGGCGGGCGATGGTGGCCGGTGACCTCGCGCGGCACCTCCTGGAGCTGCGCCTCGAGGAGCAGCGGTGGCTGGGCCCGGAGCTGCGGAAGAAGCGCGAGCATGCCGCCGCGCTGCGCGCCAAGGCCGCGCGGGCCCGGCACATCAGCGGCCTGACCGGGCGCGCGGCGGCCGCCGAGGACCTCGCCGCCCGCCGCGGGCGCGATACCATCCGGCTCGGGGCCCGGGTCGCCGGGCTGATCGCCGAGAAGACCCGGCTCGCCGACGATCTGGCCGTCATGACCGGCGGGCGCCGACACGAGATCGAGGCCCTGCGCAACTCCTGGAGCTGGCGCATGACCGCGCCGCTGCGGGCGGTGCACGGGTGGCTCACGCGGCGGCAGAAGGGATGAGCGTGTCCGCATCGCTGTCCGCCGTCGTGCGCATCGCCCACGCCGACCGAGGGCTGGTCCGGACGGTGGAAGCGGCGGCGGCCGCGGCCGACGACGTCGTCCTCGTGCTGCGGACGCCGCTGGATCCACGCGTGCGCCCGATGATCGACGGCCTGGCGCGCCGCCACAAAGCCCGCGTGGTCGAGGCCGCGGAGGGCTCGTCGGACGGGGCCCTGCGCAACGTCGGAGTACGGGCCAGCAGCGGCGCCGTGGTCCTCCTG
>Ga0326597_10007689_pt1 | contig 14617 bp, 16 predicted proteins | sample RVTome_12_FD_203789 | JGI IMG/M metagenome (GOLD analysis project Ga0326597, IMG submission 203789) | Soil microbial communities from uranium-contaminated site in the Upper Colorado River Basin, Wyoming, United States - RVT100D185 | ecosystem: Environmental > Terrestrial > Soil > Contaminated >... | reverse complement strand
CGCCGAGGTAGCGCGTGAGATATTCCGCGCCGGTAGGCCCCCGAACGATCCGCCTAGGCGGTCAGGGCGGCGTAAGTGAGACGCGCACCGTCCCCGTTCTGGATCAGGGCAATGAACCGACCGCCGTCGTCCAGCGTCCGCGTATTCCAGCGGAAAGCGAACTCGGAGCAGTAACGGTGCAAGTGCTTTCGCGAGACGTTGTGGAACGTGCCGATCACGCCGCGCTTGAGCAGGGCGAAGAACGCCTCAACGGTGTTCGTCGTAGCCTTGAAGCCGTTCTCGTCTCGGGCGTACTCCCATTCCTTGTGGTTGACGGTGTAGTGCCCGCCGTCGAAGTACTTACCCACAGGCCGGTACGCTCCCCCCTCATCGGTGTGGAGTCGGGCGCTACGGTCCACGGTGTGTCGGAGCATCTTGTAGAGGTTCTCCCCGTTCACCGTGGTCATGACGGAGGTACGAACCTCCCCGTTACGCTGGAGGATGGCGACAACGGGCGTCTTGCGGTCGCTAAAGCCTTCTACCGCACGCCCGCGCTTAGAAGTTCTGCCTCCAGATATGATCCGTCCCGAATGCTCGCTACGCAGCACGGGCGGGCGCGGCTTGCGGCGCGGCTTGCCGCCTACGTACGTCTCGTCCACCTCAATGTCACCAGTGAGCAGGGCCGTTCCGGTGCCGTGCTGCATGGCCCAACGGATACGGTGCATCATAAACAGGGCGCTCTTGTAGCTCACGCCCGTTTGACGGCGAATCTGCAAAGCCGAAACGCCCTTCTTAGAGGCGGACGCGGCCCAGAACGCGAACACCCAGAACCGGACCGGAATTGGGCTGTCCTCCATGACGGTGCCGATACGGACCGTGTACTGACGGGTGCAGGCGTGGCAGCGCCAAAGGAACCGCCCGTTCCGTTCCTCGGAGCCCCTTCGGAGCATCTTATAGACCTCGACCGATCCACAGTGCGGGCAGGCCGGTTCAGCGCCCCACCGAACGGACTCCATGAACTCGACAGCGGCCGTCTCGTCCGCGACAGCAAGAGGGATCTTGTGAACCGTCTCGGATTTGCCGCTCGCAACCTTCATTCTGGCCCCCCGTTGAAGTACAACCTAAAGGTAGCCTAGATGGGTGATTGCGTCAAGTATACAGTTCCGGTATGGTCTCAGAGACTACGCGATTCGGGACTTGAACGGTTACAGGCTGAGCTTCGGCCAGTACATCTACACGGTGGGGCCTCCCGTGCCTATCGAACGCGTAGACGTCCCCGTTCGGCTCGAGAAGCGGCTCGCCGCGCTCCTCGCCGACCTGGCCGAGCACAAGCGGATGACCCTCACCAGCTGCCTCGAGGAGATTCTGCTACACACGAACGAGCGCCTCGGCGATGGAGTGCCAAGCCCGCACACCCTTTCGCAGCTTCGGTACATTCAGGAGTTGAAGGCGAAACACGGCATCGACTATGACTGTCACGCGAGCTACCGCTTCATCGAGTCGCGACCCGGCGGCGGGTGATTCGGTGTTAGGAAGGCGCCCAACCCGCCCCGATGCACCTCTCGCGAGGCCCGAGGCGAACGAATACCCGACGTTCTTCGCGCCGTACGTCGAGGCTGTCGGGGCGTATCATCCGTTGGCTCTCCTCTGGTCCCAGGTGGACGCGCTCCGCGCTCTCGCCGAGACGATCACTGAGTCCACGGGGCTCCACCGGTATGCGGAGGGGAAGTGGAGCGTGAAGGAGACGCTCGGCCATCTCTCCGACGCGGAGCGGATGGTGTCTTACTGGCTGTTTCGGATCAGCCGGGGGGACGCGACGCTCCTCGCCGGTTACGACGAGCGGTTCTACGTGACCGCCGGAGGATTCGATGGCCGGTCGCTCGCGGATCTGATCGAGGAGTTCGAGTGCGTCCGGGAAGCTAGCGTGCGGCTCGTCGCCTCGACGTCCCCCGAGGCATGGGGAAGGTGGGGCGTATTCAAGGACGTTCCCATGACGGCTCGAGCCGTCGGATACATCCTTCCGGGGCACGTGGAGCACCATCTCGGCCTCCTCCGCACACGCTACGGGATGCAGGTTCCCTCGATGGAGCGGCGCTACGGGCCCGCACCTGCGTGACCAGGCGACGCGCGAGGACCTGGGTCGAGGGAGCTCCGCCCACCCCGGAGGAGTGTGACGAGCACGGAGGACCACGCGGGCTTTCCGCCGCTGATCGCGGCCCTGTGCTGCGTGAACGAACATCCGGGCGCGAAGTCGCGACCGGACGTTCTCGACGTCCTGGAGCTCCTCCTCCGACGCGGTGCGGACCCAAGCCAACGGGGCGTGAACGACTACACGGCGCTGCACATGGCCGTGGCCGAGAGGAGCGCGGGTGCGGTCGACCTCTTGCTTCGATACGGCGCCGATCCGACGCTCCGGACCCGAATCGACGACGTGGAGACGCCTCGAGAGATGGCGGAGAGCGCGGGACTCGCGGACATCGCGCGCGTGCTCGCTCAGTCGGAAACCCGTCGGGCCTAGCAACCGGAGCCGAAAAATGGACGTGCTTCTCATCCTGTCACGAGTGCTCCACGTGGGGCTCGGCGTCTTCTGGGTGGGCGCCCTCGTCTTCAACACCGCGTTTCTTTTGCCCTCGATGAGGGACGCCGGGCCCGATGCCGCGAAAGTCGCGGCCGGGCTCATGAAGCGGCGCTTCATGGAAGTGCTCCCCGCCGCGGCCGGGCTCACGATCCTTTCGGGGCTCTACCTCTACTGGCGCCTCTCGGGGGGATTTTCGGTCGCCTACATGACGACGCGGGCGGGGGCGGCGTACGCTCTCGGCGGAGCGCTGGCCCTGGTGGCATTCGGCTTCGGCGTGGCCGTCGTGCGACCCGCGATGCTAGGGGCGGCGGCCCTGACGCAGGCCGCGATGGCGGGAGGGGGCGGCGAGCGGGACCGGATGCTCGCGGAGGCGCAGGCGCTCCGCGTCAAGGCAGCGGCCGCCGGTCAGCTCGTCGCGTGGCTCCTAGTGACGACGACCATCGCGATGGCGGTCGCGCGGTACCTCTGAGCGCGAGCCGCCGACCGTTCCGTGAGATCCCGACTCCCTTCCTTCGCCCTGGCCGGACTCATGGCCCTCCAAGCCACGCTTGGCCTCGCCTTCCCCGGCGAATACAGGGACGAGGAGTGGATCCGTCTGTCGTGGTGGGGGAACGACCTCGTCACGCTCCTCTTCGCCGCGCCGGCCCTGATCGCGAGCACGGTCGCGGCTAGTCGAGGGTCCGTGCGTGGTCGCCTCGTCGAGCTCGGCGTGATCGCCTACGGCGTGTACAACTACGCGTTCTACGCCTTCGGCGCCGCCTTGAACCGCCTTTTCATCGTGTACATCGCGGCCGTGGTGCTCTCGGGCGTCGTGCTCATCGCCCGGGTCGGGCGGATGGACGTGCGAGCCGTGGCCGTGCGTCTCCCGGCTAGGCCGATCCTTCGCGGTGTGGCGGCGTACCTCGGTCTGGTCGCAACGGGCCTCGCGGCGGTCTGGGTGGGAAGCTGGGCGGCCTTCGCGTTCGCGGGGCGCCTGACTCCCATCGAGCCGGGTGCCTTCCGGCTCGTCGCGGCGCTCGACCTCACGTTGATGGTCCCCACGATGGCTGCGGGCGGACACTTCCTCTGGCGGTCACGTCCGTGGGGGCTCGTGATCAGCGCCCTCGCGCTCGTCCAGGGCTCGCTCTACCTGTTGGTCCTGTCGGTGAACTCGCTGGTGGCGGTAGCGGGCGATCTCGTAGACGCGCCCGGAGAAGCTCCGATCTGGGGGACCCTCTTCGTCCTCACCGTGCTGGCCGCGGCGGTCCTCTTCTACGGCATGAAACGCGCGTCCTCCGTCACAACGGAACCTTCGCGGACGTTCTCTATCTGACGAGCGTCGCCGCGCGTCTCGCTCTCGCGGCGGACCGATGCGTTCTCTTGCGCGACGAGGCACGGCCACATGATCAAGGTTCCCCGACGGCTCTCCGTCGTCGCCCTCAGGGCGTTGGTCCTCGCGGCCACTGCCGTGGGGTGCGACAGCGACTCCCCGAGCGAATTCCTCGAGACCGGTTTGAACGAGGGCACATGGGGCGGGGACGACGTCGGCCTCATCGTGGGCGAAGGGACTGCCCACGTTCATTTCGGGTGCACTTACGGGGACTTTCCGCTACCGCTCACTCTGGATGGGGACAACCGGTTCAACGTGCCGGGCGAGTACCTGCTCCGGGCCTTCCCGGTTGCGGTCGGGCCCCCCCTGCCTGCTCGCCTCAGCGGAGTGGTGGATGGGACCCGGATTACTCTGACGGTTGCCGTGAACGACACGATCGAGAACCGGCTCGTGCTCCTGGGTCCCGCCACGGTCGTCTACGGGCGCGAAGCCGAGATGGGACCGTGTCCGATCTGCAACATGGAATAGCGTGCGGACGGCGCCGGTCCGCGCAGGGCGGACGGCGCGCAGGGGCGTGTGTCAGGGCGCGTCCTTCAGCCGCTTCTTGAATTCTTCCACGAGCGCCACCGGTGTGGGGTCCACGCCTTCCAGCACGGCCATGTAGTAGGACACCCAGTCGGCCAACGTCAGCGCCGCGAAGACTCGCTCGACCCGGTTCCCCCCGGGCATCTCCCATTCGAGGAAGTTCACCCGCGGTCCGGCCAGAACCTGCTCGAGCACCTCGAAGCGTCGGTGCACGGCCGGATGGCTCGCCGGATCCTTCAAGTAGACGATCGTGAAGTCCGACGTCGTCGACGAAAATCCGATCATCTCGTTGTGGTTCGCCTCGGGAAGCGCGTTGAAGAAGGCGGGACGCTTCGCGTTTTCGTTCACCTTGATCTTAGCGATGCGGGCGACGGAGGCGAGGTGCGGCTCGTCCACGTAGAAGACGGGAATGCGCGGCCCGATGTCCCGAGCGATGCGCTCTCCCTCGCCCGCGAGATCGAGGCCGCGTAGAAACGAAGGGAGCCCGCGAAGGGCATCCAGCGGACGCTCGGCGAATCCCACGTCGGAAAGCACCCGGGCCAAATACGTCACGATGTAGCCACTCGCCGATCGTGGTTGAAACCCGGGCGGCTCTCGTTCCGCGGGGATCCGGATTGTCGGGATGCCCCGGGCCACCCCGATATCTGCGAGCCGGCCTCCCGCCGTGAGGATCACGAGGTCCGCGGTGCTCTGCGGAAGCGATTCGAGCGGCTCCACCACCTCCTCGGTGTTCCCCGAGAAAGAGCTGAAGACCAAAAGGCGCCGGCCGCGGGAGGGGAGAGGAAGGTTGTAGTGCCGGGAGACGCCGACAGGCTGAGGGAGCCGCTCCTCGAGTACGTCGTTCAGGATGTCGACGGGGAGGGCGGACCCACCCATGCCGATGACGACGACCTCGTCAAAGCGGGCCCGTTGGATGATCGGAAACGCCGGATCGGACAGCGCGAATTCGACCTGGCCGGGCGTTTCCGCGATCACCCGGGCCATGTTCGAGCGGTCCGAGGGGAAGCTCACGGGTAGAGCTTAGCGACCGCTTTCCGCCGGACGCAAGCAGCCTTCGGGCGCGACCGGCGCTCCCAAGGCGGCAAATGTGAAAGCCTCTCCCGCGGGGCGGACTTCGGCTCCGGCTATCGCGGCAGGAGTCGGCCTGTACAGCTGCTGGAACGCGCGGCGGGCTCGGGCGATGCACCGAGTATCCTCCGTGGCGAACGAGGCGAGAAGGAAGAGGAGGACGAGCCCCATGAATCCCGCGAACTCCCGGCTGAGCTGCATCCAACCTCCCTGGGCGATTCGACTCGAGTTCGGAACGAGGAACGCACGGGTGCAAGAAGCTCGCCCTCTGCGACCCAATCGGCCGCACCATCGGATATCCCACTGTGGGTAAGGCACTTGAGCTGCGCATGGGCCCCGGCGCAGGACGCGGCAGGGACCCTCTAACTCACGGTCGCTGTGGGGCGGCCACTACGGATGGGGTCGAGCGAACTGCAGGGGCCCCGATCCGTTCAGGATGCTCGCTGCGGGCTCGGGGCGAGCAGCCTCTCGAGCTCCTGGTGTGCCCGAGGGCCGAGGGAAGTGAAGTGGACACCGGCGAGCGTCTGCCCGTCCGCGGAATCGTGCGCCCACATCACCGCGCACTCGCCAGCGAAGGTGGCGGTCGCGAACTCGAGGACGGTCCCGCGTTCCAGGCTTTGAGGTGAACGGACGAGCATTCCGTCTTCGGAGAGGTTCACGGAAAACGCAGTGAACATGTCCTCCGTCCCGAAAGGGGTCAGGACGATGAGGGTCACGAGGTCTAACCGGGGCGCTCTCTCGATCATGAAGGGCGACTCATGGCGAACGCTTTACGGCATTTTCTGCTAGATCACCACCTACTCTGTAGTGCCAGAGCGAGTTGCGCAAGGAAGGACCTACCTCTAGACCGTCGAGTCGCCTCCTTTTTCCGTGGCTATCGTTATGAGTCGGTAGCCGACGCCGGACTCAGTGAGGAGTCGTTCGGGGGCCCCGGGGTCCGACTCGATCTTCTGCCTCAGGCGGTGTACGAGCTGCTTGAGGAGCTCGCGATCTCCCCGGCCGCGAGGGCCCCAGACGTGACCGTAGAGACGCTCGCTTCGAACCACCCGGTCCGCGTGGGCGAGCAGGAACTGGACGAGCCGGAGCTCGAGCTTCGTGAGGCGCATCGGGGAGCGGCCCGCGATGGCGAGAGTTTGGTCCTCCACGTCGAGCTCGATATCGCCGACGGAGTGCTCCTGCCGCGTCTCCATCCCTGAGCGACGAAGCTGCGCGCGAACGCGCGCGAGAAGGGTTTGGGGGCTGAATGGCTTCGCCATGTAGTCGTCTGCGCCGGAATCGAGCCCGCGGACGATGTCCTCCTCCTGTCCCCGCACGGTCAGCATGACGATCGGGACAGTCGACCCGGCGCGGATGCGACGGCACACTTCGAAGCCGTCGAGCAGCGGCATGTTCAAATCCAGGAGCACGAGGCTCGGGTTCTCCTCGCGGAAGATGTCGAGGGCCCGCACCCCGTCCGTGGCTTCGACGACGATGTAGCCGGCCCGACGAAGGGCGAACGCCAGGATGTCCCGGAGCTCGCGGTCGTCGTCGGCGACGAGGATCTTCACGCGCTCGCTCCAGCCTCTTCGCTGGCGCGCAACTGCACGGTGAACCGCGACCCTTTCCCGGGCAGGGACGTCGCACGCACCGACCCGCCGTGGCGCTCGACGATCGACTTCACGATCCAGAGCCCGAGTCCCATCCCACCGGCCTCGGCCTCACCGGCGCGGCGGAAACGGTCGAAGATCGAATGCTCCGCCCCCTCGGGGAGTCCGGGACCTTCGTCCTCCACGCTGAACCAGACCCGACCGTTCCCTGCGCCGGCCCGCACCCGGACGCCGCTCCCTTCCGGGGCGTATTTGTTCGCGTTGGCGAGCAGGTTCACGACCACCTGCGTGAGGCGCTGCGCGTCGCCCGAAACGCGAGGAACGGGGTGGGGCAGGTCGAGGTCCACTTGTTGGCCTCGTTGCTGGAACAGCGGCGCGGTCAGCTCCACAGCGTCCTCGAGCACTTCGTCGAGAGGGACGGAGCGCCGGCGGATCGAGTCTTCTCCGGACTCGAGGCGAACGCTTTCGAGGAGGTTGTCGACCAGCTGGACGAGCCGAAGCGAGCTCCGCTCGAGCGCGCGGACGAGCTCGGCCGACTCGGACGGAGCCGGGCCCCCTTCGTCGGCTCCCTCCAGGCTCTCGCGCAGAAGCTCGAGAGAAGCGAGTTGGGCCGAGAGCGGCGTCCGGAACTCGTGCGACACCGTTGCCACGATCGCATCGCGGACGCGGCGAGCACCTTCGATTTCAGTCTCGTCGCGGAGGATCTGCACCTGGCGCCCGCCGGAGGGGACGGAGCTCGTGATGATCAGGTTCCGCCTCCGCCCGCCGGGGAGCCGCACGACTTCCGAAGCACGCGTGCTACCCCTCGACCGGGCGTGGACGATGGGGCACCGCGACTCGCAGGGGCGAACGCCGTCCACGGGCTCGGGGGAGAGGACGTCGCCGCAGAAGCGCCCGAGCGCGTCGTTCGGGTCCAACCCGAGGAGAGCCGCGGCCTGGAGGTTCAGGTACCGGATGCGACGTTCTTCGTCCACCGCGTACACACCCTCGACGATGCCTCCTAGCAGGGCCTGGGCTTCCGTCTCACTCCTCCGGAGCTCGGCCGTCAAACTGCCGAGCCGGCGCCGCATGTCCTCCATGGACGAAGCGAGGGCTCCCGCCTCGCCTCCCAGGCCGGTCCCCACGGGTGTCGCGAGGTCGCCCCGGCCGATGCGCCGCGCCGAGTCCGAGAGCTCCCCGAGGGGTCCGGTTGCGAGTCGACTCATTGCGAGGCCCGCCCCGACCGCGAGCGCGGCCACCAGACCGGTCGCCCAGCCGAGCGGGACCAAGAAGTTGCCGAGGGAATCGCCGGGCCCCCCCTCCGAAAGCGCGATCACGCCGACCGTCGTGACCGCTGAAACGATGACAAAGAGCGCACCGAGCCCCGCCAGCGCGGCGCCGAGCGGGATCCGACGAATCCAGGGGATGGGAGGGGAGCCCCCCGCGAGCGAGGTCTGCCGGACCGACGCGCTATTCGGCGTATGCCGTGGGTCTCTCGCTGTCATGCCCGGCGAGCCTTCCGCCCGCGGCCGTTCCCAACCGCCGCTCGGCCACGGCCTTGAGCACGAGGGTGACCAGAGCGAGCGCGGTCAGGACAGACGCCGCCGCAAATGCCGCCTGGTAGCTGTACTCATTGTAGAGGATCTCGACGTGGAGGGGTAAGGTGTTCGTGCGTCCCCGGATGTGCCCGGACACCACCGATACGGCTCCGAAGTCCCCCATCGCCCGAGCGTTGCAGAGAACGATCCCGTAGAACAGGGCCCAGCGCGCGTTCGGCAGGGTGATGCGACGGAGGATCGTCCACCCGGAGGCGCCCATGAGCCGCGCAGCCTGCTCCTCTTCCGTGCCCTGCGTCTCCATGAGGTGGATGAGCTCCCGTGCCACCATGGGGAAAGTCACGAACAACGTGGCGAGCAGGATGCCAGGGACGGCGAAGACGACGCGCAGACCGCGCTCGTCGAGGAATGGGCCGAACCAGCCGCTTAGCCCGAACACGAGGATGAACACCATCCCGGCGATCACGGGCGAAACCGCGAAAGGCAGGTCGATGAGAGTCGTGAGCAGCCCTTTGCCGCGGAAGTCGAACTTGCCCATGCACCAGGCCGCCGCGATCCCAAAAGCGACATTGACCGGTACCGCGACCGCCGCCGTGAGCAAGGTGAGTCGGATCGCGGACCGAGCTGCGGGCTCCGTGACCGCCGCGGCGAAGAGGGCGACGCCTCCCGAGAAGGCCTGAGTCCAGATGAGGATCAAGGGCGCCACGAGGAGGCCGCCCAGGAACAGGAGAGTCGTCCCGATCAGAACGCGGCGGACCCAATCCGGGTCCCTCGCTCCCGGTGGCACCGCCTGGTTCACCGTGTCGCCCCAGTCCGACATCATCGGGCCCTCGCTCCGCTCCAATGCCGCGCGAGGAGTTGAAGGAGGTTCACGGCGAAAAGGAGCACGAACGACGCGACGAGCATGAGCGTTCCGATGGCAGCCGCGCCTACGTAGTCGAACTGTTCGAGCCTCATGACGATGAGGAGCGGCGCGATCTCAGTCTCGAACGGCCGGTTCCCCGCGATGAAGATCACCGATCCGTATTCGCCGATCGCGCGCGCGAAGGCGAGGGTGAAGCCCGTGAGAAGCGCCGGCACCAGGGCCGGGAAGACCACGCGCACGACGGTGCGAAGTCGCCCCGCACCGAGCGTGGCAGCGGCCTCCTCGACTTCGGGCGGGAGCTCCGCAATCGCCGGCTGGAGAGTGCGCACCATGAAAGGCATGCCGATCAGGACGAGCGCGATCACGACTCCGACGCGAGTGAACGCCACTTCGACTCCTACCGAGGCGAAGATCCACCCGAACCATCCCTCGGGCACGAAGAGGGAAGTCAACGCGATTCCCGAGACCGCGGTCGGTAGCGCGAAGGGGAGATCGACCAGCGCATCGAGGAGCCGGCGCCCCGGGAATCGGTAGCGGGTGAGGGTCCAAGCGACCACGAACCCGAAGACCGCGTTCGCCACCGCGGCCACGAAGGCCGCCCCAAAGCTCAGTCGGTAGGCGGCGAGCACCCGCGGGTCCGTCACCGCGCTCCAGAATCCTTGCCACCCGAGCGCCGTGGAGCGGAGGAAGAGGGCGCTGAGCGGGATGAGAATAAGGAGGCTCAGGTAGGTGACCGTCAGCCCGAGCGACAGCCCAAACCCGGGGAGGATGCTGTGCTCGCGAAGACGCTTTCTCGGCGGCGGCGCTCCCACGACGGCGCTCCCGGCCGCCGGCCGCCCCGCCCGGGCGCCCGAGCGCTCGTCAGCGCGGGGGGCCATAAATCTGGTCGAAGGTGCCGCCGTCCGCGAAGTGCTCGGCCTGGGCGCGTCGCCACCCACCGAAGACCTCGTCGATCGTGACGAGCCGGAGGGTAGGGAATCGTCCAGGGAATGATGCGAGAGCCGTCTCGGAACGCGGACGGAAGTAGTGTTTCGCCGCGAGCACCTGCGCGGGTTCGGTGAAGAGGAACTCTAGGTAGGCGCGGGCCAGATCGGTCGTGCCGTTCCTCTCTGTGTTCCGGTCCACCCAAGTCACGGGTGGTTCGGCCAGAATGCTCACGGGTGGCACGACGATGTCGAGAGCGTCTTCGCCGATTTCGGACATGGCGAGGAATGCTTCGTTCTCCCAGGTAAGAAGGACGTCGCCAATTCCGTTTCGGACGAAGGTGTTGGTAGCGGCGCGGGCCGCCGCGTCGAGAACGGGGACGTGACGGAGGAGCTCGGCCACGTATTCGCGCGCGGCGGTCTGCGCGTCGGCGACTCGGGAGGCCTGAGTCGGATCGGAGAGGGCGTCCAGGGTGCCCAGCTCCTGCTCCAGTGCCCACGCCCACGCCGCGAGGTAGTTCCAACGCGCGCCGCCCGAGGTTTTCGGATTCGGCGTGATCACTTCGATGCCTGGACGGATCAGATCGGACCAATCCACGATCCGTTCCGGGTTCCCGTCTCGCACAAGGAAGACGATCGTCGACGTGTAAGGGCTGCTGTTGTCCGGAAGGCGGCTCTGCCACCCGACGTCCAGCTGTCCCCGGTCGGCGATCACATCGATGTCGTACGCCAGGGCGAGCGTCACGACATCTGCGGGGAGGCCCTCGATCACCGCGCGGGCCTGGCTCCCGGACCCCGCGTGAGACATGTCGATGATGAGCTCGCTCCCGCCGTTCGCGACCCACTGGTCCCGGAAGGCCTGGTTCACCTCCTGGTAGAACTCGCGGGTGGGGTCGTAGGAACCGTTGAGGAGTGCGAGCGACGCTCCACCGTCCCCGCATCCCCCGAGGGTCAGCGCGACGGCTCCTATCCCGGTCGCAGCGATTCGCCGAGTCGGTCGCACGTGGCTCATGTGCGCGGCCTATCCCTGGCTCTGGACGATGAGAAGCGGGGTGGCCGGAAGGGTCCGGAGGAGCGTGCCCACGATGTCCCCCCTGGCCGCCAGCGCCCTCCCCGAGCTCGGGAGGGGCGCGCCCACGACCACGAGGTCGTGCTGTCCAACAGAAACCTCCGCGACGATCTCGCTCACCGGGGGGCCGTGCCGCACGAGCGTCCGCGTGGGGACGCCACGTGCGGACATCGCCCGAGCGCTCGCCTCGAGGAATCGGGTGACGTGCTCGGGTACGTCGCCTTCCTCTGGAAGCACCGTGAGGATCGTGGCCTCCGCTCCGAGCCGCCACGCCAGCCGTTCGGCCAGCCGAACGTCCACCTTGCCGGGCTCCCCTACGGCGACACAGACGAGGAGCTTCCTCGGCATCTCCCGCGGGCCGGGCACCACGAGCAGGTGCCCCGTGTCCGCCCAGGGCCCAGGGGCGGCCGGGAGCGCCGCTTGGTCGAGATCGAGCGCGGTCAGGCGGAATCCCTCGACCTCGGCCTGGCTCGCCGGGTCGCCGTTCATGGGGGTTGGCACGACCATGATCTCGTCAGGATATCGAATCGAGCCGTGCAGTCGGTCGGCGAGTCGAACCGCGTAGTCGCGCGCGGGACTCTCCGCGCCGTCCCCGCTCCGGACCGTGATCTCGAAGGCAGCCGGCGCCAGGAGGTGACAGCGCCGGACGCCCAGCCACACCTGGTCGCCCCGCCGCACCGGACGGGCGAGCGCCTCGGGCTGCGGTCGGGTGACATCGAACATGAGGGAGCTCCCCCCGTATTGCGGGGAGGGGGCCACCTGCCGCACGCCCGCGATCGGCTCGAAGCGAACCCGAATACGCTCGAACGGTCCGCTGAACGCGCGCTCTTCCACGTGCCCCGATCCCAGCACCGTCGACCGCACCTGGTCCCGCTCGGCGCGCACCTCGAGGTCCTCGGGACGGAGGAGGATCTGGGCGCGCTCGCCTACGCGCCTGGCCGGTGCCTCCGTGCCCAATGGGAGCTCGGCCGTGCCTAGTCGCACGGCGTTCGGCGTGGATTCGCCCACGACGAGATTCGAGACCCCGAGAAACGCGGCTACGAACGCCGAACGCGGGCGGAGATAGAGCTCCTGGGGCGGGCCCACTTCGAGTAGGCGCCCAAAGTTCATGACGCCGATCCGGTCGGCGAGCTCGAAGGCTTCTTCCTGGTCGTGCGTGACGAAAACCGCCGTTACTCCGTATTCTCGCTGGATGCGGCGGAGTGTCTGGCGGAGCTCGGTCCGGATGCGCGCGTCGAGCGCCCCGAAAGGCTCGTCGAGTAGGAGAAACGCCGGATCGTCGGCGAGCGCGCGGGCGAGCGCGACGCGCTGCTGCTGACCCCCGGAGAGCTGTGCGGGGCGACGGTGCCCGAATCCGCCGAGGCCCACGATCTCGAGGAGCTCCTCGCGACGCCGCACGCGCTCAGTCGGGGTTCGCTTCCGGACGCGGAGCGGGAACTCGATGTTCTCCGCCACCGTCATGTTCCGGAACAGGGCGTAGTTCTGGAAGACGAAGCCGATCCCGCGCTCGCTGGGAGAGACGTGCGTGACATCGCGGCCGTCGAGGAGGATCCGCCCTTCCTCCACTTCGGCGAGCCCCGCGATGCTTCGAAGGAGGGTGCTCTTCCCACTTCCGCTCGGGCCCAGCAGGACAAACATCTCGCCGTTCGCGATCTCCACGGAGACGCGGGAGACCACGGCGAGGCCACCGTAGCGCTTCGTCACCGCCTCGAGCTGAATCGACATCCGCTAAGGATGGGCTGGGGACGGTCTCGGTGTCAGTAGGAGAGTGGTGACAAAACGGTTGGATTCGCCCAGTCTACACCGGCCCGAACGCGACCCCGACGACAGCGAGCCCGCCTTGGACGAAACCGCGATCGACGAAAGCCGGCTGGAAAGCGCCCGCCGTCGTCCGGTGCTGCTCCTCATCGCGGGGCCGCTCGTGCACCTAGCGCTCTTCGCGCTCGCGCCGGAGGCCCTGCCGGACGCGGCGAGGCACGTACTCGGCCTCGTGGGCTGGATGGCTCTCTGGTGGGTGACTGAGCCGGTTCCTCTCGCGGCGACTTCCCTCCTTCCCGCTGGGCTCTTCCCCCTCCTCGGGGTCACGAGCACCGCGAACGCCGTCGCGCCGTACGCGAGCGAGCTCGTCTTCCTGTTCCTGGCGGGGTTCCTGCTCGCCGCTGCCCTCGAGCACTGGAACGCGCACGCCCGCATCGCCTACGGAATGATCGACGCGATCGGCACCTCCGGGCGGCGCGTCGTCCTCGGGGTCATGGTCGCCACCGGGTTCATCTCCATGTGGATCTCGAACACGGCAACGGCGGCGATGATGTACCCCATCGTCCTGGCCATCGGCGCACTCTTCGGAGAAGGGGCGGAGGGGAAGAATGCTCGAGTCGCCCTCCTTCTCGGGATGGCCTTCGCGGCTTCGATCGGAGGAATGGGCACCCTCCTCGGCACGCCCCCCAACCTGATCATCGCGGGCGCCTCGCAGGAGCTCCTGGGCATCGAAGTCTCGTACGTCTCGTTCATGGCCCTGGGCGTCCCCCTCGTGGCACTCCTCCTGCCCACCTGCTGGGCGCTCCTCGTGTTCGTGGTCTATCCGGTGCGGATTTCGCTCGGCGCCGACGCCCACACGGTGCTCGCGGATCGACGGGCGGCGCTCGGCCCTCTCCGTGGGGGAGAAGCGTGGACGCTCGGCGTGTTCGGGCTCACCGCGGTCGCCTGGGTGATGCGCGAGCGAAAGTCGTTCGGAGGGTTCGAGCTGCCCGGGCTCGTCGACGTTGCGCCGCTTCTTACGGACGGAGCCGTGGGAATCCTCGGCGCGCTCACCCTATTCGTGGTCTGGGGGGATGCACGAGACGGCTCACGGCGGCCGCTTCTCACATGGCGCGAGGCGCGGCTTATCCCGTGGGATGTGCTCCTGCTCTTCGGGGGCGGGCTCTCCCTCGCGGCCGCGATGGACTCGACCGGTCTGTCCCAGTGGCTCGGCGACGCAATGACGGGCCTGTCGGGGCTCCCGCCCTTCGCGATCTACCTGGGGCTCGCGTTCACTGTGCTCGTCCTATCGGAGCTCGCCTCGAATACCGCAGTGGCTTCGATGGTCATGCCGCTATCGGTCGCGCTGGCCGGGGCCGTGGA
>Ga0326597_10007688_pt1 | contig 14617 bp, 10 predicted proteins | sample RVTome_12_FD_203789 | JGI IMG/M metagenome (GOLD analysis project Ga0326597, IMG submission 203789) | Soil microbial communities from uranium-contaminated site in the Upper Colorado River Basin, Wyoming, United States - RVT100D185 | ecosystem: Environmental > Terrestrial > Soil > Contaminated >... | reverse complement strand
ACAAGCACCATTCGAATCAGTAAGAACTTTTTCAAGGCTTGTGTCAGCGTTAGGCGTACAATTTTGCCTCTAACAAAGGGGTTTGGATGGTGCATTGCGCTCCGCATAATGCACCCTACGCTTGCTTGATTAATCACTCCAAATTGCGTCCCATCAGGCGGCTTTTTTGCCGCAAGGAGGGGGCCATGTGGACATTTAGATTGTTGAGCATTGTCGCGAGCGTCTTTTCCGTGGTGATGCTCGCGAGGCATGGCTTCGACATGGGGAGCTTCGTTGCCCCGCTCCAACTCATGCTCGATTGGTACCAAGCGTTCTTGCATTTTCTTTTTGGATGGGCAGAACCGCATCTCTATGCTGCGCTCGTTTGGGCATTCGCGTGGGCTGATTGGAACCTCCAACTTCATCCGCACTGGAGAGATGTTTTCGTGCTTCTGGGAATCTATTTGATTAAGGATCAAACACGGCTCATGCTGGTGCGAGGTTTGGAACCGAGGGTTCTACTCAGTTCTTTCAGCGGCGCTCTTTGGGTTGCAACGTCGGCTGTGAGATTGGTGCCGTGCCTCCTCATTGCTCTCGCCTCAAGCGTGGTCGCCGGAGCAATCCCGTTGAGCAGCGCGGACCCGACCGTGAATTTTACCGTTGCCGCTGTGGTGATTGTTGGCGTGGCGGTGATTCATTTTGTCTACTTTCTCGGTATACCGTTTAAGTACCACTACAAGGCGGACAAATACCACGAGAAAGACGAGTACGTGGACCAAATCTACTTGCCTCTCATGGGCGCGACAACGTCTCTGCATGAGGGATGGATACGATACACGGCACGGCACGCCTTTCAGGCACTAACGGTGGCTGTGCTAGGGCTGGCAATAGTTGCGATGGCGATGCAAGTTTCGTGGATTCAGCAACAGCAAAGCCCGGTCCTCGCGATCTTTGCGCTGATTGTCGTCGCGCGGGCACTCTATTGGCTTGGACTGGCGCATTGGTACCGTTTGCACGAACGAGATACCCACTGGATAGATTCCGACGGCAAGGAGGGGGTTGGCAGACCAGACTTTTACGACAGGAAACTATTTTATCGCATCTTTCCGCCAAACATCTTCGGTCGCCTCAGCTTCGACACCTTGAGCATTTTTTTGGGCGCAGGGATATTCGTTGCGACGAATGCGGGGCTCAAATTGCTTGGTCTCTGAGCTTTAAGACGGCTGGTGACGCCGCGTGGATTTTCCGCCTCATTCTCACAGCCGTCCAGTTCCCGGTTTCACCCGCTTCGGCGCGCCAGTCTTCCAAGGTCCTAACCGCTCCACATTTTTCCGGAGAGCGCCAGGCGAAAGGCCAGGCGGCGCGGGAGGGCGCATTATGGGGTTGAGGACGGCGATCGTGTCGATTCTGTCGGCGGGCGAAGCTTGCGGCTGCGTGAAGCAGGCGGGGGCGCTGCTTGATAAGAGCGCGCCGGCCGGGCGGCGTGCGCGAGAGGAGAGGAAGAAAGGCTGACTCCGGTCATTTGATCTCGCCACCAACCTCGCCGGCGATACGGCGTCCGGCGCAACGTCGATTGCTCTCTCGATTCTGAACTCCGGCGTGCTTCTTCCGACGATCAGCCTCAGCGATCCGACCTGTGATCCGAACGCGGCGTTTTCCGTCAATGGCGGCGACGACTTCTCCGACACCTGCACGACAACGGCGACCTTTACGTTCGCGCCCCTGCCTGCAGGCGACTTCACGTTGACGTTCGCCAGCAATTCGAGCGTCGATCTCGTATAGATACCGCTGCCGGCGGCCTTCGGACTCTTCGGCTTCGGACTCGCGGCGCTTGGACTGGGCCGGAAACTTCGCGCCCGCAAGGCCTGAACGGCAGCCTCCGCGCGGCCGGCGGCGATTGCTGCGTGAGCGGGCTTCAGGGCCGCGCAGCAGCCGCCAAGCGTCTCTATGGCTCATTTGAGAGCGTTTTCAGGAAAACCGTGCTGCACTTTTCCTGAAAACGCGCCAGGCATCCGGCAGGCGACCGCCCTGAGGCAGGCGCCCTCGGCCTCAAATCGCTCCGCCAGTTCTCCGCGCTCATCCATCGGCCACATTCCTTGGTCGCGTTCCGTCATGGCGTGACGAAGCGAACCCGACCGATGTGACAAGGAGACCTCACGCAAGCTCGGATGAACAAGATGCCGATTCGCGCTTACGTGACCCGCGCAAGCCAATAGCGCCTACGATGAATCATTCTACAATGCCAAGGTAAAGCGCGCTCGATAACGCGCTCGCAGGCTCGCCGGCAGGAGCGAGCGTCGCGCGGGGGAGGACAGGCGTCCGATGACCATCCAAGTTTCGCGGCGCTCGGCGCTCACCTCCTCCGCCGCGCTCGGGCTTCTTGCCTCATTCGGATGCGACGGGCTGTCGCCCAAACCATCGTCCGCGGGCGATCTTGGAAAGCTCGACGCCGTCGCCACGGCGCAGGCGATCCGCGGCGGCGAAGTGTCGGCGGCCGAGGTCGTCGGCGCGGCGATCGCCCGGTCGATCGCCGCCGATGAGGCGGTGGGCGCCGTCGTCACGCCCTATTACGAAGAAGCGCGCGAAGCGGCGGCGCGCGCGCCGGCGGGCGCATGGTTCGGGGTTCCGACCTTCATCAAGGATCTGGCGAAAGTCGCGGGGCGGCGAACGACATACGGATCGAGAGCATTCCGGAATTTTATCGCCAGCGATCAGTCGCCCTTTATGGATGCGCTCTTCGCCACCGGTCTCGTCAGCCTCGGCAAGAGCGCGTCGCCCGAATTCGGCCTGACCGGGACGACCGAATCCCTGCTCAATGGCGCCACTCGCAATCCTTGGAACCTCGCGCATTCGGTGGGCGGGTCGTCGGGCGGGGCGGCGGCGCTCGTCGCGGCCGGCGTCGTTCCGATTGCGCACGGATCGGACGGCGGCGGATCGATCCGCGTGCCGGCGGCGAGCTGCGGCGTCGTCGGTCTCAAAGTCTCGCGCGGGCGTTATCCGCTTGCGGACGGTCCGCATAATTATCCGATCGAAATTGCGGTTCAGGGCTGCGAGAGCCGCACGGTTCGCGACACCGCCGCGTTCGTCGCGATGCTTGAAGTCGAGGGCGCTTTGCCGAAAATCGGCCTGGTCGCCGGACTCTCCTCGCAAAGGAGGAAAATCGGTTTTTTCACCGCCTCGCCCCTCGGCGGCCCGGTCGATCCGGAAGTCGCCGCCGTGACCGTCAAGACGGCCGGGCGCCTGGCCGAGCTCGGCCATCAGGTCGAGGAAATCGCGCCGCCGTTTCATGCCGCCGTCATGCAGGATTTTCTGATTTATTGGGGTCTGATCGCGGCGGTGACGGTTGCGCAGTGGGAGGATCTGACCGGTCGAAAAGCAGCGTATACGGATTTCGAACCGTTCACGTTAGGGCTGATCGAGTATTACGAGGTGCGCAAATCCATTCTGCCGGAGGCGCTCGAGCGGCTCCGGAATTTTGCCGGTCAGTATCAGGCGGCGTTTCAATCGCACGATCTCCTTCTGTCTCCGACCGTCGCCGCGCCGGCCCCGAAAATCGGCGTGCTGACGCCGAGCTACGGCCTTGATCTCCTTCTCGACCGCCTGAACGATTTCGTGGTCTTCACCCCGTTCATGAATATCGCCGGCGCGCCGGCGATTTCGCTTCCCGCCGGCCAGACTTCGCAAAGGCTGCCGATCGGCGTCCAGCTCGCAGCGGCGGTCGGCGACGAAAGAACGCTCCTCGAGCTCGCCTATGAGCTCGAAGAAGCGCAACCCTGGCCGCACATCGCGCCGCTGAAGCAGGCAAGACGGTAGCGAAGGATAGGCCGCGCGTTCCTGACGTCATCGGACGCGCTGAGTAACGGGGCCCTGCTACTCAGCCGCGGCGGCGTCCTCGCCGGAACGCGGCCGGGCCGAACCGGCCTGATGGCGGCGCAGGGCGCGTTTCCAGCTTCGCGGCCAGAAGTGCGTCGGCCAGATGCGATATTTCCGTGTCAGGAGGTTCTTCTTTCTCCGGCGCCGCGGCCGGTTGACGGCCGGCTGGGCGAGGACAGGCGACTCGTCGGCGCTCGCCTTTTCCGCAGCGGAAACGCTATCATCCTGCGCCGTCTCCGGCGCGGCGGGGGTCGTGATCGGGGCTGGTCTCGCCTGACCGGCCGAAGGCGGCGGAACCGGAGCGGCGGCGCCGATGCGCAGGCCGGGGCGGAAATAGGCGCCGGTCCTGCCGACGGCGAGCGAGGCGCGGACAAAGCCTCCCGCTGCGGAAGCGGCCGCCGCTTGCGGCGCGCCGGCGGCCGCATCTTCAGCGGCTTGCGCGGTCGGCTTATCGGCGTCCTCTTCGAAGTCGAAGGCGTTGGCTTCGTCGGCGGCCGGCGCTGCGCCCTCTTCAGCCTCGTTGTCGACGAACGCGACATCGAGCTCGTCATCCGGGTCGGGGTGTTTCGGTTCGCTCATGGGCGTCAGCGGTCCTTCTTCAGCCGGCGCGGCGATGTCTTCGGCTGTGCGGCCGAATTCCGCTGCGAGGCGCTCCTGCAGATGGCGCGCGGCGGCGGGGTCCGCAGAGTATTTTGCGCCTTCGCGGGCGTCTTTGCTCTCCCCATTTAGCATGTCGTCGATCTCGGCGGTCCGCTCCGCCGCTTTGCGCTTGACGCGGGCGATCGCCGCGGCCTTGGCCGCCGCAAGTTTCGGCTTCTCCCGGACCGGCCCGGCTTCGGCGACGGAGGCGCCCGCCGCGGTTTTGCTCCGGCGGGCGAGGCGCGCCGCGAGACGCTCGACCAGCGCGTCCTGATCATCCTCGATGGGGGCTTTAGGCGTCAGGGCTTCGGGCTCGTAAGTTTCGGGCTGCTGCAGGCTCGGCGCCTCGGTGCGGAACAGGGAATGCAAATCCTCCTCCGACAGGGGTTCGAGACCGAGGAGCGTGCGCACTTCGTTCACCCGCGACGGCAGGAAGGCGGAGAGCGCCCCGACGCGCCCCAGATGGTTTCCCTGCGCCGCCGCGAAACCAAGGCTTCGCAGAGCGGCGAGCGAGGCCTGGTCTTCGACGCCGACCGCGGTGATCGCCGCATTCGCCGTGTTTGCGATATCGATCAGCTCGGAAATGGCGCTAAGGCCGGGGCCGCGAACCGTCCGCGCAAAGCGCAGGATGGCGGCGCCCCCGGTCTTGATCTCGTCGAACGGGAACGGCTCGATCATCCGCAGGAAATCATTGGCGCGGCCGCGGACCTCGATGGCCAGGCGCGCGCCGGTCGTCGCCAGGCGCGCAAAATGTTCCGCTGCGACGGCGACCGGCATGGTCACCGGCGGCATCGGGCATTCGAGCGTGATCAGGTCGGCCGGAAAATGGCGGTCGCGCAAGAGCACCGAAAAGTGCGACGCGAAGGCCTCGTCGGCCAGATCGCTCAGAGCGAGATTGACGGAAAAGCCTGGCGCGCTCGGCCCCCGCCAGTCGAGATAGCGCGACAGCGCCTGACTGAGCACATAGCGGGTGAGCTCGCTCATCCGGCCTTGCGATTCGAAGAACGAGATGAACGCCCCGGGCGGCAAGACGCCGAGCGAGGGATGGCGCCAGCGCACGAACGCTTCGACGCGGGCGAGGGCGCCGTTTCCGAGGTCAAAAATCGGTTGAAAAGTGACCTCGAAGTCTTTGTTTTTTAGCGCATTATCGATGTCAACGTTCGAGAGGCGAACCGCCTGCGCGCCCATTGCGTATCCTCCGCCCGATCCCGCTTCGCCTTCCCCCGGACTAGATCCGGGGTTCGCCGGACTCCACCTGCCTCGCCCGGCGAATCCCGGATCCAGTCCGGGGGAAGCCGGGTCGCTTGCGTCGCCGTTCTGACCGCACGCGGGACTTGATCCTCGGAAGAGGGGGTTAATTTGCCCTGAACGGCAAGGCGCGAGCTGCGGCTTCCGGCCCGATCGAAGGCGGAGTCTGGGGCGATTCATCGCTTAAGGTAAATGCCTGAAACGCCCCTCAATTGTCGAACTGCTCGCTGAGGACCCGTTCTTCGAGCGACTGGCCCTTGTCAAAGAGGAGGGTCATCGCAATCGAGCGGTCCTCACGGACATCGACCGCCGAGACGAAGCGGACTTCGAGATTGTCGGCGACCGCCGAGACGGGGCGCAGATCCGGCTCGAGGGTTTCGAACCGCACATGCGCGTCGTGCGACAGGAGCGCGCCCCGCCACCGCCGCGGGCGGAAGGCGCTGATCGGGGTCAGCGCCAGGAGATGCGAGCTGATCGGCAGGATCGGCCCGTGGGCGGAGAGATTGTAGGCGGTCGAGCCGGCCGGCGTTGAAACGAGGACCCCGTCGCAGGTCAGCGATTCCATGCGCGTCTTGCCGTTGACGATGATCTTCAACCTCGCGCTGTAGCGGGTCTGGCGGAACAGCGAGACCTCGTTGATGGCGCGCGCCGCCTCGCTCCGCCCGTCGGTCGTCGCCGCCGTCATAGAGAGGGGGTGGATGACCGCCGCTTCGGCCTCGGCGATGCGCTCGGCGAGGCCTTCGAGATCGTAAGGGTTCATCAGGAAGCCGACGGTCCCGCAATTGACCCCGTAGACCGGCTTGCCGCTCATCATGTTGGCGCGCAGCGTCTCCAGCATGAAGCCGTCGCCGCCGATGGCGACGATGACGTCGCACTCGGCGACCGACGCGTCGCCGTAGCGCTTGCGGAATTCCTCGGCCGTCGCCTGCGCTTTCGGTCGTCCGCTTGCCTGAAACGAAAGGCTCTCTCGGTTCATCCGTTCCGCTTTCCCTGCGCCGCAGTCGCAGGATGATAGAGCGATTTACGGCGGTGTGGGAACCGGGGCGCAGAGCCTACTTCAGGGTTTTCAGATACTCGATGATAGCGCGGCGGCGTTCGGGGTCGCGTTCTCCGGCGAAGCTCATGCGGTTGCCGGGGAGGAATTTCTGCGGATTCTCAAGATAGGCGCTGAGCGTTTCTTCGTCCCACACCAGGTTCGCGCCGCGCATCGCGTCGGAATAATCGTAGCCTTCGAACGAGCCGGACCGGCGGCCGACAACGCCCCACAGGCTGGGCCCGATGAGCCCGGTTCGCGCCGTGGCGGCGCCGGGCGGCGCCGCCGAATGACAGATGGCGCACTGGCCGAACATCTTCTCGCCGGGCGCCGCGCCGGCGGGCGGCGCTTCGGCATCGGGAACGGCTTCGGGCGCCGCTTTGGAAGCCGCTTCGGGGGCCGCGCGCTCGCCCTCTCCGCATCCCGCTGCGGCGAGAACGAGGACGATGGCGGCGACCCGTTTCAGCGGCATGGCGATCCTCCGAAAGTCCCGCGCGGCGGGGCGCGCCTCTGGCCTTAAAGACCGCATTCCCAGAGCCGTTTTATACAAGCAGAACAGCCTTGGAGAACAGCGAAACGGCTCTGGGTTTTTTCTTGGTCGCGTTTTCTTAACGCTAACTGGTTCCCACTTCGCTTGAAAACGCTCTATATCGAAAATCAAGCGCCGCGTTAGCTCAGTTGGTAGAGCAGTGGTTTTGTAAACCTCAGGTCGCCCGTTCGAGTCGGGCACGCGGCACCATTTGCTCGCGAAGCGAGTGAGGGCTGGCGCGCTGGAGCCCGCACCCCGGCTCCGGATCAAGTCCGGGTATCCAGGGGAAGGCGGGCCGGTGGCCGCGCGCTACGGCTCGGCGAGACTGCGCGCGAACCACGGACTTGAGGTGGGCGGGTTTTTCTCGTTTGGAGATTTGCGGCGGAGCTATGAAGGCGCGGAGCGGCGATTTACCGGTGGATGAGCTGGCGGAGAACCGAAGGCGCGCCGAATGCTGGGTGGTGAGCGACGGGCGGGCCGGCATGGAAAATCAGGCGCTGGGTCTCGCGGAAGCCGCCGCGCGGCTGACCCCGCTGCGCGTCGTCCCCAAACGCATCGTCGTCAAGGCGCCGTGGCGGGGGCTCCCGGGCGCGCTGTGGGGCGACCCGTTTTCGCATCTGTCGCCCGACGGGGCGCTGCTGCGTCCGCCTTTCCCGGCGCTGTGGATCGCCTGCGGACGGCTGACGGCGCCGTTCACGCTTGCCGTCAAGCGGCGCGACCCCGAAGTCTTCACCGTCCAGACGCAGGCCCCGCGCGCCCCTCTCGGCCGCTTCGATCTCGTGGTGCCGCCACTGCACGACCGGCTTTCGGGCGCCAATGTGTTCTCGATCGTCGGCTCGCCGGGCCGCGTGACCAAGGAGGCGCTCGGACGCGACGCGGCATTGCTGGCGCCGACGCTCACCCATCTCGGCACCCCGCGTGTCGCCGTGCTGATCGGCGGCGCCAATCGCGCGTACCGGATGACGCACGCGCGGGCGGCGGAGCTCGCCGGCGCGCTCGCCAGGCTTGCCGATGAAGGCGCCGGGCTGATGATCACGACCTCGCGGCGAACCGATCCCGCGATCGCGCAGACAATCCGCTCGGCGCTCGGAGAGCGGCCGCATTTCTTCTGGACCGGCGGCGCCGTCAGCGGGCTGAGCAATCCCTATTTCGGGATGCTTGGGCTCGCCGACCACATCATGGTGACGCGCGACAGCGTCAACATGGCGGCGGAGGCGGCGGCGACCGGAAAGCCGGTGCACGTGATTTCCCTCGACCGCGCGCCGTTTTCGGCCGCTTCGGCGAAGTTCGAGCGATTTCACCAAGCGCTTGAACAGCGCGGCGCGGCAAGACCGTTTACCGGAACCCTCGAACCATGGACGTATCCGCCGCTTGAGGAAACGCAGCGCGCCGCTGAGGAGCTGGTGCGGCGTTTCGCTGCGGCGCGCGGCGTGGCGCCCGCGTAGGGCGGGCCCTGGCCCGCCGCATGGCGGCGCGGATTTGGCGGGCTGAAGCCCGCCCGCCTGTCGTCAGGGGGCGAGACTGGCGCAGAAGCGCTGGATGCGGCGGCAGGCTTCCTCAAGCTGGGGCATGGAGGCGGCGTAGGAAATCCGGAAGAAGGGAGAAAGTCCGAAGGCCGCGCCGAAGACCACCGCGACCGCTTCGGTGTCGAGAAGCTCGGCGGCGAAGTCTTCGTCGCTCTCGATCATCTTGCCCGACGGCGCGCGTTTGCCGATCGCCCCGGCGCAGGACGGATAGACGTAAAACGCCCCTTTCGGCGTCGCGCATGTGAGCCCCGCGGCCTCGTTCAGCAGCGCGACGACCCGGTCGCGGCGCTCGCGGAAGGCCGCATTGCGCTCCTTGAGGAAGCCGTGATCGCCATTGAGCGCCGCGACGCACGCCCACTGGCTGATCGAGCAGGGATTGGAGGTCGATTGCGACATGACCTTCGCCATCGCCTTGATCAGCTTTTCCGGACCGCCCGCATAGCCGATCCGCCAGCCGGTCATGGCGTAGGCTTTCGAGGCGCCGTTCACCGTCAGCGTTCGATCGTAGAGGCGCGGCTCGACGTCGGCGATGGTCGCAAACTCGAAGCCGTCGTAGACGATGTGCTCATAGATGTCGTCGGTGAGGATCATCACCTGCGGATGGCGCACGAGAACCTCGGCGAGCCCCTTCAGCGCCTCGCGGTCATAGGCCGCGCCCGTCGGATTCGACGGCGAGTTCAGAATGAGCCAGCGGGTTTTCGCCGAGATCGCCCGCTCGAGATCCTCCGGGCGCAGAAGAAACCCGTCTTCCGCCCGGGTTTCGACGAGCACCGGCCTGCCGCCGGCGATCAGCGTCATGTCGGGGTACGACACCCAATAGGGCGCCGGAATGACGACCTCGTCCCCCGGATTGAGCGTCGCAAGGAGCGCGTTGAAGATGATCGCCTTACCGCCCGGCGCGACTGAGATCTCCGAGGTTTTGTAAGTCAGGCGGTTGTCGCGTTTGAATTTCGCGGCGATCGCCTCCTTCAATTCGGGAATGCCGTCGACGGCGGTGTATTTGGTTTCTCCGCGCCTGATCGCGTCGATCGCCGCTTGCTTCACATGATCGGGCGTATCGAAGTCCGGCTCGCCGGCGCCGAGGCTGATGACGTCGATACCGCGCGCCTTGAGCTCGCGCGCCTTCTGGGTGACGGCAAGGGTCGGGGAGGGTTTGACGCGGGCGAGCGAAGCGGAGAGGGCGATTTCGGACATGGATCGGGTTCCTTTCGGCGCGAGGTTGTAGCGTGTTGCGCCGCAACATCCAATCGCGGCCGAGCGCCCGATCGCAGCACATGATCGATCATGAGGGGAGGAGCACGGTGGTTTCTCAACCGTCCGGCGAGCGCATCACCTCTGCAATCATTTGAGCAATGACTTGCAAGCTGTTGAAATTCCATGATGACCACCTAGTTATACCGCTTTAGCCATGGGTCGTCCCACAAAGCCGCTGACCCTCATTCGCCTATTCCCGACCGGCGCCGGCTGTGGTTTGATTGGGGCGAGCGGGGTCTGAGAGAGGAGCTCGAATGATCGCGGAACTGAAGACTGCGATTTCGAACACGCCGCGCCGCCAATCCGTAGACCACAAATTGACGCCAGGAGACCTGGTGAAGATCCGTGTGGAGCGGATGGCGCTGCTCCTGCGCAGCGCGCCGGTGGCGATCGCCGTGACCGTCGTCAACGCCGCCATCACGACCTGGGTCGCCTGGTCGAGCGTCGACCGGCTGATGCTCGGCGTGTGGGCGAGCCTCGTCTTCCTCCTTGCCGTTGCAATGCTGGTGTTCTGGCGGCGCTACTCGCGGGCGAGCCCCGCCGCTCACGGCCTTGCGACTTTCGCCCGGATTCAGGTGGCCAGCATGGGGCTCAACGGCGCTCTGTGGGGCGCCCTCGCCCCAATGTTCGCCGTGCACGGATTGCTCGGCGGGGCGTTCCTGCCGTTCATGATCGCCGCCATGACGGCGGCTTCGATCGCGTCCGCCGGCGCTTCGTGGCGCGCCGTGCTGGCGTTCAATATTCCCGCCCTCGCGCCGTTCGCCGTCACCTACGCCATCGCGGCGGGGGACTATGGGCCGGCGATCGCGCTCATCGTTCTCCTCTACGCCGCCGCGACGGCCTATCTCGCGTGGACCACCCAGCAGATGGTGATGCGCTCGATCCGCCTGCGCTCGCGCAATGACCGCCTCCTGCAGGCGCTGAGGAAGCAGGTCGACGCCGCGCATGAAGGCGAGAAGCGCTTCCGCGCGCTCGTCGAAGCCTCGCAGGACGTGACGCTGATCTTTTCGCCGGAAGGCCGCGTCGTTTATGCAAGCCCGGCGGTCGCGGCCGCGCTCGGCGCCTCGCCGCGTCTCATCGTCGGCAAGACGACAAAAGAGCTGGTGCACCCCGACGATCTGCCGTTTTTCCGCGCCGTCGGCGAGAAGACGCTGTCCAATCTCGGCGAGGTGATTGCGCTTCCCCATGTCTGCCTTAAATGCGCCGACGGCGAGTATGTCGCGCTCGGCGGGCGGCTCACCAACATGCTCTATGTTCCGGGCGTTGAAGGCTTCGTCTTCAACGGCGGCCGGATCAATTCGCACGAGAAGGAAAAGCTCCACGCCGTCGCCGGCTGAGCGAACGCGCTTCCGGTTTTCGTCGCTCGAAAGGAATCGCGTGCGATACTAGCGGGGAGGAGCAAGCTTTTGCGCGTGTTGATGGTCGGCGGCACGCGTTTCATCGGCGCCCATGTCGCAAAACGACTTTCCGACAAGGGCGCTGCTGTGACGGTTTTTCACCGCGGCTTGTCCGAGAATCCTGTTCTTCCCTCGGTCCGTCACGTGCGCGATCCCGAGGCGGCCTATCCCGTCACGCGATTCCCGCCGGTCTTGGTCGATGCGGACTGGGATCTCGTCGTGCACATGGTGATGATGGGGGAGGCCGATGCGCAAGCCGCTGTCCGCGCCTTCGCCGGCCGCGCGGGCCGTCTCGTCGTGATTTCAAGCGGCGACGTCTATCGCGCCTATGGCCGGCTCACGCGTCTTGAGCCGGGGCCGCCCGATCCGCTTCCCTTGACTGAAGGGGCGCCTCTGCGGTCCGTCCTTTATCCGCATCGCGAGCAGGAAGCTGCGCTCGGCGCCTACGTTCGTGATTACGAGAAAATTCTCGCCGAGCGCGTTCTCATGGATTCACGCGGGCTTCCGTGGACGATCCTGCGCCTGCCTAAGGTCTACGGTCCTGAAGACAATGAGAATTTGGCGACGGTTTATGGCTTCGCGAAGCGACCAAGCTGGCGCTGGACGCATGGCCATGTTGAAAACGTCGCTGCTGCAATCGTGCTCGCCGCAACACATCCGGCGGCGGCGAACCGCGTCTACAATGTCGGAGAGGCGCGGACGCCCACGATGGGCGAACGGCTCGCGCAGTTGCCGCCGCGCCAACCGGTCGAGCCCCCGCCCTTCGACTACGCCCAATCAATCGTTTACGACACCACCCGCATCCGCAGCGAACTTGCCTACGAACCCGTGCTCGATGAAACGGCCGCAATGATCGCATTGGCGCGCGACACATTGAGCACACGGTGATCCAGGCTCTCCCCATCCTCCTTACCGTTGATGTGGTGATCGTGCGGAGGCGCGCGTCGGGCCCGATCTTCTGGCGCTGGCGCCGGTCTTCAATATCTGCAGCGCCGCCGCCATCACTTGCGGCTGCGCGCGCGCCTTGCGCGCGTCTTCCTGCGTGAGGCATGGTGCGCGGCGGAGCGCGAAGGGAGCGACGTGAGCATTCTCAAAGGCGTGCGGATCGTCGAATTCGAGGGGCTCGGGCCCGGCCCTTTCTGCGGCATGCTGCTCGCCGATCTCGGCGCCGAGGTGATCCTGATCGAGCGGCCGGATAGCGTGAGCGGACCCGGAACGATCTATCGTCGCGGCAAGAAGTCGATCGCGCTCGATCTGAAAAAAGACGCCGCGCGCCAGGCCGCGCTCGCCATCGTCAAGCGCGCCGACGCCTTGATCGAAGGCCTGCGGCCCGGCGTCATGGAGCGGCTCGGCCTCGGACCGAAGGAAGCGCGAGAGGCCAATCCGCGTCTCGTCTACGGCCGGCTCACCGGCTGGGGGCAGACCGGGCCGCTCGCCCGCGCCGCCGGTCACGATGTCAATTACGTCGGGCTTTCGGGCGCGGCCTGGTATGCGGGCCGGGCGGGCGAGGCGCCGGCCCCGCCGCCGACCTTGGTCGGCGATGTCGGCGGCGGCGCGCTCTATCTCGCGGTCGGCCTGCTCGCCGGAATTTTGCGGGCGCGCGAGACCGGCGAGGGAACGATCGTCGACGCGGCGATCGTCGACGGCTCGGCGCATATGATGAATCTCCTCCTCGCCTTGCGCGCGACGGGCGGCCTTCCCGACGAGCGCGGCCGGTCGATGCTCGATGGCTCCCCCTTTTACGATGTCTATCGGTGCGCTGACGGGAAATGGATTTCCGTCGGGCCGCTGGAGCCGAAATTCTACGCCCTGCTTCTCGAAAAGCTCGGCCTTGCGAACGAAGCGGCGTTCGCCGCGCAGCACGGTCAGGCGAGCTGGCCGCAAGCCAAACAGCAACTTGCCGCGCTCTTCGCCGCCAAGCCGCGCGATCACTGGCGCGATCTTCTTGAGGGAACCGATGCGTGCTTTGCGCCGGTCCTCGCCCCGTCCGAGGCGGCGGCGCATCCCCACATGAAGGCGCGCGCCATCTACCGCGAAATCGGCGGGGTTCTGCAGACCGCCGCCGCGCCGCGCTTCGACGGCGAAACGCCCGCCGACCCGCCGGCCCCGCCGCAAAAAGGCGCGCATACGGAGGAGATTCTCCGCGAGATCGGGATCAGTCTGAGCGATCTCGCCGGCGGCATTCCGTGCACGTAGGGCGGGCTTCAGCCCGCCACCGATGTGATCAGCTTGGCGGTTCGGGCTGGACAGATAGGGAGGGATTGGCGGGCTGAAGCCCGCCCTATGCTCGTTGCGCCCTCACCCGAAATCGAGCCCGAGATCGAGCGCCGGGGCCGAATGGGTGATAGAGCCCGAGGAAATGATGTCGACGCCGGTTTCGGCGATGGCGCGCGCCGTCTCAATCGTGACATTGCCGGAGGCTTCGAGGAGGGCGCGGCCGGCGGCGAGCGCGACGGCGCGCTTCATGTCGTCTACGGACATATTATCGAGCATGACGATGTCGGCGCCATGGCGAAGCGCTTCTTCGAGCCCGGCGAGGCTGTCGACCTCGACCTCGATTTTGACCATATGGCCGACGCTCGCTTTCGCCGCTTTGAGCGCCTTGGCGATCCCGCCGGCGGCGGCGATGTGGTTGTCCTTGATCAGCACCGCGTCGTAGAGCCCGAAGCGGTGGTTGCGCCCGCCGCCGCAGAGGACGGCGTGCTTTTCGAAAGCGCGAAGGCCCGGCGTCGTCTTCCTTGTGCAGACGATGTGCGCCTTTGTCCCCTTCACCGCCTCGACAAGCCCCGCCGTCGCCGTCGCGATCCCCGATAGATGGCCAAGAAAATTGAGCGCGACGCGCTCGGCGGCAAGGATCCCGCGCGACGGCCCTTCGATTGCGAGCACGGCGCCGCCGCTCTTCACCGCCCCGCCGTCGCCGCATTTCACGTCGATTTTGATCGCCGGATCGACGAGCCGGAACGCGGCGAGCGCGAGATCGATCCCGGCGATGATTCCGGGCGTGCGCGCGGCGATCACGGCGCGCGATGCCAGGTCCGGCGGAATGCAGGCGTTCGAGGTGATGTCGCCGGCCGCGCCGAGATCCTCGGCGAGCGCGCGGCGCGCCGCCTCTTCGACGAGATGGGCGGGAAGGGGAGCG
>Ga0326597_10007687_pt1 | contig 14619 bp, 12 predicted proteins | sample RVTome_12_FD_203789 | JGI IMG/M metagenome (GOLD analysis project Ga0326597, IMG submission 203789) | Soil microbial communities from uranium-contaminated site in the Upper Colorado River Basin, Wyoming, United States - RVT100D185 | ecosystem: Environmental > Terrestrial > Soil > Contaminated >... | reverse complement strand
GCTACGTCGGCGGCTAGATCGGAGCGTAGCTCGCTGAGCAAAGCCTCGTTTTCGGCCAGGCTGCCATGCATTTTCCAGTTGCCGGCAACGAGCTTCCCGCGCATTGATGTCATCAGCAGTCTAAACCGTCGGATGTTACCGTCTCCGTGTATTCAGGTCAATTTTGCCGGCCCGGTTGCACCGGACGCAGCACACCGATCCAGCACCGTAAGCACGCTCTAGGGGGCGCAGGAAATAGCCCCCGCGTTCGCTGCGGCCCGAGCAGCCGCCTTACGAACCGAATCGGCGAGCTGATCGGCCCATTGGCGCACCTTGTCCGCAATCTGACCCTCGACCATGACCCGAATTACCGGCTCAGTCCCGGAGGCACGCAGTAACACCCGGCCCGATCCCTGCAGATCGGACTCGGCCGCCGCGATCGCACTCTGCACACCGAGATCGGCGCGAAAATCGAAACTGCGCTCAACGCGGACATTGACGAGTACTTGCGGATAGAGCACGAGATCACGTGCTGCTTGATCGAGCCTCTCGCCCGCACGGCGTAAAGCGTGCAGAACCTGCAGTGCGGAGACGATCCCGTCGCCCGTCGTATGTTTGTCCAGGCAGACGATATGGCCGGAATTCTCTCCGCCGAGCTGCCAGCGGTTGGCGGTGAGTTCCTCGAGTACGTAGCGATCGCCTACCGCGGCCCGTGCAAATTGCAATCCCATGCCCTTCAACGCGTGCTCCAGCGCGAGGTTGGTCATCAGGGTCCCGACCACACCGCTTTTGAGCAGTCCGGCCGCATGCCGGTGTCGGGCGATCACGTAAATGAGCTGGTCCCCGTCGTAAAGCCTGCCCTCGCAGTCAACCATCACCAAACGGTCGCCGTCACCGTCAAGGGCGATGCCGAGGTCCGCTTTGTGTTCGAGTACGGCCGCGCGCACAGCGGCCGGATGCGTCGCACCGCAGCCATCGTTGATGTTGATACCGTTCGGTTCGTGACCGATCGCAATCACTTCGGCGCCCAGCTCGTGCAGCACATGCGGAGCGACGTGGTAGGTCGCCCCGTGGGCGCAGTCTACGACGATGCGCAATCCACGCAGGTCGAGTTCACTCGGGTAGGTGCTCTTGCAGAACTCGATGTAGCGGCCCACGGCGTCGGCGACGCGCCGCGCCCGGCCGAGTTCGGCGGAAGGCTTGAGTGTAATCGGGTCATCGAGCTCCGCCTCGATCGCTGCCTCGATCGCATCCGGCAGTTTGTTCCCATCCGAGGAGAAAAACTTAATGCCGTTGTCTTGATATGGATTATGGGATGCGCTGATGACGACCCCGGCTTGCAAGCGCAAGGCTCGTGTTAGATACGCGACCGCCGGGGTAGGCATCGGACCGGTGAGCAGACTGTCCACCCCGGCCGCAGACAACCCTGCCTGCAGGGCTGCTTCGAGCATATACCCCGAAATACGTGTGTCCTTGCCAATCAGCACCGCAGGACGCTCGCCCTGCGAGAGATGCCAGTCGGCGCTAGCGAGCACTTTTCCGGCGGCGTATCCCAGGCGCATCACGAAATCGGGCATGATCGGCAGTTCGCCCACGCGTCCGCGCACCCCATCGGTCCCGAAGTATTTTCTAGCCATGTCCGCTACCGAATTCAGCGCAGTCACGGAACTGCGCGCTAATGAATGGACACCAGTACGCCCACGTCGAATCAGCGCACATCGACAGCCTCTACGGCAGCAAGTACAGCCAAGGCGTCGCACGTCGCCTGCACGTCGTGCGCGCGAACGATGCTAGCACCCCGCATGGCCGCAAGCAAAGCCGCCGCGATGCTTGCGTGTACCCGCTCGTGCACGGCGCGTCCGGTGATTCGCCCAAGCATTGCCTTACGCGAAAGACCGGTAAGGACTGGCCAACCCAGGACAACGATTCCGTCTAACCGGTGCAGCAGCTCGAGATTGTGCTCGAGCGTCTTGCCAAAGCCGAAACCGGGATCGACAAGCAGCCTATTGCGGGAAATGCCAGCCGCCTCCGCCGCCTTCGCGCGCTCGGCGAGAAACGCGCCAACTTCCGCCACGACATCGTCGTAACACGGTGACTGCTGCATAGTCCGCGGCTCACCCTGCATATGCATAACGCACAATCCCGCCGCACTTGCAGCGACAACATCAAGTGCGCCTGGAGCACGAAATGCATTGACGTCGTTGATCATATCGGCACCGTGCGCGAGCGCTGCACGCATGACCTCCGGCTTCGATGTATCGATCGATATCGGTACCCCAACATCGCGCAGCGCGTCGAGCACCGGCAGAACGCGCGCCAGTTCATCGGTGGTCGATACCGGTTGCGCACCCGGACGCGTGGACTCGGCGCCGACGTCAAGCAGTGCGGCGCCTTCCTTAACGAGCTGATTACCGTGTGCAATGGCGGCCGCACTATCCAGATACTTGCCGCCGTCGGAAAACGAGTCTGGAGTGACATTGACCACACCCATCACCAACGTTTTCGAAAGCGTAAGCGCGAACCGCCCGCAATGAAAAACTGGAGCAAAGCCCGCCGCGGCGTGATACATAGCGTCAGCCGCGCCATGCGTCATCGCGCGATGGGTCAGGCTCCCTGCGCCGTGGCACTGTCCGTCGCAGTGGCCGCAGGCGCGTCGTCCTGCGGTGGCGGCGGAGGTGTGGGAGGCGTCGCGGGTTTCGGTGGGCGCGGCGGGCGCCCAGCCATGATGTCGTCGATCTGATCCGAATCAATGGTTTCCCACTCAAGCAAGGCCTTGGCCATGGTCTCGACCTTTTCGCGATTCTCCTCGATCAAACGGCGCGAAAGACCGTATTGCTGGTCGACGATACGCCGAATTTCGGCATCGACCTGCTGCATGGTCGCCTCGGAGACATTCTTGTGGGTCGTGATGCTGCGGCCGAGAAACACCTCGCCTTCGTTCTCGCCGTACACCATCGGCCCCATGGATTCGCTCATCCCCCACTGCGTAACCATACGCCGCGCAAGATCGGTTGCGCGTTCGAAGTCATTGCTGGCGCCCGTCGTCATCTGCCCCATGAATATTTCCTCGGCAATGCGACCGCCAAACAGCACTGAGATATTCTGCAGCAGATGCTCACGATCCAGGCTGTAGCGATCTTCTTGCGGGAGCTGCATGGTCACGCCGAGCGCACGACCGCGCGGAATGATCGTAACCTTGTGTACCGGATCAGTTTTAATTAGGAGTTTCGCGACCACTGCGTGTCCCGATTCGTGATAAGCCGTGTTCCGCCGTTCATGCTCGGGCATGACCATCGATCGACGTTCGGCCCCCATCATGATCTTGTCCTTGGCCCGCTCGAAGTCGAGCATATCGACCAGTCGCTTGCTCGCCCGCGCAGCGAAGAGCGCAGCTTCATTGACGAGATTGGCGAGATCTGCACCGGAGAAGCCCGGCGTACCCCGCGCGATGATGTCGGCCTTGACGTCGGGCCCGACCGGAACCTTGCGCATATGCACCATCAGAATCTGCTCGCGCCCGCGGATATCGGGAAGGGGCACGACCACTTGACGATCGAAGCGTCCGGGACGCAGCAGTGCGGGATCAAGCACATCGGGCCGGTTAGTCGCCGCGATGACAATCACTCCCGATGCTCCCTCGAAACCATCCATCTCCACCAGCAGCTGATTTAGCGTCTGCTCGCGCTCATCGTTGCCGCCGCCCAGACCCGCACCCCGCTGCCGCCCGACCGCGTCAATTTCATCGATGAAGACAATGCACGGTGCATGTTTCTTCGCCTGTTCGAACATGTCACGTACGCGCGCGGCGCCGACGCCAACGAACATCTCAACGAAATCCGAACCCGAAATACTGAAAAACGGCACTTTGGCCTCGCCGGCAATCGCTTTTGCAAGCAATGTCTTACCAGTCCCGGGACTGCCGACCATCAGCACACCGCGCGGAATGCGGCCGCCCAACTTTTGAAACTTGCCCGGATCGCGCAGAAACTCGACCAGCTCAGCGACCTCGTCCTTGGCCTCCTCGCAGCCCGCGACGTCCGCGAACGTGACCGTGTTATTGCTTTCATCGAGCATACGCGCCCGGCTCTTGCCGAACGAGAAAGCGCCGCCGCGCCCCCCGCCCTGCATCTGGCGCATGAAGAAAATCCAGACGCCGATAAGCAGCAGCATCGGGAACCACGACACGAAAATGTTCATGAGCAGCGACGGCTCTTCGTCGGGCTTGGCTTCGACGATCACCCCGGCTTTGAGCAGATCGCTCACAAGCCACGGATCGGAAGGCGAATAGGTGGTGAAGCGTTCACCGCTACGTTTGATGCCCTTGAGGACGCGGCCCTCGATCGTGACTTTGGCGATTTGACCCAGTTTGACTTCGTCGATGAACTGCGAGTACTCGATCGCCTTCTGCGCGGCCTGGCGCGTAGTGAACTGATTGAACACTGTCATAAGCACCAAGGCGATGACGAGCCAAATGGCTATGTTCTTAATGAGATTATTCAACGCTCTGTCCTAGGAGGGAGACGATCAGTACCAACTTCAGACCCATTCTAAACCCAACCGTTCGACAACAATAGCGCAATTCGTGCGCAGGCTAACGCGGGAACAGACCCCTGCAGAGCGCGTAGACCTCACTTGAGCGGTTGCGGGATGCCGGCGGCTTGCGTATTACGACGCTGCGAAACACGGTCCGCATCCCGCCAATCACGGCATCCAGACCTGAGCCATGAAAAAGTTTAACTAGTGACACGCCCTCTGGTCGGAGCAAAGCGGCACTAACCGACACCGCAATCTCGGCCAACTCCTGCGCACGTGCTTCGTCGCTTGCAGCCACGCCAGATAGATTGGGCGCCATGTCGCTCAATACAAGATCAACCGGCCGTCCCCCGAGTACTTTGTTGAGCTGTGCCCAGACATTGGGATCTCGCAGGTCACCACGCACAAACGCGACTCCCTCAACCGATTCCATGCCAAGGAGATCGACGGCAACCACGCACCCAGTACGGCCAATGCGCTGCGCTGCGACTTGCGACCATCCCCCGGGTGACGACCCCAAATCGAGTGCGGTGATTCCAGGGCGCAATAAGCGGTCACGCTCGTCGAGCTCGATCAGCTTGAAGGCGGCCCTAGACCGATAGCCCTGACGCCGCGCTTGCTTGACGTAGAAATCTCGCACATGCCGCGCGATCCAAGCTTTGTCGGATTTCTTGCCCGTCATTTACAATGGACCGATGAATACCGATACCAACGGCGTGAGCGATGTCCTCTTGGGCAAAGATCGCCGGGCATTGCGCGCGCGCGCCCACGGCCTGAAACCGGTGGTCTGGATCGCCGGGTCCGGAATCACTCCTGGTGCGATGAGCGAAATCGAGCGCGCGCTCACGGCGCACGAACTGATCAAGATCCACGCGGCCGGCGGTAACCGAGAAGCGCGCGCAGCGCTGTTAACGAGCATTTGCACCGAACTTCAGGCCCAACCGGTGCAAGTTATCGGAAAAATGCTTGTGGCCTTTCGCGCGCGCCCCGATCCTGTGCCAGAGCCAGCCCCGCGCATCAAAACAGCTTCGAAACGTCCGCGTAGACGCAGCGCTCAAGTTGTTAAACGTACTTAACGTCCAAAATCTCATACTCGCGGCGCCCGCCCGGAGTGTTCACTTCGACCATGTCGCCGGCGAACTTGCCGATCAGGGCGCGTGCGATCGGGGAGCTAATCGAGATTTTCCCGTGTTTCAAATCCGCCTCGTCTTCGCCAACAATCTGGTAGGTGATCGTTTGCTGCGCTTCCATGTCCTCCAGTTCGACGGTGGCGCCGAAGACGCAGCGCCCATCCGTGTCGAGAAGCGTCGGGTCGATCACTTGCGCCTGCGCGAGCTTCGCCTCGACGTCAGAGATACGCGTTTCGATGAATCCTTGACGCTCCTTTGCGGCGTCGTATTCCGCGTTCTCGGATAAGTCGCCGTGCGAACGGGCCTCCGCGATCGCGGTAATCACCGCTGGACGTTCAACGGACTTAAGTTTTTGCAGCTCGTCGCGGAGCTGCTCGGCACCTTTGACCGTAAGCGGAACACGTCTCATGTCACTGCGTCCTTTTGACTCATTTCCGCGCCTGCCGGAAGCAAGCTCGCGTGCAGTCGCTGCAAACAATAGGGCTGAAGCTCATGTGCGCCAAATAGGCCAGCACATGCAGCCTTAGCCCCCGCCACCGTCGTGTAGTAAGTAACTCTCGCCTCCAACGCTGCATGGCGGATGGCATAGGAGTCGCGCACGGCCGAGAGCCGCTCTTCTACGGTGTTGATGATAAGCGAAAAGTCACCGTTTTTGATCATGTCCACGACGTGTGGCCGGCCTTCGGCGACCTTGTTGACCGGCGTCACCTCGATACCCGCCGCAGTCAACGCAGCCGCCGTCCCGCGAGTTGCGAAGAGCGAGAAATCGAGTCGTGCCAGTGAGCGGGCGATCTCGACAATCGGTGCTTTGTCGCTGTTACGCACGCTCAAGAAGACCTTACCAAATGTCGGCAGCCGCTGCCCGGCTGCGGCCTGGGACTTCAAGAACGCCTCGGAAAACGTATGTCCGACGCCCATCACTTCACCCGTGGACTTCATTTCCGGCCCGAGTATGGTATCGGCGCCTGGAAATTTGATAAACGGAAAAACAGCCTCTTTCACGGCGTAATATGGCAATTCGACCGCCTCGCGCACACGCTGTGCTGCTAAGGACTTGCCTGCCATGCAACGGGCCGCGACCTTGGCAAGTGGAGTCCCGGTCGCTTTTGATACGAATGGCACCGTTCGCGAAGCGCGTGGATTTACTTCCAACACGTAAATCACCTTGCGCTGGATTGCGAACTGAACATTCATCAGCCCAACGACGTTGAGTGCCCTGGCGAGCGCCACAGTTTGACGGCCAATTTCAGCCTGCACGTGAGGTTCGAGACTAAACGGCGGCAGCGAGCACGCCGAATCGCCTGAATGCACGCCCGCCTGCTCGACGTGCTCCATGATCCCGCCGATCATTACGCTGGAACCATCAGAAACCGCGTCGACATCGATCTCGGTCGCATCGTTCAAGAAGCGGTCGAGTAAAACCGGCGAATCATTGGAGACCTTAACCGCCTCGCGCATGTAGCGCTCCAGATCGGCGGGCTGATGGACGATCTCCATGGCGCGCCCGCCCAAAACATAGCTTGGCCGCACAACTAGTGGATAACCGATCTCTTCGGCAAGGCGCATGGCTTGCTGGGGATCGCGTGCCGTGCGATTCGGCGGCTGGCAAAGGTCGAGCGCTGCCAGCATTTTCTGAAAGCGCTCGCGATCTTCCGCGCAATCGATCATGTCGGGGCTGGTGCCGATGATCGGTACCCCGCAACGCTCTAAGTCGCGCGCGAGTTTCAGCGGCGTCTGCCCTCCAAACTGAACGATCACGCCAGCGGGTCGTTCAACCGCGACGATTTCCAGCACATCCTCCAACGTAAGGGACTCGAAGTAGAGACGGTCCGAGGTATCGTAGTCCGTCGAAACGGTCTCCGGATTGCAATTGACCATGATGGTCTCAAAGCCATCCTCCCGCAAGGCAAGCGCCGCGTGCACGCAACAGTAATCGAATTCGATGCCCTGACCGATACGATTGGGCCCGCCGCCCAGCACCATAATCTTGCGCAGATCCGTCGGAGCCGCCTCGCACTCGTCTTCATACGTCGAATACATGTACGCGGTGCCAGTAGAGAACTCCGCGGCACAGGTATCGACGCGCTTGAACACCGGGCGCACGCCAAGCTCATGCCGCCGCACCCTGACAGCCTCCTCATCCGACCCGAGCAAACGCGCGAGTCGACGATCCGAGAATCCACAACGCTTGAGCTCACGCAAGGCACCGTGATCGAGGGCATCGAGGCTCAACGACCGGAGCTGCTTCTCGCGTTCGATCAGATCCTCGATTTGCACCAGGAACCACGGATCGATATGCGAGGCGGAATGCACTTCATCGACGCTCAATCCAGCCCGAAACGCATCAGCGACATACCAAAGCCGCTCTGGACCCGGGTCGGCCAGCTCGCGCGCGACGACATCACGCTCAACCGTACGTTCATCCAGTCCATCGCAACCAGTCTCCAGTCCCCGGATCGCCTTGTGCAACGACTCCTGAAAGGTGCGCCCGATCGCCATGACTTCACCGACCGACTTCATTTGAGTCGTTAGCCGCGGATTGGCTTGCGGAAATTTCTCGAACGCAAAACGCGGCACCTTGGTGACGACATAATCGATCGTCGGTTCGAACGACGCAGGCGTGGCTCCCCCAGTGATTTCGTTTCTAAGTTCGTCGAGCGTGTAGCCCACCGCGAGTTTGGCAGCGACCTTGGCGATCGGAAAACCGGTCGCCTTGGAGGCCAGCGCAGAAGAGCGTGACACGCGCGGATTCATCTCGATGATCACCATGCGGCCGTCAGCCGGATTGATCCCGAACTGGACGTTCGAACCCCCGGTATCGACTCCGATCTCACGCAGACACGCGATCGAGGCATCGCGCATGATCTGAAATTCCTTGTCGGTGAGCGTCTGCGCGGGTGCGACAGTAATTGAGTCGCCGGTATGAACGCCCATAGGATCCAGATTCTCGATCGAGCAAACGATGATGCAATTGTCGTTGCGGTCGCGCACGACTTCCATCTCGAATTCTTTCCAGCCGATCACCGACTCTTCGATCAGCAGCTCACAGGTTGGTGAGGCGTCGAATCCGCGCTCGCAGATATCGACGAACTCCTGGCGGTTATAGGCGATGCCACTGCCCGTTCCGCCCAACGTGAACGAGGGGCGAACAATGGTCGGAAAGCCCACCATGGCCTGGACTTGCAGGGCCTCCTCCATGCTGTGTGCGAGCGCGGAACGTGGACTAGCGAGCCCGATGCGGCTCATCGCGCGCTTGAACTTCTCGCGATCCTCGGCTTTGTCGATGGCCTCGCGTGAGGCTCCGATCATTTCCACATTGTGTTTTTCAAGCACGCCGTGGCGCGCAAGGTCGAGCGCGCAGTTCAGCGCCGTCTGCCCACCCATCGTCGGCAGCAACGCATCCGGACGCTCGATCGCAATCACGCGTTCAAGCACTTGCCACTGAATCGGTTCGATGTACGTCGCATCCGCCAGCTCCGGATCGGTCATGATCGTCGCCGGATTGGAGTTCACGAGTATGACCCGGTAGCCCTCTTCACGCAGCGCCTTACACGCCTGCGCACCGGAATAATCGAACTCGCAGGCCTGGCCGATCACGATCGGACCTGCGCCGATGATCAGAATGGAGCTAAGGTCGGTGCGTCTAGGCATGGCTGTTACATCATTCCTACAAACCGATCGAACAGATAATCGACATCGTGCGGACCGGGACTCGCTTCCGGGTGGCCTTGAAAACAAAACGCCGGACGATCGGTGAATGCGAATCCTTGCAGGCTAGCGTCGAACAGCGAGACATGCGTCACTCGCACGTTGCTTGGCAAGGAATCCGCGGCGACCTCGAAGCCGTGGTTCTGGCTCGTAATCAACACTCGTTTGGTGTCCAGATCCTGCACCGGATGATTCGCGCCATGATGACCAAACTTCATCTTGCGGGTTCGCCCGCCGGCGGCCAGGCCGAGCAACTGATGCCCAAGGCAGATACCAAATACCGGGATTCCGGTGGCGAGCAGCGCGCGCAACATTTCGATGGCATACCCACAGGGCTCAGGGTCGCCAGGACCATTCGAGAGAAAAATCCCGTCTGGAGAGAGCGCCATGACATCTTGCGCCGTTGATTGCGCGGGGAGCACGGTAATCGCGCATCCGCGCGTCGCGAGCTTACGCAGGATGTTGCGTTTAATGCCGAAATCCAGCGCAACTACGCGATGACGCGATTCACTCAGGCGACCAAAGCCCGCGCCCAACTGCCATTCGGTTTCATTCCAGTCGTGCGCGGATTTGCAGGTCACCACCTTGGCTAGATCCATTCCAGCGAGCCCCGGGAACTGCCGTGCCTGCGCCACCGCGGCCCGTTCGTTGACCTCGCCAGCCATCAGACATCCGCCTTGCGCTCCCTTATCGCGCAGGATCCGGGTGAGTTTACGTGTATCTATCCCGGCGATTCCAACCACGCCCTCGCCTCTCAAGTACTCCGGCAACGTTTGCCGGCTGCGCCAGTTGCTTGGTGCGCGCGCCAGGTCGCGAACGACAAGCCCTGCAGCGTGCACCCGTTCAGATTCAACGTCTTCGGGGTTGATGCCGGTATTGCCGATATGCGGATACGTGAACGTCACGATCTGCCGGCAGTACGACGGATCGGTGAGAATCTCCTGATACCCCGTCATCGCGGTGTTGAAAACGACTTCGCCGACAGAATTGCCGGCTGCTCCGATCGACTCACCGCGAAACACGGTACCATCCGCGAGTGCCAGGATAGCGGGTGAGGGTTGCGGCAAACGGGACTCCCAGGCTCGGACGGTAGATGCGCAAAGCGGGACGGGCTTAGGCCCCATCCCGCTCTTTAAGCTGGCAAATTATAGCCGACGCTCGCGGTGACCGCAATTTCGCTCACGACAACCCGAGCACATCCTGCATATCGAACAAGCCAGAAGGCTTTCCCTGCAGCCAGCGTGCGGCGCGCAATGCGCCTTGCGCATAGGTCGCGCGGCTGCTGGCTTTAACGCTTACCTCCACACGCTCACCCGTACCGGCGAAGAGCACAGTGTGATCGCCGACGATATCGCCGCCACGCACGGCAGAAAAACCGATCGTCGCAGCATCGCGCTCGCCGGTTAGGCCCTCGCGACCGTAGACTGCGCATTGTCGCAAATCGCGCCCGAGTGCTTGGGCCACAATTTCGCCCATGCGCAAAGCCGTCCCGGATGGCGCATCGACCTTATGCCGGTGATGCGCTTCGATTATCTCGACGTCGTAGCCCTGATTGAGCACCTGCGCGGCCGTGGCGATAAGCTTGAAGACCAGGTTGGTGCCAACGCTCATGTTCGGCGCCATGAGAATCGCAATTTCCCGAGCCGCGTCGACAACCGTGGAGCGCTGATCCGACGCAAACCCGGTCGTCCCAATGACCATCTTCACGGCATGGACTCGGCAGCAGCGAACATGCTCCAGCGCCCCTTCGGGCCGCGTGAAGTCGATTAATACGTTCGCGCCCGAGATAACCTCAGCCGGATCGTCCGCAACCCGCACGCCGCACTGTGCACCAACCAGTTCCCCAGCGTCACGTCCTACCGCTGGGTGGCCGCGTTGTTCTAGCGCAGCGTGCAAACTAAGGTCAGGCGCAGCGAGCACCGCTTCGAGCAGCGCCCTTCCCATCCTTCCACTACTGCCGGCAACCACGACTTTGATCATCGAGTTCCCCTAAGCGCAACATCTACTCTCCTCCAACGCCTGGCCTGAGGAACAGACTTCAGGGCGCCGCCACGACGTCGCCTTCGACCTGCTTTAGCGCCTCACCGTCGAACACCAGTATCAGTCGCCGATGCTCGATCACCTTGTCGCCCCTCTTGAGATAGTAAACATAGTCCCAGCGATCGGTGCGAAATGGATCCACAATCGGTGGCGTACCCATGACAAAGCGTACCTGCTGGCGCGTCATTCCGGGCTTGAGCTTGGCAACCATATCTTGAGTGACGACATTGCCTTGCTGAATGTCGATCCGGTACGTCGTTAGTCCGGGAAGCATGGGCACGTGCTGACAGCCCCAGAGCGCAATAATGCCAATCAAGGTCGCTATCAGACGGTGGTGTACTCGGACGCTCATGGGAGGGCGCCTTGTTTCCAAGGCTGCACAAAATTAATATGATAGCTGGAAAGGCCCTCATACATTGCGCTGGCGAAATGAATCCGAGCAACGATCTAAAAAATAGCGGCCTCAAAGCCACGCTACCCCGGCTGCACATCCTTGGCCTGTTCGAGTCCAGGGCGCTGCGCCACATGAGCGCCGACGACGTCTATCGAATGCTGATGCAAGACGGAATCGATATCGGGCTGGCTACCGTTTACCGCGTGCTCACGCAGTTCGAACAGGCGGGCTTGCTCAAGCGCCACCATTTCGACAGCGGCAAGTCGGTATTCGAACTAAACCAGGGCGAGCATCACGATCACCTCGTCTGCCTCCAGTGCGGGCGGGTCGAGGAGTTTTACGATGCCGAGATTGAAAAGCGCCAGGAACGGGTCGCACGCACACGCGGTTTCAGCATTCACGCGCATTCCCTGTATATATACGCCGATTGCACTAAGCCGAACTGCCCGAACAAGGCATGCTAGCGGGCCATCATCGACGGCGCGACGCGTTGCGAAGCATTTCGGCCGCGTGATCGAGCGTTGCGCGCGTCACCTTGACCCCTCCGAGCATGCGGGCGAGCTCTTGGACGCGGCGTTCGCCATCGAGGAGGTCGACCTGACTTGCCGCCTTGCCCGAGCGTTCCAGCTTGGTCACACGCCAATGATGACCCGCGCAGGCAGCCACCTGCGGCAGATGCGTTACGCACATGACCTGGTGCCGATCACCTAGGCGGCGTAGCATCTGCCCAACAATTTCGGCAACCCGTCCGCCAATCCCGGCATCGACCTCATCGAAGATCAATGTTGGCGCCTGTGCGACCTGCGACAGCGCGCTCTGGATCGCCAGACTAACGCGCGATAGTTCTCCGCCCGACGCCACCTTGCCTAAGGGCCCCGCTTCGAGCCCCGCATGCGTCGCAATTCGGAACTCAACCCGCTCCATGCCGTAGGCGGTCGGCGCTTCCAACGACTCCAGCGCGACGCAAAAGGATCCGCCACTGAGCGCAAGATCCTGTAGCGCCGCCGTGACCTGTCTGCCGAGATTCTCCGCAGCAGTGGTGCGCTGTTGTGTCAGTTGCGCAGCAATTTCGAGGTATGCGAATTCGGCAGCGCGCAGTTCGCCTTCGAGGCGGCTCAGGTCAAGATCGCTCTCGAGTTCGGCGTGGCGTGCTTGCGCAGATGCTAGGGCCTCAGCCAACGTCGCCGTGGTCAGGCGATACTTCCGGCACGTATCATGCACCGCTTGCATGCGGCGATCGACTTCTGCCAAGCGCTGGGGATCGACTTCGAGCCTGGACCGATAGCGCTCCAATGCCGTGGTCACTTCCTGGAGCTGAATCTGTGCGGGCTCTAGCACCTCAAGAACCGCGCGCAGACTTGGGTCATGGTGGCACGCCCGGCTGAGCCGCGCCGTTGCGGAATTGACTAGGCTCGTGGCGGAACGCTCGCTATCGCTCAACGCCTCGAGGCATTCCGAGGCCGATTCGATCAAGCTCGCTGCGTGGGTGAGGCGTCCATGTTCCGCGATCAGCTCTTGCCACCCATCCGCGTCGAATTCCAGGCGCTCCAGTTCGTGCACTTTCCAGGTGAGCTGCTCGCGCTCAGTTTGCAGCGCCTGTTCACTACGCCGAGCAGCCGCCTGGCGCGCCGCAAGCTCCGCCCAGGTCCGATGCGCGCGCGCGACCTGCGCGGCGAGATCTCTTGCCCCGCCATACGCATCGAGCAAGTCGCGCTGGCTCTGAGGCCGCAATAAAGACTGGTGTGCGTGCTGCCCATGAATATCGACTAGCATCTCGCCGATCTCACGCAGCTGCGCGACGGTCGCAGGATGACCATTGATAAATGCGCGGGAGCGGCCGCCGGCGTCTACGATACGACGCAATAAGCACATGCCGGGATCCGCATCGAACGCGTTCTCCCCCAGCCAGTGCCAGAGCGCGTGTGTTTGATCGAGCGTAAACTCCGCGCTCACTTCGGCTTGCTTCGCCCCAGGACGTACCGTCTGCGGATCGCCACGCCCCCCAAGCACCAGCGAGAGGGCGTCGATGAGGATTGATTTGCCTGCCCCTGTTTCTCCGGTAAGAACGCTGAAACCAGCAGAGAATCCGAGTTCCGCGCGCGTGACGATGACAAAATCGCGAATGGTCAGGCTGGAGAGCATGCGGTGCCGGGGAACCAAGCAACGGGGTTAAACGAGCCTGTGCAGCACCGGGCGCCAGACGTTCAGTATGACTCGCTCCAATGCAGCTTCTCCCGCAGCATGTGGTAATAGCTATAGCCCGGTGGATGCAGCAGGCGCATGCAATGCTCGAAGCGCCGCACAACGAGCCGGTCCTCCTCTCTTAGAGCGAAATGCGAGTGATTGTCGAAATGCGCCAATGCGTCCGGTGCCGAACGCATGGTGATTTCGACCGTCGCGTCGCTCGACACGGCGATCGGACGGTTCGAAAGCGTATGCGGGCACACGGGGACAAGCGCCATAACTTTGACTGAAGGATGCAGGATCGGTCCGCCCGAGGACAGTGCATATGCCGTTGAGCCAGTCGGCGAGGTAACGATGATGCCGTCGGAACGCAGCGTATAGGCGAACTGCCCGTCGATGTGAACATCGAACTCGATCATCCCGCCCTTAGCGCCCTTGCTCACAACCACGTCATTGAAGGCCAGCACCTGAAAACGACAGGCTCCTTCGCTGTACACCTCGGCGGAGAGCAGCAAGCGTTCTTCAACGCTGTAGTTCCCATCGAGAATCGTGCCCAAGGTCTCGCACATCGAATCAAGCGCTATGTCGGTCAAGAAGCCGAGGCGTCCCAGATTGACGCCGACTAGTGTCGTGTTCAGCGGAGCGAACGTC
>Ga0326597_10007686_pt1 | contig 14620 bp, 13 predicted proteins | sample RVTome_12_FD_203789 | JGI IMG/M metagenome (GOLD analysis project Ga0326597, IMG submission 203789) | Soil microbial communities from uranium-contaminated site in the Upper Colorado River Basin, Wyoming, United States - RVT100D185 | ecosystem: Environmental > Terrestrial > Soil > Contaminated >... | reverse complement strand
CCTGGGACCGCTGGTGTGGGCGCTCATCGTCGACGTCCTCCACCTGGGCCGCAACGTGGCCATGCTCGGGCTCGCCACCTTCGTCGCCGCCGGCTGGACCCTGCTCGGCCGCCTCCCCGTTCTCAGCGGGGCAGCGGTACACGAATGAACCGCAACGCAGAGCAGAACTCCTAGACGGGTCACAGGGTGGGGAGGAGTTGGTCGAAGAGGTGGCGGAGTCGGTCGGAGGCGGCGTCGGCCGCGGCTATGACCTCCTCGGCCGACAGGCGGCTCTCCGACATCCCCGCCGCCCGATTCGCGCAGAGAGACAAGCCCAGGACCTCCGCGCCCATGTGGCGGGCCGCCGTCGCTTCGGGGACCGTGGACATGCCGACCAGGCCCGCCCCGAGCAGTCTCGCCATCCGCACCTCCGCCGGGGTCTCGAACATGGGGCCGTGCCACCAGAAGTACACCGCCTCCCGCAACTCCTGGCCGGCGCGAGCCGCCGCGGCGTGGGCCTTGTCCCGTAGCGCCGGGGTGTACACGTCGCTCATGTCGGGGAACCGCGGCCCGAGTCGCTCGTCATTCGGACCCATCAGCGGGCTGATTCCCGCCAGATTGAGATGATCGGTGATCAAGACCAGGTCGCCGGGCTCGATCCCGTCGCCACAACCGCCGGCGGCGTTCGTCAGCACCACCTTGCGCGCCCCGCCGAGCACCGCGGCGCGGATGGGGAAGGTGACCGCCTCCATCGAGTGCCCCTCGTAGGCGTGCGGACGCCCGGCCAGCAGCAGCACGCGGTTGTCTCCCATCCGGACCGAGTACGCGGTGCCGGCATGGCCCACGGCCCGGGGAATCGGGAAGCCCGGGAGGTCCGAGTACGGAACGGCGACGGCGCCGTCGAGGGTGGAGGGGTAACCACCGAGTCCGGATCCCAGCACCGCCACCACATCATGGCTCTCGACGCCGGTTCGCTCGGCGAGGATGGCGGCCGTCTCCTGCAGGCGTTCGTAGAGATCGGTCATGTGACGAGCGCGTCCAGCGCCACACCGATCATCACGTCGACGCCAGCGCGCACCACATCGCGATGGGGGTCGTATCCCTCCCCGCCGGGGCGGAGCGGGTTGCCGTCGGCGGCGAGGATGGCGCCCACCTCCGTGCCGTGAAGGGCGCCGATCACGAACAGGGCGGCACATTCCATCTCGACGGCCACGGCGCCGGCCTCCGCCCACGTCGCGAGCGAGGATCCGAGCACGTCGTACGCGTAGAACACGGCGTTGGTGAGGACGACCCCTTCGTGACAACGCTGCCCGGTGGCCTCGGCGGCGCGGCGCAGCGACGACACCACGTCGACAGAGGCGAGCGCGGGAAAGGAGGTCGGTACCAGTCCGGCGGTGAGTCCGTCCTCGCGAATGGCACCGGTGGCGATGACGAGGTCGCCGTCGGTGACATCCGGCTGGAGGCCGCCACACGTCCCGGCCCGGATGATCCGGCGCACCCCGGCCCGATGGAGTTCTTCGAAGCAGAGGGCAGCACCGGGAGCCCCGACCCCGTGGGACGAGACCGCCACCTCCACCCCGCGATGGGTGCCGGTGAACGTCACGTACTCCCGGAACCGCCCGAGCTCCCGCCCCCCGTCGAGCCGTGCCGCCACCTGCTCTGCCCGGTCGGGGTCTCCTACGACGAGTGCCCGCTCCGGGACTTCACCCGGTCTCACCCTGAGTACCGGCGTCGGTTCCGCCATCACACCACCCTCTCGTTCCCGCCATCGATCGGTACCTGCGCCCCGGTGGTGGCTGCAAAGGTCGCCCCGCACATCGTGGCCACCATTCGTCCCACGTCGGACGACGTGACTTCGGTCGACAGCAGGTTGCGCGTCTTGTACTCGTCCACCGTCAGCCCGTATCGGGCCGCCCGTTCGGCGAGCAGTTCGTCGGTCCACAGCCCGGTGTCGAAGACCCCGTCCGGGTGCACCAGGTTGACCCTGATCCCGTCTGCGGCCCATTCGAGAGCCGCCACCCGGGCGAGCTGGGTGACCGCGGCCTTCGATGCCGAGTAGGCGGCGGCGCCTCTGCCCGGTGCGGGGACGTTCTTCGATCCGACGATCACGACGCTACCTCTGACCGGGGAACGGACCAGAAGCGGATGGGCGGCCGCGAGAAGCGTGGCGACAGCGTCGACGTTCACCGCCTGCACCCGCCGCCACGCCGTGGGGGTGAGCTCGGCGACCGGGGCAGTCGTACCGAACACTCCGGCTGCAGAGACGACGATGTCGACTCCACCGAAGCGCTCGACGGAGGCGGCGAGCGCGGCGGCCTGAGCCTCGTCATCGGTCACATCCACGGTGAGGCCGAGCCAGGCCGAACCCGGAAAGGTCGACGCGACCCCGGCGGCGAGGTCGAACCCGGCGACGGCACATCCCCGCGCCAGCAGTTCGGCGGCGCAGGCCCGTCCGATGCCCGATGCCGCCCCGGTGACCACTGCCACCCTCCCGGCGAACTCCGGCGACGGGCCAGAGCGACGGAGTTTGGCCTGTTCGAGATCCCAGTACTCGCAGTCGAACAGGTCGGCTGCTCCGAGCGCCCGATATCCGCCCAGGTGGTCTTCGGACCGTTCCAGCACGGGGATGGTGTGGAGGTAGATGTCCTCGGCGATCGCGGCCGCCTTGGCGCTCTCGCCCACGGACAGCAGCCCGAGCGCGGGATCGACGACGATCCGCGGCGCGGGGTCGAGCATCGTGAGCTCGGTCTGCTCCCGCTGTGCGTGTGAGGCGAAGTAGCGCCGGTAGTCCTCGACATACCCGGCAACGTCTGCGCCGACGAGTGGGAGGCGTTTCGTCCGGATGACGTGGTCCGGAGTGAGGGGTCCGCGAGTGGCGATGTCGGAGAGGTCCGGCCGGTGCACGAACCGGGCGATCGTGGCGTCGGAGCGCCGTGCCATCACCATCGGTCTGCCCGCCGCCCGTGAGATCTCCTGGCGGAGGGAGGCAAGCCTGATCGGCTCGACCGGCGCCAGCGGATCACCCTCCGCCGCGGTCCACGGGGCGTGGTCGTCGAGCCACCGTTCGGCCCGGTCGATCAGCTCGACGTGCCGTTCGTACGCGACCCTGGTCGACTCGCCGAACGTGAACAGCCCATGGTTCATCAGCACCATGCCCACGGTGCCGTCGGTCACGGCGTCGGGCCACCGGGCGGCCACGGCCCGGGCGAGGTCGAACCCCGGCATGACGTACGGGATGACGACGACGGCGTCCCCATAGACCTCCCGCACCCGCTGCTCGCCGTCCGCGAGGTTGGTGAGGGTGACGATCACATCGGCATGGGAATGCTGGACGGCCGGATGGGGGAGGAAGGCGTGGAGGAGGCTCTCGACAGAGGGGGCGGGAGCGTCCGGGTCGAGTTGGGCGGTGGACAGCTCGCGCATCATGTCGGCATCGGAGAGTGTCTCCAGCGCGAGCAGCTCGTGCAGGCGGGCGAGACGGAGCGGGGTGAACCCGGGTGCTTCGATCGACCCCAGGTCCCAGCCGGAGCCTTTGACATACAGGGTCTCGATCACGGCGCCGGTGATGTCGACGTAGGAACCCTTGACGGAAGTGTTGCCGCCTCCGTGGAGGACGAGGGAAGGGTCCGACCCGATGAGTCGGGACCCGTATGCACATTCGCCGACCGGCCCGGTGAAGGCCGCCGCGTCGCCCTCGTTCCAGCGGCTTTCCATCGATTTGTCTCCTTCGTCAGTACGGGGTGTCTCCGCCGTCCACGTTCACCGCTTGACCGCGGATGATGACAGCGGCGTCGGACAGCAGAAAGGCGACGACGCGGCCCACCTCGATCGGCTGCACCTTGCGGTCGAGCTGGGCGGGCCCCATGCCGGCCAGCAGGTCGGCGGCGGGGACGTCCAGGCGGGGCGCCAGCCAGTCGGCGACTCCCGCCAGCATGGGGGTGTCCACGCCGCCGGGACACACCGCATTCACGTTGATTCCTTCTCCCGCCCATTCCAGGGCGAGCGAACGGGTGAGGTTGATCACCGCCGCCTTGGAGGCGTTGTAGCCGGCCATGTTCTTGTATCCGACCTTGCCGCAGTTGGAGGCCACGTTGACGATGGCGCCGCCGCCATGTCGCCGCAGATGGCGCCCGGCGGCCTGGGCCATGACGAATGTGCCGGTGACATTCACGGCGTACTCGCGTTCCCACGCCTCGGGAGTGGCGTCCCAGGCCGTGGCGAGGGTGACGACCCCGGCGTTGTTGACGATCCCGTCGAGACGGCCGAAGTGTTCGGCGGTCCGCCCGACCGCCTGGGCGGCGTCTTCAGCGGAGGTGACATCGCCTGCGACGGCGAGGGTCCGTTCGCCGCTGCGATCGATCCGGGCCGCGGCGGCCTCCGCCGCCCCGTGGTCCAGGTCGAGGAGGGTGACCCGTCCGCCCTGTTCGAGGATGGCGGCGGCGATGCCTTCGCCGATCCCTCCTGCGGCTCCGGTCACGATGTACACACGGTCCTGCAGGAAGCTCATTCGATCACCATGTCGTGTTGGTCAGGACCCCGCCGTCGATCACCAGGTCGATGCCGGTGATCCAACGCGCGAGGTCGGAGCAGAGGAAGACACAGGCGTCGCCGATGTCTTCGGGGGTTCCGAGCCGTCCGAGCGGGGCCGCCGCCCGCCACCGCTCGACACCTTCCGGCCATTGGTCTTCGATGCCGGGCCGGGCGACCAACCCGGGCGACAGCGAGTTGACCCGGATCCCGGCGGCACCGTACGCCAGCGCCGCCGCCTTGGCGTGCATCACCACCCCGGCCTTGGACACGGCGTAATGGCCGTGGACGGGAGTGGGGTGGTGTGCCTCGATGGAGGCGATGTGGACGATCGAGCCTCCCGGCGGCATCGCCGCGGCCGCGGCGTGCGTCAGCCGGTGGGTGGCGGTGAGGTTGGTGTCGATCATGTCCGTCCACTGTTCGTCGGTGAGGTCGGCGAACGGCACCACCGGCTGGATGCCGGCGTTGTTGACGAGGGCGTCGATCCGCCCGTGGGCCGCGAGGGTTGCTTCGACGACTTCGGCCGGGCCGCGGGGGGTGGTCAGGTCCGCGGGCAGCACCATCACCCCGGTCGCGGTGACGGGGGACGTGCGGGTGACGGCGACGACGGTGGCGGCGGCCTCTCTCATGCGTCGGACGATGCCGCCACCGATTCCTCCTCCGGCACCGGTGACGACGACCACCCGGCCGGTGAGGTCGAGGAGTTGGGCGGGGGCGGCGAGGTCGGTCACGGTGGCTCCTCTCGGATGAAACGGGTGATGTCGAAGGCGGCGTCGGGATAGCGGGAGACCAGGTCGTCGGCCCGGGCGAGCTCGAATCCGGCGGGGTCGAACGGTGGGGCCGTCGTGGTCCCGACCAGCGACCATTCCCCGGTGGTGGCGGCCGCCATCCACACCCCGGCGTCGACGGGGACGACGGGACGCTCGCCGGCGGCCAGGTCGTCTCCCAGCCGGGGGCGGCGGATGCCGTCGTCGGGGTCGAGGAGGAGCATCTCGACCGGGGCGCCGGCGTAGTGATGCCACAGCTCGGCGACGTCGAGACGGTGGATAGCGGAGAAGTCACCCGGGCGGAGCAGGAAGTAGATGGCGCTCCCGTGCGCGTCGCGCCAGGTCCGGGCCCACATCCCGCCTTCCCCGGCCAACGGCTCCAGCCCGAGGAGGGCGATGACATCGTTGGCGGTCATCGGGCGAGCCGCCTGGCGCGCCCGTCGAGCTCCCGGACTGCCTCGGCGGCGTCGATCGTCGTCACTGTGCCGTCCGTCACCACCTGGCGGCCTTCCACCCAGACGGTGTGGACGGCGGCCGGTGATCCCGACCACACCACCCGGGCGACCGGGTCGTTTTCGGTGGCGATGACGGGGTGGAACGAGGAGGCGTCGGCGAGGGCGACCATGTCGGCCCTGGCTCCCGGGGTGAGACGGCCGAGGTCGGGACGGCCGATGGCATCGGCCGCGCCGGCGGTGGTCATCCACAGGGCGCGGGCGGGCGGGAAGCGCTGAGCGTCGGCGTGGCGGATACGGGAGAGGCGGATGGCCGTGCGCATCTCCTCGAAGAGATCCAGTCGATGATGCGAGGCCGGTCCGTCCGTGGCGATCGCCACCGGGATGCCGGCGTCGCGCATCTCGTCGACTCGGGCGATGCCGGAGGCGTGTTTGGAGTTGGAGCAGGGGCAGTGGGCGACGGAGACCCGGTTCCGGCCGAGCAAGGCGATGTCCTCGTCGGACAGCCACACCCCGTGGGCGGCGAGAGCCCGTCCGGCCAACAGGCCGCGCGACTCGAGGTAGGCGGGGGCGGACATGCCGGTCTTGTCCCGGACGACCGCGTCTTCCCATTCCTGCTCGGCCACGTGGATGTGGACCAGCATTCCGGTGTCGGCGGCGACTTCGGACAGTCGGCGGAGCGCCGGGTCGCTCACCGACCAGGCGGCGTGGGGTCCCAGCCCGACCTCCACCAATTCGTGGGACGCCCAGCGTTGGTGCATCGCCAGCATCTCGTCGACCTGATCCTCCCAGCGTCCGAAGGCCGAGAGCTTGTCGTCTTCGATGATGGGTGCCGTCACCACGGTGCGCAACCCGACCTCGGATGCGCCTTCCGCGACCGCTTGACCGTGGAAGTACATCTCGACTGAGGTGGTGATGCCGTTACCGAGGAGTTCGGCTGCTCCAGCCCGCATGCCGGCGCGGACGTCGTCGGCGGTGAGCTTCGCCTCCCGCGGCCACATGACCTCGTGGAGCCAGCGGTCGACCGGCAGGTTCTCGCCCGCCCCGCGGAGGAGGATCATGGGGGTGTGACAGTGGGTGTCGACCATCCCGGGCATGAGGAGGCCTGTCACACGGTGGACGGCGCCATCCCGCTCCGGAGCGGAATCGAGCGGCCCCGACCACAATACGCGACCGTCCTCGACGTCGACTGCCCCGTCGTGGATGGGCTCGGTCTGCTCGTCGGCCATCGTGAGGAGGGTGTCGGCGACGAAGCGATCCAGAATGCGACTCCCAGTCGGGTTGTCTGACAAGCTACTGGTAGCATGAACGCGCTGTCAATCGAGGACCCATGACCGTCGAACAGTCGAGGACCGCACGTACGTTGTCTGCCCGAGTTGCGGCGGATCTCCGTCTTCGCATCGAGGCAGGTGAGTGGGCACCGGGGGAGAAGATGCCCGGCGAGCACGATCTCGCCGCGCACTACGCGGTCTCCCGCGCCACCGTCCGCACCGCCCTCCAGGATCTCGAGAGCCGGGGGCTGACGGTCACCCGCCATGGTCTGGGCACCCTCGTCACCGCCCACGCCGCAACCGGCCAGGCCGACCTGCGCCGGCTCGAATCGATGACGAACACCATCGCCCGCCATGGTCGCCAACCGGGTATGCAGTACCGCTCGATCGTCCTGCGGCCGGCCACGGAGGAAGAGGCGCGCAAGCTGGCCCTGGGCCCGGGGGCAGAAGTGCTGGCGACGGAGAGGGCGATCACCGCCGACGGCGAGACGGTCGCGTTCTCATCCGATGTGATCCCCCGCGCGGTCTTCCCGCCCGAGTTCGACCCGAGCGAAGTCGCCGGTTCGTTGTTCGCCTTGCTGGAGCGACACGGAGTGCGGGCAGTGGTGGCGCTCACAGAGGTCCACGCCGTCCATGGCGAGCACATCGGATGGGGTATGCGGCCCGATGACGCCTCCTATCTGCTCCTGGTGCAGTTGCATTCCGACTCGCGCGGTGTTCCGATCGCGTTGGCGAGCACCTACTTCATCGAGGGCCGCTTCCCATTCGCACTCGTGCGACACCGTTGAAGCCGCCGGCGATTGCGCCTGTTGACGACCGGACCGCCGCCGCCCTAGCCTCGCCCGCACGCTTGTCTGACAACCCGGGAGGTCAGAAGTTGGATCGTCTGGGTCGCCGATCACTCGACTGGATCGACGACGCCGTCGTGCTCGTCGACCAGACACGTCTCCCCGGGTCCTACGAGACCCTCCGTATCGACGCCGTCGCCGACCTGGTGACGGCGATCAAGCGGCTCTCGGTCCGCGGCGCCCCCGCCATCGGGGTGGCGGGCGCCTTCGGCGTGGCACTGGCGGTACGCCACCACGGTTCCGCCGGCAACGATTTCGATGCCGCGGTCGCTGCCCTGCGCGGCGCCCGGCCCACTGCCGTGAACCTGGCCCGCATGGTCGACCGTGTCGTCGCCGTCGCTCCGGCAGGCTTCGAGCGGGCACTGGCCGAGGCGATGAAGATCCGCGACGAAGAGATCGTCGCCTCCCTCGCGATGGGCGAGCTCGGCGCGGATCTCGTCGCAGAGCTGACAGGGGACGCGCCGGTGGCGGTCATGACGGTCTGCAACACAGGCGGGCTGGCCACGGTGGAACGCGGCACCGCCTTGGCCGTGATCCAGACACTGCATGAACGTGGTCGGCTGCGCGAAGCGCTGGCACTCGAGACCCGGCCCCTCCTGCAGGGTGCCCGGCTCACGACGTGGGAGTTGGCGCGGATGAACGCCCCGCACCGGCTGATCGTCGACGCGGCCGGTCCCTTCCTCCTCGCCCGCGGTGCGGCCGATGTGGTGCTCACCGGGGCCGACCGAATCGCCGCCAACGGCGATACCGCCAACAAGATCGGCACCTACTCGCTAGCACTGGGCGCGGCCCGCGCCGGAGTGCCGTTCGTCGTGATCGCGCCCGAGACCACGGTGGACATGGCCACCGCATCGGGCGGCGACATCGACATCGAGGACCGGGGATCGGCGGAGGTCGTGTCCCTGGCAGGGGTGGACATCGCTCCGCCAGGAACCGCGGCCGGCAACCCGGCGTTCGACGTGACACCCGCGGATCTCATCACGGCCATCGTCACCGACCGGCGGGTGATCAGGCCCGACCGGGGCGAGACCCTCGACATGATCCCGCTGGGAACGCCGGCTGAGGGAATAGGTAGAGCAGACAGGAGAGAGAGGAAACACCGATGACGAAGAGATCGTTCGCGCTGGTACTCGTGCTGGCCATGGTGGTAGCCGCTTGCGGCGGAACGGAGGAAGCCGGCGAGACCGGCGATGACGGCGACGGGTCGGAGGGCCCGAGCTTCATCTACGTCACCCCCAACCCCATCGGAGTGAACAAGTTCCTCGAGCTGGGACAGATCGGCACCCAACGCGCCGCCGACAAGCTGGGTGGGACGTGGAAGACCTTCGAGTCGACCGACGACTCGAGCCGGCGGGCGAACATCGAGGCGGCCGTCGACGAGGCGCCCGACGTGGTCGTGCTGACCACGTTCACCCTGGTCGAACTGGCCGACGAGTTCTCCAAGGCGAACCCCGACCAGGAGTTCATCCTGATCGACACCTGCCCCGAGGAGCCGGCTCCGAACATGCACTGCGGCGTGTTCCGCGAGCACGAAGGTGCATACCTGCTGGGAATCATGGCCGGTTCCCTCAGCGAGACGAAGCAGGTCGGGTCGGTCGGAGCCCTCGACATCCCCTTCCTGCATCGATACACGGACAGCTTCGCCCTCGGTGCTCAGTCGGTGGATCCAACGATCGCCGACACTCAGGTGTGGATCGGCGGCGACAACCCGTTCTCGGACCCGGCCCGGGCCAAGGAGCAGGCACTCGCCGTCGCCGCCCAGGGCGCCGATCACATCTTTGCCGTGGGGGCGGGGTCCAACGGCGGCATCTTCGAGGCCGCCGAGGAAGCCGGGTTCCTCACCTACGGCGTGGACGTCAACCAGTGTCCCGAGTCCCCCGGCAACATCGTCGACAGCAACATGAAGCTGGTCGACGTGCTCGTGGAGCAGCTCATCGACCAGATCCTGGCCGGCACCGCCGGGTCGGTGGTGTCGTTCGGGCTGGCCGAAGGCGGCACCGGGGTCATGGCTCTGTCAGACGACCTGGCCGACAGTCAGTGCGTGATCGCCGACCATCCCGACGTGGTCGAGGCCGTGAAGCAGGCCGCGCAGGACATCATCGACGGGGCGCTGGAAGTCCCCGACCCGCTGGCGGGCTGAACCGCGCCGATGACGAACGAGCTGGAGCTCCGCGGTATCACCAAGCGGTTCCCCGGCGTCGTGGCCAACGACGCGGTGAACCTCACGGTGCGCACCGGGGAGATCCATGCGATCGTCGGCGAGAACGGGGCGGGCAAGACCACCCTGATGTCGATGCTGTACGGGCTGTTCCCCCCGGATGAGGGCGAGATCCTCATCCGGGGAGAACGCGTCAGACTCACCTCGGCGCTGGATGCCATCGAGGCGGGACTGGGGATGGTCCACCAGGCGTTCAAGCTGTTTCCGACCCTCACGGTCGCCGAGAACGTCGTATTCCGGGACGAACCCACCCGCCGGGGCTTCATCGATCGAGGCGCCAGCGTCGCCCGAGTACGGGAGCTGGCGGAGCGGTACGGGTTGGCCGTCGATCCGGCCGCCGTGGTCGAGCGCCTCCCGGTGGGAGTCCTGCAACGGGTGGAGATCATCAAGGCGCTCTACCGGGACGCCCGGGTCCTGATCCTGGACGAACCGACCGCGGTCCTCACGCCGCAGGAGCGGGACATGCTCTTCGACATCATCCGCCGGCTGCGGGATTCGGGACGCACGATCATCTTCATCACCCACAAGCTGGGCGAGGTGATGGCGGTCTCGGACCGGATCACCGTCCTGCGCAACGGCCGCTCGGTCACCGAACTGGTCACATCCGAGACAACGCCCGCGGAGATCACCCGCCACATGGTCGGCCGCGATGTCGATCTGGGGAAGCGGGCCACCGCCCACGCCGCGGGAGACGTGATCCTCTCGGTGCGCGACATGGTGGTCCTTGGCGAGCACGGGCGTCCGGTGGTCCACGCGGCCACGTTCGATGTCAGAGCCGGCGAGATCGTCGGCATCGCCGGGGTGGCGGGCAACGGGCAATCCGAGATGATCGAGGCGATCACCGGTCTCCGTCCCGTCGAGCGGGGTGAGGTGCACCTGGGCGGCGCAGACGTCACACGCGCCGAAGTCGCCACCCGGCGGTCGATAGGCCTGGCGTACATCCCCGAGGACCGGCACGGGGTGGGGACCACGCATCACGCCACCGTCTCGGAGAATCTCCTGCTCGGCCACCATCGCGAGCCCGCCGTCACCCGCCGCGGGTGGTTCCAGCCCGAGGCGGTCCGGCAGCGGTCCGGCGGCATGGTGGCGCGTTTCGGAATCAAGACCCCGTCGGTGTCCGCCCCCGTTGCCACCCTCTCCGGTGGCAACCTCCAGAAGCTGGTGGTCGCCCGGGAGCTGGATTACGCCGCGCCGCTCCTCATCGCCGAACAGCCGACCCGCGGCGTGGACATCGGCGCCATCCAATTCATCCACGACCACCTTCTCTCCTACCGGGACGACGGCGGGGCGGTGCTGCTGGTGTCTGCCGAGCTGTCCGAGATCCTGGCGCTGAGCACTCGCATCCTGGTCATGTTCGAGGGTCGCATCGTCGCCGAACTCGACCCGGCCACCACCGACGAGCCCGAGATCGGACACTTCATGACCGGTGCACATCTGGACGCCGCCAGTGCGTGAGATGAGCGGCCGCCGCAGTGTGGGCGGCTACGTCCGCGCGGTGAGAACCAGCCCGGTGACGTTCTCCCTCGTCCTCGCATTCGCCGTCGGGGCGACGATCGTCGCCGTCACCGGACAGGACCCGTTCCTGGCCTACCGGGAGATGTTCGCAGGCGCCGTCGACGGGTCCGGCCTCCGCAACACCCTGGCGCGGTCGATTCCGATCGTCGGGATGGCGTTGGCCGTCTCGGTCGCGTTTCGGGCCGGCGTCATCAATCTCGGCGGGGAGGGCCAGATGGTCGTGGGCGGCCTCGCCGGGACGGTCGTCGCCATCTACACGCCCGGGCCCGGCGCGGTGGTCATCCCCCTGGCAATGATCGCCGGTGCCGCGGCGGGGGCGGCATGGGCGCTGCTCCCGGCCTACGGGCAAACCAGGCTGCGCCTGCCGATCCTCATCACGAGCCTCCTGCTCAACTACGTCGGGCGCGCCATCACCGGCTACCTGGTTCGGTTTCCGCTGGCCGACGTCTCCGTGACTCTGGCCACGACCCGGCAGGTGCCCGAGACCGCCCGCATGCCGAAGATGCCGGTGTTCGGTGGTGTCAGCCTCTCCATCGTCCTCGTCGTCGCGGTGGTGGCGGGGCTGGCCATCGTGTACTCCCGCAGTGTCGTGGGCTACGAAACCCGCATGGCCGGCTACAGCGGCCGTTTCGCCCGCTACGGCGGGGTGCCGGTGGAACGCCAGACGATTGGCGTGATGCTGGTGGCGGGAGCCATCGGCGGGGCCATCGGCACCCACCTCATCATCGGCGAGTCCCTGCGTTTCATCGACGGCGAACTCGTTTTGAGCGGTCTCGCCTGGACGGGGCTGCTCGTGTCGCTCCTCGCCGCCAACCGGCCCGTGTTCATTCTCCTGGCCGGGCTCTTGTTCTCGGGTCTGCAGATCGGGGGGCTCGCCATGCAGCGCAATGCCGACGTCTCCTGGCGGCTGGCGCAGGTGCTGCAGGCGCTGGTCATCATTGCCGTCGCCAGCCGGCTGACGCTCCGCCGCTTGCGCCGGCGCGAGGTGGAACAGGCCGAAGTGGCCGAGGTCATCCTCGAGCCGGCGCATGTGGGGGAGATCTAGGTGTTCGAGCAGCTGTTCGACTCGGCGCTGGCGGACTCTGCCATCCGCGCCATGATCCCGATCCTGCTCGCCGCCCTGGGCGGCATGATCTGTGAGCGGGCGGGAGTCTTCCAGATCTCGCTCGAGGGGATGATGGTGGCGGGGGCGTTCGCGGCCGTGGGCGGCTCGTATCTGGTGCAGAGCTCGACGATGGGAATCGTGTTCGCCATGGCGGCGGGTGTCGCCGTGTCGCTGATCTTGGCGTTCGGGGCGGTCACCCGGAAGGGCGATCCAATCGTGCTGGGAATCGCCATCAACCTCTTTGCCTTCGGGATCACGGGCTTTCTTCTCCCCCAGATCTTCGGGGTCCGCGGTGTCTTCCAGGACGCCCGCATCGACGGTCTCGCACGACTTCCGATCCCACTCCTGTCCGACATCCCGGTGATCGGCCGCGTGTTGTTCACGAACACCATCACCGCCTATCTGGCGTTCCTACTGGTCCCGGCGCTGTGGGTGTTCCTGTTCCGGACGCCGCTGGGCCTGCGCCTGCGCGGGGTGGGCGAGCGTCCCGGGGCCGCCCAGACCTTGGGTGTCTCCCCGGCGCGGTACAAGTACGCGGCCGTCATCGCCTCGGGTGTGCTGTCCGGGTTGGCCGGCGCGCAGCTGGCACTGGGGAACGTGGTGCAGTTCGCCGAGAACATGTCGAGTGGACGCGGCTGGGTGGCGGTGGTGGCCGTGATGCTTGGCCGGGCGCATCCGACGGGCGTGCTCGGGGCGAGCCTGCTGTTCGCGTTCGCCGAGGCGCTCGGGTTCCGGTTCCAGGGCAACGGCCTGCCGGTGCAGATCACCGACGCGCTGCCGTTCGTCATGACACTGCTGGCCTTGGTCGTCGCCCGCAAGCGGTTCGCCCGCCTCCTCGACCTCACCACCGCCTCCGCCTGAGGGGCTCCGCATGAACGGCGCACTCATGCACCGTTCACCCGCTTGGCCAAGCCGCGTTTCAGATGGTTTCTTCGGAGGCCTTGGTGCGAGCGGACATGAGCATGCGCTCTTCAACGGCATACGGAATCGGAAGGTCACGGATCTCGGCGTTGCGGCTCACCAACCGACGGCCGATCTCGGCGAACCACGTGTCGTTGTGCACCCGCCACGGCCAGCGGATGAGCCCCGACCTCGCTCCCACCACTCCCCCCGCGATCGACCCGGCTTCGCTCCCCCCGGTCAAGGCCGCCGCCTCGATCAGCTTGACCGGGTCCATCAGCTTGTTGGCCCCGAGCACCACACCGAGGATCGCACCCATGACGCCTTCCACCGGCTTGTCGGAGCACACGGCCATCACGATGTCGTCCGGCTCTCGCGACGCCACGGACGCCAGCGTGCGGAGCGAGGCCGGAACCGCGGAAGCCGCGTGGACGTCGCCGAAGCGGTACGGCTCTTCTTCGATCAATCGGAGCGCCCGCTCGGCGGTCTCGGCGGCGCCGAGCACGAGGTCGCCCCCGGCCTGTACGAAGCATGAACCGGCGACCGCTCCCGCCACGGCGGCCGCGGCCACGGCGGATGATGCGTCGAGATGCGTGACCCTCGCCGAGTTGACCGCCGACGAGACCAGCACTTCGGGGTTGCGCCGATGGAACACGCCAATGGCCGTCACCCGAGCGGCAGGCTCGGACGAAGCCAACGATGACACCGTGGGATTCCCGCGGAGCGAAGACTTCAGCCACTGGTCGAACGCGGCGGACGGGGCTCGATAGGTGTACCGGCCATCCTCTGCGCCGGCGAGTTCGGCATACCCGCGGGCGAGGACATCACGATCCACCTCTCCGTTGATGAGCAGGTGATACGCCAGGATCGTGGATGCCTGGGTGATCGCCGAGTAGGACGTCTCGTCCGCACCCCCGGCGACGTCACCGGCAGCGGCGGCGAGGAGGGCGCCGGCACCGTCGTCGACGGAGAGCGAGAAGAGAGGATCGTTGGGGTCGGTGGCAACGGTCGACGATTCGGTCGTCATGTGGGAGATCA
>Ga0326597_10007685_pt1 | contig 14621 bp, 14 predicted proteins | sample RVTome_12_FD_203789 | JGI IMG/M metagenome (GOLD analysis project Ga0326597, IMG submission 203789) | Soil microbial communities from uranium-contaminated site in the Upper Colorado River Basin, Wyoming, United States - RVT100D185 | ecosystem: Environmental > Terrestrial > Soil > Contaminated >... | reverse complement strand
GCAGCCTGGTCCTCAATGGCGCGATCTACTTTATCGAGTGGAACGATATTCAGGTTGACGACACAACACTAAACGGTGGCCTGCCGATCACGAGCAACGGCGGCGAGGCCGAGAGCAAGGGTCTGGAGCTCAGCGCGAACTGGCGCATCAACGGCGAGTGGACTTTGGCCGGGAGCTACGCCTACAACCAAGCGGAGTTGAAGCAGTCGACGACCAACCTGCTTGGTGACGATCTGACCGGCGATTTGCTCACGCCGGCGGGCTCGCGGCTCCCCGGCTCACCTGAGCATCAAGGCTCATTGCGGCTGAGCTATTCGACGTTCTTGCAGAACGGCTGGGGCTTCGACGTGCGCTACGGCGTCGCCTACATGGGTGACGTGCTCAGCAGCATTGGCGCGGAACAGTTTCCAAGCACGCTGCCATGGCGCGGTGAGAAAATTCCGAGCTATACGCTGCACAATCTCACGGTTGGTATCTCCGGAGATCAATGGCGAGCGGCCCTGTACATCGATAACCTCACCGACGAGTACGCCATAACCAGTACCCGCACGAGCCGCCGGCTGCTAGAGGAATTCCGCGGTGACATCAACGGCATCGCGTTGCGCAGCTACGGCCATTACGTCGGCCGCCCGCGTACCGCTGGCATTAGTTTTACCTACGAGTTCTAGCGGCGCCATCCGGATTGCTGCTAGGGAAGGGCACTGTATAGTGCCCTTCTTTGCTTGTTGATCATGCAACAGTCACTCGAACAACAGGTCGCTGGCCTGCATCGCCAGGCCCAGCGAGCGATGGCGCAGCGGGCATTCAAGCAAGCTCACGAATGCTGCGCGCGAATTCTGTCGCTGGAGCCGGGCCACGCCGATGCGCATTTCCTAATGGGAATGATCGCGTTCGGCCAGAATCAGATTGGTAAGGCATTGGCGCTCATCGACCGCGCCGTTGCGCGAGTGCCCGACAACCCCGAGTACCTCGCACGTCGAGCGCAATGCCTCGCGCTCATGAAGCGCAACGCCGAGGCGCTCGATGCCGCTCAGCGCGCCCTGGCCCTGGATCCGTCCGACGGGCTGACGCTCGATACGATCGGCGTTGTCTTGAGCCGCGTTGGTGCGCACGATCGGGCGGTCGATGCGTTATCGCGCGCCGTTGCGGTGGCACCGAATCAGCACCAGTTTCATTTTAATCTCGCATCGGCACATCTTTTTCTCGGAAATTTTGAGCAAGCCGAAGCGAGCTACGAAGCCGCGATCGCGGCGAAGCCGGATTTTTTTCGAGCACATTGGGCGCTCTCGGATCTCGTCAAAGCCACGCCGGATAAAAACCACATCGCACGTCTCGAGGCGCTGCTGGAGAGAGCAAGCAACGTCGACAACCGGCTCTATCTATGCCACGCCTTGGCAAAGGAGCACGAGGATCTAGGCGATGACTTGCGCGCGCTGGATTATCTGATTCGTGGCAAGGCCGATAAACGTACTGCGATCAGTTACAGCGTCGACGGTGAGCGTGCCCTGTTCGCGGCCGTCGAGGAGCATTGCGGTGCGGAGTACATCGCACAAGCGGCCGAAGGTCATCCGAGCGCGGAGCCCATCTTCATCATCGGCATGCCGCGCACGGGCACTACCCTCGTTGAACGCATTATCACGAGCCATTCGGCCGTATTCTCCGCAGGCGAGTTGCAGGATTTCGCCTTGGCGCTCAAGCGCGCTGGTGGCTCACGAACGAATGCGATCCTGGACCTCGAGACAATTTCTGCCGGAGTGAAGGTCGATACTGCCGAGCTCGGGCAGCGATATCTCGCCAGTACCCGGCCTGCGACGGGACGAACGCCGCATTTCGTCGATAAGATGCCGATGAACTTCTTTTACGTCGGATTTATCAATGCCGCGTTGCCGAATGCCAAGATCATCTGTCTACGCCGCCATCCCATGGATACTTGTCTGTCGAACTTTCGGCAATTATTCAGGCTCAACCATTCCTACTATAACTATGCCTACGATCTCGGCGACGTTGCGGAGTATTATGCGATGTTCGATCGCCTGATGGCGCACTGGGAACGGGTATTGCCAGGCCGCATGCTGCAAGTTTACTACGAAGACGTCGTCGCGGACCAAGAGGCGCAGAGCCGCCGGCTCATCGAGTTCTGCGGGCTGCAATGGGAAGACGCCTGTCTCGATTTTCATAGCAATAAATCGCCTGTGGCGACGGCCAGCGCAGCGCAGGTCCGCGAGCCGATCTACTCGCGTTCGATGGGCCGCTGGAGGCGATACGGTGAACGGCTTGCTCCGATCCGTGAGCGGCTTGAGCGGGAAGGCATCCGAGTCGACTGAGATCCATCAAAAGGCCATCCGGCCATTGACACCGCGAGCGTCTCGGCCGCGTCTCGCAGTTAGCTGGGGCCGCAACGAGAACGAGCTCCACGCCGGCGAAACCACCAGTTGGCGCGTACGAAAGTTATCGCTGCAGCCGAAACGGTTGCGCGGATAACCCATTTGCCTATCCGTTTGCCACAGCGACTGCGCTGCCGCCCGTTCGGCCGGCGCCGGCCGGAGACGCGCTAGCTAAGTCGAGGAGGCGTCGAAGATCGACTGAATCGATGTGTTAAGCGTGTTGTTGAACTCCGCGTCGGATTGCTGTGCAGACAACCCTTCGGTCAGTGCGCGCGAGAAGCTTGCCACCATGCCGTTATTTTGTGCCAGACGGCGATTTGCTTCCTCGCGCGAATAGCCGCCTGACAGCGCGACAACCTTGAGCATGTTCGGATGCGCTTGGCAGTCTTCGTAGAAATTGGGCTCCTCCGGTAGCGTCAGCTTGAACATGACTAGCTCACTTGCATCGAGCGAGTCAAGATGTTTGAGCAGACTCGCACGGAGCAGTTCCTCGCATTCGCGCTTATCCGGCGCTTTGATGTCCACCTCGGGCTCGATAATCGGCGTAAGGCCTGCCGCGACGATCTGGCGGCCAATGTCGAACTGCTGTGCGACGACTTTCTCGATACCGGCGGCGTTTGCAGATTTGATCACCGAGCGCATTTTGGTGCCGAAGACGTCTTGCGCTTTGGCTTTCTTGAGCAACGCATCGAGATTGAGTATTGGTTTCATGACCTGGACGCCATCCGCGACGTCCGCTAAGCCCTTGTCCACCTTGAGGAAAGGGACTACTTGCTTCTCCTCCCAGAGATAGCGGGCGGAGTTCTTGCCCATGATGTCACGGTCGAGCGTGTTCTCAAACAGAATAGCGCCGAGAATTCGGTCGCCGTTAAACGCGGGGCTCGTCACGATGCGCGTGCGCATTGCGTGTACGACGGCGTACATCTCCTCGTCGTTGCTGTAGGCATCCTCACCAACGCCATAGAGCTTCAGCGCCTTCGGCGTGCTGCCGCCGCTTTGGTCAAGCGCGGCGATAAAGCCTTTCTTCGTACGGATCTTGTTCAGTTGTTCTTGAGTCGTGGACATCGTGATCTTGCCTATTCTCGAGTTGATGAATGTGCGGATGGGGCGGCCCGCGGCCGTGCTCGGAGCTCAAGTATATCAGCGAATTCGGCGGCCTCGGGCGCCAAGCTTTAGCCTCTAGGCCCGTGCGAACTCGACGAAATCGCTCAGGAACTTGACGAGGCGCTCGCGGACTGCCGCATCGGCGAGACGGCCATCGTCGTCGAATACTTTTCCGGCGCCGGAGACGAGCATTTTTGGCGTGAAATAGCGAGTTCCGAGCGTGCGCAGCACCGGTAGCCACGCAGCCTGCGCCAGTACGGTGCCAAAGCCGCCGGGACTCGCGCCCATGATCGCCGTCGGTTTGTTGCCGAACACGCGTGGGACATCGTTATTGGGACGTGACAGCCAGTCAACGGCATTTTTTAGAACGCCGGGTAGGGAGTTGTTGTACTCCGGAGTACTGATGAGCAGGCCATCGGCGTTGGCAATCGCATCTTTGATCGCTGCAACCGCCTGCGGCACGCCCTCGGCTGACTCGACGTCGCCATTGTAGAGCGGAATCTCGGCAATGGAATGGATCGTAAGTGTCGCGCCGTCCGGCAGCGCTTCGCTGGCTGCCCCCAGTAGGTTTGTGTTGAAAGATCCGCGACGCAGGCTGCCCGAGATTCCGACAATGGATGTCATAACTTCGCTTTGGACTGTAAGTTGATTTCCAGAGATTTACGGTGCGCCGGTTCCACCATATCCACGATAGTGTATCAGAGGCCATGGGCCGGCTCGCGCTACTGCTTTGACGGCTCGCGCGCCGGGCTGCGCACATGCTCCGGACGAAATCCGAGCCCGACGAGGCGCGCCGGTATGCGCTGCAATATCGGGAATCGGTTAAGCAGCTTGAGGGTGAACGGCAACTGTAGCGGTTGATTTGCGTGGAGAACGCGTTTGATGACGCGTTCTTGAAGAGCCAATTGGAGCGACTGGGTCATTCTCGTAGGGAGTGCGCGACGCTTTTGCACCGCCGCCAGATCTTCGAGGCCGACGCGATGCTCGTAGAGTGCGTCGGCGAGGATGTTCGCTGCGGCAACCGCATCTTGAATCGCCAGATTGATGCCGACGCCGCCGATCGGCGACATGGCATGGGCGGCGTCGCCGATCACGAGCAGGCCCACACGATGCCATTGCTCCAGGCGATCGACTTTGACGGTGAGTAGCTTGACCTGATCCCAATCGTGGAGTTCGTGCACGCGGTCGGCGAGTTCGGGCGCAATCCTTGCAATGGATTGCCGAAACGCCTCCAGACCGCGCGATTTGACGCTTTCCGAGGCACCCTTCGGTATGACGTATGCGCATTGCCAGTAGCTGCCGCGATCGAGCATTACGAACACGTGGCCCGCACGGATGCGGCCGAGAGCCGCGGCTTCTTCATCCGGCTTGCGCGAAATTCGCAGCCAGAACACATCGATCGGTGCTCCGAAGTCCTCGACGCGCAAGCCGGCTCGGTCGCGAACTCTCGAGCCGCGGCCGTCAGCCCCAATGGTGAGTTCGGCGTGAACCTCGACCAGCCCGTCGGCTGTAGTTGCCTTGACGCCGGTCACCTTATCATCGCCTGTGAGCAAGTCGGTCGCCTCAGCATCCATTAGCAGCTTGAAGTGCGGGTATTGCCGAGCGTTATCCGCGAGAAAATCGAGAAAATCCCATTGCGGCATGAGGACGATATAGCGGCACGTTGCAGGCAAGTGCGCGAAGTCGGCGATCGTCACTGTAGTGTCGCCAATGACTCCGCGGAGGCGCTCGATTTTCTGATGCGGTCGTTGTAAGAAATCTTCGAGCAGCCCAAGCTCATGCATGACTTCCAAAGTTGATGGGTGCACGGTGTCGCCGCGAAAATCGCGCAGAAAATCCCAATGCTTTTCTAAGACAACGACCTCGATGCCGGCGCGCGCGAGCAGGAAGCCCGCCATCATTCCAGCTGGCCCGCCGCCGACGATGCAGCAAGTCGTATGCAACTGCAGGGTGTCCATATGCCTTGTTATTACATTATCGATGGCTGCGCGAGCTATTGTTGATATTTGCGGGCCGAGTTTCAATCCAGACGCACGGGTTGCGCGTAACGGCGCTGCTCAGTCCCAGCCGAGTTCCTCGAGCCGCTCGTCGTCGATACCGAAATAATGCGCGATTTCATGAATCAGCGTACGGACGATCTCTTCGCGCAACTCGTCAGATGGAAGATCGAGTTCGAGGTGCGGGCGCCGAAAGACATAGATCACGTCCGGTAACTCACCTGCATAGTCCGTACCGCGTTCCGTGAGCGGCAGCCCGACATACAACCCGAGCAGGCCCTGACCCTCGGGATCCAGATACTCATCGGCCTCATCGACGACGAGTACGTCAAGATTGTCTAGTGCATCGCGCGCCCAGTCCGGCAAGCCAGCGATGGCTTGCCGGATGATGGCTTCGAATTGGCGCTGGTTCACGGCGCGTTTGAGAAACCGCAAGACCGCAGCGGCAAAACTAGCGAGGCACGACGAATCGTCGCGTCGTTTCCGGATCGCAGTCGAACCGCCCTATCTGAAGATCGGGCGAGTAAATCAACTCCCGAGCGTGGGTCAACGGTTCGGCGAGATACTCGGGATCTTCGAGCGTAAACTCGACAATGACCCGCGTGCGATCCGCATTGAGCCGGTATCTCTCCACGACGTGTTTCTGCGCGCCCGAGGGGACGCCGATCTGATACGGTGAACGGTGGTCCGTGAATAATCGCGTATCCACCACCAGGGAATCGCCTTCCCAGTGTCCGATCGAATGGCCCGTAATAAACCGTTCGCCGTTGTCAGGATGCCCGCGGCCATCCATATAGACCGTCCGTTCCTCGTCATACAATTCCGAGCGGATCTTGATCGTCTGCGCGGCCTCGTCGATCTCGATCTGAATCGGAAAGATCGTTGTCGACACGAGCATCGCGGGCGTCGGCCGCCCTATACAGGTGGATTCTGGATTTTCCGCCGAAAGCTCATCATAGGCTGCTTGAGCGGCTTGCGCCTTTTCGGTGAGTATGAGTTGAGCGCGAAAGAAACCATCAAAACCCCCGGGGTACAAGGTGAGCTTCTCGCGATCTGCGATCCAGATTCCCTCCAGCGACTCGGCACTCGGATTAGTGCCGATGTCGAAGAGTGGATCCGACGTCCTGTCGTCGTTATCGAAGGAGGTTGGTAGCCGAGTGCCATCCGCTTTGTCGGCGTACTCGAGAATCCCATACGGCCGGCCGTTTGCGGCAGGATGCGTCCAGACCTTGATGCGCTCGCCGCGTGTCAACGAGTCGCGGCTCCAGCCCATGCGCGCCATCGTCATCGTTGAGGGCATCTGCAACTCCCACTCGAGCGGTTCGCCGGCCTCGGTTGTCGTGAGTACCGTGAAATAGACGTGCGGATTGCGCCACTGGAACGCCGTCACCGTGCCCTCGAATTCGACGAGCGCGTTCATATCGATGCCGGCGTCGCTGTGATGGCCAAAGGCTGGAGCCGTCGACACTATGACTGCAACGATGATCAGGCGGCGGACCACGGCACGTCTCCCCGAAAGCGGTTGGGCAGATAGATCTGAATGTTATATCGCGTGAATCGGTCTCACGGTACGGTGTACGGCGACTAAAATCGAAAGCCAGTTTGAAGTCAAGCTAGAATATGCGAAAGTCGTTTCTGGCTGGGGGGCTGGGTATGCATCCAAAAATCTTAGGCGTAATAAGCATCGCGTCGATCAGCTTGGCGGTACCGGTACGCGCACATCACTCGCATGCCAATTACATAGAAATGGAGTGGATCAGTCTCGAAGGGACGGTGCAGGAAGTGCACTGGATGAATCCCCACACCTGGATCTATCTGCAAGCCACGGACGCTTCGGGTTCGCCGGCCGCATGGGCGCTCGAGGGCGCCAGTGTGGCGTCGCTGCAGCGGGCGGGCTGGACAAAAGACAGCCTCAGCGTGGGCGATACGCTTGCCGTGCGCTGTCACCCGCTAAAAGACGGTTCACGCGGTTGTCTAATGGGGTTCATTCGAATGGCAGACGGTTCCGAGAAAGAGTTCGATTAGATCGATCGGTCCGGTTGTCGGGAAGGGATCATGCGTTCATTGCTGCTTACATCGCTGCTGATCGTGCTGTATCCAGCGTCGATCTTTGCGCAAGCTTGGATCGAGTACGTCGATCGGGCCGAGCGCTTCATGGTCAACTTTCCTGGCGAGCCTCAGATCGAGGCGATCACGTACCTGACAGAACTCGGCGCGGAGATGCCGGCGCGCATGTATTCAGTCGAACTTCCTCCGAGCCACTACTCCCTAACGGTTGTTGACTACACGCAGGCACCGCGCGTTTATCGGGAGCGCTGCGCGCGCATCGCTTATGAGTGTGATGGTTTTGAAGTCGGCACGGAGATTCGTGGCGCGATCGCGTTTGCTGCCTGGAATTACCGCAAGCGCCGCGACGGGGAACTGACTTTCGACGCTTACGCGCAAGTTGACGGCGTGCCGGGACACCAGCTCCAATTCACGAGCGCCGATGGGTCGCGTACTTTCGTGGCGATACACCTCCACGAGCGCAGGCTCTATATTCTCGAGGGCAGGGTGCCCGAAGCGGCGCCGCCGCCGGGTTTGTTTCAGCAGTCTCTCGTGATCCTGGATGAAGCCGGACGCCGGATTCGCTACGTCTACGACGACAACGACCGGCCGGTGCGCGTCGCTCCGGCCGATCAGTAAATCCAGCGCGGAGTAACCGGCCGAAGGCCGCCGATAAAGTGTCGCCTCAGCTCTGATTCCATTCCACGAGTTCCGCGCCGGGCTGCTCGCGTTCGTAATACCAGCGCAGGCCTAGCGGCTCCTCGCTCAATACATTCGTCTTGAAACTTCGCCATGCCTGGATCTCGAAGTAATCCAGCGGGCCATCCAATGCGCTGAGGCGATGCGGTACGCCCGGGGGAAAGTACACCAACGTGCCCGGCTCGATGTCTTCAAACGTGCCTTCAACCTCCACGCGGCCGCGCCCCTTAAACGTCATGTAGCAGTGCGCGGCGCCGTCAGGATTCGCCGGCGTGCCGACATGGGAGTGGTACGGCGATGAGCCGCCTTCGATGTAATGCATTTCACCTGCCTGAATGGCGTTGGTCGGCGTGAGCCGGCGGCCGTCGAGCAGCCTGACGCTGGATTCGGCGCAAAAACGGCGCACGCGACCGCCGCTGGCGTCGCTGAGCGCGCGTAGCGTGTCGCGGTTGAAGAAATAACCGGGTCCGCCGGGTAGGCCGTCCTCGATCGCAGCCGGCGGCTTCGGCACGATCATGTGCAGGGTATCCATATTCGAGCCCGAGACTTTAAACTGGGCCGATTCGCCGGGCACGAGCACGACGCCGGCGCCTTCGGTTAGCGCATGGTCCTTGCCGTTGAACTGAACGGCACCCTCGGCCGGCGATTCCATGACGTAGACGACGTGGTAATCATCGCCTGCCTGCAGATCGAACGGCTGATCGGCCAGGACCGTGCGCCGGAGAACGGTCAGCGTCGTTGAACCGCAAAGCTCGGGTCCGCAGAGTGTCCGTACGAGCGTGGAATCGACCGATGTCGCGGCGGCCGTGTTCGAATCGATGATCGAAATATCTTTGATGCTTGCCATGTCGCTTAAGTCCTCGATAGATCAGTCTCAGCAGCGCCGAATGATACGTGTAAAAGCGCCTCGCAGGCGACCGATCAGATAGGGCCGCGCCCGTCATGGAGCTGGAACCGGAGTTTGCCGCCGGTCAATTCGTGGTCGACGATGACGGTTAAAGGTCAGTGCGGACGGTCCAATCGTTGTCGAGACGCTTGGTGAAATCGATCGGATCACCGACGCTCACCGTGCCGCGCGCAATCTGGTAGGCCCAGACCTGGAAATAGGTCAGGCTGGCGCCACCGTAAATCGTCGAGAATGCTCCGTCGACTGCGTCTTGCCCACAGGAGACCCGGATACGGCCGATCCGGGGAACGTCGAAGCGAGCATCCGTCGTGAACCAAGTTCCTGCTAGGTAGACCTCGGCATATGCATGGTAGTCCATGTGTTCTTCGGGCGAGGGAAAACCGATATCGGGTAGGTGGCCGGTGACATACCGGGTTGGGAGATTGAATGTCCGATTGAGCGCGACGGCAAGGTGCGCGAAGTCGCGGCAGACCCCGTAGCCGCGCTGCAAGACATCCCAGGCCGACAAATCGGTGCTGCCGGACAGGTAGCGATATTCGATATTTTGGTGAATCCAACGGCTGATCGCTTGGACTCGCGACCAGCCATGCTCGACATGCCCGAATTTTTCCCACGCGAAATTTGTGAGTTTGTCGGAATCGCAATACCGGCTCGGGAGCGTATAGCGTAGTAGCGGCAGTGGCAGATCGCCGATGGCGTCCGGTTGGCGTGGAACGAGGCCGAAGTTATCCGGTTTTGACGACACGGCGACGGTGGCATCGTGCCTGAAACAGTTCGTGCCCGGCTTGAGCGTCACCCGGCAGACGCGGTTTCCATGGCTGTCCTCGAATTCTTCGGCCGGGAGATCGTCGCCGAGTGACAGCGCTTCGAAGAGCACGGAACGGCGGGGATCCGCAGCCAGCTTCAGATTGAGGAGGAGCGAAGCGGAACCGGCGACTTCATACGTCAGACTGCAACCCACGCGGACGGTGATGTCGAAGTTCGGTTTACTAGCACCAGCTTCCATACTTGTACGGGGATTATACAGGGTGATCCGCGTGCAGATGGCGGTGCGGGTGTCCGCCACACCGGGATCCTGTGACGTCCTCAGACGTCCTGCAATGTCGAATAAAAACAAAGTGTTATGGAGAACAGCGTCTTCTAAGATCCTGCAATGTCCTGTAAAATCCAGCTCTGATTTGTAGGTTCATTTGTAGGTACAGGACATGCCAAGAGCCGTCAACCGGCTAACCGTCGCGAAGGTCCGGGCTTTGAAAGAGCCGGGTACGCACGCCGACGGCAACGGGCTCTACCTGCAGATCAGATCGAACAGCAAAGCCTGGATCTTCCGTTACATGGGACACGGCCGAGCGCGAACGATGGGGCTTGGGTCGACTATCGAGGTATCGCTGGCTGAGGCTCGCGACCGGGCGCAGGCAGCGCGCGCGTTATTACGCGATGGGATCGATCCGATACAGCAACGGATAGCCGAGCGACGTCTGGCCGAAACTCCGACGTTTCGTGGCGCGACGGCGACATACATAGAAGCCCACCGCGGCTAGAAGCCCACCGCGGCAGTTGGCGCAACGGGAAGCACGCGAGCCACTGGGAGAACACGCTCGCGACCTACGCCGAGCCTCGACTCGGCAACATATCGGTCAAAGACATCACCACCGAGGATGTTCTGACCGTTCTTCAGCCCATCTGGAATACGAAGCCGGAAACGGCGTCCCGCGTTCGGGGGCGGATCGAGCGGATTCTCGACTGGGCAACGTCGCGCGGCTACCGGGAGAGTGTCAATCCGGCGCGTTGGACCGGTCATCTCGAGTTCGCGCTGCCGTCGGCGCGCCGCGTGCGCCACCCGCAACATCATCCGGCGTTGCCGTGGGCTGAGCTGCAGATTTTCTGGGGCAAGCTGGCGAAGCAGCCTGGGCTTGCTCCCAAAGCCTTGATGCTGACGATCCTGCTTGCAGCGCGCACTCAAGAGGTCCGGGGCGCGAAATGGAGCGAGTTCGACCTCGAGGCCGACATTCCCCTCTGGATCGTGCCCGGCGATCGGATGAAATCGGGACGCGAGCACCGCGTGCCGCTCGCCGAGCCCGTGCTCGAGCTGCTCGAGCGGTTGCCGCGGTTCAGTTCGGGTTTCCTGTTCGAGGGTCGACCGGGAAAGCCACTTTCGGCGAACGCGATGCTCGCTGTCCTGAAACGGATGGATCGCTCGGACATCACGGTGCACGGCTTTCGCTCGACGTTTCGGGACTGGTGCGCCGAACAGACAGCCTTTCCGCGCGAGATCGCGGAGGCTGCCCTGGCGCACGTCAACAAAGATCGGGTCGAAGCTGCTTACCTCCGATCCGACTTGTTGAAGCGGCGCTATCGCCTGATGCAGCGATGGGCAAAATATGCGACCACGGAGAGCAGCGAGGCCGTGGTGAAGTTGCCCGTCGCATCTTCGGCCTGAAGTCCAACAAGTTTCGTGCTCATCCCCTTGAACCTGCCTGAGGCGGCCTGCTTCGACTGTGACAGGCTTGAATAGGCAGTGGTAGGCTTGGTCCGACAACCGGACGCGAAAGCGTCATATTGCGGCCCGCCTGCAATACCCCTCACAGGAGCAAACCAATGCCGGCTGAACCCTGGGTATCCGTTGAGGAAGTGGCCCGCCACCTGAACGTGGCGAAGGACTCAGTCTATCGCTGGATCGAGCGCCGGCAACTGCCCGCGCACAAGATCGGCCGCCTCTGGAAATTCAAGCTGTCCGAAGTGGACGACTGGGTACGGCGAGGAGGAGCAGCTGAGAATGCTGACCTCAGGGGGCAGCCCAAATGACCAAACTGACGCTGAGCCAGCTCTCGAGCTTGCTATTCCGCGCCTGCGACGACCTGCGCGGCAACATGGACGCATCCGAGTACAAGGAATACATCTTCGGCATGCTGTTCCTGAAGCGGCTCTCAGATCTTTTCGATCAGGAGCGCGAAGTACTCGCGAAGGAGCTTCAGGCAAAAGGCATGTCACCGACCGTCATCGAGGAGCAGCTTCGCAATCCAGACAAGTTCACGTTTTTCGTTCCCGAAGAAGCCCGATGGTCAACCATTCGCCACCTGAAAACGAACGTTGGTACGGCGTTGAACAAGGCGCTCGAAGCACTGGAAGACGCAAACGTAGACTCGCTGCAGGACGTCCTCAAGCACATCAACTTCAACCGCAAGATCGGTCAGCGCACCCTCGACGACGACACGCTGTCGAACTTCATCCAGAACTTCGAAAAGATCCCGCTGCGCGATGAGAATTTCGAGTTCCCCGACCTGCTCGGCGCGGCCTACGAGTACCTGATCAAGTACTTCGCCGACTCTGCGGGCAAGAAGGCAGGCGAGTTCTACACCCCCGCCGACGTGGTGCGGACGCTGGTCGAAGTCGTCGAGCCCCAACCGGGCATGAGCGTCTACGACCCGACCTGCGGCTCGGGCGGCATGCTGATCCAGACCCGGGACTACATCCGCGAGATCGGCGGCGACCCGCGTGACCTCTCGCTCTTCGGCCAGGAGAGCATCGGCACCACCTGGTCCATCTGCAAGATGAACATGCTCCTGCACGGCATCGCCCACGCCGACATCCGGCAGGAAGACACGCTTCGCAGGCCGCAGCACAAGGACGACAACGGCGAGCTCAAACGCTACGACCGCGTCCTCGCCAATCCGCCGTTCAGCCAGAACTATATCAAGAAGGACATCGAGTACCCCGGCCGCTTCGCCGTCTGGCTCCCCGAGAAGGGCAAGAAGGCCGACTTGATGTTCGTGCAGCACATGCTCGCCGTGCTCAAAGCCGACGGCAAGATGGCCACGGTCATGCCCCACGGCGTCCTGTTCCGCGGCGGCGAGGAGCGTGAGACCCGGCGCCACTTCATCGAGCGCGGCTGGCTCGAAGCGATCATCGGCTTGCCTGCGGGTCTCTTCTACGGCACCGGCATCCCGGCGTGCGTTCTCGTGCTCAACAAGAAGGATGGGCCGAAGCGCAAGCACGTCGCGTTCATCAACGCCGACCGCGACTACCGCGAGGGCAAGGCGCAGAACTTCCTGCGTGCCGAGGACATCTCCCGCATCGTCCACGCCTACCGGACACTCAGCACCGGCGAGCGTGACGAGTTCCCTGGCTACGCGCGCCGCGTGCCCGTGGAGGAGATCGAGGGCGAGGACTTCAACTGCAACATCCGCCGCTACGTTGACAATGCTCCACCGCCGGAGCCCCACGACGTGCGCGCCCATCTTCATGGTGGCGTGCCCAAGGGCGAGATCGACGCCCTCGAGCACTTCTGGGCAAACTATCCCGATCTGCGCACGCGTTGCTTCCAGCCGAGGTCGGGCAGCAGTGCCTACCTGGACTTCACGCCCGAGGTCACCGACCGCCGCGCTTTGGCCGACATCGTGAACGGCGACAAGAGCGTTGCGGCCGCCCACGAGGCCTTCCTCAAGACCCTCGAAGCGTGGTGGGACAAGCACCTTCCGGCCATCGAGGCGCTCGCGCCCCGCAACGGCAAGAAGGGCAACGTCTACGCGTTGCGCCGTAGCCTGCTCGCGTCCGTCGAGCAGACCTTCGCCGGCACCAAGCTGCTCACCGGTCACCAGATCCGCGGCGCCTTCGCCCGCTACGTCGACGAACTCAAGGCAGACCTGAAGTCCATCGCTGCCAGCGGCTGGGGGCCCGAGCTCATCCCCGACGCCGATATTCTGGAAAGTCAGTTCCCCGAGGTGCTCGCGGAGATGGAGCAGAAGCGCACCCGCCTCGCCGAGCTGACTGCGCTCTTCGCCGCAGCCGACGAGGAGGACTACGAAGACGACGTCGGCGTGCTGCCGGGCGATCAGGTCAAGGCGCTCAAGGACGAGCTGAAGGAGCTGAACGCCACCTGGAAGACGGCGCTCAAGGAACTGAAGGCCCTCGCCACGGACCTTTTCACCGAGATGAAAGTGGCCGGTGTTCTACCGACCGGCGTGAAGAAGAGCGACGTCACCCGCGGCATGTCGGCCAAGGATGCCGACTTCAGTGCCGGGCAGGTCATCATCGACCTGGCGACGAAGGCCAACTTCACCTCAGACCGCGTCGAATCCGTTCGCGAGCGAATGCAGGATGGTCGCGAAGCGCTGGAGCGTGCCCAGGCTCGCGAGGCCCGGTTGGAACGCCACAAGGGCCTCGAGGACGAGGCCAAGAAGCTCAAGGCCGACCTGCGCGCCACCGAGAAGAAGCAAGACGAGCTGGTCGAGGCTGCTCGCGAGAAGATCGACCGCGACGAAGCACGCAAGGTCATCATCGACCGGCTGCATCGCTTGCTCGTGCAGACCTACGAGTCTTACCTCCGCGCGGACCAGCGTGCGTGCCTCGCCGCGCTGGAGAACCTCCACGCCAAGTACGCCACGACCGCGACCGACATCGAGCAGCGTCGCAACGCAGCAATGGCCAAGCTGAACGAATTTCTTGGGGAGCTTGGCTATGCGTGACGGCCTCGTCAAAGAGTGG
>Ga0326597_10007684_pt1 | contig 14623 bp, 18 predicted proteins | sample RVTome_12_FD_203789 | JGI IMG/M metagenome (GOLD analysis project Ga0326597, IMG submission 203789) | Soil microbial communities from uranium-contaminated site in the Upper Colorado River Basin, Wyoming, United States - RVT100D185 | ecosystem: Environmental > Terrestrial > Soil > Contaminated >... | reverse complement strand
CAGCGCGAGGTTGAGGTGGCCGCTATTGAGGCGGTCTGCGGCTGGATTCTTGACGACCTTGGTGTGAACCGCTGGGCGATTGCCGATAGATCCGTGGAAACCTTCCTGCGGCGGCTGGGCGTGGAGGGTGTCCGTGAAGCGGTCAACGTGGCTTCGGCGCATTCCGACCACTTGGACACGGGCCAGGTCGCGAGATGGAAATACTTCTGTGGTGTCTGCTGGAAAAAGATTCGGATGCTCGAAGAAGGGACGGAGTAACCTATGCTGCGCTTGAGCGAGGAGGCCCGGCGATGACTGAGACGACCAGTGGCAAGCTGGCCGCCTATCCGCGCTACGCTCGGGATTTCCTGGCGGACACGCGACACCTCCCGCTGGATGCCCGGGGGGCCTATGGGGACCTGTTGGACCATCAATGGCTCCAGGGTTCGGTCCCGGAGGATCCGGCCACGCTCGGGCGGCTGTGGGGTTGCCCAGCGGCGCAAGCGGCGCGGGTCTGGGCGCTGATCGCCGACAAGTTCCCGGAGGGCGAGGATGGGCTGCGCCGCAACCGGCGGCTCGAGCGGGAGCGAGCGGCGGCCGAGGTGAGGATCGGCAGAGCAAAGAAGGGGGCACGTGCCAAGCACCACTCAAGCACCACTCCAAGCAGCGCTCAAGCAGGTGCTCAAACAGGCCCTAAGCAGGTGCTCAAACCGTGCATTACCGTGGCCGTGGCCGGATCCGTGTCCGAAACAGACTCCTCCACCACCGCGCGCGAGCGTTTGCCGGATGACTACCGACCCGATTACGACGCGCTCCGGCGGGCCAGCCACAGTCCCGAGACCTTGGACCGCGAAGTCCTGGCCCTAACCTCCGGGCGGCATCCCACGATCGACCACCTGACGCCGGAGGACGTGGGCGTGGGGATGCGGGAACTGGTCCTGGCCGGCGCCCCGCAGTCGAAGCTCTCGCGATTCGCCCAGGTGGCCCGGGACCAGCGGCTCCACCCCCGCCCCAGCGGTGGACATTTCCGGGCCGGCCACGACGATGACGAGGCGGCCCGGCAACGGCTCTTGGCGAAGTACCCGGAGGAGGCCCGCGCCACGTGATCACCGTCACCCGGCTGGCCATGTTCGACCTCGTGCAGCGGTACGCCGTCGCGTTCGGCTCGCTCGGCAAGTCGGACGTGGTCGCCGACGAGTGGTACCGGCACCTGGGTCACTTTCCTGCGGATGTACTCCACGCCGCGCTGGACGAGCTGGTCCGTACCGCCGACTCCCACTACCGCCCCCGGCTCGCCACGCTGCGGCAGATTGCCTCTCGCCTCACGGCGGAACGATGCGGCCCCGTCGCCACTCCGGACCCCCGTGGCCAGCCGGGGACGGACTTCTGCCGCCAGTGCGGGACGCCGTTCGCTGAGCGCCTGGTGGTCCGCGCTGACCGGACGAGCTACGGTCAGCTGCTGTGCGAGTGCCAGTACCGCGCCACGCTCACCCAGCGGGCGGACGCGGCGCTGGATCTGATGGGCCTCGAGGATCCGTTCGTGGCCGACGAACTCCGACGGCGGGCCACGGTGACCCCGGACCCGAGCTTGGGGGCCGTGCGGCGCCTGACAGCCGGGATCGGGAATCCGCCCGTGCGGCTGGCGGAGGCTCACCCCGACGAGTTCGCTGACCTACTGCGTGACCTCGCAGAAGTGGTGAGCCTGAGTGCCGTCCGGCGGAGCCGGGTGGAACGAGGTGCTGGATGAGGCTCAGTATTCAGAATCTACGATATCGTGGATTCTGGAATACCATTGATCATGCCTGAGCAATAGACCAGATGCTTACCAATGGGCCAACCCTGGCGAGAGGAACTGCGACGAAAGGCGGATGGGGCCGCATGACCGATGCCGACGTGATCGCCGCTATCCGCGCCAACCACCTCAAGGCCAACATCGCGGGGTTCGAGACGGCCCCGGACTGGGTGGTCTTGTGGGATGCGGCGACCGTGGACCCCGGCGGGACCGTGTTTGGCCCAGGGCCGTACCTCCACGTCCCGATTGTCGGCCCGGTAGTGGCTGGGTATGAGTTGTTACCTAGGCGTCCGGGTCAGGGTTGGGGTAACCGGATCGTGGTGCGTGTCTACCCGCCGGCCCGGTTGCGTCGGCGACTGGCGAAACTCTGGACCCCAAAGGAGGAGGACCGATGACCCGGCACATCGCAGGAGACGTGGAGCAACTGCAGAAGGACTACACCAGGGAGATGGGAGAACTTCAACATCGCTGGTTCGACCCGACGCGGGAGGAGCGAACCCTTGACATCCTGGCCGCGGCGTTCGAGCGGCTGCTTCAGATTACCCAGGACCTCGCCGAGCGGGTCGAGGCGCTGGAGGCCACCACGGAGGAGAGCGGAGGGGACTAGCGTAATTCCCTCAAACCTCGCACTTTGCAAAGCATGGCACGCTATGAGTATGAGCCGGGGCAACTCGGCACACCCCAAAAAAGGGCAGCGCTCATCGCCTACGTGCAGACCGGGACGGTCAGTGGAGCGATGCGGGCCGTGCGCATGGGCCGTACCTCCTGGTATCGCTGGAAGTCCGAAGACCCGCAATTCGCTGAGGCCATTGCCGACGCTGAGGGGGCCGCGGCGGATCGCCTCGAGGAGGTCGCGATCAAGCGCGCCATCGCCGCGAAGGACCCCTCAGACGTCCTCCTGATTTTCCTGCTCAAAGGGATGCGTCCCGAGAAATACCGGGAGCGGTACGCGCACCAGCTGACGGGACCGAACGATACGCCACTCATCCCACCGGGACGCCTGACCGACCAAGAGATCCGCGACCACGTGAACCGCATCGCGGCGCTCGATGCTCGTCGCAACTAGCCCACACCTCCCGAGTACCTACCGACGCCTCGAGCGCGTGTTGCGCGGCGTGCCGCCCGTCTTCTTGGACTGGGCCGCACGGGTCACGCCAAGCTGGTCTTGGGATTGGCCTCACGTGCAGGCGATCGGGGCAGCCCTGGACCGCGTGAGCGACGGCGAGATTGATAGGCTGATCATTCAAATGCCGCCGCGGCATGGGAAGACCGAAACGGCGACGATTCGCTACCCGGTCTATCGACTGAGCGCTGATCCGACGAGGCGCGTCATTGTTGGCGCGTACAACTCGACGCTTGCCGCCAAGTACTCGCGCCATGCCCGGCGGCTGGCGACCGAGTGCGGGCTCGCCATCTCACTAGACCGTGACACGATGGACGACTGGGAGACCGCGGAGGGTGGAGGGTTCCGTGCGGTTGGCGTGGGTAGCGGTATCACGGGTCACGGTGGTGATCTGATCATCGTCGACGATCCCGTGAAAGATCGCGAAGAGGCGGAGTCCGCGACCTACCGCGACCGCGTGTGGGAGTGGTGGACGGATGTCCTGTGGACGCGACGGGAGCCCGGCTGCGCAGTGATCGTCATCATGACGCGATGGCACGAGGACGACCTCGCCGGACGCATACTCGCCAGCGACGACGGCCCGAACTGGCACGTGATCAACCTTCCCGCATTGGCCTTTGGGTCAGCCGACTTTCCCGACGGTGCGTTCGTGCCGGATCTATTGGGTCGAGCACCAGGCGAGGCGCTTTGTCCTGCGCGATTCGATGAGCAGGCGCTCGCCTCGATCCGTACCGTCCTCGGCGAGTACGGGTGGTCCGCGCTCTACCAAGGGCGGCCGGTTCCACGGGGGGGGCTGTTGTTTTCCAGAGAACGGGCAGAGATTGTACCTGCTGCACCGGCCGAGGGCCGGGTCGTACGCTACTGGGACAAGGCGGGCACCGAGGATGCTGGCGACTGGACGGCTGGCATCCGCCTTCGGGAGCACCGAGGCATCTATTTCGTGGAGGACGTGGTTCGCGCGCAGGTGGAGTACGCGGAGAGGCGCGCACTCATGAAACAGACAGCGCAACTCGATGGGTCGGTCTCCGTCTGGATGGAACAGGAGCCCGGCTCAGGTGGCAAAGAATCCGCCCAGGTCTCCATCAAAGACCTGGCGGGCTATCACGTGCAGGCGGATAAAGTCACCGGCGACCCGTTCGTGCGGTGTCTCACGTGGTCCGCGCAGTGGCAGGCGGGCAACGTCAAGCTCGTTGCGGCCGACTGGAACAAGCCCTACATCGATGAGCACGCGAGCTATCCCCGCGCCAAGCACGACGACCAAGTGACGGCCAGTGCGGGCGGATTCATGAAGCTCGCCCTCGTGCCGGATCTGTTCGTCGTATGATCGCCGCCGTCCGGCGCCTCGTTCGTCGTGCTGCGACGCACCTCTGGAACACACCCGCCGCGTGGACCACGATTCACCGCGCGAACGTCACCGATTACACCTCGACCGGCCAGACCGTGCGCGAACAGGGCTGGGAGCGACATCCCGTCGTGCAGGCGTGTTGCCGCGCCATCGTCGACATCGTGCAATCGGTGCCACTGGAGGTCGTCGCTGGCGATGACACAGACGCCGAGGTCTTGGATAAGCACCCGCTCCGCCTGCTCCTCCACAATCCCCAGCCCCGGAACCCAAACCTGCCGGGCGCGCGCATGTTGGGCCTCACCGCGCTCCACTATCTGCTCTACGGCAATGCCTTTTGGCACATCGTCCGACCTGGGAGTTCCAATCGGGGTAAACCGGCCGGGCTCAAGCTCGTGCATCCCGAGTACGTGCGCTCGGTCGAGTACAGCGTCGATGAGGACCGCATCCTGTGGTACGACTGGACAGCCCCGGAAAGCGGCACGCTCCGGCGCAGCGTCGTGGACGACATGATCCACTTCGCGGACCTGTCGGGCCATTCCTGGCTGTTCGGGTTCCCGCGTGTCGCCGCCGCGATCGGCGATATCGTCAGTGACACGGAGGCGACGCGGTACGTGCGTCAGGTCGTCACGAACGACGGTGGCCCGGTGCAGGTGTTCCACATGGGTGAGAACGCCACGCGGGAGCAGGCCCTCGCCGCCGAAGAGCGCTGGCGGGAGAAGCGCGTCCAGCGCGGCGAGCGCGGCATGGTCTCGTTCATGAGCGGCACGATCAAGACGGAGACGATCGGCTTCAACCTCCAACAGCTGGAATTCCCGGACCTCCGGCGCGTCACGCGGGAAAGCATTTGCGCCGCGTTCCCGGTCGATCCCCGGATCATCGGCATTAGCTCCGCCGCGAGCGAGGCGGGGATGAGCGGCGTCCAGTTCCGCGAGGCCCGGAAGCGGCTGATTGCGATGGCCGCCACGCCGTTGATGCTCGCCCTGGAGAACCACCTCAATCACTGGCTCGCGCCCGAGTACGGTGACGTGCGCATCCGATTCAGTCCGAACGGCCTGGCCGAACTGACGGAGGACGAGACGGAGACCAGCGCGCGCGCGATCAGCGAGTACACGGCCGGTGTGCGGACACTTGAAGAGGCCCGCATGCTGGTGGCCCTGGCGCCCGAACGCGATCCCTCGCACCACATCCGAGGCGGGATGTTCGGCGAGCTGATGGTGGCTGATGTCGGGCGGCTGGCTTTGCCGGGCGCCCAAGCAGCGCTCGCGCCACCGGAACCCGAGCCGGAGCCGGACCAGCCGCCGCCGACCCGTGCGCTGCCCGCGCCGGTCACGCGCGTCGCGCGCACCCCCGAGCAGCGGGTGGCGCATTGGCGCACGTTCGATGAGACCGCCCGGCAGCATGACGTGGTGATCGAGGCCCAGGCCCGGAGTCTCTTCGCGGAGGACGCCGTGGCGGTCGCGCGACTCTTCGCTGCCGTCCGGGCCGACGTCGATCCCCCGTTGACCCCGAACGAACTCGAACTCCTGCTCCGGGCGGTGCGTCGGATGTTCGGTGGGGAGGGCGAGAGCCCGACGCGGTGGACCGACGGGATGACCGCCCCGATCAGTGCCACGATGCGGGTGGGGGCTGAGAGCATGCCCTTCCCACTCATGCCGTCGTCCGCCCGCGTGAGTCGCGCGATCAGCAACCGCGTGGACCGGCTGGCGACCCACGTCGGCCAGACCAGCGCGACGCAGATTGAGGCGTCGCTCCTCGCCGGCCAGCAAGCCGGGTGGGGCGTGCGCCAAACGGCGGACATGATCAATCAGACGGTGTTTGGCGGCTTGGCCGCGCAGCGCTCGACCCTGATTGCGCGTACCGAATCCATCGGCGCCCTCAACGAAGGCGCCTTCATCGCCGCCCAGGACTCCGGGATCGTCTCCACCGTTGAGTGGCTGACCCAAGGCGACCTGGACGTGCGTGACACACACGAGGATCAAGACGGACAGCGGCTACCGATCGGCCAGACGTTCCCGAACGGCTGCCGCTTTCCCGGTGATCCGGCGGCGGACATTGGTGAAATCGCCAACTGCCGGTGTACACTGCTCTACGACTGACCAGCCACCATGACGCGATGAGGCCATGATGACAGCGACGACCACACAACGCGAACACCGGCGAGTGCAGCGCGTCTTCGCACCTCAAGAGCTACGGGAGGAGGCGCTCCCTGAAGGCGTCTGCGGTCGCCTGGTGGGTGTGGGGCTGGTGTACGAGCAGGCGGATGCGTTCGACACGATCTGGGCGACGGGCTGCCTCGACATCACCAAACAGTCCAAGGTCGCCGCGGGCAAAGTCGCGCTCTTCACCGCCGGGCAGTACGGCCACGAGTACGGGGTGCGTTCGCATGTCGGCGTGGTCCGGAGTGCCGAGACCCGTGGCAACGAGGAAATCATCAGTGCCGACCTCTACGATACCGAGGACGGACGCCGGACCAAGGAGTACCTGAGCGCGATCCTGCGGGCCAAAGGCGCCGTGGGCTTGAGCATCGGCTGCTATGTGCGTCGCGACGAGCGCACCGCCGACGGCGCCGAGCGGTATCTCGAAGTCGAGCTCGAAGAGTTCACCATCACCCCACGGCCCGCCGTGCCTGGCGCGGACGTGGACACCGTACGCCAGAACCCGGACGCCGCGTGGGCGCTGTTCGATGCGCTCGTCGCGACGCTCCCACCCGATGACGTGCGCGCCCGTGTGGCGCGCTTGCCTGGTCACTCCGACGACCCGGATCAGGTCGCACCGGGGGCCGCATCGAGCACCCCCGAGGCCACTGCATCACAGTCTGACGATGGCCGTCCCGCGGGAACGCGGGTTGCCACCGAGGCGGAACGGGCACGCGCCTTTGCCGCCGCTACACTAGGAATTGATTACCATGTCTGACATCAAAAACACCCAAGCAAACGAGTTCCTTGGTCGTGCCGCCGTGCTCGAAGCCGAGTTGGCGGATACGTCGAAGGAGCTGACGCTGGACGAAGTGACAACGCGCGTCGAGGACATCAAGGCGCTGAAGCAGCGCGCCTTGGCCGTCAGCGAAGCGAAGGAGAAGGAACTCGAACAGCGGGCAGCGGACGGCCACATCACCCTGCCAACACCCGAATCCCACGCGCAGGAGCAGGCGCGGGAGGACGACCTGCAGGCGGTCAGCGAGCGCGCCATCAAGGCGTTCGGCTCACCGGGTCGCTACATCCTCGCGCTGGCCAGGCGCGCCAGCCCCGAGGCACGGCCCTGGACCGAGGCGCAGCAGAAGGCGCATCGGGCGCTGCGTGACTACCACCAGACCCGTGCCCTCGTCGGCACGGCCAGTGATGCCTCGGGCGGCGAGTTCCTGCTCCCGCTCACGCAAGCGGCCGACATCTTCGTGGGCGCCGGCATCGTGCAGAACGGGCTCTTCGAGCGGGCGCCGCGCTATCCGTGTCCGGGTCGCACCGTCCGCATCCCGTACCTGAAACAGGACGTCGTGACCGACACGCGGCCGCTCTCCAGCATCTCGGCGACAGGGATCGTTGACGAGGCCGCAGAGAAGCCGGAACACGAGCCGAAGATCGGCCAGCGCATCGTCACCGCCTACAAGTGGGCGGCCTACACCGAGGCGGGCGACGAGACCCTGGAAGATGATTACACCGGCCAGTGGACCAGCATCCTTCGGCAGGCGGTCGGTGGCGATCTCGCCAACAGCATCAACAAGTCGGTCACGATCGGCGGCGATGGTACGGGTGAGCCCCTGGGCGCGCTCCATGCCAACAACGGGGCGCTCTATACCGTCAACCGCCAGACGTCGCAGAACATCGTGGTGGCCGACGTGCTCGCCATGCTCTCGCGCTCCACGATGGGGCCGGGTACGTTCTGGATCGCCAACCCCTCGACCATCCCGGAAATCTTGGGCATGGAGCTGTCGAGTGGCTCGCACGTGACGTACCTGCAAAACCTGGGCAGCGCCCCGAGCGCGATGCTCCTCGGGTTCCCGCTCGTCTGGAGTCACCTCATGAGCCAGCTCGGTGTGGCTGGCGATCTGGCCCTCATCGATCCTGCCCACTACGCCACCGTGGCCAGGCGCGAGATCACGATGGAAAGCAGCATTCACTACAAATTCCGCGACGACGTGACCGCGTATCGGTTCTTCGTCCGAGCGGGTGGTCTGCAGATCCCGACCTCGACGTACTCCTTCGAGTCGACGGGCGCAGCCAAGGGGTTCGAGTTCTCGCCATCCGTGATACTGGGTGACGACGTAACCTCGTAGGCGCAGGGACAGGCTGAGGGACGATATGGCCCGCTGGGCGGGTTCGAGCCCCGCCCCAGCCTCTATGGACATGGTGATTCAGGCGCGCAAGCGCCATCGCGCGAACGGCGTCATCCGGGAGACGGGTGTGATCTACTCCATGCCCGAGCGCGTGGCGCGGAAGCTCATCGCCCACGGGCTCGCCGCGCCCCTTGCGGAGCCGCCCGACTGGTGGCACGCGCCGGGCCGTGAACTCCGGACCACGACCACGCCGCCGCCGCTCGTCCATCCGCCGGTCGTGGCCTGCCTGAATATCTGGGACGACCTCCCGGCACTGGAGCAGACCGCGCCGTCTTGGCTCCCGCACGTGGACGCGCTTGTCGTGGCCGATGGTCCGTATGCACTGACCGGCAAGACCGGCGAAAGCACGGATGGTCTCAGGGTGTGGCTCGCCGCGTGTCCCGTGCCGGTGACCAGTGTCCCGATGCCGGGCCCCTGCTGGTCCGACCAGGAGGTGAAGCGGACGGCGCTTTTGCAGGCCGCCAGTCGCGCGTATCCGGACGCGATGCTGTTTATCGTGGATGCGGACGAGTTCGTGCATGGTGGCGCCGCGCTGCGCACGCTGGTGCCTTGTGATGTCGGCTGGGTGCAGGTCCGGACCCCGACCCTCTATCGTCGGCGCTATGGTCAGCCCCGGCTCGTGCGGGCGCACCCCACGCTCGCGTATGACGGCCGCCACCATTGGCTGATGCGCGAGGGGCGCGTCTTGGCCACGCACCAATACGGGGGTCGGGGCTGGTTCCACCGCGCCGTGCCCCTGGCCCTCACGAACCAGCGCGGGCTCGGCCACACCAGTGAGCGGCGGACGGTCAAGCGCCAGCAACGGATGATGACCGCGCTGGTCGAGCAGGAGCGGACGACCGGCGCCACGGCGAGCGATGGCCATGCGCGGGCCCGGGAGTCGCTCCGCATCCTCCAACTCACCTCCTACGACGCGGCGGGCGTGGCGTCACGCCTGCACACGGCGATCAATGTCACGACGCCGCATGCGGCGGTGCTGGGAAGCGCGCACGACAGCAACCCGTTCCACTACCCCGTGCAGTACGATCTCGACCGGGATCATGCCGCCCTCAACGCGGTCTGGGCCTCGGCCGACATCGTGCATTTTCATCTCGACTATCGACCGGCCGCCCGGATCGGTCGGAGTCGGGACAGTTGGAAGCCCCAGACCGTGATCCACCATCACGGCACGATGTATCGCGAGCGGCCGGGCCCGGACCTGTTCAACCAACTCGATTCCGGGATGGCCGGACTCCGGCTCGTGAGCAACCTCGAACTGCTCCAGTATGGCGAGGGCCTGCACTGGCTCCCGAATATCACGCCGGTCGCCGAGTACCGCGCGCTGCGACAACGCACACCGCGCGGCCCCGGCCCCTTCCGGGTTGCCCATAGTCCCAGCAAGCGCCATCTCAAAGGGACCGAGGTGTTCTTGCGTGCGGTGGAGCGCGTGCAGGCGATGGGGCTTGCCCTCGAGCCCGTGCTGATCGAAGGCCAGTCTCACGCGGAATCGCTGACCACGAAAGCCGGCTGTGACGCCATCTTTGATTCCTTCTGGCTCGGCATCCAGTGTAGCGGGCTCGAGGGGGCCGCGATGGGCTTGCCGGTCATCGCGGGTGACGAGCACGTGGCCGCTGCGTACCGTGCGCTGATCGGTGAGGTGCCCTACACGTTTGCGGACAACGAGGATCAGTTGGTGGTTACCCTCGAGCGGCTCGTGGTGGACACGGCTTGGCGTGCGACGGAAGCCGTGCGGGTGGCGCAGTACGTGACCGACTACCACGACGAGGCGGTCGTGGCGCTCCGCTATCTCGATCTCCTGGATGTGGCGTTCCGCTGGCGCACCGCGCTTGAGATCACTTCTGCCATCCGGCCCGATCCCGCCACGCCCACCACCGAGCCCGTGCAGGCGCAGGAGCCCGCGGTGCCGCACGTCACGCCATCACCTCAGCCCATGACGCGGATCGCATGACGACCACGACGGCGTTGCGCGAGGCGTATGATCGCCATTTCACGCGGCACAAGCGCCAGCCGACGCGGGCGCTGGGCTGGCCCGCCACCTGCTGGCTGCTGGATGCGCTGGATCGATGGGAAACGATGACGGTGCTGGAGTGCGGCTCGGGATGGTCGACGACGGCGCTCCGGATGTGGGCTGCAGCCCGTCCGGGCCGTGCCGTGGTCACAACCGACCACAAGCGCCCGTGGCTAGATCTCGCTCGGAGAGAATGTGAGCTTGAGGGCCTCGATCTGTCCGGGTTCGCGGAGCACGACGCCTATCTGTCGTTGCCGCTTCGCCGATTCGATGCTGTGCTGGCTGACCTGGCCGACCTGAAGACGCGGGCCGCGCGGATGGGGGAGTTCGTGGCGCGCGTCCGACCGGGCGGGTGGCTCATCCTCGACGACTGGCACGAGCCGGATTATGTGCATGCCGTGAGTACGTGGTTCCGGGCGGCGGGTTACGACCCGCCGACGCCGGTGCTCGCGTCCGTGGATGAGTGGAGCCGGTTTCTCGCTGTCTGGCCGTGCCCGGAGGCTGCATGAGCCTCCCCACGGGGACCGACCTCAAGACCTTCCTCCGGATCGAGACGACGGCGGAGGACGCGCTCCTGGATACGCTGGTCGCTCAGGCGACGGCGACCGTCGAGGCGTGGCTCGATCGACCGATCCTGACGCTCTGCCTCGACTTCATCGACGAGGCGACACCGGATGACCGATCCGTCCGGCGGCTGCTGGTGCCCGTGTACCCGCTAGATCCCGACGCGGTAGCGATCGTCGATGTCGATGGCACGACCGTCCCCGCCACCGACTACCGGGTCGACGCGCTCACGGGTGTGATCCGGGGCCTGAGCGGTGTCCAGTTCGGCAACCCGCCCTACACGATCACCGCCGACGTGGGTCTCCAAGAGCATCCGCAGTACACGACGCGCATCGAGCCCGTCCTCAGCCGGGCGATCGTCGATGTGGCGGCGTCCTGGTACCATCAGCGCCACCCGGCAGCCGCGAGCGTGGCGGCGGGCGGTGGAGTGAGTACGCACGCCTTCGCGGGGGCGGGACGCGGGATTGGCGACACCCATGATGCGGAGATCCCACCGCGAGTCCGGGCGCAACTGGCCCCCTATCGCCTGGTGCGCGGGGCATGAGTGGCTACCTCGATGCGGGCTTCCTGGATCAGCGGGTCACGCTCTATCGCTATGAGGCCAGCGTGAGCGGGCGCGGCACACCCATCGAGCGTTACCCGGAGGACAGTATCCGCTGGGGACGGGTCGAACCGGCCACGGGTCGGGAATCGAGCGTCGGCCTCAAGGAGGGGACGCGCATCGATGCGGTGCTGGTGCTCCGCGATGACCTCGTGGTCGGGAACTTCTGGCTCGCGCAAGTGGATGGCCTGCTGTACCGTGTGCTGGCCCCGCTGCGCCGGCGGGCGCAGGGCGTCCGATACTACCTGCTGCAGTACGCCGAAGAGGCGCTGCCAACCACGGTGGCCTCATGAGCTGGACCTCGAACACCGCGCGCGTGACCAGCGCTCTTCGGGAAGCGGTCGGCCAGGGCCTGTCCGCGGGCGGGCACTTGTACGCGAACGCCGTCAAAGACGGCCTGCGTGGGGGCTACACGAGTGGCACCTTCGTGACCGGCACCTCCGTGTCGAGTGTGCAAGTGACCCCACCTGAAATGGCCGGTGGCGTGCTGCAGGTCCGCGTGGGGACGAATCTCATGTATAATTTGTTCTGGGAGATTGGGCATCAGAATCTCTTCACCGGGCGCTTTGAACGGGTGGAAGTGTGGCGTCCAGCGTTGCTCGCGAACACCGCCGCCATTCGGGAGCGCATCCTGACCGTCGCCTCGGTCCGGCTGCAGGAGATGGCGGCATGAGCGCGTCGACGACCGCACTCCTCACCACGATCCGGACCCGGTTGCTGGACTTCGTGCCCGCGGATGGCGGGGCGACACTCGGAACGCGGCTCGGGAATCGGCTCTACGAGACGCAAGCGCCCGCTGATACGCTGAGCCCATATGGGGTCTATCGGCTCATGAACCGGATCGAAACCGATGGCTTCGCCGGGATGCGGGAGACCGGGGACGTGGAAGTCATGCTGTTCACGCGGCCACGATCCGAGGCCGCGACGCTCGATGCGGCCGCCGACGTGGCGGATCAGGCGCTCTTGTCCTGGGCCCAGGTGACGGACGGGATCACCTTCGCACGTTTTCGGACGCGAGACATGCTGCCGCCCGCGCCGGACCCCTGGGATCGTGAATTGGTAGTGGTTCGTTTGGTGTTTCCGGTCGTCGTCTGGCCGACCTATCGCACGCAGTACGCCTAAAAGGAGGGCATCATGCCAAGTGGGTACACGGCCGGATTCCGGGATCAAGTCCTGCTCGATGTGGGGGTCTGCTGGTACAAACAGCAGAGCACCGGCATCGCGGCCAAATTCGGTGTGTCGCAGGGGGGCCTCACGTTCCGGCGCGAGGTGGATATGCGCGACATCGAGTTCGATGGCGGGGGACGCGCCCCGATCGAAGGGCTGTCCCGGAAGACCCGCCACGTCGGGGTCATCGCGGGCACCTTCCTGATCGAGTTCCCGAAACACCTTGGGCAAATCGAGCCCGGCTTCACCAGCGCCGTGGCGGCGGGCGTCACGACCTACACACCGAAAGATGCCTCCATGCTGTTCGCGCCGGATACCGACTACATCCAGCGGTTCCGCATGGTCGGTGTCAAGCCCGATGGCACCTACGTCGACATCCTCTTCGAGCGGGCGCTGATCCGGTCGTTCTCGTGGGCGATGGCCGACAACAACGAGCACAAACTGGCCGAGTGCGAGATCATGAGCGTGCTCCAGGATGACCTGGCCGCGATCAGCACCGACACGCCGCCCTACGTCTACCGCGAATACGCCACACTGAGCGCGGGCACCTGATGGCGGACGCGATTCAGGTCGGTTTCGGGCCGCTCAAGGTCACGATCACCGAACTCGGCAAAGAGTTCGACCTGCTCCGGGTGCGCGTCAAGCACATCCAGCAGATCGACGCGGCGCGTGCCAAGCTGCGGGCGCACATGGCGGCGGGGGTCGATGAAGATGGGGCAGACGTGATCACCGTGCTCTCCGAGGCGGTGCGGCTGGTCGTGCCCGGCCTCACCGACGAGGATCTGCAGGAAGTGGAACTCGACACGATCCACACGCTGCTCGCCTTGGCCTGCCAGGACGCGGAGGAATTGCGTACCCGCCTAAAAGGGGAGGCGCCGGAGACGACGGCGCCGGGATCGAGCTAGACGAGCCCTTCGTCTACGCGATCGCCCGCGTGGCACAGGGCTACGGCGTGGGGTTCTGGGCGGTGGCGGAGTGGGGTTATCACGAGTTTCTGATCGCCCAGGCCGGTCTCGAGGCCGTCGAGCGCGTCGAGGGTATCCGCCAGCGGGAGCGTGCGCTGCATGGCGCCGAGATGGTGTGTCACGCGATGTGGGATCCCAAACAGCTCGACCAGGAGCGGCGCGACATTCGACGGTTGTTGCGGATCGGGCCGCACCTTGAGGCGGAGGCAGAGGCCAAGATGACCGAGATTCTTGCATTTGAAGAGCGGGTCGAGCGTCGGCGGCGGCGTGGCAGTTGAACTAGGCGCCCTGAGCGTCCCGATCCAGGCACCGGGCCTCGAGCAGACGCTCGCGGGGCTGGGGGCCCTGGACCGCGCAGGCACCAAAGCGAACCAGAGCCTCGAACAGGGGGCGACCCGCGTCGGGCGTTCCTGGACGAGTCTTGCTGAGACCCAGCGGGCCGCCACCCAGGGGTGGGTCGCGCTCGAGCGGACGGCCGTCGAGTTCACGGCGGCGGCCGAACAGCAGGCGGGCACCCTGGCGGAGCGGCTACTCCCCGCGCTCGAACAGTATCGCGCCGACATCCGGGCCATCCAGGAAGACCTTCTGCGCGGTCGCCTCACGACAATCCAAGCGACCCAATCGGCGGCGGCCTCGGCGGCGGTCTATCAGCAGCAGTCGGCGGCTCTCCGGGGGACCGCAATCGCCACACGCCAAACCGGCGGCGCGGTCGCCATCCTGACCGGCCAGCAAGTGCGCGCCCAGGGTGG
>Ga0326597_10007683_pt1 | contig 14624 bp, 11 predicted proteins | sample RVTome_12_FD_203789 | JGI IMG/M metagenome (GOLD analysis project Ga0326597, IMG submission 203789) | Soil microbial communities from uranium-contaminated site in the Upper Colorado River Basin, Wyoming, United States - RVT100D185 | ecosystem: Environmental > Terrestrial > Soil > Contaminated >... | reverse complement strand
CTCGAGCTTCTGACACGGGTTCAAATCCCGTCGGGAGCACTCTTACGTGGGTCTCCGCCCGAGGTTTTCTGCGGGCCGACTGCTTGACGGCACACCGCCCTCAGTCAAGCCCGCTTCGTCCGGGGCGCGACCGCAGAGATTCGCCCCCTCCCCGGCATCCATGGATTCAACTTGACATAATCCCACCGATCGTCGTGCAGGATCTGACCGTCCTCGCCAGGAAGGATGGAAAGCAACACACGACTTGGACTCCGTCCGGATCGGGTTTAAGACATCCTGAGCCGTTGCGCGCACACGCCGGAATGCCCAACCTCGCCCGACGAAGGGAGACAATCAAGCGGGCGCTTGCTTACTATTGGAACCGGGAGGTTCCTCGGGAGGTACCCGAGTCCCTTCCACTCGTCGACGAGTTCCGTCGCTCGCGACCCGCTCCGGACGCCTTTGCCAGCGTGTCCGCGCTGTTCATCCAACACCACCTCGTGCCCTTCGTCCCACGCCTCCGGGCGATGGTCGAGGAGGGGGTGCCGGCGGAGCGAATGTGGTTTGTGGACATCCCCTACTCGACGAATCGGACGGCTTGGAGCGCCGTCCGGTCGCTCGGATGCCCGGTCGATCAGGCGGCTGAGAACTTCGATGACCCGTTGGCGCCGTACTCGAAGTCCCAGCTCGCAAGGGTTCAGGGCATCGTGCGGCGCCTGGCCAAAGCGGCACCAGAACGATGCCTCGTCGTCGACGACGGCGCGTACTTCGTGCGTGCGCTTGCCGCTACGTCGCCGAAGGAGCGGTCTGACCTACTCGAGAGATTCCGAGGGCGGACCCACATCGTGGAGCAGACGACGCGTGGATACCGCTACCTAAAGGAGGAACCGTACATGCGAACGGTGTTCGAGCTTGACGCGCCCGTCGTCTCCGTCGCCCGCAGCTATACGAAGACCTTCCTCGAAGGCCCGTTCATCGGGGCTGCGGTCGCTCGTGCCGTCCGCGACGCCCTGCGGAAGGCGGGCCGCAGAGATGTATCCGCCGCACTTGTCATTGGGTTCGGAACCGTAGGCGAGGCCACGACCCGCGCGCTCCGGAACGCGAACGAAGGGGCACGCATCGACGTCTTCGACACCGACCCGGGCAAGGCACGGGCGATCGCCGCCCTGGGGGCGCGGCCCCTCCCAGCGTTTCCCGACCGCGGCGAGTACGACCTCGTCGTGGGTTGCACGGGCTACGGATCGTTCCCCCTCGAGAAAAGGTCCATTGTAGCCGACGAAGCGGTCCTCGCCAGCGGGTCGTCCGCGGCGGTGGAGCTGAATCGCGAGCGGTTTGTCGAGCTCGCGGACCGTCTCCCAGAGGATGAGATCGAGATTCTGGATCGCGATCGGACACTCGCCGGAGGCATCCACGCGGCCATCCGGTTCCGCGACCACGGCCGGCGGTTCTCGTTCCTGAACGCAGGGTTCCCGGTCAACTTCGACGGCGAACCGGAGTGTCTGCCGCCCCTTCTCATCCAACCGACTCATTGCCTTCTGTTCGCAGCCTCCCGGCAATCCCTTCTCTCCGAAGGGGCCTCCCTCAGCTTCCTCAACTTCATTGACGACTTCTGGATCTTTCGGGAGGGGATGGGAGCCCTTGAGCGCGAGTTCGCATGAAACCAAGACGGCACGTTGTGCATCGGAGCCTCGGAGCTGTCGACACCGCTTGTCTGATGCGGCGAAGCAAGCGAGCCGTCCCGATTCGCATCTCTTATCCCGCAACTCGCACCGAAGCTGTCCAACCTCGCGGGATCAGGTGACCCTCGGTCAGCCGGATGTCCACGGCGTGCTCCACCCTTTGAAGATGGAGTAACCGTATGTCGGCGCCTTGGTAAGGCGCAGGTCGGGGGTTCAATTCCCCCCTGCGGCTCTCATGTCTGGCCAGGGTCGTTTCGATCCAGCCGAACGGACCGGTTTGTAGTAGGGTCGGACATCGAAGAACTGCGATTGGCTTGGCCTACAAACATGGTTCGATTGGGCACTGTTGGCCAGCCGCCTCTCTGGCGGTTCCAAACGAACCGCGACCACACACCACCCCATCCCCAGTATGCGCTTCGCGGTTTTGCGCCCACTTTCTCAGTGCAGATTTTCGGACCGACGGCTTTATCTCTACCTAGAAGTCCTATCTACGCAGAGGTTCGAGGTAGCTCTGTGGACCCATCGGACACATACATCAGAAAACTCGACCGGGAGCTGAGGTCCGGGCTTCTCTCCCTCTTGGTGCTGAAGAGCATCAAGGAGGATCCGGAAGCTCGCTACGGCTACCAGATTATCGAGCGGCTGAAAACGAACAGCGGCGGGAACCTCGTGCTGAAGGAAGGCACCGTCTATCCAATCCTTCACTCCCTCGAGGCCTACGGACTCGCAAAGGCGGAGTGGAGGGAGTCTGACAGCGGACCACCGCGCAAGTACTATCGAATCACCCCACAGGGCAACGCCGTGCTGCGCAGAGCCTTGGATCTCTGGGATGAGCTCACGGCTTCGGCCGGTCGGATCCTCGGAGAAAAGGATGGTGTTTAGGTTGGATGTAGCGGAGCTGCGCGAATACCTTGGTGACCTCGCACGGGAATTGGCCGACCTCGGTCCTCTTGAGCGAAGGAAAGTAGTCCGTGAGGTTCGCGCGGACATCTTGGAATTGGCTGAGCGCCAGGGACCGGATCTGGCAGGATCGGGCGTGATTCAGGCCGCTCTCGCGGAAATGCCGCCTGCTTTCGAGGTGGCCCAGGAATACCTTAGGTCGCGCAGGCCCCCGATGGTGACAACCCGGATGGCCAGTGGCTTGAACCTGCTGGTCGGTCTTGCCGCTTTCCTCTTCGCTTACTTGGTGCTGCAGACGAGTCTAGCAGATAATCGTGTCTGGGCCTCGAACCTGGTGATGATGATGATGGCGGCGACGCTGTTAGCGGCATCTTCTGCAACCATCGCCGTCTATGCCGTCACTCTCATCTCGCCCGGCAGGGCAGCTCGATGGCGATTCGGGGTCCTTCCCGCCGCTGCAGTGTCTGTCCTCGCGGACGGCCTCCTCGTGTCAGTCTCCTCGGGCTTTGACTGGCGAATTTGGATGACGATGTTCGCGGGCACGTTGCTAGGGGGCGCTTATGCGATCTCGTACGTACACCGGCAGCTTACTCGCATCGAGTCGCAAGATCTTCAAACGAACGCATCGGGTGACTACCTGCGTGCGGTCGCCAAAAGACTTCGAGACCTCGACAGGATTCGGCGACAGGAGATTCTGGTCGAGCTCCGGAGTCATGTCGAATCCGGTGGAATCGACCTCTCCCGGTTGGATCCGGCCGCACGCAGGATCAAACTGGAAGAAATCCTTGGGTCGCCCGATGACGTCGCGGCATCCTACGTGAATAGATTCGGGGGACCGCTCCCCCGCCGGTGGCGGCGGGGCTTGATGGGTGTGCTCTTGCTTGCATCAGCGGGGTTCGTCGTCGGGTCGGTTGTCCTTGGAACGGGCCTCGATGTCTCGGTCAGGGGAGGAGGCTACTTCACTCTCCTAGGTCTCGCTAGCTCGGTGGGCATCGTTGGCCTCTCGGCGGTTCTCCTCGCTATGGCGATGCGGGTGTATCGGGCGCCGGCGCAGAGAGAGGACTATGGCCGGCCCATCGTCGTAGCTGCGTCGGCGGCCATCCTCATCCTGTCGATAGCGGTTGTAGCCGCTCCGCTGGGGGCTCTCGTGATTCAAGGAGATTTCATCCGACATGAGATTCTAGGGACCGCTCGCTTGGAGGACGGCAAGGTTGGTGTGCTCTGGTACTCCTATCTGGGAGATGAATCGTTTCGGGTTATCGATGATTCGGAGCCTCGCGGCCCTGTGCTCGGTTCGTGGGTGACAATCGTGGATGGAAACGGTGTCGTCGAGGCGACGGAGCCATTCCCGGTAAACCTGCCGGCCGGTCCCCTCCTGGATTTCGCCCGTTCCAACGGCAGTTGGATGGCCCTATTCCCTGACTCGTTACTCGTGTGGGGAGCGTCAAATCGGACCGTGCCACTGGCGAGTCCGACGTGGTATCGGGCCGACGGTCACATCGATGGGTCCGTGGCCCGTATCGCATGGATTAGCTATTCGGGGGTCGCGGTCCAGGTCGACTTTGAACGGCTCGACTTGCTGACGCCGAGCAACGGGCTACGCTGGCAACAGACCCTGGCCCTTGTCAACGCAACGGACCTGAGGGTGAAAGTCTCGGACGTGGCCGTCCTCGTAGCCGCTGTGGTGAATGAGGAGAATGCGACGCACGCCCACGCGATGGTATCGGCCCACATGATCCGGGAGACGGGGACCCCGGCCACAAGCCTGGTCCTGCACGAGCGGGCTGTCGAGCTCGCGAGCCCTGGCAACGCCGCCAACGGAACGAGGATTGGGTTGGAGGACATGCACGCCGTCGATGGCCGCTTCTGGCTCTCGGGTGGCGCGTGGAGCAGGGTGAATGGCACGGCGGTTCCCTCTACATGGGCGGCGCTCGTCGATGTGGCGACGGTGGCCACCGCAGAGTGGGACCTCCACCAGGTTTCTTTGCCCGAACCGTCGGTCCCCCCAGTAGCGGGCGATCAGGAGGCAGTGGTTTTCCGTGAATCCGTCGCCAGTGCGAATCAGCTCTTCGTCGCATCCTCCATCTACCGGAGTGTCGCCAACGCTACAGGGGCCTGGCAACCGGATGAGACCACGAGCGAGCTCCTCCTATCCAGCTTGCTTCCCAACGGCGTCCTCGAATACACCCTTCGGCTGGATCAGGGGATATCGATACGGAGTCCCCTCTTCCCGCTCGTCGCAATATCCGGAGGGATGCCAACCGTCCTTGCTTTCCCGTTGGGCCAACTCACTGTATACTCAATTGGTCCAATTGTGCCATCGTCCACGGTCGAGTCCCGAGAGATTGCCCTCCGAATCGGTGAATGGGCCCTCCTATATGGCGATGTTGCGGCGCAGCGTGGGATGGGGGTCTCCTTCGGCCCCGCCGTGACGGGGTTGCCAGGCGAAGGTTTCGTGCAGGAATCGGGATTCCTCGGATGGCGAGAGTCCAGTTCGAGTCCTGTTCACGCTCTTGTCTCCGTTCCCGCGATCCTGTTGGTCGATTCCTCGACGGGTTCTGCGCGCCTTGTGTCTTTCGCGGAGGCACCGCGCCATCCTGACCCGCTCCTCGATTTGGCTTCGAGCGCAATTTTCACCGTTCTGGGGACCCTTTTGATCGCCGTGGGATATCCTCGATGGCGTTTGAGATTGAAGAGTCGACATCAAAGATAACTTGAGTCGTCCGCGGGCTCCCGGGTTATCCGAGAACGAACGCCAGCTGGTAGCCGCCGCAAGGTCGAACCATACTAGGTTGCGAACTCGAAGACTGCAAATTCATCTCGATGCAGCGTTCCCAAGCCGGCGCTCTGGTAACGCGCAGGTCAGGCACGCTGCTGAAGACCTTCTGACGGGGATTAGCGCGTTGACAATGGGTGTGGCGATTGTCAACACTTGACGAGGGTGCAGGCTTGCTGGGACTCGAACCTCTGCCAGTTGGCTCCCCGCCGGGGGCACAGCTTTCCGTTTTTCTCCATCAGGATTCAGCTCCAATCGCTCAGGACTGGGTCTGAACCAGGAACGCCTCGACGGCCTGATGGGCCTGCGTCAGGATTGCGGCGTAGTCGGGCGCCGCCCGGGATCCGTCGCACCGGGAACTGACGGATCGTGACGCCAGTAGCGGGTCACGGCGAGGAAAAGGATAACCGCCCTGAAGCCTTACTTGATATGGGGGAGCCGCTCTATGAAGGTGTGCATCTTCGGACAGGGCTTTGTAGCCACGATCTTCCAGATCGGCGTTCAACGCATCGCCCAGGGGGACTTGGAAGCGTACGGCGTGCCATTGGCCACGGAGCTGAGCTACCCCATCGAGGCGATCGAGTTCGTGGGATCCTTCGACGTAGACGCCGACAAGGTCGGAAGGAACGTGGGCGACATCGCCACCCGTTACTGGAAGGGACCCGCGATTTCGGGATTGGACCGGATCCCGATTCATTCGGGAGTCCACCTCGGGGAGCTTCGGGGCCTCCCCATCACGCCCGCTGGCCTGGACGACCAGGCGACCCTCCTCGAATGCGTGGAACAACTGCTGTCAGTCTACGACCGGATCCGGCCGGATGTATTCGTCAACCTCTGCACGACGGAGCGGCCGCAGGCTTTCGAGTCGGCGAAGGACTTCTTCAGGGCCATCCGATTGGAGGAGCGATCTCGGCTCGTGCCGTCCCTCGTGTACTACTACTCTGTCCTCCAGTACGCCCGGGACCGGCCCGCCGCCTTCGTGAACTGCATCCCCACGTCGATCGCGAACGATCCAATCATGGAGCGATTGGCGAGGACCCACGGCGTTGTGTTGTTCGGAGACGACGGGGCCACGGGCGCGACCCCTCTCATGGCCGACCTCTTGGAGCATGAGCGAGAGCGGAATCGGCTCGTGCAGTCGATCGCCCAGTTCAACATCGGCGGGAACTACGATTTCCTGGCCCTCACGGACCGGGAGAGGAACATCGCGAAGGAGCAGACGAAGTCCGCCATCGTGGGCGAAATCCTCGGTTACGACGCGCCTCATTACATCAAGCCCACAGGGTACCTCGAACCCCTGGGAGACAAGAAGTTCATGGCCATGCACCTCCCCTACGTGTCCTTCAACGGCGCGGAGGACGAGGTCTTCGTCCTAGCACGAATGAACGACAGCCCGTCCCTGGCCGGTCTCCTCGTCGACCTGGTCCGGCTCGGCCAGCTCTGCCTGGATGCGGGCCTCTCGGGCGCGGTCAATCCCGTGAACGCGTTCTACATGAAGAGTCCCGGCCCCGCAGAGATCCGGTCGACCTCGCGGATCCTGGCGTACTCCAAGCTGAGAAGCTGGCTGGCGGAGATCCAGCAGCCGCCGGCACTCGTCGAGCCGCCCCCGGAGGCCCAAGAAAACCCTCCCAGGTGAGGTGACGCGCATCCAGGCCGTGATCCTTGCGGCAGGCGCCGGCCAGCGCCTCGGCCGGGGCCCCAAAGCCCTCGTTCCGTTTCTGGGCCTCCGTCTCATCGAGCGGTCGGTCCTCGCGTTGCGCCAGGCGGGCGTGGACGAGTTCGTCGTGGTCGTGGGCGCGGGAGGGGCGGCTACCGCACAGGCCGTCACATCGAGTCCGAGGTTGCGAGACGTCCCCCTGCGGGTCGTCGTGAGCGAGCGGTGGCAGGAGGGCAACGGGGCCTCGGCGATGGCCGCGATGGCCGCCGTGCGATGGCCATTCCTCCTAGCGATGGCCGATCACGTCATCGATCCCGCTGCCGTCCGGAGATTGATGCAGGAAACCCCGCCCGCGATGCTCGTGGACTTCGCTCCGCGGGAGGATGTCTTCGCCGAGGCGACGAAGGTGACGGTGGACGCCGGTCGCGTAATCGCCGCGGGGAAGACGCTGCAGGAGCGGGCCGTGGATGCGGGTTTCTTTCTGTGCGACGAGTCCGTAGTCCTCGCGGTGCGGGAGCATGTGGAAAAGGGTCAGGCGGAGTGGAACGCGATTTACCCCAGCGTGCGCCCCAGGGCCGTGGACATCGCCGGCGGGTTCTGGGCCGACCTTGACACGCCGGAGGACTTCGAGCGGGCCGAGGGGGCCCTCCTCCGAAGCCTGACCAAGGCCGACGACGGGCCCGTCTCCCGCCACCTGAACCGACGGATCTCCCGGCGAGTGTCGAGGGCCCTCGTACGGACGCCGGTCACTCCCAACCAGATCTCCTTGGCCGTCTTCCTGATCAGCGTCGTCGGTGCGACGCTCTTCTGGACGGGAGGGTGGTTCGCCCTGGCCGTGGGAGGCGTCCTCGTGCAGATCGCGTCCGTCCTGGACGGCACGGACGGGGAGATCGCCCGCCTCCGTCTCCAGACATCCCCGTTTGGGGCCTGGCTGGATGCGACGTTGGATCGGTACGCGGACGCGATCGTCCTCGTGGGGATGACCATGGCCCTCCCCGTTCGCGGCGATGCCGCGTTGGCCGCGGCCTTCGCGGCCCTCTTCGGCTCGTTGCTCGTGAGCTACACGGCGGCCCGCTACGAGGGAGCCTTCCACCGACGGGTGCCGTTCCAGGAGGGCATCGTCATCCCGGCAAAGAGGGACACACGGTCGCTCATCGTCATGGTCGCAGGGCTGACGGGCGCCTTATTCCCCGGACTCGTAGTCCTCGCGGCGCTGACGAACGCGGAGGTCGTGCGTCGGGTTCTGCTGGTGCGAAGGCACGAGGTGTCTTGACCGTCCCCCGCCGAGCCCCCGGCAGCTTGGTAGAGATGAGACCGGGAGACCCCGCCTGACGACAGAGCGGACCTTCACCCTCCGACTCGGCATCCGCTCGAGGTTCCCGCTTGGGCGCCACCACTGCACCCTCAACGTGACGCGCAAAAGAGAACCGATCAGTTGCCTCATCATTGTTTCGACAGCTCACGAGAAAGTATATCGCCGGAGGCGAAGGAAAGTGCGCCGCCCCGGGGCGGCGCAGGGTTCGGTAGTGACGACGGTGGTCGCGACTGCAACCTCATCCAATCGGGAACGACGACGCACGCGAGGAGTGAAACGGGCCCGCTAGGATTCGAACCATTCACGGAGTCGGATCAGGGCAAATGTGGACGGGCGGCGAGGCGACGGTCCTCGCAATGGAAGCGGGCTCCGCTCGAATGCCGAGCGGCACTTCAGGGGATACAGGCAAAGAACGCTGGAACGAATTCCTTCCGGCCGCGGTACGCAAGTCGCTTGCGCCGGTTAGGACCGCGTACGGCGGTCAGCTGGCCCCTTCCCCGTCCATCACTCGAATCGTTCTCCGACTAGGGGCTTGCCCCGATCCTCCTCCTTCGAATGCTGGCCCGCTTCCTCGAAGAATGACGCGGGCTCGAAGGCGCCTTCCGGCGGGAGGACCCCGCGCGCGCGGACCTCGCCCCGTAGGATTCGGAGCGTCGCGACCGTCAGCGGAATGGACGTGGAGTACAGCGCCCCAAGAGGCCAACAGGTGTAGCGCGCCCGACGACCTTCTTTCCATCCGGTCGCGACGACCCACATGCGCCAGACGCCGGGGGACTTGGCCACGGGCGGGAGCCAGCGACCCGGGTCCGCGGAGACCGTCTCCAGGAAGGATCGGGCCGCCTCGTGGGGGGTCAATCCCTCGCGGACAACGCGCTGGCCCATGCGGAAACGAAGCTCGTTCAGAGGCGGCGGAAAGTAGCTCAGCACGCTCATCGCGTTCCGAAGACTCGGAAGGTACCGGGGCAACGTGAGCGGTTCCGAAAAGGCCGCGGGAAAGCCCGTCACGATCCCATCGTCGGGCAAGGTCATCTCGACCGGGTTCTCCCGCGCGTCGACCTCGATCGATCGCCCGTCGCGGAACGTGCGGGCGGGCATGCTCGCGACGTAGAGGGTACCGAGCAGCGTCGCGTCGACATGCCCGGTCGAGCGAAGCTTTTCGAGGGCCCCGGGCAGGTCGGTGAGGAACTCGGAAATGTTGAACACATAACAGAGCTGGACGTCCTCCAGGCGGTCGAACCTCCGGCTCGCGTGGACGGCGAGGAGGTTGTCGACGCCGGGATCGAGGCCCATGCCCACGACCGCCACGATGCCCCGCTCTTTGGCGGCGGAATCGAGCTCGAGCTGTTTCTCCGTCGTGAAGGCGAACGCCCCGATGTCGCAGTAGTCCGTGCCCGCGGCGATCGCGGCGCGAAGCGCCGGGAGGACGACCTGCCATTCGGGGGCGGCCACGTTCACAACGATGTCGAAGTCCGCCGCCACGGAGGCGAGGCGGTGTTCATCGCTAATGTCGACTTGCACGGCGCGGGCCTTTTCGCCGATGTCCGAAGCGACGCGTGCTAGGGCCTCCTGGTTCCGGCCCGCGACGGCCAGCTCGGAAACGATGTCGGAGCCGGCGAGGCGGCGAGCCGTGAGCGAGCCGAACAGGCCAGACCCCCCGAGGACGAGGACCCGCACGCACTTTCCCCCCGGAACGGACGCATCTGGTCAACGTTCCTTAAGTCTTTCTGGGCTCTGCATCGCTCCCGCCGACACCGACCGCGGGCGCTCGCACGGGCTTCGACTAGGGGGCAGCCGTTGACGGTCGCTAGTCCGACGGTCCCGGTACTTCGAGCAGCAGTGCGCCTGAGATAGTAGCGCACGGACGGCAGGAATGCTACGCTCGCCTCAACGGGACGGAGCTAGGTACCGCTTCCAGCTGGTTGCTACTTCGGTTGAGGGAAAGTTGCGCCATGATCGCCGATTCTCCACCAAATCCTGTCAGCGAGGAACAGCCCGATGCCAACGACCGAAGCGGCCGAGAGCGACGTGACGAGCAATATGATGGTGGGAGCATAGAAGGACAGCAGCCACTGATTGAAAAGAGGCGTGCCGAAGAGCCATACAAATCCCAGCCAGCCGCCCGATGCTCCGAGGATCCGCATCCCCGTTCGCCTCTGGAGGCCGGTCCCAAGCCACAGGAGGGCCAGGGCAAAGGCGGGCCCAACGACAAGCGTCACGAGACCGAAGACGGCATCCCAGCGCCGAGAGAGGAACCCATAAATGAAGCCGCCTGAGATACCTAAGAGTATACCGGCGGTAACTCTCCCGAAGTCTTCCCACAGAGACCTCTCGCGAGGGCGTACACGGGGCCTCTGGGCGACCGAAGTCAGTTCCAACGACTCACCTGATACCTGAGATTGTCATAGGCCAGCTTGATTCCCCACACGCCATCCGCGTATGATAGTATGCCCCAATGGTTCTCGACGAGTGGCCATCCTCCGCAGTTGGAGCAGAGATCGATGAACTCGTACCAGCTGACGAACAAGAGCGGGTTCAACGGGTAGTTGCCATTGTAGTAGTTCTTCTTCGAAAGGACTTCGTCCATCGCTTGGTCGACGTAAGCTTCCTGATCCGGTTGATCGTGCCCTGGCCACCCGTACGACGTGAAACCGGTTTCCATGATGGCCATCTCCTTTCCGTAGTCGTCATTGCCTCAATCGCGCTAACGCGAAGGGCTCTGGTCTGGCCCGCTGTTACGCTAGAGTCCACATACCACTTTACGGGCCTCGAAGAGCTTGGATCCGGCGCCGAGGAGAGGGTCCGAGACAAACTAGTCGCAGCAGCAAGAGGCTGGGTGAGGAGAATTCGGCGATTGGGGGCGAACTGTTTGGAGTGTCCGGGGGAGCCTCCGGTCTTTCGAATTCTTGAGGAGAAGCGGACCGGTTCGGTCGGATAACCGTTTGGCGAGCCCGACCTCTGGCTGCATTACGGCATAGAGCGGGGATTTCATGGTCTCGAGGGCCGTTTATTCGCCGTCGCAAGAACGGTTGGGCATCGGGCGCAGCAAATCGGACCGAAGCTGAGCAAACTGTTCGAGGACAGGGGTTTGCGTTACTACTATGGGGTAATTGCGGCAGCTGCGGGGTCCCGGGCTATTGGTCGGAGCAGGCTACGACATCTTCCTTGCCATCCGCGTGACTCCGTCGAGGAAGATGGTTCAGCGGGCGGTCCACGTTCGGGCAAGGACACCTTCGCACCCTGCGAACGAGGAGTTGGCGGACCGCCTTAGAGGGAAGCTTATCGGCCTAACCGCTCGACTTTCCACTGAGGTCGAGGCGTTAACTCACAACACGGTTTCCGCTAGCAAGACCTAACGGGCGTTCGACCAAGGGTTCCGGAGAGGACTAGATGGGCACAGCTCCGGGCCGTGTCACTCTATAAGGACCGCGCAGCGAAAGCGATTCAAGGCTCTTCATTTCCAAACGGGGCTACCGCCTTCGGACAGATAATTGGGATCTGCGAGAGAGCGAAGGTTTCTTGTCCGCCCAGGACGAATGCGAGTCATGGCTCTCACTCCCGAACCTGAGGATGTCGCGGGCGGAATCGAGATGCGCGAATCGGAAATTGTCGAAGCGATCGAGAAGCGAGTTAGAGGCTCCAAGAAATTCGATTACTCAATTTGGACGATCGGCATCACGAATGATCCGGAACGCCGCAAAACGGAGCACGGCGATCCTACGTATTGGATCGCGTGGAAAGCCGACACCGAGACTAACGCTCGAAATGTGGAGAGTCACTTTCTCGAAAAGGGGATGAAGGGCGGCGCGGGCGGAGGCGAGCATCCGACTCACGTTTATGTCTTTTGAGTTCTCGGCGCGTCTCGTTCATCGAACGAGAAGGGATCCCCGCGATAGATTGAAGCCGAATGGCCCCGTCAATGGCGCGAATGCCCCGTTCGATCGGCCCGGTAGTGATTGTTGTCGGAATCGTCTCGGCGTTGCTTCTTTTGTTCGTCGGCGAACTCGTCGGCGGGGCGATCTACTCCGCCCTCGAACCTCTGCTAGCTCGATCTCTCGAAATCATCGCCCCGGGGTCCTCGGGACCTATTCTTGCAATCATCGCGATCGCTTCCTTCGTCGGACTCGTACTCGCGGTGTGGGGCATAATTGCGAGGTATCGGTGAGCGCGTTGAGACGGGATAGACGACCAAGGCTATCTCTTTCCGTATGTCTAAGATCGAGCTAGACTTCGAGCTGACTTTGGTGGCTCGTCTCGGGACGTATATCGCGAGCGACCGAGTGAACCCTGTCCTGACTTTGCTGAGGTGACGACGGCATCGGAGCGCACTCAATCAGAGGCTGAGGACCGCCCGGGCGGGGCGGACCAGGTCTTGTGAGAACCCCTCCGGGTTCGCTCCACACAGATTGAATCGCGATCATCTCGGTCGCGGTCTAGACGACTCGCCCGATACATGCACGACCTGAGATGCCCTCGTCCAGCAAAATGGGAAAGTGCCCCGTCCAGGAGGGACGGGGCGTGAGGGGACAACTGGGAGACGAACTCACGAGAGTACCCGAGACCGTCCGATCGGCAGTTGGAGGGATTTCAATCCTCGCTGATTGAACGCGAAATACATGGAGTGAAACGAATCCCAGCACGCCCGTCTCGTTCCATGGATTTTGAATTCAATCAACGATTCTCTTCTCCGAGAATCTTCTACCGGTCCGCTCGTGGGCGTCTTGAGTGGCCTCCCTTCGAATGCGAGCACAAATCTTGTCGGTCGTGGCCACCGCAGCACCCTGCCTGCTTGATGAATTTGTGTCCAGCGGAACCTTCCGGGCCTAACGGCTTCGCTTGTTCCATCCGCGTTTTATGCCGTGAGCCGCGCACCGCGTGGAAGAACGCCGGCTGGCGTGGTGCTGTCCCGCCAAGGCAATCGGCGGGCAACCTTTTTCTGTCTTCAGGCGCATTCGTTTCTTCCATGGCGTGGCCCAAGGAGCTTCCCGCAGCCCCCGCGCGATGGGAGCACCCTCGGAAGCCCATCAAGGAGGAACCCCCCTTCCGGCTGCATGCGAGCCACAAGGACCTATACGCCTTCTACTTCCGCAAGCTCGGGTTCGGATTCGGTCAGGCCATCGAGATCAACACGTATACCCACGGACCCACTCGACTCAAGGTCGTCGGCGTGAAATGGCTGTCCGGGAATGTCAGCGCGCCCACGCCGGACGGGTCCCCCCGCACGACGAAGAACCCCTACTCGCTCAACTGGAAAGTCATGAGGGAAGAGTTCTACGCGACGAAGCAAGCCGCCCTCGGCGCTATCGAAGGCAAGCGGTACGTCAAGGGGACGAAGACCCTGCCCATCGAGCCGCTGACCGTCACGGAGGTCCGGAAAGCCCTCGAGACACGCGGGGCCCGGCGGCGCCTCGAAGCCAAGCCGTAGGGCCCAAATGATGCCAGTGGAATACCCCTATGGAGGACCGGTAAGTAGCAAGGGCTAGGAGCCGAACTCCCCGTCGGGAGCACTCACTTGGGGGTCTGGAGGGCTGGTAGCGCTCGACCAGTCCTCGGTGACTGGTTTACGCAAGAGGAGCAAGTCGAACCGCCACAGAACCGGCGAATAGAATCTCGTCTACGCGTCCTTCAGTGGCACGGCAGCGAAGAACGGGGTCAAGTCCTCGAACCCGGCCAGCCATTACTCTCTGCTCAAGCTCAATCGAGACGGTTTGGGGCGGCGGGAGCCTCGGACAGGGCGACGTGGCGGCCTCGAGCCCGACCGAGTTTCTTGCGATGAGTAGTGGGTACCTTTAAAACCCGGTGAGAACTTTGCTTCAACGACAATCAATCACTACTTATGAAGGTTTCTATGAGCCCAAAGAAGGACACGCAAAAGTCCGCCAAGAGCACCACCGCGATCAGCAAGAAGTTCAAGGGATTCACGGACGAGGAACGAGTCGCGATGAAGGAGCGCGTCCAAGAGCTGAAGACGTCCGCGCGCCGCGGCCCGCGCGCGGACAAGGCGGACGGGGAAAGCGCCGTGCTCGCGAAGATCGCCGAGATGCCGGAACCGGATCGCGCCATGGGCAAGCGGCTCCATGCTATCATCAAAGCCAGCGCGCCAGCCCTCTCGCCGAGACTCTGGTACGGGATGCCCGCGTATGCCAAGGACAGCAAGGTCGTCTGCTTCTTCCAAAGTGCGCAGAAGTTCAAAACGAGGTACGCGACGTTCGGCTTCAGCGACACGGCGAACCTCGACGAAGGCGTCCTGTGGCCGGTCGCCTTCGCGCTGAAGGAGTTGACTGCCACCGAAGAGGCAAGGATCAGCGCGCTCGTGAAGAA
>Ga0326597_10007682_pt1 | contig 14625 bp, 6 predicted proteins | sample RVTome_12_FD_203789 | JGI IMG/M metagenome (GOLD analysis project Ga0326597, IMG submission 203789) | Soil microbial communities from uranium-contaminated site in the Upper Colorado River Basin, Wyoming, United States - RVT100D185 | ecosystem: Environmental > Terrestrial > Soil > Contaminated >... | reverse complement strand
CGAGCGACTGTGGGCGGCGCTGCGAGATGCTCGAGCGCGACTTGATACGGCGAAGGGCCTCGCACGGGGTCTACCCGGCGAAGAGAGCATTGTGACCCTAGCCGACGACCTGGAAGGGCGTATCCGCGCCGCTCTCGGAGACCGTCGTGTGGGCGCGGGGAGGGCGTCGGCGCAGGAGGTCGAATCCCACTAACTCGGGATGTCCCGCGAGTGTTGCGCTTCACGAGTCCTACTGACGGAGGCACCGTCGCCTTTCCGCCAATTAGCGACAGCGGCGCCGCGGTCCGTGGACGGGTGTGGCTCGGCGCGGCGGAGGTGCAACACCGCCCGCCAGGGAGCGCGACCGGCACGGCACCCCGTTGCGTGAGCGCGAGGCTTCGCTGCACGGATTCAGGGCACCCGTTGACGGCATGAAGGCGTTGACGGGTGCCGTCAGCGACTGGACGCAGACCCCGCATTGGTCGTCCACCGAAGAGTGACGCCGCCTTGTCGGATCGGGCGGGCCACGATAGGGTCGCGCGATCAGGGGAGTACATGGGAGAGCGTTCTCGCTTGGCGAGCGTCCTGCGGCATGGTCGGCCGGGCTCGTGTTGGCAATGCTCGCCCTCGTGGGAGGACAGCCACAGGCGTCGGAGGCAACACACGCCGTAACGGCCCAGACGATCGTCAACACGTTCCCGGCCGACGCCGACACCCGCGTGCACGAGGCGTTACCGACGATGAACTTCGGTGCGCGCGTCGTATTGCGCGTCGACGGCGCAGCCGACCCCGAGATCGAGAGCTACCTTCGCTTCACGGTGTCCGGCCTCGCCGGCTCCGTGCAACGCGCGACGCTTCGTCTCCATGCCATCGACGATACGGTCGACGGGCCCAAAGTCTCCGGGACGAGCAACGGCTGGTCCGAGAGCGCCATGACCTGGAACGATCGGCCCGCTCCAACGACTGCCGCTGTCGATGACGCAGGAGCGATAGCGGTCGACAGCTGGCTCGAGCTCGACGTGACGTCGCTCGTGTCGACGAGCGGAACCTTCAGCTTCGTCCTGGCCGCGACGCATCAAAACAGCGTCGACTTCGACTCCCGCGAGTCGACCAGCGTGAGCCTGCGGCCCGAACTGGTGGTGGAGACGCTCACAAGCAACGCGCCCGTCAACACGTCGCCGCCGACCATCTCGGGGATCCTGCAGGAAGGCAACACGCTAACTGCGGGCTCAGGAACGTGGAACGGCAGCGAACCGATGACCTTCGCCTTCCAGTGGCAGCGGTGCGACTCCTCCGGCGCGAACTGCGCAGACATCGCCGACGCGAGCGCACAGAGCTACCCGCTGACCCAAGGCGACGTCGGCACGATGTTGAAGGTTGCTGTCACAGCGACGAACGTCGAAGGTTCGGCCACGGCCACGTCGGCCCCGTCCGGCCCGGTGATCGGCGCGGGCGACGTTGTGATAGCCGCTGCCGGAGATATCGCCTCCTGCACGTCAAGCGCAGACGAAGCGACCGCGCAGCTGCTCGACTCGATCGCACCGACACGGGTGCTGACGCTCGGCGACCACGTGTACCCCAACGGAACGGATGCAGAGTTCGCCGACTGCTACCAGCCCACGTGGGGAAGGCACAAGGCGACGACGCAGCCGGCTCCCGGCAACCACGACTACAACACTCCTGGCGCAGCGGGGTACTACAACTACTTTGGTGCCGCGGCCGGTGACCCGGCGAAGGGCTACTACGCTTTCGACCTGGGCGCCTGGCACATCTACGCGCTCAACTCGAATTGTGCTGACGTCCCATGCGGAGCCGGATCTGCGCAGGAGCAGTGGCTGCGCGCCGACCTTGCGGCCCATCCGCAAAGCTGCCTCGCGGCGTACATGCATCACCCGCGGTTCTCGTCGGGCGCCACGCACGGGAGTACGCCTGGCGTCTCGGCCCTCTGGAGCGCGCTGTACGACCATAGAGTCGATCTCGTTCTCGAGGGTCACGACCATGTCTACGAGCGCTTCACGCGCCTCGACCCGACCGGCGCGATCGATCTCACACGCGGTATCCGCAGCTTCGTCGTCGGCACGGGCGGGGCCGGCCTGTACTCATTCGGGACACCTCTTACAGGCTCCGAGGCCCGAAGCGCGACGCACGGCGTTCTGAAGCTAATCCTGCGCAGCGCAGGCTACGACTGGACGTTCATGCCCGTTGCAGGGTCGTCGTACACGGACAGCGGCTCTGACACGTGCGACGGCGCGTTGAGTGACCCGATCCCGCCCAGCGCTCCGACGAATCTCGTCTCGACGACGGCCGAGGCTGGGAACGTCGGACTTGGTTGGGGCGAGTCGAACGACGCAGTCGGCGTCGTCGCCTACCAGGTCTATCGTGACACACAGCTGATCGGGAGCACGACGACAACGAGCTTCACCGACACGTCAGCCGTCGGCGGTTCCACATACCAGTATTACGTGACTGCCCGCGATGCGGCAGGCAACAACTCCGGACCAAGTAACACAGTGACGGTCACAGTCAACGGAGCGAATCAGCCGCCAGCGATCACCTCCAACAACGGCGGCGACACGGCGTCGGTCTCCGCACCCGAGAACCAGATCGCCGTTACCGATGTCGACGCCACCGACCCCGACCCGGACCCGCTCGCGTACTCGATCTCGGGTGGTCCCGATGCCGCCCGCTTCGCGATCAACGGCTCAAGCGGCGTTCTCACCTTCGTCGCCGCCCCCAACTTCGAGGCGCCCACGGATGTCGGCGGAAACAATGTCTACGACGTCACCGTCTCGGTCTCGGACAGCAACGGCGGCTCCGACTCACAGTCGTTGGCGGTTGCGGTCCAGAACGTCAACGAGTTTCCGCCCGAGATCACCTCGAACGACGGCGGGGCCTCCGCAGCTGTCTCTGCGGCCGAAAATCAGACCGCGGTCACCGACGTCAACGCCACTGACGGCGACGGCACCGCGCTGACCTATTCCATCTCCGGCGGTGTAGACAGCGGCGACTTCGCGATCGACCCGGGCACGGGCGTCCTCACCTTCGTCGTCGCGCCTGACTTCGAGGACCCAGCCGATGCGAACACCGACAACGTCTACGAGGTCACGGTCGAGGCCTCGGATGGCAGCCTCTCGGACACGCAGGCGATCGCAGTCACCGTCAACGACGTGGCCGAGGGCGGCAACAGTCCGCCCGCGATCACCTCCGACGATGGAGGCGCGACGGCTTCGAAGTCCGTCGCCGAGAATCAGACGGCTGTGACCGACGTCAATGCCACCGACCCCGACGTCGGTGACGCGCTGACCTACTCGATCATGGGCGGCGTCGACTCGGCGGCCTTCACGATCGTGCCGGCGACAGGCGTCTTAACCTTCCTGAACGCGCCCAGTTTCGAGCTACCCACCGACTTCGACCTGAACAACGTCTACGAGGTCGTCGCTCGGGTATCCGACGGCAACGGAGGCCTCGATACCCAGGCGATCGCCGTCACCGTTACAAACGTCAACGAGTTCGCTCCCGTGATCACCTCCGACGGAGGCGACTCGGCGGCAGCGCTCTCGAAGCCCGAGAACCAGACCGCGGTCACCGACGTCAACGCGACCGACGACGACCTCCAGACGCTGATGTACTCGATCTCGGGTGGCGCCGACGCTGCCCGCTTCGCGATCGTCCCCGCGAGCGGCGTCCTGTCATTCCTTCGCGCCCCCGACTTCGAAGCTCCCACCGACGACGGCGGTAACAACACCTACGACGTCGTCGTCCAAGCCTCCGATGGCACCCTCACCGACACGCAGGCAATCGCGGTCACCGTCACCGATGTCCTTGAGGCCACTTCACTGCTCTATTTCTCCCTCGGCACGGCGCAGACGCTCAGCGGCGTCCCCTTCACCGCGCAGGACATCGTCGCCTTCGACGGGGCCAACTACAGCCTCCTCTTCGACGGTAGCGACGTCGGGCTGGATAGCACCAACGAAAGCATCGACGCGTTCGCCGTCCACGAGGATGGGCGGCTCCTCGTGTCCACGACGGGAAGCTTCACGGTCACCGGGGGCCTTTCGGGCAAGGACGAAGACGTGATCGCGCTCACTCCGAGCTCGTTGGGCGATACGACGGCGGGCAGCTGGGCGATGTACTTCGACGGAAGCACGGTTGGGCTCGAGAGCTCGGGCGAGGACGTCGACGCAATCGAACCGCTGGCCGGAGGGCGCATCCTCGTGTCGACAAGTGGCGCCGTCAGCGTCACAGGCGTCACGGGAGACGACGAGGACGTGCTCGAATTCACACCCGGCAGTCCCGGCACGTGGGCGATGTACTTCGACGGGTCCGACGTCGGGCTCACGACCTCGAGCGAGGACGTCGACGGCGTGGCTCTCGACGGCCTGGGCAATGTCTACCTGTCGACCACGGGCAACTTCGGCGTCTCGGGGCTTACGGGAGCGGACGAGGACGTCTTCGTCTTCACTCCCTCCTCCCTAGGCGACGTGACGGCGGGCACGTACTCGCCGACGCTCTACTTCGAGGGGTCCGCCTTCGGGCTCGCAGCGAACGACGTGCTCGCGATCGACCTCCCGTGAAACGGAGCGCTCTACCGCTCCTTCTCGCACTCATATTGATCTCAGGCGGGTTGGTCTCCTCCGCATCGGACGCGACAACGCACCCCACGGGCTGCGTGAGCGAGACCGGAACGGGTGGTGCGTGTATTGACGGGACGGCGCTCGACGGCGCGACCGGCGTCACCTTGAGTCCAGATGGGAGCACGGTCTATGTGGCCTCCGAGACCAGCCGTGCCGTTTCCGTCTTCGCACGGGATCCGACGACGGGCGCGATAAGTCAGCTCGCAGGTACAGACGGCTGCGTGAGCGACTCAGGGACCGGCGGCGCGTGCGCGGACGGCGTGGCCCTCGTGGGCCCGAGATCCGTCGCCGTTAGCCCCGATGGGACAAGCTTCTACTTCCCGGCGACAACCAGCGCCGCCGTCGCGGTCTTCTCGCGCGACCAGACGACGGGCCGACTTGCACAGCTCGCCGGCACCGCGGGCTGCGTGAGCGAGACCGGCACAGGCGGCGTGTGCGTCGACGGCGTCGCGCTCGACGGTGCACGATCTGCCTCCGTCAGTCCCGACGGCAAGAGTGTCTACATAGCATCGTTCTTCAGCGATGCCGCGGCGGTCTTCGCGCGGGACTCAGCGACGGGCGTGCTTACGCAGCTAGCCGGCACCGCCGGCTGCGTGACCGAGACGGGCACGGGCGGCGTGTGCGTCGACGGCGTCGCCCTCGACGGCGCGCGGTCAGTAGCCGTCAGCTCGGATGGCAAGAGTGTCTACCTCGCATCCGAGACGAGCGGCGCCGTCGCTGTCTTCTCACGCGATGACAGCACAGGAGCGATCACGCAGCTCGCGGGCACGAGTGGCTGCGTGAGCCAGACCGGCACCGATGGGGCCTGCACGGATGTCAGGGCGCTCGGCGGCGCAGGCGGCGTCGCGCTGAGTCCCGACGGCAACAACGTGTACGTCGCCTCGTTGTCGAGTGACGCGGTCGCTGTCTTCTCGAGGGATCAGGTTACGGGGGTGCTCACTCAAATGGTCGGCACTGCCGGCTGCGTAAGCGAGACCGGGAACGGCGGAAGCTGTGTGGACGGACGGGCTCTCGACCGGCCGAGATCCGTTGCGGTCAGCCTCGACGGTACGAACGTTTATGTCGCGGCAGAGACCGGCGACGCCGTCGCTGTCTTCTCGCGCGACCAGACGACGGGCGCGCTCACACAACTCCCCGGCAGTGCAGGCTGCGTGAGCGAGACCGGCAGCGGGGGTGCATGCGCAGACGGGACTGCTCTCGACGGTATGCGGTCCGTCGCCGTAAGCCCCGACGGGAAGAGCGTCTACGCTGCCTCGTTCTATAGCAGCGCAGTAGCCATCTTCTCACGCGACGAGGCGACGGGGGCTCTCACGCAGCTCGGCGAGGCACCGTCGAATACAGCACCCGTCGTCTCGGCCGGCCCCGACCAGACGATCACGCTCCACGCGAATGCCACCCTCGACGGCACCGTCACTGACGACGGCCAGCCCAGCCCGCCCGCGACTCTCACGACCGCCTGGACTCAGGCCGCCGGCTCGGGCACGGCCACCTTCCAGAACGCGAGCGCGGTCGACACCAGCGCAAGCTTCTCCGCCGCCGGCACCTACACCCTGCGATTGACTGCGAACGACAGCGCGCTCTCTGTCTTCGACGAACTGATGGTCACCGTCACGAACGTCAACGAGTTTCCGCCTGTGATCACGTCCAACGGCGGCGGGGCCTCGGCCGCCGTGTCTGCGGCCGAGAATCAGACCGCGGTCACCGACGTCAACGCGAGCGACGGCGACGGCACCTCGCCCACGTACTCGATCGCGGGTGGCCCCGACGCCGCCCGCTTCGCGATCGTCCCTGCGACCGGGGTCTTGACCTTCGTAACCGCTCCCAACTTCGAGGCGCCGACGGACGTCGGCGGAAACAACGTCTACGACGTGATCGTCCAGGCATCCGACGGCAGCCTCTCCGACACGCAGACGCTCGCGCTCACGGTTACCGATGTCGCCGAAGACCCGGGCTCGCCGCTCTACTTCTCGCTTGTCGACCTCGCGACGGTCGGCGGCGTGACCGCCGACAACGAGGACGTCGTCTTCTTCGACGGGACGAGCTTTAGCCTCGCCTTCGACGGCGCCGACGTCGGCCTCGCGGCGTTCCGCATCGACGCCTTCTCCTGGATCAGCGCGACGAGCCTCCTTCTCTCCTTTGACACTCCCGGAACCATTCCAGGCATCGCCGGCACCATCGACGACTCCGACCTCGTCCGCTTCGACGCGACATCGCTCGGCACGGACACGGCGGGGACGTTCACGATGTACTTCGACGGGTCCAACGTCGGCCTGACGACATCCGGCGAGGACGTCGACGCCGTCGAGCTGCTCCCGACGGGCGATCTGCTCATCTCGACCATCAACACGATCGCAGTGACCGGCGCCGCCGGCGAGGACGAGGACCTGCTTCGGTTCGCCCCGACCTCGATCGGCCCGAACACAGTAGGGACGTTCTCGCTCTACTTCGACGGCTCCGACGTCGGCCTGACGGCATCCGGCGAGGATGTCGACGCCGCCGCGGTGGGCGCCGACGGCAAGATCTACCTCTCGACGTTCAACAACTTCTCGGTGACGGGGGTCAGCGGCGCCGACGAGGACGTCTTCGTCTTCACTCCCTCCTCGCTCGGCGATACGACGGCGGGCACGTACTCGCCGACGCTCTACTTCGACGGGTCGGCCTTCGGGCTCGCGGCGAACGACGTGTTCGCGATCGATCTGCCGTAGCAGACCTCTCCCGCCTCTTCGCGACCTCGGTCGAAAGGACCATCGGTACCCGTCGCGAATGCCGCGGGCATGGCCGAGGCCGCAGCGCGCGAGGATCTCAAAGGGACGACGTACGAGTTGTTCATCCTGGCGATAAGGAGTGAGCCGCCCTGCGGGTGAGGTCGTGAGAATGAGCTGTTGGTCATCTCGAGGCTGCTCGAGCCCTGTCCCTGTGCCGGTTTGCGCGGATCGTGGGGTAGCCCATTCGCCGGGTCCGTTTTGGTCGGAATGAGCGTGTTGCCCGGTGCCAGCCCATGTCGCACTTCCCGCATTCCGCGACAACGCACGCTCCGAGCCGCCTTCGCGGTGAAGCCGCCTCACTCCGACGACCTGCTTGCCCTGAAGAACCTCACGACGGGGACTTGAATCCCTGGCCACGGTCGGTCATGGTGGAAACGCCGGCGGCCAGACGACAAGGAGGGGAGCAATGGCTCGCACGCCTTTGATGCAGCAAGTGCAACGCGCCGTGGCGGAGGTCGCGGCGCAGGAAGCGGGAGCTGAGTGGAGGACGACGCGAGCCGGACTCGTCAAGCGAGCAGGGTTCGCCGGGCTGGGCCTTGCGGCGTTCGGCCGCCTCACGCCTTCGGCCCGGGCGGCCTCGGACGCCCGCATCGTCATCGTCGGCGCCGGCCTCGCCGGCTTGACCTGCGCCTACAGGCTGCGCCAGGCGGGCTTCGCGGCGCAGGTGCACGAGGCACACCCGACGCGCGTCGGCGGCCGCTGCTGGACGATCCGCGACGCCTTTCCCGGCCAGATCGCCGAGCACGGCGGCGAGCTGATCGACCAGGGGCACACGCACATCCGCCAGCTCGCGCAGGAGCTGGGACTGAACCTCGACAACTTGCTCGCGGCCGAGGCCAACGGGACGGAGCCGTTCTACTTCTTCGACGGCAAGCCGTACTCCTACGCCGAGGCGACGGACGATCTCAAACGCATTTGGCAGAAGCTGCACAAGGACGTCTCCGCCGCGAGCTACCCGACCCTCTTCGACAACTTCACCGAGCGCGGCTTCGAGCTCGACCACCTGTCCATCGTCGACTACCTGAATGAGACGATCCCGGAGGGCGGCGCGTCCTCGAGGCTGGGGCGGCTCCTCGACGTCGCGTACAACATCGAGTACGGCGCCGAGTCGGACGTCCAGAGCTCGCTCAACCTGCTCTACCTGCTCGCCTACTCTGGACAGGGCCAGCTGAGGATCTTCGGCCCCTCGAACGAGAAGTACCACGTGCGCGGCGGCAACGACCAGATCCCGACCCTGCTCGCCCAAGCCCTCGCCGACCAGATCACCCTCGACTCCGAGCTCACCGCGATCAAGCGCAACGCCTCGGGGACGTTTACGCTCACCTTCCGGCAGGGCTCCGGGACGCAGACCGTGACCGCCGACCAGGTGGTGCTCACGCTGCCGTTCTCGCTCTTACGCGAGGTGAACTACTCGAAGGCCGGCTTCGAGCCGCTCAAGGTCACGGCGATCAAGGAGCTGGCCATGGGCACGAACTCGAAGCTGCACCTCCAGTTCACCGAGCGCCTCTGGAGCTCGCTCGGCTGCAACGGTGATACGTTCGCCGACACGGGCTACCAGAACACCTGGGAGGTCTCACGTGCGCAGCCGGGCGTGGCCGGGATCCTCGTCGACTACACCGGCGGGAACATCGGCGCGAGCTTCGGCTCGGGCACGCCGACCTTGCGGGCGCAGCGGTTCCTGACCCAGATCGAGCCGGTGCTGCCCGGGCTCTCCAGCGCCTGGAACGGCCGGGCGACGGTCGACTTCTGGGCAACCTATCCGTGGACGAAGGGCTCCTACTCGTACTGGAAGGTCGGGCAGTACACGAGGTTCTCCGGGATGGAGAGCCGGCGCCAGGGCAACTGCCACTTCGCCGGCGAGCACACCTCGCAGGACTTCCAGGGCTACCTGAACGGCGCCGTCGAGACCGGCGAGCGCGCCGCGGCGGAGGTGATCGACGACCTCGGGTAGCAAGGCGGCTCGATCGAGGCGCCCGGTCACCCCCGCGATGTCAGCGCGTGTCGTGTTCTGGCGGAAGAGCGTCAGGCTCCATTCTTCTGCAGCGCCTGAACCTTGCTTGCTGTAGCCCTTTGGCGGAACCGCGACACGCTCCCTGTATGGGACGTGCAACCCCGGCTGGGCGACGAACGCCGACCGGAAGAGGGTGGGCGGCGCTACACCCCGCCTGTCGTGCGGCGCGCGATGAACCCGTCGACGAGGACGTGCTCGGCGGCGTCAGGAGGGAACGTCGTCGTTCGCGACCGTGCAGGTCTTGTGCTCGCCGAGCGCGATCACGCCCGCGCAGTCGACTGAAAGGCTCTTCAGTGCGTAGCCCAAGACGGCGGGCTCGCTGACGCTGTACGAGCCGACGCCGAGGAGCGTCTTGGTGACGCCCGACTCGGAGCCGGCGAACGAGTTGCCGCCCGCGGCCGTGACGCCCGTGATCGTCAACGTGAAGTCGCCCGCGGTCTTGGATCTCCCGTTGTCGTTGACGACATGCTTGATCACCGTGAGCGTCGCGGGCACGTCGTCGTTCGTGATCGTGCAGGTCTTCTGCTCGCCGGCCGTAATCGTGCCCGAGCAGCCGGACGCGCCGGTCTGCGCGTAGCCGACGACAGCCGACTCGGTCAGGTTGTACGAACCAAACGTCGTGATCGTCTTTGTGACCCCGGTCTCGGAACCCGTAAACGAGTTGCCGCCCGAGGCCGTGACGCCGGTGATCGTCAGCGTGAAGTCTCTCGCGGTCTTCGTTCCCCCGTTGTTGTTCAGGACATGCTTGATCACCGTCAGCATCGCCGTTCCCGGGGCCGGAGGCGCCGGCGCGGCCCCCGTCGTGCAGGGGCCGAGCTTGTCGCCGTGCTTCAGGTGCGCCTTGACCGCCGGCTCGGCGACGGTGATCGTCACCTTCCCTTTGTGGCACAGCGTCACCTTGTGGCGTCCTTTGCCCTTGCCGGGCCTGCCATTATCGGCCGAGGCGCTCGCGATCGGAAGCACGATCACCCCCGTCAGCGCAAGAGCCGCCGCAAAGCGAAGCGAACGACGTTGTCGTGTGCTACCCACAGTTCCCCTCCCCCGCCATTCTACGACGTGAACCGCGGTCCCGCGGCGCTCAGACCTGTGAGGTGCACAAACTCGGTCTCCAATCAGTCCGCTTGCAGGCAGAACCGGTTTGCGCCTCTCACAGGTCAAGTCGTGACAACCTTCCCTTGGTCTCTGAAACTCAAAGGAGCCCTCAAAGAGGGGCGTGCACTCCGATTCTGAGTCTTTGGATTGAAAAGTTCGCCGCTCACCGGGCGGACGTGCCGCCCTTGAAGCGGACACGAGAGCGATCGATAATCCTGGCTAAGGGCCACGAAGGAGGGGAAGAGCTAATGAAGAAACTGCTTGCGTCGGTTGTTTTGTTCGCCCTGCTCGGTTTCGCCGTAGCGGGTACCGGACAGGCGGCCGTCACGACAAACACGTGGATTCCGTCAGCGTTCACGTTCTCCAACCTGTGCACGGGCGAATCGGTGTCCGTCTCCGGCGACGTTCACCTCGTCATCACGTCCACGGTCACAAACAACACGATCTCCGGCACCATGCACTCCGAGTTCAAGGCAACAGGGATCGGCCTTGTCTCCGGACTGCCGTACCAAGAAGTGGTCGTCGCGAACTCGGCGTTCAGCACGAGCTTGCAGAACGGGGAGTTCACGGTCACGTTCGAGGGTGTGATCAACGTCATCGCCCCCGGCGGCGGGAACAATCAGCGGAGTCCGATCTTCTCCCACATGACCCTGGACGCGAACGGAAACCTGACGTCGTTCAGGTTCGATTTCCCTCCTGTCACATGCCAGTAGCCGATCCCCGAACCGTTCTCGGCAGTCGCGGAGCCCCTGCTGATGGGGGTTAGTGAAGTCGGTACGGTTCACGACGCGATGCTAGACCGGCCACGCTCAAGATTCTGACGCCGGGTGCCGAATCCTGAGAGATGACACCGCTGCGTCGTCGTTGCCGCATATGCGGTGCGGTCTGGCCGGATCGAAGTCACTACTGGATCACCCACGGAGGCGGGTGCAGAAGCTGCGGGGGCAGCCCGCTCTGCGACTCGTGCGGTCACCCCCGCTCGAAACACGTCGCGGTCTTCAAAAAGGGCAAGCGGCAGTGCGCGTTCCGGGCGTTCGACCTGCAATCGCTGTCCCGCCCCCTTTGCGAGTGTCTCGGTTACGTCCCCATTGGCGGCTCGGTCTCGGAAGCAGCCTTCGCCCAGCCCGACAATGAGCCACTGCTCCCTCTACGGGTGGCACACGGGAGACGTGAGCTGGGATAGAGAGCCGCGGCCTTCCGGTCATGGCCGACCTGTTCGTTCGGCGTCAGGGCGCGCCTGCGCGTCCGCTCCTCGTGACGGTGCCCGTCACCGCCCTCACACTCACTCGCGCAGCGCGAACCCGTCCGGGAGACCGAATCGCGATATGTCGAGCACCAAAGTGGCCGCCGCCCGCCGAGCTCCCTCCCAGCACGATCAGGCCGTCGAGCTCCGGGAACGGCCCCGACGCGTTCAGTCACTGACGCCGCCGACAACACGACATCTAGACATCCGCGCCCCGAGCCCTCGCCTCAAACCCGCTCCGTAAGCGGTGATCCACCTACGTCGGGCGCGTCCGTACCGACGTCAAACGAGACGTCATTCGCGCTGGAAAGGGGCCGCGTCCAGACCCGCTGACCCGCCGTTCGCGGGGCAGTGTCTTCTGTCTGACCGGCTGTTTATAGCATAGAGTGTTTGTTGTATGGTCGCTCGACAGGTGCCTGCGCGCGGCTTTAAGCGGCGTCTGCAGAGGAGGAAAGGACTAACGATGCGGGTGCTCGGCTAGGCAGGTGAGAAGCGGCGGGCAGCCCGAGCGCCGCGCCTCACTCGAGGCGCAGCGGCGCTCGCTCGCGGCGACCTGCAGGCGGCGCGGCTGGCAGCTCGTCGAGCTCGGCGAGGAGGCCGGCTTCTCGGCCGAGGAGCTCGAGCGTCCCGGTATCCGAGAGGCGCTGCGGGTGCTCGCAAGCGGTGACGCGAAGGCGCTCGTCGCCAGGAAGCGGGACAACCCCGCGCGCTTGCTGCTCGACCTCGCCTGCCTGCTGGCGAGCGCGCAGAAGCGGGGCTGGGCGCTCGTCGCCCTCGACTGCGCGCTCGCCCCGAGGACGCCGGGCGGGGAGGCGCTGGTGAACGTGCTCTGTAGCTTCGCCCCCTGCGAGCGGGGGCTGAGCTCGCAGCGAATACGGCAGGCGCTCGCGCGCAAGCGCGCGCAGGGCGTCCGCCTCGGCCGGCCGCCAACGATGTCCCCCTATGCGATCAACCGGATCAGGACCGAGCGAGCAGCCGGCAAGAGCCTGGCCGCGATCGCGAACGGACTCAACGCCGATCACATCCCCACCGCGCAGGGCGGCCGCCGCTGGTACCCGGCCAGCGTCCGCTACACGCTCAAGCGCGCACAGTGACGCTTTGGCCTCGTCGCCTTTTGCGGGAAGTGCGACAGGCCGGACGAGGACCGGCTCGCCTTCTCATACGGGCGCCGCGTCGTCGACGTGAGCGATACGTAGGCTTGCTCACACCGCTGCTCACACCAAACACACCCGCTCCACGCTCGTGCTCACGCCCGGCCCCGTGCGGCACGAAGGACCCGTTCGACGAGCGCTGATTCCGTACCGTCTCGCACCTTGCGGAAACGAGCGTGTCGAGACCCGCGAGCCCGACTCGCCATCCGACGCCTGCTCACGTATCGGGAGATCATCGGAACGGCCGGTGTGAGCTATCACATCGGCGGTGCTCGCCGGCTCGGCTTTCGTCGGCCGGTGAGCCCAGCGAGACAAAGCCGACCATCGTGTTCTAGCGGGAGCGGACGACACGTTCGAGCCTGCCCGCCCGCGTCTAGGTCGCCGCACTCCGGTCGCGCTGCTCATGGCAGTCGCTGGCTGGAGCGCATGAGCGCGGTGGGCCAGCTCACCGCTCGGGCTTACGAGTCCCAGGTGCCGGCCGCCTCGTGCATGCGCCGCCACTCGCGAGCGACGTCGAGGTGGTGGCCGAACCAGACGCCCGGGAAACCCTTGATCCAGGTCACCAACTCGTCGAGCATCGCGATCCGTGGATAGCGTCCGATGCAGAAGGGGTGGACGACGAGCAAGAAACAGCCTCCCGCGCGGTAGGAGCCCTCGAACTCCGATTTCCAGATCTCGAGCACCTGCGACGGCGTCGCCATCCCGGACATGTACGGGAAGAAGCTGAACAGGAAGTAGGGCGCGTCGTCGAGCTCCCAGCTGACCGGCAGTTCGACGAAGTCCCGCAACGGGCCGCCGACGCTCGGCACGCGCGGACGGTACGGCTCGTCGTGGCCGAACAGGCTCGAGTCGTACTCGAACGCCATCTCTTCCAGCAGATCCGCCGTGTTCGGCCCGAGCGCAAACGGCGGCGAGCGATTGCCGCGTGGTGTCGCGCCGAAAGTCTGTTCGAGTAGCCCGATGCCGCGTTTCATCAGCTCGTGTTCCTCTTCGATCGGGATGTCGAGCACGCTCTCGTGGAAGAAGCCGTGGTAGCCGACCTCGTGCCGCTCGCGGGCCGCGATCTCCCTACAGGCATCGGGGTGCTCCAGCGCCACCTGGCCCGGCACCATGAACGTCGCCGGGATCTCGTGCCGGTCGAGGAGCTCGTGGATCCGGGGCAGTCCGGCGCGGATGTCGTAGTCGCCGCGGGAGAGCGGGCTCGGCGTGTTCAGCTTGAAGGTGCCGCTCCACAGTGACTCGGCGTCGAAGTCGACGGAGATCGTGACCGCGCATTGATGCTGGTCGTGCCACTTCATAGGAGTTCGCTTGTACTCGAACAGGGTGCGAGTATCAAGTCCGTGGGCGACCTGACCCGTCTCGGCGTCGAGGAACTGCTCGACGCGTTTCGTGCTCGTCGCACCTCGCCGGTCGAAGTAGTCGACGCTCTCGCGGCTCGCATCGAGGCGATCGACTCCAAGGTGGGCGCGTTCACAACGCTCTGCCTCGACCGGGCGCGTCAGGAGGCGCGCCATGCGGAAGACGCCTGGCGACGCGAGGGCGCGCGACCGCTCGAGGGCATCCCGTTCGGGGTCAAGGACCTCTTCGACTCCGAGGGCGTTCGCACGACGTACGGCTCGCCGATGTTCGCGGCTCACGTGCCGACCGCTGACGCGGAGGCGCCGCGCCGTGCCCGTGCAGCCGGTGCGATTCTGATTGGCAAGACCCAGACGCACGAGTTCGCCTGGGGAATCAGCTCCGTCAACGAGCT
>Ga0326597_10007681_pt1 | contig 14626 bp, 10 predicted proteins | sample RVTome_12_FD_203789 | JGI IMG/M metagenome (GOLD analysis project Ga0326597, IMG submission 203789) | Soil microbial communities from uranium-contaminated site in the Upper Colorado River Basin, Wyoming, United States - RVT100D185 | ecosystem: Environmental > Terrestrial > Soil > Contaminated >... | reverse complement strand
TTTGCCTTAACATTCCCCGAAAGGTATATGTCTGATGTCACCCACTGTTCCTGGTCAGGATCGAAGAAGATTCTCGGTGTGTCTGCATTTGTGAAGAGGTCGTCAATGATCTCAGCCTCGGTCTTACCGGTCAACTCTTCGATGTACGGAATGTCGACAAAGCCCTTCTCGGTGAGACTAATAACCATACCGTCTACTGCGGTTTCGGCTTTCGTTGGCGGTACGTATGGTGCAAGAACTCTCTTTGTGAATATCCCAGCCTTGGTTGCCGATGGCTCGATCGGCTTTACATCAAGAGTCTTTGCCCGTTGGACAGATATGCCTTCATCATAATCGCTCTCAAGAGAGGCGAGTAGTGGAGCATCTGGGTCGTCTGCTATAATCTGTTGATTGCTCCTACTGTTGAGAAATCCATGCTTCTTGACAAACTCATCGTAGATCTTGTTGAGATGCTTTCGGTTCCTCTCCAACTCTGCCGGCGGTGCATCCGCGTATTCAAGAGCCATTTGTTTCCTTGCAGCATTCTGTATCGCTATCATCGCTCTCAGGCTTGCAAGCCGTTTTGGACCCCAGAAGAGTTTCTCGCTCCACGGCGTACTCTCGGTTATTTCAATCGATTCAAAACTACCGTCGGGGTTCACCACGGTTCTCAATACTCTACCCTCAGAGACGTAGTATGATCCAACGTTCTTTTCGTTTTCCTCCCCTGTGACAATACTAATTCGTTCGGTTGGTGTAACCGTTGTCGAGTGACCAATGATATCCTTGGGGAGGTTCATCACCGCGCCCCTCAACGCTGTCGAGAGGTTCATATCCTTAATCGGCGCCAAGGTCGGCTCCATCTTCACGCGCATCGTACCCGATCGCTCCATGCGCCCAAGCATCATCTCCGGGTGTGCGATGAAATACTTGTTGACGGGGATAGCTTCTCCGCCAAGCGGATCCGGTATTGTCCCAGTTCCAAGCCACGAGTTGTCTGCGGTTCCATACTCCGATTGCGGTAGTTTTTGCAGAAAGACAATATCGGTAGTAACTTCGGTGAGAGCGTTCTTCTTGAATGCTGTGTTGGGAAGCCTGATTGCTCCGATGAACTTTACCCGCTCCGCGATATACGCCCTTTGTTTTTCGCCGGACTTGTCGAGAAAGCTCTTCGTAACGACCATTGCCAGCACTCCACCTGGCCGCAACTTGTCTACCGATCGCGCAAAGAAGAAGTTGTGAATTGAGAATCCCTTCAAGTGCTTACTACTTCCGTATGGTATCGGCTGATTCCCGAATGGTGGGTTCCCGACAACAATGTCGAAATAATCGTCTGCGAGCGGTGCATCCTGAAAGCCCTTCGGTCCAATGATGTTCGCTTTTGGGTATAACTGTTTCGCTATCGCTGCGCTGATTCTATCCTGCTCAACGCCCGTGAGATCTGCTTTCCGTAGATGCCCTGGTAAGAGACCAAAGAAGTGCCCAATCCCCATCGAGGGTTCAAGCACACGGGCAGTACCGTGAACACCCATGTGTTCGAGTGCCAGATAAATGCCGTGTACGACTTCTCGGGAAGTATAATGAGCGTCCAGTGTCGACCGACGAGCCGTCTGATACCCTTCTTCGGTAAGCAGTGGCCGCAAAGCATCGTGTCTTTCCTTCCAGTCCTTTGCGAAACTACCGTCTGCTCGTGGGAACACCGCTTTGAGTCCGCCCCATCCAACGTACTTGACAAGTACCTTTTGTTCGTCTGCTGTTGCCTGACGATTCTCTTTTTTGAGTTGTCGTATGACTCTGATTGCGGCAAGATTATCCTCGAACTTTCGGACTACTCCACCTTCCCCAAGTTTATCCTCCTCGGAGATTATGTAGTTTCGCCCTGGCTCCGCTGTGTCTCTATCTCGTCCGCGATCGCGTTGTAGGCTGGGCTGTCCGGTAGGTTGTCGTCCTCCTCTTCCTCCGGTTTTGGAAATAGGTACGTTTCCCTTACCTGTTCCCACGCCTCCTGCCATTGATATCCCGATTTCGTCAGTTGGGACATTTCCTCCTCTGTCAGTTGTGCCGCCTTTTGTGCCTCCTGTTCCAGTTTCCCGCTCTTCACCAACTCCTGATATCTCTTCGGTTGGTGTTCCCTCCAATGATTGATCGCTTGTCTCGCCCAATTCTCCAGCATCTTGCACCTCCAGTGATTTAATGAATTCATCGTAATCAAAACGACGGATGATCCTAATGTCGTCCATTTGTTCGGCAACCTTTTCGTCTGCTTCGGTTGCAAAAACCATGTACGCTTTTTTCATTAGGTCGATGATGTGCTTTAATTTATCTCCAACTTCTTTGTACGCTTGCTCAACAATGTCGGAAAATTTCAATACGCCCAACTCTGTATACTTCGCAACGATCTTTGTCGCCACAGCAAGAGCCTTCACGTCGTTTGGGTTGATGCCAACTCTCAATTCGTCTAAGCCGGAGATGTCGCGGAGATCGTTCCAAAGGTCTTTCAGCTCTTCGTCCTCGATCTTCTTGATACGTTCCGCGCGTGTTGGTTTCGTTTTTGTTTTCGGTGTAGAGGGGATGGGGGCTGATGCAGGGGGTTTCTCCACTCCCCCTGTAGAGGGGGGGGGCTTCTTCCCAAACAAGTGCTCTTTCACAACCCCTAATGTCGCTTCGGAGCTTTTGTTTGCCGTATCAAGCCACGCCTTGAATTGTTCCGTGGTCATGCCAACGCCTTCGATCAAGCCACCCTGTTTCTCCTGCCAATCCTCTTCGTAGTTCGAGAGGTACAATGCTTTGGCCTCTTCCTCGTTCTTCGTCCCGAAAATCACTTTATGTTCATCGAACGTGTCTTTGTCGGCAACCTTCTGATTCACGATGAACACGAAGTCCTGCTCTTGGTCCGGACCGATGAATACGTCAATCTGGTCTTTGTCTTTGCCTTGATAGCCACGGATGTATCCGTAGTCTGCGGTCATTTCGTTGGAAGCAATTACCTTACCATCCTTGTCGACAGCTTGCCGGGTCTCTCCGATTGGTGTCTCGATGGTGATGTCAAGTCCTTTGAGCTTGATATGCCCCTTCTTGTAATTCCCCGCGTCTCTTTGTGGTTCGGTGGGTTCTACATCGACCGTTTGTCCCGCAACAACACTCGGGGCTTCAATCGGCTTCTTTGTCGTGGTCCCAGAATAGAACTCGATTTGCTCGGGACTCATGATCTCGATGTCTTTTTCTCGGAAGAGGGGTTGGCCTTGGCTGTCCTTGATATTGTGAATGATGTCCTTTTGTTCTCCCAGCGTTCGTCCCTGGCTCGGGATCTTTTTGCCAATCGCCGCTTTTCTCCAGTTGTCACGCAGTTCATCCTCGGTCATGCGGACTATATCGGGCCCCGGGACCCCTGATGCCAGCAAATCCTCACGGATGGTCTCAAGATTCTTTGGTTCGGTTGGTACGTTTTGAACTGTCAGCCTGCTTACGGGAGCCTTGCGTTTCTCCTTCTCAATCTGGAACCTGCGTTTTTGTGCCCGAATACGCTCTTGGGCACGCTCTTCTCGACCTTTCGCCTCCTCCTCAACCTTAGCCTGTTTTTCGGCCTCCGTAGGCACACCAACAGTGATGATCTTTGGTTCCAGGGCTTTCATCCTGTCAATCGTGTATCGCCTTGCGGATTCATCCGCAAAAGCATCAAACATGGCCTTTACTTCTGCCCTTTCACGCACAATAGAGGGTACTTTTGCGATGGTACCGGATACGCCCGGAATAGCAATAACACCAAGCGTTACCAATGCTTCCCTGCCCGTCATATAGCCCGATTCATCGGTAAACGGTATCAGTGGCGCAAGTGATGCCTCTTCAATTGATGTCTGTATTGGCGCATTTACCCACTCTTCAAAAAATTCGCCCACAACGCTGTTCCAAGAGACTTTGCGCTTTACAGCATCAAATGCTTGAATCGCAGATTTAATCCTTCCCTTTCCTACGTAGCGCCCGATGATAATGCGTTTTAGGAACTCCATCGGCTTTTCCGCGACAACGCCCCATGTTTCAGTGATGTATTCCGCCGCGTTCAACCCGATTGACTTGAGGTGTGCTGTGATGATATCCTCTCCATTTTTTGCCAACTCACGATCGATTATTTGCCCTTCTTCAGAGAAGGACAGGTTGTACGTGGGTATCATCCTTTCTTGGGCTGTAGCGATGATCCCTGGAAGGTTTGTAAGGCTTTGTACGCCTGCTCCGAGAATGGAGGGAATCGCCTTCTTAATTAGACGATTTCTCACGTGATCCATCAAGCCCTTTTGAAGCCCAGCTTTGATTGCCGCTTTTGCTGTCCAACTTGCTACTGGCCGAGACAGGCCAAAAGCACCAGCGTATCCAATAAGGCCGGCAACCCCCTGTCCAATTTCATACCCGATCGAGTGGCCAACGAGTTGCATATACTCTTGGTTCGCTTGGTAAGCATCGATGAGAGCTTGATCTTCCCTTGTTCTGACGTTATCAGGCTTTGCGAGCGACCTGTTTACAGCATACGCTTCTATGGCCATCATAATCTCGTCCATGTATGGCATCATAGAGAGTGCGTTGTTGGCTATCCCCTCGACAAACCCTTCTTTCCCTGTGGTATTGATGATCTCGCGGAGATTTTGTGTGGCTATTTCTGCCGCCTGTTGTGCTTGCAGGGCTTCTGCTTTTCTCGGATTCGGTAAGCCAAACCTCACGCCAATAGGACTTGGATCAGTCTCTACGCGCTGTTTCGCGAGCTTTTCTGTTGCTTTAATGGCCCTATTCGCATAGTTGCGAAAGTCGCTGATTTTCTTTGCTACGCGCTCTTCCTTGTTGATGGTCAACTCTTCGGCGGCTTCGATTTTTTCTCTCGGAATGACACTGAGTTTTGTCCCAATCTCCCGCTCAAACTCAAAGATATCCTTGTTCTCGGCCTGTAATGCCCGCAATTCGTTCAAGGACTGTGTCCCTGCTTTGAATTCCGGCGTGTTCTCTCGGTCGTGCAGGTACTTCGCTGACGGAGCCGCTACTTTGAAGTCCGGTCGACGTTGAAACTCTTGAATCGGCACCACATCGTTGTCTTTGATCGCCTTCTGGTAATCACCCCACCACGGAAATTGCTCGTAAAATTGATTTAGCTCTTGTAGGTGCCTGGTGAAAGTGACGTTCGTCCGGAGGTTCCTGTCCAGTTCCCCAGCCTTGGTCCTTACCTCTTGATACTTCGGGTTTTTCTCCAGCTTACGGTATGAGTCGGTAAGAGCGGCAATGTCCGACAACTCTTTTGGATCGTAGAGTTTCGGCTTCGCCTCTGGTGCGGGCCTCGGGGTCCGATCGGCCCCTATTCTTAACTTTGGGAGTTCCTTGGGGAAAAGTGGAACATCAATCTTCGGCTTTGAGTAATATCGCCCGCCTCCCCCCTTGTAGACTTCGTACCCGGCCTGCTTCTCACCCTCGAGAGTCTTATCGAACGTAGGATGTTTGGTGCCTTTGAGGATAAGCCCCGTGGATGGGTCTCTGCTCGGCATGTGTCCAGTCTCGTCCGGTTCAAGGCCAGCCGCTTTAGCGGATTCAATATCGTATCCAGTGCCCTCTGGGTCAAAACCAAGAGATTTATGCGATTCCTGAAAGATATCCCTCGTTTGGTCAATCACTTCTGATGGGTTCCACCCACGATACTGAGGAATAACGTCGGCCATTTGTCGACCAAACTTCCCGAGTCTCGCCTTATCATCACTCTTCAGCAAGTCTGAAAAGTTATCGACGATCTCTTTATCGTTCCAACCCCTATATGCAGGAAGGTTCTTGAGAGCACCCAAGAACCTGTTCTGCCTCTGCATCGCAGGGGGTATTCCGGTTAGCTCTTCAGGCATTAAAAGCCCTCGCCTTTCTCCTTGTTGGCGGACGGTCCGCTCTTTGGCGCTCCCTTTTCGTACTGGTCAAGATCCTTTAGAGGGTTGGTGATTGTTTTCTCGATCTCATCAGCCTGTTTGTCAACAAGATCTTGGGCTTCCCCTTTTTTGTTCTCAAGTTCCACGATTTCTTTATTTACTTCAGCCTTGTCTTTCGTAAATACGCTGTCGCGTCTGAACTTAGCTTCGGCAATTTTCTCGTCGTAATCTTCCATGTCCTTTTTGTACGACCGTAAATCCCTCTCCATCGAACGCTTGTTATCTTGGAGCTGGTTTCGTAGTTGCACCTGCCTCGATGCTGTCATTGGCCGGAAATTTCCGTCTGCGTTTCTGCGTAACTGTACGTATCCGTTACTCAATGTCTCGAAAACTGGATCGGTGTCGTTCAATCCACCTCCAACGGTGTTCGGCGTAGTGTCGTCGAGTTTCCCAAATGTGACCCCGAGTCGTTCACCTGTCTCCATGTCACGCAACTCTGTGCCTTTAAGAAGCAGTCCGTTCTCTTTGAAAATTCTCAGACCCGTACCTCCCTCGTTGAGAATATCGGTCTTGTACGTCTGCCGATTGCGCGGCTGTTGCTCCTTCGGTTGCAACTTTACCTTCGCATCGATGTAATCGATGATCCTTTTTGCCGTCTCCTGGGAGTGCCTCCCGCCTGTTTTTGCAAGACCAGACTGTGCTTTTGCCATTGCAGTCAACATCTCATCCGCCGTTCTCCCAATCTTTGGAAGCGTAACATTTGTTTCGCTTACACCCGTGGGGATAGACATACCAAATCCGATATCCTTGGATTTGACACTCGGTATCTTCACGTCTTGGGCTGGTGCTCCTTCAGCAAATCGATAAAACTCCTCCGCAACCTTCGCGGCATTTTCCTTGTCCTGCTCATCTACAAGTTTTGACAGTGAAGCCTGTTGATTGCGGAACCTTGCATCGTTAAGTCCTGTGAGAAGGTCACTGAATCTGTTAAGTTTCCGATAGTCTTTTTGACCGAGCGCCATTACTCTCCTCCTCCTCCAGGGCCGCTACCCCATCCCCACGGTGGCTCCACTGGAGTGTTCAGACTCCCGGGAGTAAGGGCATTAATGTAATCAGTGTTCAGTTTCATCTTTGCAATTTGCCCTCCAAATTCAAGGGCATAGTCAAGGAAATTCGGCTCTTGCGTCGCGTTCTGCGCTTCAAGGTTAGTAATCTGGTTGTCGAACGACCTGTTTGTCTCAGTCAAAAACCTTTCAAGATTGGTCCCAGTATTCTCCGTGACTTTGCCAATGCCCGGGAGCGCAAGCGCCTGTGAGCTTACTGCGCCTCCTCCAGCCGCACTCGCTTTAACGGCGGATCTATTCACACGACCAATCTGCTTTTGAGTCTCCTTGGAGATTATGTCAAACCCCGCTCGCAGTGTCTCACGTCGCCTTTTGTTGATGCGTTCGGTAATTGCTTCCAATTCATCGTCATCATCTCCACCAAACAAAGAACTTATTACTCCGACGACCGCTCCTATGCCCGCTCCAACTGGTCCTCCAAACGAAAACCCTACGCCGGCCCCTCCAAGGGCACCTCTTCCAAACTCTGCTCCTGATGGCATCTTTATTCCTCCTTACCTGTTTCCATGTTTCATTTGCTCCTCGCCCATTATCCACGGCACGAGTGAACTTAAAACCAACCGCCTGAAATTCTCAAGAGATCCGGCCGGAAGACTGATCCTCACTCTCACCACGTCCACCTGCCCTCTCGGTGGTAATCGATAATACGGCATCTTGCCGTCAATCGCCATTTGATGTGTTGCAAACGGGGTTGTCTCCCGGTTTGCAAACCACTCAAGTTTCAACAATCCTTGCCCATTAACAGATTCACCTATAAAGCGCATATCGTATCCATGCACAATCCGACTCTGAATAACGCTATGGACGTTCCCAAGGTTCAACTCCTCTTCAGTTTCATACCCGAAGCCATTTGTCGACTCATCGGATGGAACGAGATCGGTGTACGCATAATCACCGTCGCTGAACGGATACTGCAGTATCCCCGACGCAAAGCCGATCGTCAAGCTGTTGTTTAACGTGCTGTTTGAAAAATATCTTATGGGCGTATCTGATCCAAAGTTAATCTTGAAGACTTCCCACCTTTTTCGTGGTCTCATTGACGCAATAAAGTCCAGGTACTCGGTACCTCCCCCATAGACAGTATCCTTATTTACCCTGCAATGCACCCAGAGTTGCTTGTAAAATGTATCCCACCCTAAGATTGCGGCTGACCTATAGGCTTCGGTGATGTACGGTGTGTCTGACTGTTCATTATCAATCTTCAAGTCTCCATTAAACAGGTTCAACCATTCAACATTCAGGGGTACCTTGTCAAGACTCGGAATAACGTATATGCCACCGTTCCCTACAATGGCAACCACGCCTTCTTCTTCAATCGCGAGAATTCCCTTTTTCGAGATGCAGTCAACATTGATTAACCCGGACTGTCCGCTTTGGAGGTCAACCATATCTGCCTCCGCCCTTCTCACAGCATAGAGCACACCCCTTGCCGATGCCAACCCCATCAGTTCTCCGTGTCCAAGGAACTCCAACTTGTGCGGGAAGCCGTCTTTGTCTGTTGCAATATCAGGAAACACATCGTCGAAGTGGACAAGATCTCCGTAGGAAGAAGTTCTCGCAATCCCGTTGCTTTCATCTATGATCTGTATCGCTTTCTGCGATCGGTTCCCGCGTGTGATATATTGCGGCTTGGGTTTTGTCCTACCATAAAGAACTGGCTCATGACCGAGCGCATCCGTAAGACTCACCGTCGTTGGCTTGTCGCTATCCCAGGTATACGACGTGAAATAATTGTATCCGAGGGCCTCATCCGCAGATCCAGCCGTTGTCCAGCTCTGTGGTCCCGCCTCCGTCTGGTCAAACGGTATTTCATACACAAGCGCAACATCGCTTGCACCATACAAGGACAACTGCTGATCTCTTACCGCCGGATCCACGTCTGTGATTGCAATCGATTTAGAATAAATATTCAACCCTGAAATCGTTGTTGGCATTAACCCCGCTTTCACGTAAAGAGCAATCACGGCTTGTAGTCTTTCAAGTTGAGCACTATCGACAATGTATGTTCTAAAAATTGGTTCCGATTCTTGATATCCGTCATAACTGAGCGTAAACCAAATAATCGAATACATCAGCGTATTGGCGGCCAAATTGTTCCCGGTTGCATCCAGCGTAAGATCAAGCCTGAGCCAGTCGGCCAACTGGAAACTCGTCTTCGCTCTTGGACATTCTATCAAAGCGTCAAGTTTTCCGTCTTCAGTGAAACCGGTTTCCTGTTGTCCTACCCCGGGCCTGAGGTACCACCCTTCCGGTAGAGTGATAAGTGGAACAGATGGATTCCAAAAGTATTTGCGGTCAACAGCCTTCTGGATACGAATCGGTGTGTTCATACGCATTCTTGCACCCGTTTCTCCACCAACAGTTTCCTGGACATCCATCGTATAGAATGTGTCGGGGTCCCTTTCGCTTCTGTAGTTGGTCAAGATATAATCTCCGTCCAGTGCAAAATCTGATAAGCGGAATTCTTCTGACTCTCCAATCCACCCTTCCGCTTGGCCAGATCCTGACGGACGTGCACCCATCACCCCATACGTTAGGGTCGTATTATAGGTCTTAGCCATGGGTCCAGCAACAAGAACGCCGTTAAGATATCCTCTCGCGAATGTCCCATCGTGTGTGAAGGTGAGCCATTGCCCTACACCGTCCTGTATTACCCCGCCGGAAATGTCGTTTCCGTAACCAGAGAATACCGCCGTTGCCCCGTTTCTCGCAATCATAAACAGTCTATTTGTTTCACTTGCGTCCTGTCTACCATAAGCACACGCCGCTTTGAATGTTCCATCAACTGTATCTGTCCTAACCACAATACTCATGCTTCGTGCGGCATTACCACCTGGCAACGTACTCGGATTGTAGTCCATGAAGTCCGGGGGACTACCACCAGCCCATGTTTGTCCCGTTGGACCAAAGGGGTTGAGAATCCCGAGTCCAGGGTTTACAAAGAGTGGCTTACCGCGAATCATGTTCACGACACCAAGACTATCAATACAACTAAAACCACTCTGCTCATTCATGTGGTATGCCCGGATATACTGGCTTGACCATGTTCCTATCGGGTCACGCTGATCTGCGGCGGCTGGGTTTCCGTAGTACATATAATACACCTCGTCCTGCGCATTTGAGATCGATCCGATATTTACAAACGCGTCCATGTTTCCAGCACTATACCTTTTAATTGCGTGGGGGACTTTCGTCACGCCATCCACCAGAGTGAACAATATGTCTGTTCCGTCAGATAATGCGTGTGCATTTAGATCGGTATCGGCTATTCTCACATACATTGGGAAATTGGTGACAGACCCCGATACCTTCGTTGTTGCATGGACGGTTATCTTCTTCCTGAAAGGCCATGCTGGGTCGTACCAGGCCGATACCTGTACCGCTGGTATCCCGCCCATCAGTAGATTTATTTTACGTTGTGCTTCTACTCTGCCCCATCTGATGTATGGATCATTACCATTATCACCATCATAACCAAGTGGCGTGAACTGTGTTGTATAAATGTCTACGGTGAACCCTTGTGACCAATTAAGGCCGTTGCTTCCTATCCGCGTGTCAAATTCTATCTCCCAATCACTTCCACCGCCTGGCGTACATCCATCAATATAGAGAGCGTATGTCGGGTCGGCGCGGTTTACGGCTACATACCCGGCATATTCATCTTGCGTCGGTTTACCGGAACCGTATGAGTTTCCATCTTTTGAAACCTCGCCCACAGTAGCGCTTGTGTCGTCCGCACCAATCGCCGCTCCATCATGAGTTGCAGTCAACTTCTGCGTCAATTCAATGAAATCTCCCTGTGAATCCCCAAGGTTAGGATCATAGACCCACAACCTTGTTGCACCGGTAGAATCAATACCAACAACGATCTCATGCTCTTCGCCCGTGACAGGATCCCACATCGTTATCCCATCAACGATGGTCACGGTGTTTGCTTGTGGTGTATGGTTGGTCGTCGGGTTTGACGGTAAGCGCATCTTCGTCCCATAACGCCTTTCGCCAAGCGTACCAGCAAGAGAGTAACGCATATTGCGTGTTCTGATCGCATAATTCTCATTGATGTCCACGGTGTCCATGTTCCTGACAAGTCCTCGACAGTCATTGATTGCGATCGGCTTTCCTCCCGGTGGCGGTCTCACAGTATCGCCTCAACCTTTCCCTTGAATTCCTCTTCGTTCAACATTACTCCGTATGTCCCGAGGACGTTTCTGATCCCACTCATAACCTCTTCCTTTGAATCGTCACCAAGCATTTTGTTGATTCTCGGGGCAATCAGTCTCTTTAACTTTATTATCCCAAGGGCAATGACGGGACCATCTGGAAGGTCAATCTTGTCGTCGTCTTCCTCAGGTATGATCGGAACCGATGGAAACCATAAGTACATCTTGCCCCTACTCGTGACATCTACCCCATCCTTTAACAACAGCCTATTGCTGGAATAACAAAACACAACCCTACCCCTGTTTGTTGGCGAAGACCGTTTGAATGATTCAAATGCTTCCCGACTCAAACTATCTGCAACACCATCCGACGCATTCTCCACCGTTAAGACAATTCTTCCGGCTCCCCCAGTTCTCATAATGTTTACCGACGATAAGTCTATTTCATCGTCGACCGCCGACACGTCCTCTCTTTCCATGTAGTCTGCACCCATTATGCCGTAGAGCGCCCCAACGAGTGACCACATAGTTCTCTCAATTAATTCAAACTTTTCCGATACAATCGTGTTCGGGACATCATTCCCGAAGTCTCTTATTGCTTCGCCAAAAAACATCCTGGCATCGTATCTTCTGGAAAGCGCTTTTCGGCTCATGGTGTTTCTCCAAGTCCAAGCCTTGCCATCTCAGACCTGATACCGGAGGTGATTTTTTGTGGAATCTCTTTTTTTACGATCGTTCGATACATATCTTCTAACACAAGATATTTTGCCAGCGTCCTGGATTCTTGCGGTATATCGAGAGTTTCAGTTGTTGAATCAACACTTGTAATGTTGTCGGCATTCTCATTAAACCATACTCCTACCCGGGTGTTTGCGCTATATGGGTGTGTCGCTGTCTTGAGGAAGATATCTATAAAATGACCGTTCTGTGCCCAGGCAATATCTGGCGCAGTTGCATCATCAAGCATATCATACAATTCTTCCAACGTAGACTCTGTTGGCTGTGATGCCGTAAAATTCGGATTCGCCGTTGAATTGAATCCCTTCACCTGGATAAAATTCCTCGGCTCACTTGATGCAAAATTAAATCGGACAATATATCCTTCCGACCCAGCTCCAAGTTGTGCCCCGTCTGTAACTACGTTTCCAAAAGCCATTCATACCTCCTTAGTTAATACTACAGTTTCTCGCTACCATAGATAAGATAGCCACCAAGACTATCCCAAGTCCAACAGCCCACAACAGTATCCCGCCACCTCCGTTCGGATCTGGGTTGTCCTCAAAATCGTTCGGATCGATCATCCTTTAATTTTCTCCCATATTTTCTTCCGTTCGAGTATCACTAATACCCAAAAGGGTATCTCAAGTCCCCATGCAATCAGATTCCATCCCCAGAACCCAACCCCCCACGTTATCGAGTAATCGTGCATTACCGAATCGAAGGCAAGGTGTAACCAGTATGGCGGCAATAAGTACGTCCACCAATGGAAAGTGTGGAGCCACACATACACATCCCAATTTCCCGTGAACCATCTGACAACTGTCCCGAAATCTGGAGCCATCCCAACAAGTGTGAGAATGGCTGTTACCCGCCAGCTTATCCTTAGAAATCTTACTGGGATGCCCCACATTAGTCCGTGTAGAAGGAAGCTGCTCATGGCACATGGTCGTAGATTGTGAACGGAAATGGTGTATGTGGTGCCACAAGCCCATAGAACTCGAAGTATGCGTCTCTTGAGTACATGATCTTATTCTTCACTGCTGGCAGTCTCCCAACTAAGTGCGCCGCGTGCCCTACCAGTATGCAGCCGCTTGTGTCGTCCTCATCATTCCCAGGATGAAAGAGTATCCCCGTAAACCCCGGTACATTCTCCACCAGTAGCATTTGGTGTCCAAACTTTGGCGTATACTTTGGGGAGGTGTGTAAGTTCACACGATATTCCCCAGCGGGTATCCTCGTTTCGTGCATCACCTTTACCGATCTGTACTCGTCTTCGAGAGTGAAGCAATGAAACTCTCCATTGACAAACAAAAGGCCAAGGGTGTCCCTTGGTCCGGAATAGTATCGGTATAGATCAACTTTCACGGCCATCAGAATATCCCGCTTTCGTATTCCACTCCAACCCTTCCGCCGAAGTAGAGCGTATTATCGGCAAGGTCTGTGAATATCCCCAGCTTCAGCCGAATGTTTTCAATCTTAATTTTGAGTCCGGCATCAGTGTCAAGCTTCCATTGTGTCCTCTGTTGACCTTTAGCGATACCCTGATACCAATAGCCATTGATGTCCGCCATGTAGTGAATCTCGTCCGCTTTTGGACGAACATGATAGTAGCTGAATTGACTGGCGAAATACCACGAGAGCCAATACTGCTTCGTTTCGCTGTCTGGAAGTCTCTTCCGCTTCCAGCGCGCATCGATTATCCCATAGTCTGCGGATAAACTCCCCGAACGATCAAGCGGATAGGCTTCCGCCCTTATCAAGTCACCCCTAAAACTCAATAGCACACTGTCTAATCCGTCCTCACTCACAAGCCACCTATCCTGCCTGGCCGTGAACGTCTCGAATCCAAATGGTTTCATGTGTGTCGATACAAAGTCGTACATATCCTCGAATGTTGCCATTGCCGAATCGAGCCTGCGCTGGAGTTCCTTTTCGTCAACAACCAGCACTGGAACAGGCTTCGTGTGCCACCTGTCAACCTTGATTACTTCCCCCAGAACTGGGATTTCCACTGTAGGAGAAGTGATGTATTCCTTGATTACGCTTCTCTTCCCCCATGCGTGACCAGCAAGCACCATTGCCCCAAGCGCAACAACAGCAAGACCAATTACAATCAACATCCCCTTGGTATCAAGGTCTATTTTCAATGTGGTAGCCTTTCAATAAGAGCGGAAATATACATCGTCCCACCGCTGACGGTAAGTGCGGCTATGATCGCCATGAGCCAATCCGTCCATTCCCACTGAAATGAGAATGTTTTCTTCTCTTTCCAATCAAATTCCAGCTTCACGCTCGTGCCTGAATTTCTTTCACCTTCAAGCTAATGTCGGCAACCACACCCGTAAGCGCCAATGCCTTCCCAAAGAAGAACTCAACGTCCTCCTCTGTTGTCGCATCTTCCTCGGCAAGTTTGAGGCTACCCTTGAAGTCCTCCAAGTAGAGTGCGCGAAGTTCGGGGTCTTCCAAGTCTTTCAGCTTCGCGTTTTCGGCTCCTTCAATCGCAGCTTGGACTGCGCTTATTACCCCGGGAAGCTGAATGAGTTTTGGAAGGTCGCCGAGATTGACCCCGTCCTTGAGTACATCTGCTACGAAACTCGCAGACTTCCCCACTGCTTCAATGATTTCAACTGTGTCTTGATTACGTTCCAGCATTTGTTCCTCCGTTTTGTTTGTTGAATTTGCCCTTGACATAAGCAAGGGATTTTGTATGCAATTCGTTTTTCACCGCTGCGTGCCCCCATCCTGCCCCACTTACTGCCAT
>Ga0326597_10007680_pt1 | contig 14628 bp, 15 predicted proteins | sample RVTome_12_FD_203789 | JGI IMG/M metagenome (GOLD analysis project Ga0326597, IMG submission 203789) | Soil microbial communities from uranium-contaminated site in the Upper Colorado River Basin, Wyoming, United States - RVT100D185 | ecosystem: Environmental > Terrestrial > Soil > Contaminated >... | reverse complement strand
CAGGTAGCCCGCCGTGGTGTGCATGATCCCCTTCGGCTTGGCGGTGGTGCCGGAGGTGTAGAGCAGGTAGAGGAGGTCCTCGGAGTCCATCGGCTCCGGGGTGGCGGTGGTCGGCTGCTCGGCGGTGAGCTCGTGCCACCAGTGGTCGCGGCCCTCCGTCCATTCCACGGCGTCGCCGGTGCGCTTGACCACGATGCAGTGCTGGACCGATGGACTCCTTGACATCGCGTCGTCGGCGCTCGCCTTGAGGGGCACGGTTGCGCCCTTGCGATAGCCGCCGTCGGCGGTGATCACCGTGGTGCACTGCGCGTCCTCGATCCGGCCGGCGAGCGCGTCCGCGGAGAAGCCCCCGAAGACGACCGAGTGGGGCGCTCCGATGCGCGCGCAGGCGAGCATCGCGATCGGGAGCTCGGGGATCATCGGCATGTAGATGGCGACCCGGTCGCCCTTCTTGACGCCAAGTTCGCGCAGCGCGTTGGCGAGGCGGCAGGTCTCGTCGAGCAGATCCTTGTAGGTCAGCGTGCGGCGGTCGCCGGGCTCGCCCTCCCAGTAGTACGCGACCCTGTCGCCCAGCCCGTTGGCGACGTGGCGGTCGAGGCAGTTGACGCTGATGTTGAGCTTGCCGCCCACGAACCACTTCGCGTAGGGGAGCTGCCAGTCGAGGAGCTCGGTCCAGGGCTCCATCCAGTCGATTCGCGCCGCCTCCTGCGTCCAGAAGTCGCGGAACCCCTCGTCGGTGGCGGTGCGGGTGTAGATCTCCGGGTCGTTGGCGGTGGCGTTCCTGCCGAATTCGGGGGGCGGCGGGAAGGTGCGCTCCTCACGCAGCAGGTTCTCGATCGTTGCCGCCTCCGCGGCCGGCTCGATGTGCTCGGTCTGCTCGTCTCGCTGCTCGTCGGACATGGGCCGGATTCTAGCCCCGACGCCGGGTCCGGACGAAGAGGATGCCGTCGTCCGTCAGCGGCTCTCCGCTCCTGATGGCCCGCCGGATGCGACGGCTCGTCGCCGGCATCGTCTGCCGGATGAGGTCGCCGAACGGAGCCAGCCGCGTGCGGCTGGTGTTCGTTTCCGGCACTGCGATCACGAGCCGGATCGGCCGCTCGGCGCTCTCTGCCAGGACCTCACGCTTCAGCTGCGCCGATCGGAGCTGTGCCTGGAAGTCGACCAGCGCGCGCTCGATCTCGATGTGGACGATCTGGGTGGTGCCCGTCAGGACCAAGTCGGCCGCGCGGGCGTCCCCGGGCGCAACGGGGACCTCGAGGCGGGGCTTCCAGCTCGGGTGCGCCGACGCGACGATCGCCTGGGCCAGGGCCATCTGACCGGAGTCGCGGAGTCGAACGGTCGCGACGGGGTAGAGCCGCCAACCGAGCTCGTGCCCGCAGGCCGCTGCGAGCCTGCATCGGGCTTCGAGGGAGACATCGGTAGCGCCCCGCTCAGCCTTGCTCGCCTCTTGCTGACTCAGGCCAGCGAGGCCGGCCAACTGCCGCTGGCTCAATCCCGCGGTCATCCGGGCGAGGCGCAATTCGCGGGCGAATGCCGTGGCGAGGTACCTGGAGCGCGATCGGCCAATGGCGGCGGGCCGATTCCGAAGCTGCTGCACGCCAACATCGTCCGTACCGACGCTTACGGACCGCTGACGGCCTGGTTACCACGTCACGTAGTTCATCGGCGGCCGAGGCGGCGTGAAGATCGGTTTTCGTCGCCCGTACCACGATGCGTGGTAGCAGGCGCGAATAAGGCTGCACGGAGGGTCGCATCGGCCGTTCGCGCGCTGATGAACCACCATACGTGGTAGCCCGCGCCGTGGCCTCCGGTAACGCCGCGCCGTGGCCTCCGGTAACGGTGAGCCGCGTGCCCCGAGCTACGCTCCGTGGCCCTCGTGCGCGTGCAGCCGCCGGATCACGGCTTCGAGCATGGGGATGGCCATCTCCGGGTACTCGCTCAGCGACGCCCGGAACTCCCAGGCCGGGATGATCACGCAGGTGAGGTCGGAGTCCGCGATCACGGTCGCGGTGCGGCCGTGCTGCTCGAGGAGCGCGAGCTCCCCGAAGAATTCGCCCGCCTCCATCCGCCCGATCACCTCGCCGCCCTGCTCGACCCGCGCCGTGCCGGCGGCGATCAGGAAGAGGCGCGTCGCCGGATCGCCCTGCGAGACGACCACGTCGCCCGGTCGGAACCGCTGCTCGCGGGCGGTCCTCAGGACCTGCTCCAGGGCCCGCGGCTTGAGGACAGCAAGGAGCGGGATCGAGGCGACGGTCTGCGGGTCCATCTCTCCTCCGTGGTCGTGACGGTATCAGGCGAGTGCCGGCAAAGCTCTCCCGAGGGCACGCACCATTTCATCCTACGGGCTGCCGGGCCTCCGGGGAAGTGCTCCGGGGAGCTGCCGGGGCGTCCCGCACCAGGCCCACCAGCAGCGCCGCGCCCAGGTACGAGGCCGCCATCACCCCGAATGCGACCGGATAGCCCCACGAAGCCGCCACGTTTCCGATCACGAGCGCCCAGGCCGCCCCGATCCCGAAGGCGAATGTGAAGTACACGCTGAAGGCGACGTCGCGGGTGGGGCCGTGGGCGCGGTCGGCGAGGAACGCCTGGAGGACCGGCGACTCGGAGAAGACGGCCGTGCCGAACGGGAGCAGCAGCGGTACCAGCAGCCACAGGTTCGAGCCGGCCGCCAGGAAGGCGAGCACACCCGCGGCCGAGAGGAGGTAGTACACGACCAGCGTCCGCCGCCGGCCGAACCGGTCGGAGAGCCAGCCGGCGAGCAGCGGCCCGACCACCGCGCCGACCAGCAGCAGCGCGTACAGGATCGCCGTCGTCCCCTCCGAGATCTTCAGCGGGCCGCGCAGGTAGAGCAGCATGAAGGGCGCCACGATGTCGAGCCCGCGCCCGCCGGCGGCGATCAGCGACGCCCCGAGGATCAGCCGCAGGTCGCCCCGGCCCAGCACCGAGCCGATCTGGCCGCGCACCGAGCCGCCCTCCCGGGCCGCCACGCGATAGGCCACGCCGTCCTCGCGCACCCGCCACAGGATCAGCGAGCCGGTCAGGAGCGCCGGGATGCCGAAGAGCGCCAGGGTCGTCTGCCAGCCGTAGGCACCGATCAGGGCGAGCCCGACAAACGGCACCAGCAGGGTCCCCACGTTCCCGCCGCTGATGTGCGCACTGATCGCGAAGCCACGCCGCTCCGCTGGGTAGACGTCGGACAGGAGCGCGTTGCCGACCGGGTGCTGCGGGCTCGAGCCGACGCGCGCCACCGAGATGGCGGCGAGCAGCTGCCCGACCGAGCGCGTGAAGCCGGCGAGGAGCAGGCCGGCGGCGAAGACGAGCTGTCCCCCGCCGAGGAGCACGGGACGCGACACCCATCGGGTCAGGAAGCCGTAGAGCAGCTGCATCGAACCGCCAACGGCGGTGGTGACTGCGATGAACAGCCCGATATCCCGTGGATTCAACGCGAACTCGACGATCACGATCGGGTAGATGAGCGGCATCAACGCCGACTGGGCATGGATCACGGCGTGCGAGAGCGCCAGCAGGCCGAGGGTCAATCCAGGGCGGGCCCCCGGGGGATCAGTCAAGCCGACACGACGGGGCGCCCGGGGAGCTCGACGCTTCCCTTGCCCCGGACCACCAGGTGCCAGGCCGCCAGGCCGATGAAGATGGTGGTCACCCCCGCCCCGACCAGGAAGCCCGCGGGCGGGCCCCAGGCCTGCGCCACCGCCCCGGCGATGAGGCCGCCGACAGGGGTCGATCCGGCGAAGACGGTCACGTACAGGGCCATCACGCGGCCGCGCAGCTCGTCGGGGACGCTGCGCTGCACGATGACGTTGATGGTGTTGACCATCAGCATCGACGAGTAGCCCACGAACACGATCACCGCGAACGCGGCCAGCGGCGCGCGGGAGAGGCCGAGCAGCGCCTCGAAGGCGACGAACGAGGTTGCCCCACCCAGGATCATCGCGACGAGCGGCCGGCGCGAGCCGATGAAGGCGAGCGACAGCGATCCGAGGAGCGAGCCGACCCCCATCGCGGCGAAGAGGGCGCCAAAGCCATCGGCATCCAGGTTGAGCGTGTACCTCGCGAAGAGCGGCAGCAGCGTCTGGAAGTTCATCCCGAAGATCCCCATCCCGCCCAGCAGCACGAGCGGCCACAGGACGGTGGGCGTGCGAACGGCGTAGCGGATCCCCTCGGACAGGCTCGACCGGATCGAGGGGTGGAGCAAGGGCCGCGCGATCGGTTGCATGGCGGCGGGGTCCATGCGCCGCAGCGCGGTCAGCACCCCGAGGTAGCTGACCGCGTTGATCGCGAAGTTGAAGGCGGGGCCGAAGAGGGCCAGCGTGATCCCCGCCACCGCCGGGCCGATCACGCGCGCCAGGTTGAAGGAGGCCGAGTTGAGGGTGATGGCGTTCATCAGGTCGTCGCGCGGGACCAGCTCGGCGGCGAACGACTGGCGCACCGGCATGTCGAGTGCGTTCACGAATCCGAGCGCCAGCGCCAGCACCATGATGTGCCAGATCTCGATCACGCCGGTGAAGGTCAGTACGAACATGGCGAGCGCCTGGAGCGCCGCCACCGACTGGGTGAGGAGCAGCAGGCGCCGCTTGTCGACGCGATCCGCCAGCACCCCGCCGAGCGGCGCCAGCGCCAGCGACGGGGCGAACTGAAGGGCGACGACGATCCCCAGCTGGATGTAGCTGCCGCCGAGCAGCAGCACCAGCCACGGCTGGCTGACCGACTGCATCCAGGTCCCGACCAGGCTGACGATCTGGCCGATCCAGTAGAGGCGGAAGTTGCGGTGGCGCACGGCGCTGAAGCCGTGACCCATGGCGAGCATCGGGAGCATGCTAGCCCGCATGCGACGACCGATCGCCCATCTCACCGGCGCCGCCGCCGTGCTGGCGGTGCTGGTGGCCGTCTCGGTCACGCTCGTCCCGGGAACCGACACTCCCGGTGAGCTGCCGGCCCCGCCCGCGTCGTGGCTGCCTGTCGCGGACGTCGCGTCGCCACAGCCTCAGCCCCAGCCGGGAAGCACGGACCTCCCCGACGCCTACTGGCCCATCCCGCACGGTAACGGCGGCGGAACGGCCCGGCCGATCGACCTGCTCCCCGTCTCCGACGCGGACGCGGCGGCCCTGCAGGCCGCGGTCGACCGCGCCCGCGCGGCGTTCGGCCTGAATGCCGTGGCGGTCGGCGTCTCGGCCGATGCGCAGCTCGGCTGGAGCGGCGCCTCCGGGCTGCCGCGCGACGGCATCACGCCGTTGAGCGGCGCCACGCCGTTCGCGATCGCCAGCGTCACCAAGACCTTCACCGCCGCGATCGCGCTGCAGCTGGTAGACGAGGGGCGCGTCGACCTCGACGCGGCGGTGACCGACTACCTTCCCGGGCTCACCCTGGCCCGCGGCGTCTCCGTGCGGCAGCTGCTCAGCCACACCTCGGGGATCGCCGACCTGCTTGCACCGATGCGCAACCGGCTCAACGCCGAGCCGTCGCGCGTCTGGCAGCCCGTGGAGGTGCTGGCCTTGGTCGGGCCGTCCCGGTTCGCGCCGGGGACCGACTGGAGCTACTCGAACACGAACTACGTCATCGCCGGGCTGCTGATCGAGAGCGTCACCGGCCACCCCTTCGCCGACGAGCTGCAGCGCCGCATCACCGGTCCGCTGAAGCTGCTGGGCACCGGAGTCCCCGAGCGCGGTGAGCTGCCGTACCTGCTCGGCGTGTCATGGACCAGCGCCTTCTGGACCTCGGCCATGCTCGACTCGGATGCCGCCGACCTCGTCCGCTGGGGTGACGCACTCTACGGCGGCGGCATCCTGCGCCCTGGAAGCCTGGAGCAGATGCTCGACTTCAACGCAGACGGCTACGGGCTCGGCGCGGAGCAGTATCGGTTCGGCGGCCTCCTGGCCTACGGGCACTCGGGGCTGCTGCGGGGCTTCACGACCCTGCTGGTGCACATCCCCGACGCGGACCTGACCCTCGCTGTGCTCGCGGTGGGGCACCTCTTCGACGCGACCGCGCTGCTCACGTACTCGGCGCAGGGCGCTCCTTCAATCCTCTCGCTGACCGGGGAGCTGTCTCCGAGCTGAACAGGATGTCGCGGATCACGGGCATGGGCGGCGATCCGTGCGCCAGCACCGACTCGAGGAACGGCCGGTAGACGAACTCGCGGCCCTCCGCCTCGGCGCGCCGACGGGCCTCGCGCTCGAGGCCGTGCATCTCGACGCTCCCCAGGAAGTACTCGCACAGCTGCGTCGACGAGAGCCGCGCGCGGTCCCACTTGGCGGCCGCCTCGCCCTCCTCCTGGAAGCCGCCCTCGACCATGAGGCGCATCGCCTCGGCCTCGTCCATGTCGCCCGACTGGATGCGGATGTCCATCAGGGTGTTGGTGGCAGAGCGCAGGTAGAACTTCCAGTGGACGAGCATCAGGGCCGGGTCATCGGCTCCGTAGCCCTGGTCCATCATGACCTGGGTGACGTAGACGGCCCACCCCTCGGAGAAGACGCCGGAGCGGAAGATGCTGCGGATCAACGAGGGGGTCCGGTTCGCGTAGGCCAGCTGCAGGTAGTGGCCGGGGACCGCCTCGTGGATGGTGAGCAGCCGCAGCATCCGCGCGTTGTCCTCGCGCAGGTACGACTCACGGCGCTCCGCCGGCCACGCCTCGTTGACCGGGGTGATGGCGAAGAAGCTGGCCAGGCCACGATCGAGGGGGCCGGGCGGGATCAGCATCGCGCCGCCGAAGGCGCGCAGGAAGCCGGGGGTCCAGATGATCTGCATCGGCTCTTCGGTGAGGCCGATGAGGTCGCGCTCCGCCACGAAGGCCTCGATCCGCTCGTTCTCGGCGCGACAGAAGTCGAGCAGCTCATCGGCGCGGGGGTGGTCGACCGCAATCGCGTCGAGCACGCTGCGGACCGCCTCATCGTCGCTCTCCGGCGGCGGCGTGTCGCCCATCCAATCGGCCCAGATGCCGCGCGCGATGCGCGTCATCTCGGCACGCGTGTCGTCGTACTCGGCCCTGGCCATCGCCTCGAGCTCGGTGGGCGTCACGGCGGTCTTCAGCGAGTGGCGGAACTTGGCGGCGTAGAGCTCTGGACCCAGGCGGAAGTCGCCGTCGACGGTCGGCAGCAGCTCGTCGCGCAGCCACTTGGTCCACTCCTCGATCGCCGAGGTCGCGACCCCGGCGGCGACCTGGAGCTCGGCCAGGATGGCGGCATCGTCGCAGGCCTCGGCCTCCGACACGGCCAGCCCCACCAGGTCGGCGACGCCCGCCATCCGCTCCACCGCCTTCTCGGCGTGGAAGCGGCTCACCGGGCGGCCCCCCTCCTTCTCTAGGGCGGCGCGCGCCCCGTCCAGCGCGACCGGGAGACCGCGCATGCGCGTGGCGAGGGCGCGGAGGCGCTCGTTGATCGGCGCGTACTCGCGCGCCAGCATCGTGAAGAAGGCGCCGCCGAAGAAGTAGACATAGGACATCGGGTTCCACTCGGCCTCGCGCAGATCGTCGGCGGCGAAGCGCATGGCTGCCAGGTTCTCGAGCAGGATCCGCCGGTCGATCGCCTCGTCCCGCGACAGCGAGCTCGGTTTGACCGCCTGGACGCGGGCCTCTGCCTCGCGCAGCCACTCGGACCAGGCCGCGTGCCCTTCATCGGTCAGGTCCGGCCAGTGGTGGTCGTAGGCGTGTTCGCCGAGCTCGGTGGCATCGGCCGGCTGGAGGCGGAAGTACTCGGCGAGCAGGGCGTCGACGGTTGCGGAGAAGTCCATGGCGCACGGCATGGTACCGCCCTGATAGCCTGCGCGGCGTGAGCAACAACCTCGCCTACACCGATGCCTACGCCCGTTCGACCCCGGCACGCGTGCTCCAGGCCGATGACGGTGCAGTGCTCCTGGACGTGACCGTCTTCTACCCGGGTGGCGGCGGGCAACCCGCCGATACCGGTTGGCTGCGGACCGATGCCGGCGCCGCCTGGCGCGTCACCGGCGCGCGCAAGTCCGGCGACGAGATCTGGCACCTCGTCGAGGGAGAGGTGCTGGCGGTCGGGACCGCGGTCATGGCCGAGGTCGACTGGGAGCGGCGCCACGCGCTGATGCGCACCCATTCGGCATTGCACGTGCTCTGCGGCGTGATCTGGCGCGACTGGCGAGCCTCGGTCACCGGCGGCAACATGGAGCCGCTGGCTGGCCGCATGGACTTCGAGTTCGAGACGATGGCCGGCGAGCTGGTGGCGGAGATCGAGCGGCGGGTGAACGTGGAGATCGCGGCGGACCGCGAGATCCGAGTCGCCGTCCTGCCGCGCGACGAGGCGTTCGCCATCCCGGACCTGATCCGCACCAAGATCAACCTGCTGCCGGAAGGGATCACCGAGGTGCGCACGATCGAGATCGTGGGGCTCGACCTCCAGGCCGATGGCGGGACGCACGTCTCCCACACCGCAGAGATCGGGCGGGTGCGGGTGACCGGCTACGAGTCGAAGGGACGCATCAACAAGCGCATCCGGATCGCGGTGCTAGACGCGTAGCGCCGCCACTCCGGCTGGCTGATAAGCCCCACTTCTCGTCGTGCACCGATGAGCCGGCATCCGCGCCGTGGCATCACCCCGGCTTATCAGGCGGCACCGCCGAGGGCGCATCGGTGCAGGAGCATAAGCCAGCCTTATACCCCGGCGGTATTCTCGAGATGGTCGACGGGCCGATTCACAGCCTTGCGTTTGCAGGTTGGTCGTTCGGCGCCCGGAATCTGTCGTTGGCGAAGTTGGAATGTCCGGTGCCTGGGACCGAGCACCCTCGAAGCGCTCTATTCGAAGAGTCGGCGACCGGACCCAGCTTCAATGGCGGCTCCTGGAGGTGATGGACAGGTGGATACCTGGCAGGCGATCAACACGGTTCGCGTGATCCGCGACTTCGCCGACCGGCCGCTCTCGGCTGAGCACGAGGCTCGCATCCTGAATGCCGCGCGGCGCACCGGCGGCTCAAAGAACGAGCAGACGTGGGCGTTCATCGTGATCCGCGACCGGGAGCACCTGCGCGAGCTGACCGGGGTGGGCAAGTACGCCGATCACCTGGCCGGCGCCGCCATGGCAGTCGCACTCGTCACGCCCGACGAGAGCGCCGGGTGGCGAAACACGCGGATGTGGGACCTGGGCCGCGCTGCCCAGAGCATGGTCCTCGCCGCCTGGGAGCTGGGCATTGGGAGCGCGCCGGCCACAGTCTTCGAGCAGGAGCTCGCCGCACGCCTGCTTGGCCTGCCGGCCGATCGGCGCTGCAATTATCTCCTCTCGTTCGGCTACCCCGCGGATACGTCGCAGCTCACCGCGCCGAATAAGCGCGGCGGCCGCAAGCCGCTCGACGCCGTGGTCCACGAGGAACGGTGGTGACGCCGGCGGAGCCAAGCACCACCGGCGTCACATACTGTCCCGAAGGGCGCTAGAAGCCCGTGCAGGTGCCGGGGTTCGTTCCCGGGATGGCCGGGCCGGCGCCTGGCGGCACGTCGAAGTAGGTGGCGTACAGGACCACCCCCGCGCTGCCCTCGTTGCGCGCGTTGTGCACGTTGCCCTGACCAGGATCGACGAACACGTCACCGGTGCTGAAGGTCTCGCCGATGCAGCTGGGATCGTCGTGCTGATACAAGGTCATCGCGCCGGCCTGCACAACGACCACCACCGGGCCGTGGTGCGAATGCCAGCCGGTCTGGGCGCCGGGCGCAATGGTCACCTGCTGCACGATGACCTCTGCCGAGTCCTTCACGTTCATGACCCGACTGACACCGCCGAGCGTCGACTTGATCTTAATGTCGGTTGCCTCGGCAAAGGCACCCCGAGCCAGGATGGTGCCGTGTGGCAGGCCGTGGTCGGCGTGCACCACCGATGGGAGCGTCAGCGCCCAACCGGCCACGGCCAATGCGGCGGCCACGCCCACAACGATGGCCAATCGCAGCATGTTTCGGAGCGTTGCGGATCGGAGCATGGGTGAGTGCCTCCTTACTTCCTGTGCGCGGGCGGTCCAGATCGGGCCGCCGCGCGCGTCGGTCTGGGTCCGGATCGCCTACGGCAACTCGAAGGTGGCCGATTCGGCGAGAGCCCGCATCTCTTCGACGAGGTCGGCCGGTGTCGCCGGGCTGTACGTCGCATCGAGGATCACGATCGCGCCGTTCACATCCAGGATCCACAGCTCGTCGATCTGGCCCGCTCCCTGAGCGTTACGCGCCTCTCCGGTTTCTCCCTCGATCCCGTAGAAGGCAAAAACGTCGTTGTCGCAATCGCCGAACTTTTCCTCCCGGGTCGCGTTCGGCAGGTCGAACGACATCGGCACGTGGAGCGTGATCGCCTTGCCGACGAACCCGCCCACGGTGACATCCACCGGCGCGGTCGCGTCGCTCAACGCCTGGGCCGCGAAGGCCGCGGCGATCTCGTCGGGCGTGGTGGCCGGCGTCTCCGGGATGGTCGTGGACCACTGGCAGGGATCTCCGTACACGTTGAACGCGGTCCCGGCTGGCCATGCCCACGCGAGCAGCGCAGCGCCGACGGTTTCCGGCGCATCCAGGCCGTCGTCGTCCTTCGATAGGGCGTCGAATTCCGGCAGTGGGACCCAACCGGGTGACGCGATGTTGACCGTGACCTGCACGGGGTCATCGGCGCTAGTGACGACGAACGGGCCCGCGGGGCTTCCAGCCCAGACCGACGGGGCTGGCTCGGAGGGCGCCGCGGTGGCCGACGGCTCGGCCGATTCACTGGCGCCGGGACCGCCGGTATTGGAGTTGCCGAGGAATTGGAAGCCGATGACGGCGATGACCACCACAGCCGCGGCCGCCAGGCCGTACTTCATTGCCTTGGTCACGAGTGATGTCCTCCACGGACCGATGAAGGTCCGCTGTCGTGTCTGTTCGATTCGATCACGAACCGCGTCGTAGACCGGGTCGGGCAGCTCATCCAGGCCCTCGTGCAGGAAGGCGTGGATCAGCCGATCGGGATCTCGAGGCGCGGTCATGCCATTCGCTCCTGGTTGGTGGACGTGCGGGCATCAGCCTCGAGGCTGGCCCGCATCGCCCGGGTCGCGTGGTGCAGGCGGGACTTCGCGGTCCCGACGGGAATCCCAATTCGCTCAGCCACCTCGGAAATCGACAGCCCGAGGTAGTGATGGAAGACCAGCACGGCGCGCTGCTCGACGGTGAGCCTTCGAAGGGCTCGTTCGAGCTGATCGCGATCGTCCACGGTCAGGGTGTTGTCGAGCCCGTGCACGGGCTCCGCAGGGAGGAGGCGGATGCCTGCCGCCCAGCGCGTGCGATGCCTGGCCTCGGCATAGCAGGCGTGGGTCAGGATCCGATGGAGCCACGGTTCGAAGAGATCGGGGTTTCGCAGGGAGCGCAGCTCGCGCCAGGCCGTGATGAACGCGGTCTGGACGGCGTCCTCTGCAAGATCGGCATCGCGCAGGATCCGAAACGCGATGGCCATGCAGCGGTCGCCGACCATGCGCGCCAGCGAGTCGAACGCTTCCGCGTCCCCTCGCCTGGCCTGGTCGACCAGCGTTGCCTGCACCCATCCCTCCATTCCGTGAGCTGACCGATCCTGGTGGACGCGATCAGACAGGAGAGTCCTGGGCGCAGCCTATCTGTTCAATCTGAGGGGCCGCGGCATTGCTGCGACCCCTTGATGCGCGGAACCGGTCTCGAATCCTTCGGTGCGCGGGCGGCCCGGTCGGGCCGCCCGCGCACCGGTCCTGGTGGTGTGATCAGGGCAGCTCGAATGTGGCCGAGTCGGCGATGGCCCGCACCTCCGCCAGGTGTTCGGCAGGGGTCAGGGCGTAGGATCCAGCATCAATGACCACGAGCGTACCGCCTACGTCCAGAATCCACAGTTCGTCGATCTGGCCCGGGCCCTGGTGGTAGCGCGCACTGTCCGCCACGGGGTCCCGCACCCAGCTGCGGAATTCGCCCCGGTCACAGTCGCTGAACCGTCCTCCGACGTACGCGGCGTCGTCCGGCACATGGAGGGTGATTGACTTCCCGGCGTATCCGTCCACGGTGACATCGACCGGCGCGGAGGCATCCCGGGACGCCTGGGCCGCCAGGGCGGCCACGAGTTCATCGACCGAGGTGGCAGGGGTGTCCGGCCCTGTCGACGACCACTGGCAGGGGTCCCCATACACGTACAGGTCGCCCTGAAAGGCGATCATCGCTGCACCGTCCGGTGGATCGGAGCAGCCGGAGCTCTTGCAGAGGACGCCTCCGCCAACGTCGCCGGACCAGCCGGGGGCCCGGATGGTGAAGCTGATCCCGACGTCGCCGGGCGTATCCCAAAGGACGTGGGAGCTGCCCACCGGCAGGCCAGTATCAGCCGTCGCCGACGGGGCGGGTTCCGACGGAGTCGGCTCGGCGGACGACGCCGACGGCGATGGGCCGGGCCCCCCAACGTTGGAGCCACCGAGGAGCTGAATGCCGATGAATCCGGCCAGCACCACGACAGCCGCCGCAAGGCCAACCTTCAGGTAGGTGTTCATGGGAGGGAGCCTCCGCGCCAGCCAGCCGGCTCGGCGCTGTGGGGTCGTGTCGATGCCATCGAGGACGAGGTTGAGAATGCGGTCGGCGTCCTCGTGGGCGTCCTCGTGGAGCCACGACCGAACGATGCCGGTGACGTCGCGATCGGTGCTCATTGCGCGGCCTTTCGCGTCGTCGAGCGTGCGTCGGCGTCGAGCGCCGCGCGCAGCGCGCGCATCGCGTAATGAAGTCGAGAGGCAACCGTCCCGACCGGGATGCCGAGCGCTTCGGCAACCTGGTCGAGCGGCAGGTCGAGGTAGTGGTGCAGGACCACCACCGTTCGGTGATCGAGGGAGAGGCGTCGGAAGCCACGATCGAGCTGGTCCCGATTGACGACGGTGTTCAGCTCGTCCGCCGCCATCGGCTCATCAGCCGGCAGCAGTCGGATATTTGGCGTCCAACGACGGGTCTCGCTGGCCTCCGCGTAACAGGCGCGCACGAGGAGGCGGTACGACCAGGCATCGAAGCGTGCCGGGTCGCGGAGCTGCGGAAGGTCCCGCCAGATGCTCAGCAGCGCCTGCTGCGTCGCATCCTCGGCGAGGCTGAAGTCGCGCAGGATCCTGTGCGACGCGGCAAGGTACCGATCGGCTCGAGCGGCGGCGAGGGCCGTGAATGCCCCCTTGTCGCCGTTCTGCGCGAGCTTCACGAGATCGGTGTCCATGCCCTCTTCCGTCTAAGGCATCGGTTCAGACCCGATGCATTACACACGGTATGGGGGCAAGGACCGATGCGAACTTCAGTCTTCGTGCCGACGTGGGACGCCGGCGGAGCCATCGGCCTCGCCGGCGCCAGAGGAACGGATCAGCCAGCGATGTTGATCGCTACGGCCCGGTCACCTGACCGCCCGGATTGGCCGACGAGCAGATCAGCGATACGGGCGGATTGAAGGCCACGACACCATTCGATGCGTCATAGACGACATACATGGCGTTGGCCTGGCAGTGTGCCTGAGCCCAGGCCTTCGAGATGAGTCCGCTGACAACCGGTTCGTCGCCGCTGGCCGTGATCACCGTCTGTGTATGGGCGGCCACCGGAACGACCAGCATGGCCGTGAGGGCGATGGCGCCGATGAGCGATAGCATGCGCTTCATGATTGTTCTCCCTTCTGATCCGGCCCTGCATTGAGCCGGGTTTGGCAGTGGCAAGTGGTGGCTCCCTCCAGGGCCTACTCGAACTGGATCGAGTCGACGATCTGCTGGACCTCCTGTGCGGCCTCGGGGCCGGAGGTCGCGTACGTCTCGCCGTCGATCCAGACAAGCGTCCCGCCTACATCGATGATCCAGACGTAGATATAGCCCGTCGCCGTGGCGTAGCGACCAAGCTCATCCAAACTCGGGTCGCCGTCGTACCAGAGGTAGAAGCTATTCGGGGCGCAGCCGATGTCCTCGGGCACGGTGAGCACCACATGCTGCGCCGGGTATCCGCCCACGGTGACCTCCGACGGTCCGCTGACGAGGTCGGTGCCGGGCACGGTCGACACGGCAGCCGCCAGCTCGGCCGCCGATGGACCGGCCGGCGGGCTCAGCGTCGTGCGGGCGCAAGGGTCGGCGTAGACACCGTCGGGAGCTGACTCTGGCCAAAGGATGAAGCTCGCTGCGTCGGGTGTACCCAACTGGAAGTTGCCCTTATCGATGCCGAATTCGCCGTTGCTGATCCAGCCGGCCGTCGACAACTCGATCGAGAGGGGTACTCCCGCCAGGGTCATCGAGTGCCTGCCGATCGCAAGCTCGCCCGCGGGTGGAAAGGCGGCGGCCGTCGGCACAGGACTGGGAGTCGGCGCCAGGCTCGGTGGCTCGGACTGCGACGGCGACGGTCCCGGCCCGCCGACGTTCGCGCCTCCGAACAGCTGGATACCGATGAGCGCGACTACCAGCACGGCGGCGGCCGCGACGGCGATGCGTAGGGCGTTGTTCATGACGGGTGACCTCCGCGCCGGCCACCAGGCTCGACGCTGTGGGGTCGCGGGGAGTTGGTCGAGCACGAGGTCCAGGACACGGTCCGGGAGCTGTGTGACGCCCTCGTCCATCCACGACCGAACGATGCGCGTGACGTCGCGATCGGTGCTCATTGCGAGCGCTCCCGTCTGGTCGGGCGAGCGTCGGCGTCGAGCGCCGCGCGCA
>Ga0326597_10007679_pt1 | contig 14632 bp, 11 predicted proteins | sample RVTome_12_FD_203789 | JGI IMG/M metagenome (GOLD analysis project Ga0326597, IMG submission 203789) | Soil microbial communities from uranium-contaminated site in the Upper Colorado River Basin, Wyoming, United States - RVT100D185 | ecosystem: Environmental > Terrestrial > Soil > Contaminated >... | reverse complement strand
GCCGTGGCCGACTGGCAGTCGTACGATGGAATCGCCGACCATTACGCGCGACTGTGGGCTCCGCGCTTCGAGCACGCGGCCGCGCACCTCCTGGCGCTCACAGCGCCTGCTCCGGGCGGCCGCCTCCTCGACGTGGGGACGGGCACCGGAGCCGTTCCGGCGGCCCTCGGCCCGAGCCTGGATGACTTCGGCGAGGTCGTCGGCTGCGACCTCTCGTTGCCGATGTTGTCGCGTGCCCGGCGCCGCGTGCCTCGACTCCAGGTCGCGGTGGCCCAGGCGACTCGCCTTCCCTTTCCGGGAGCGAGCTTCGACGTCGTCACGGCCAGCTTCGTGCTGTCACACATCCCGGACTATCCTCGGGCCCTCGGCGAGGCCCTCCGCGTGCTCAAGCCGGCGGGCGTGTTCACGGCCTCGGACTGGGCCCCGGCCCCTGCTGATGGATGCGAGATGATCTGGCGCGATCTGCTCGCCGTGGCTGTTGGCGAAGAGGCTGTTCGCCGGGCCTTCCAGCTGGTCGTGCCCTCGGACTTCAGCGACATCGCGCGTCTCCGGCGGGCCTTGGTCGAAGGCGGCTTCACGGAGGTTCGGGGCCGAGCTGTCGAGTTGGCCTTCTGCGAGGCGGTCACGGACTTCGCTGGCGGCCGCGAGCTGACTGCTGCCGGACGCTTCGCCCGCCACGCCCTGGGCGCTGATCGGTGGAACGCTTTCCGGGCCGGGGTGCTCGAAAAGCTCCGTGCCCGGTTCGGGGAACACCTCAGCTACACGCGCTCGGTCGTGCTCGCTGCCGGAATCAAGCCTGGGAGGTCATGAGATGGAACATCCGTTCCGAGTCATCCTCATCCTGGGCTCTGCCATCCTCCTCCCGATCGTCGCCTGCTACCGCCTGAAGTCCCAGGCGAGCGGCGACCGGCTGGACCGGCGGCAGGAGGGCCTTTTCATCCTGGTCACGCTGCGACCGCTCGGCATCGCCTGCATGCTGGCGCTCATCGCGTACATGATCAACCCGGCGTGGATGGCGTGGTCCTCGATGGTGCTGCCGGGATGGCTGCGGTGGGCTGGTGTCGGTCTCGGGCTCATCGCCGGAACCTTCCTGATATGGACGCTTCGCAGCCTGGGGCGGAACCTGACCGATACCGTGGTCACGCGAAGGGAGCACACTCTCGTCACAAGCGGCCCCTACCGCCTGGTGCGGCACCCCTTCTACTTGTCGCTCGCCCTGGCCATCGCCGCAAATGCCCTCGCCGCCGCCAACTGGTTCGTGTTGGGATCCGGCGCGGCGGCTCTGGTGCTGATCGCGATTCGAACGCGAAAGGAAGAAGAGTTGCTGGTCGCGCGATTCGGTGACGCCTATCGGACGTACATGGAACGCACGGGGCGCTTCCTTCCCAGATCCCCCCGCGCATCCAGGATGGACGCTCAGTGACCGCAGTCCCGCAGTGAACATCCACCTTGTGTCCGCCGCGAGCCTCATTCTCGTCGTCGGCGCGGCGCACTCCTACCTTGGTGAGCGCTACATCCTCATTCGGCTGTTCCGCCGGTCGGACCTTCCATGGCTTTTTGGCAGCGACCTCTTCACCCGGCGCACGCTCCGCTTCGCGTGGCATTTGACCACTGTCGTCTGGTGGGGCATCGCCGCGCTCCTGCTTGGTGCCGCCCGTGCTGGTTCGGGCACGTTGGCCGTTGCGCAGGTTGGGGCCGTGGTCGCAGCGACATCGCTGGCAAGTGCCGTAGTGACGTTCGCGGGTTCCCGTGGCCGGCACCCGGCCTGGCTCGCCTTCCTCGCCGTCGGCGTGCTGGCATGGGTTGGCACCCACTGATGCTCTGAGCTCGGGGCGGGACCAGCGCTACTTGGTGGGCGTCTTGATCATGTCGAGGAAGCCCTGCAGGGTGGTGAGCTTCCTCTCCGACGTCGAATACAGCTTGGCCGAGAAGACGGCCGTCGCGGCGTGGCCCGCGAGCAGGGTGAAGAGCTCGTAGTCCATGGTGGTGAAGGCGGTCTTCTGCACGAGCAGCTTGTTGATGGTCAGCACGCCGATCACCGTCTCCTTGATCTTGAGCGGGATGACCGCGATAGGCTGGTCGAAGGGGGTGGGTTCGCGGTGGGCCACCTGGGCGGCGAAGTGGTTCTCCCCGGTCTGGGCGGCCGTCCCGATGACCCCCTCCCCCATCGCGATGGCCGCGATCGGCGCCGCCTGCCCCTCGGAGATCTCCAGCTCGAGGCGCCCCGTCTTCTCGCTGACCATGAAGAGATGGAACGCCTCCGCCCCGATCAGGTTGATGACGATCTCCTGGACGATGCGGACCACCTCCCGGTAGTCGAGGGTGGAGTGGAGCTGGTACGAGGCGACATAGAGGTTGGCGAGGTTGTTGTTCTGCTCCTCGATCTCGATGTAGCGGTCGGCGAACTCCTTGTTCTCCTCCTCGACCTTCTTGTAGCGCTCCTCGGTGTGCGACAGGCGCTCCTCGAGCTCGCGGATGCGGCGGGTGAGCTCTTTGACGGTGGCGTCGGCGCTCTCCGCCGGCGCGCCGCCTTCGGCCTCGAGATGCGCGACCTTGAAGCGAAGCCGCTCGTTCTCCTTGAGCAGCTCCTCCGTGAATTCCTTGGCCTTCAGGAACATGCCAAAGAACTCCTGGCTCTTCTTCGCGGGGTCGTCCGGGTTCATCAAGCTTGATCCTACTCCTGTCCGGTGAGGGCGTGGACCTTGCGGTGCAGGATGGCGTTCTCGAGGGCGATGCCCGCCTGGTTGATGAAGACCCGCAGGCCGTCCAGGCGCCCCGGGGGCCGGCCGCTCTCCGGGTTGTCGCCGTAGAGGATCGCAATCGTCTCGCGGTGGGTGACCAGCGGCAGCAGGGCCGCGTCCCCGCCCTCGAGGCGGCCGATGTTGTCCATCAAGTCGGTGGTCAGGGCGCTCACCGGCAGGGGCCCGGTGAACCCGCGTCGGGCGCTGGCGACGTCGCTGAAGATCGACCGCTCGGTCAGCGGGATGACGAGCTCCCGGGCCAGCAGGTTGAGCGCGTCGCCCCGCGCGGTGGGGCCGAACCCGTTGACGCCGCGGAGCTCGTCGTTCTTGACCAGGAAGAGTACCGACCGCTCGAAGAACTCCTTGGCCACGCCCATCACGAGGGCCGCGATCTGCGTCGGGTCCTGCGGCCGCCGTAGCTCGTCCAGCCGCTGCCCCAGCACCGCCAGCTCGCGTGACAGCTCGTCGGCGGTGGCCATGGGCGTCGGAGCCCCGGCCGCGTGGGCCGGTGCCGCAGCCGCGACTGGCGCGCGGGGCGGAGCGGGGGCCGGAGTCGCGGCCGTAGGCGTCGGAGCCGGAGCCACGATGGGCGTCGGAGCCGCAGCCTTGGCCGCCGGCTCGCCGGCCGGCCGCGACAGGCGGGGCAGGACATCGGCCAGGAGCTTCGCCGCGAACGCCTTGAGGTCCGCCTCGAACTGCTCCGGATCGAGCTTCGAAAGGCCCGGCTTGAACACGAAGCTCTTGATTCCAATCTCCTTCGCGCGCGTCTGGATGGGCGTGGTCAGGCGCTCGATCATGAGCAGGACGGGGGGCTTGACGTTGGCCTTCGCGAGCTTTCTCACCGCCTCGAACCCGCCGTGGAACGATGTGCCGCCCGTGGTCGGCATCCCCAGATCGATGACGAACAGGAACTCGGTGGCCGCCCTGGCCAGGGCGCCGCCCTTCTTCACCGCCCCGTCGGGATCCTCCGCCTCCACCACCGTGTACCCCGCCTTGGCGAAGTGCTCGGCCAGCACGTGGCGAACGTCCGCCTCGTCGTCGACGAGCAGGATCGTGCGGACGGCCGGCAAACCGGGCTCCGCCGCGACCGGCGGCGGTGCGGCGACCGCCTCTCCCTTCAGCGGAAGGGTTCGCGTGGGATCGCCGGGCCGGGCCGCGGTCGAGGGCAAGGGCGGCGGCGTGCGGGGCGGCAACGGCGGCGGTGTGCGGGGCGGCAGCGGCGGCGGCGTGAGATGCGGCATCGGCGGCGGGGTGACGCGCGGCAATGGCGGCGGCTCGAGATGCGGCATCGGCGGCGGGGTCAGGTGCGGCAGCGGCGGAGGCGAGAGCAGCTCGGCGAGGCCCGGGTCCATCGCGGTCTCGGCCGCGGCGAACGACGCCTCCACGGCTGCCGTCGAGTCGCGGCGGTCCTCGTCCATGCCGCGGGCGAGGTCGAGCAGCAGCTCCTGCGCGTTGATCCCCTGGCTCAGCAGCTCGAACTCGATGTCGCGGCCCGCCACCTCGACCGGCGGGCGGGCGGTGAGGCTGAAGTTGAACAGGCCCTCGCGCAGGCGGATGAGGTGCGCGAGCGCCATCTCGATGCGCGCGCGGAGAATGACGTCGCGCTTCGCGGGCAGGAGCGTGCGCGCCCGCGGGTCCAGCGGGGGCGTCTCCTGCGTGAATGCGGCCACGACGAAGCCTTCGTCGAACACGATCGCGGCGTGCCCGAACTCGGCCTCGATGGAGAGGAACCCGGTCTTCTTGCTGAAGGAGACGATCTGGAGGATGTCGAGGAGGGGCAGGTCCTCGAGGTTCCCGGTGAGGCTCATGGGATCGCCTGGTGTCCCGTGATCATTACCGGCGCCAGTCTACACCGCGGCCAGGATCTCATCCGCCATGCGGTCGAGGGGGATGCTCTCGTCCACGACCCCGGCCTCCACCGCCGCCTTGGGCATGCCGTAGATGATGCTGGTTGCTTCGCTCTCGGCCAGCGCGCGCCCCCCGGCCTCCCGTATCGCGCGCAATCCAAGGACGCCGTCGGAGCCCATGCCGGTCAGGACGACGCCGAGGACCTTCGCCCCGTACACCCGGGCGACGGAAGCCATCAGCACGTCGATGGACGGGCGATGCAGCGCCGAGCGGGGCTCGTCATCGAGCCATACGCGAGTCTCCCTGCCGCGCCGTCGCACCTTCATGTGCCGTCCCGCGGGGGCGACGAGCACGGAGCCCGCCGCCACCGTCTCCCCGTCCTCCGCCTCGCGGACGTTCAGGACGCTGCGGGAGTCCAGGCGCTCGGCCAGCGAACGGGTGAAGCCGATCGGCATGTGCTGCACGATCAGCACCGCGGAGGGAAAGCCCTCCGGCAGCCGCGGGATGATGGCCTGCAGCGCCGGCGGCCCCCCGGTGGAGGTCCCGATCACCACGACCTCCGCGCCGTGAGAGACCCGCGCCGGCAGGCGGGCCGGCGGCGTCTCCGGCCACGGCCTCGGTTGCAGCGCGGCGACGCGCTCCTTCGGAACGCTGGCCAGGGCCCGCACCTTCGCCTTCAGCTCCTCGGCCAGCTCGAGCAGGCTCATGTGCCCCTGGACGCTCGACTTGTCGACGAAGTCCATGGCCCCGATCTCGAGGCCGCGCAGCGTCACGGCGGCCCCTTCGCTGGTGTGGGAGCTGAGCAGCAGCACCGGCGCCGGGCAGTCCTTCATGATGCGGCGCAGCGCCTCCAGGCCGTCCATCTTCGGCATCTTCACGTCCAGGGTGATGACGTCCGGGCGCAGCGCGCAGGCTTTCTCGTGGCCTTCGTTCCCGTCGGACGCGCTTCCCACCACTTCGATACCGGGGTCGGAGGCGAGCATCCGGGTGAGGGCCTGCCGCACGAATGTCGAGTCGTCGATGATGAGGACGCGGATCATGGCGCGGCGGCGGGGCGGGATACGGCGCCGTCCGCCTTCTGGTAGGCCATCGCGCCCTGGAAGCGGATGGGGGTGAACAGGTCCGTGATCCGGGACAGCGATTCCGCGTGGCCGAGGAACAGATAGCCCCCGGGGCCGAGGGCCTCATGGAAGAGCTTCACCACCTTCAGGATCATGGCATCGGAGAAGTAGATGAGGACGTTGCGGCAGAAGATCGCGTCCAGGGGGGCCAGGCCTTCGTAGCTGGCGGGCTCGACGATGTTGCCCTGCCGGAAGCGGACCATCTTCCGGATCGGATCCTTGACCCTCGCCCCTCCCGGCTCCTTCACGAGGTGCTTCTCGAGGATCTGGGGCCGGATCGAGCGGAAGGAGTTGGGATGATAGACGGCCCGGCGCGCCTTCTCCAGCGCCGTGAGGTCGACGTCCAAGCCGGTCACCTGCACGTCCCAGTTCCAGAAGAACAAACCGCTGTCGTAGATGATCATGGCCAGCGTGTACGCCTCTTCCCCGGACGAGCAGCCGGCGGACAGCACCTCGAGCCTCCGGTCGTCGCGGGTGGTCTTCCGGTCCTTGAGGCTCTTGAGGACGGCGTCGGCGAACACCTGGAGCTGGGGCATCTCCCGGTAGAAGTAGGTCTCGTTGTTCGTGAGGTGGGTCGCCATCCGGTCGCGCTCCTCGGCATGCTGGGGGCCGAAGCGCAGATAGTGGTAGTAGTCCTCGAAGGACGCGAGGCCGAGGGACGCCAGGCGGCCGGCCAGCCGCGACCGCAGCGAGCCACGCTGGCTGTCGTCGAAGAACAGCCCGAACTGCTCGTGGATGAAATCCCGCAGCAGGCGGAACTCCTCCTCCGACAACTCGACGTTGTGGTCCGACGGATGGAACATTAGGGGTTCGTCCGGGAATAGGTGTGCCAAGCTGGGCGCCGAGGCGCCCGGATCGCGAGGCGCGGCTTCCGCGGCGGCGAATGGAATCCGCCGCCGCTCATTTGGCGGGAGCGCTGCGCGCTCCCGGGGCGCCGCGTACCCTTGCGGTACGTCAGCGAGGAGCCCCCGGCGGCGCGAAGCGACGCCGCATCATAAGCGGCGCCGGATTCACTTCGGCGCCGCGAACGAAGCGAGCCGGGATGCATCGGCGGCCAGATTGGCATAGCTATTCCCGGGCGAGCCCCTAACGGGGGGTGAGCTTCTTCAGGGCCTGGGCGGCGGCCTGGCGCACCTGCGGCGACGGGTCGGAGACCTTCAGGTCCATGAGCGGGCGCACGGCTTCGAGGAAGGAGCCGTCGCCCAGGGCCAGCGCCGCTTCCGCCCGCACGTGCGAGGTGTCGTCGGCGAGGGCGGCCAGCAGGAGCTTGCGGCCCTGACGGTCCTCCAGCCTGCCCACGAGGGCCACCAGCAGGCGCCGCACCGCGGGCGTGGCGACGGAGAACGCCCGCTCCATCTCCGCGAGCGCGGACACGCCGATGGCGCGAAGCGCTTCCAGCGCCGCCGCCTCCAGGGCCGGGTCGTGAAGGGCGGCGACGAGCCGGCCGGCGGAGCGCGCGTCGCCGATCTCGCCCAGCGCAGCCACCGCCGCGCGGCGGACCGTCGTGTCCTCGTCGGCCAGCCGCGCCAGGAGCGCCGGGGTCGCCTTGACGCTGCCGATGCGCCCGAGCGCGGTGGCCGCGGAGCAGCGGACGCTCCAGTGCTCGTCCTCCAGCGCCAGCAGCAGGGGGGGAACGGCCTGGAGATCGCCGATGATGCCGAGGCTCTCCGCGGAGATCCGCCGCAGGTTGCGGTCCGGCTCCGAGAGGACCCGGACCAGCGGGCGGACGGCCGCCGCCGCGCGCATCGCGCCCAGCGCCTCCGCGGCCGCGAAGCGCAGCTCCTTGCGCTCGTCGCCGAGGAACGGAACCACCTTCCCGACCACCTCCGCGTTCCGGATCTGTCCCAGCGCGCGCAGGGTCACGAAGCGCATGGAGGGATCCGGGTCCTCCAGCAGCGGGGCCAGGTCGCGGGCGGTCTCCGGCTCCTGCAGCTTGCCGAGGGACTGCACCGCCTGCTGCCGCACGAGCGACGACTCGTCCATGAGGGCGGCCCGGAGCAGATCGGGCACCCCCGCGGCGTCGATCTCCCCCAGCGCCTTGATGGCGGCGCGGCGCACCGTCTCCCGCGAGTCCTTGGACAGCGCGATGAGCGCGGGGGCGGTGTCGCCCTGGCGCAGCCGCCCCAGCGTCTCCGCGGCTCGGATGCGCACCGCCACCTCCGGGCTCGCCAGCGCCTGCAGGAGCAGCGGCGTCACGCGCTGCGGGCTCATGCGCGTGAGGGCGCCCATCGCGCTGTCCTGGATGAGCTCGCTTTCGTCCCCGAGCAGCTCGAACAGCACCATCGCCGCGTCCTCGTCCCCCAGGCGCCCCACCGCGGCCACCGCCTCCGCGCGCACCTCCTGTGAAGGGTCGTGGATGAGCGGCGCCACGAGGTCGATGCCCCCCGCAGGCGCGATCCAGGCCAGGCATCGGATCGTCCCCTGCCGCACCGCGTCCTCGGGATGGTCCAGCCCGAACGCGTAGGCGGCGGAGTCCCGGCAACCGATGGAGACGAGAGCGTGGGTCGCGTGCTCCTGCAGCGCGCCATCGCCCAGGAGCTGGATGAGCGGCCGCTCCGCCCGCGCCTCCTTCAGCCAGCCGAGCGTGACGGCGGAGGTGCGCCGGCTCTGCGGGTCGTCGTCCCCCAGCATCGCCAGCAGGTGATCGACGAGGTCCTCGCGGCGGAGCGCGGCCTGCACCTCGGGATCGAGGCTCTCGCCCTCCGCGGTGGCCCGCTGCTCGATGGCGACCACGGCGTGAATGGCCACGTTGCGCATCCCGGGGTCGGGGTCGTACAGGTGCGGCAACAGCCGCGGCAGCGCCTCGCGCCCGGCCAGCCGGCCCAGGGCGTCCATGACCGGCCCGCGCAGCATCTCGTCGTCGAGCAGCTCCAGCAGCGCGCTGGCCGCGCGCGCGTCCCCGATCTCGCCGAGGGCATGGATCGCCGGGTACTGGAGCCAGGGCTCCGCGCGCAGGATCCCGACCAGCGCCGGGACCGCATCCGGCGATCCGATCTGCCCCAGGCTGGCCGCCGCGGCATGGCGGACGTTGACGTCGGGGTCGGACAGGGTTTCGATGAGCATGGGCACCGCCCGTCCCTCGCGGCGCGCCCCGAGCATGACCGCGGCGAAGTTGCGGACCTCCTCGTCGGAGTCGCGCAGCAGCGCCAAAAGCGCGGGCACCGCGGCCGGGCCCATCTTGACGTAGATCTCCATGGCCGCGTTCCGCATCGCGGCGTCCTCGTCGTCCCGCAGGGCCTTCTCGAGGTGCGGCAGGAGCGCGCCCTGGTCGAAGGCGGCGAGGCGCTCGGCCGCCGCCTGCCGCACCGGCCAGCTCTCGTCGGCGACGGCCATGAGCAGCGGGGTGATCGCCTCCGATCGGCCGGACCGGCCGAGCTCGTCGACCACCCGCCGGCGGGCGGCTTCCTCGCCGGTGCGGAGCGACTCGAGGGCGGCCTGGATGTCGATCATCGCGTCATTGCACGCGGAAGACGGAGATCAGCTTGGCCAGGTTCTCCGCCTGCAGGGCGAGGTTGCCCGAGGCCTTGGACATCTCCTCGACGGTGGCCAGGTTGTCGCGGGCGATCTCGGAGATGTTCTCCATCGCCTTCACCACCAGCTCGCCGCCCCGCTTCTGCTCCGCGGTCGCGTACGAGACCTGCTGGGTCATCCGGTTCATGTTGTCCACGGCGGTGATGATCTGACGGCTGCCTTCCGCCTGCTCCTTGGTGGCGATGTTCACCTGCGATGCGATCCGGTTCATGTTCTCGACCGCCAGACGCACCTGGCGGCCTCCCGCGGCCTGCTCCTTCGTGGAGTACGCGGCCTGGGTCATGACCCGGTTGATGTTCTCCATCGCCTGGCGGATCTGGCGGCTGCCCTCGGCCTGCTCCCGCACCATCGTGGTGACGTTGCTGGTGGCGGCGTTCATGTTGGTGACGTTCTGCAGGACCTCCGCCGAGGCCGACGACTGCTTGGCGGTGGCGGAGGCAATCTGCGCCATCAGCTCGCTGGAGCGCCCGACGGAGTCGATGATGCTGCGCAGCGCCAATCCCGCGCGATCGGCGAGGGTGATCCCTTCCTTGGTCTCCGCCGCCCCCGCCTTGGCGGTGTCCACCGCGGCGGTGGTTTCCTCCTGCACCTGGCGGATGACCTCGCCGATCTCCTTGGTTGCCTCCACCGAGCGCTCGGCCAGCTTGCGCACCTCGTCGGCGACGACCGCGAAGCCGCGCCCCGCCTCCCCCGCCCGGGCCGCCTCGATGGCGGCGTTCAGGGCCAGCAGGTTGGTCTGGTCGGCGATCTCCTCGATGACCTCGAGGATCTTGCCGATCTCCTGGCTCCGCTTGCCGAGGCCGGTGATGACCCGCGCCGTGTTCTCCATGGTCTCGGAGATCGTCCTCATGCCGGATATCGTCCGCGCCACGGCCTCCCCTCCGCTCCGGGCGTCGTCCGACGCCTTGCGGCTGATGCGGTCGGCTTCCTCGGCGATCTTGGCCACGTCGTTCACCGCGCCCGCCATCTCGGTGACGGTCTGGCTGGTGCGCTGGGCGGCGGCGCCCATCGTCTCCGCGTTCCGGGCCACGCCTTCGATGGAGGTCGTCATCTGCTCGACGGTGGCCGAGGTCTCGGTGACCGTCCCCGCGAGGTTCTCGAGGTTGCGCGCCATCTGGTCGATGGAGACCGTCATCTCCTCGATGGTGGCCGAGGCTTCGGTCACCGTCGAGGCCAGCGTCGAGCTGGACTTGGCGACCTCCTCGATGGACGCGCCCATCTCGGTGATCGAGCTCGACGTCTCCTCCACGTAGGTGGCGAGGCTCTGGGTGTTTCCGGCGACGGTCTGGATGGACGCCGCCATCTCCTCCATCGAGGTGGATGTCTCCTCCGCCGCCTGGGCCTGGCTCTGAGCGCCCTGGGTGATGAGCTTCGCGTTGGTGGAGATCTGCCCCGCCGACGACGCCACCTGCACGGAAGTCTCCTGGATGTTGTCCACGATCCGCCGCAGGTTCGCCACCATGCCGTTGAAGCTGCGGGCCAGGGAGCCGAGCTCGTCGTCGGACTGGACCTCCAGGCTCTCCGTGAGGTCGCCCTTCGTCACCGCGGTCGAGATCTCCACCATCTTGAGCACGGGTGCGATCCAGCGCCCGGTGAGCAGCCATCCGATGGCGGCCCCGGCGGCGAACAACAGCAGGGTGAGGAACCCGGTCTGCAGGAAGATCTCGCGCTGCTGGGTGGCCATGAACGACTTGCTGATCGCCACCTCCACCCCGCCCTTCTGCTCGTCGGCGGCGCGCGCCCTTCCCGTCGTGAGTCCGAGCTCGGCGGCCATGTCGTCCCCGCCGGTCGTGATCACCGGCGCGCGGAAGAGGATGATCGGGTCGCCGCCGTCGGTGAACGTGTCGACCTCGGTGAGCGTGGTCGCGGGAGTGGGGGGGAGATCCTTGACCGCGATCCCGCGGTGGGCGAGGGCCACACCCTTCGCGTCGCGGATCATCGCGCCCACGACATCCGCGGCCTGCGACGCGCCCTCGGTCCCCGCGGACAGGGCACCGGTGAGGAGCTGGTTCAACAGCGTCTTGTCCTCGGTGAGGACGCCGTACTTCGCGTTGTAGGCGAGGTTCTGCGCGATGTACCGGCCCCGCTTCACCATCTGCTCCCGCAGGAGCTGCCGGTTCATGAGGAGCTGGAAGGCCGCGGAGATCAGCCCGACCAGGAGCGCCACCCCGGCCACGAGCAGGAGGAGCTTGACCCGCACCGATCGGCCCACGGTGGGGTTCGCGGCCTGTCCCGGCGGCATCGAGGTCACCATCAAATCACCTTGTTCGCGGCCTTGAGGGCTTCCGCGGGCACGACGATCTTGAGCTTGCCCGCGATGCGGTTGTTGATCACGAGCTCCGCGCGCGGGACCTGCAGGTCGATGCGGGTCTTCTCCCCCGCCGCCAGCCGGTTCACCAGCTCGCCCGCCTGCTGTCCGATCGACGCCATGTCGGGGCCGTTGCTCACCAGCGCTCCTTCGCTCACCAGCGAGGCGGAGAATGCGTAGACGGGCTTTCCGGCCTTCAGGGACTCGGTGAGGATGTACCGCCGGGTCGCGTCGGTCAGGAGCATGGGGTCGGCCGGGATCCACAACGCATCGATGGTGTCGCCGGACAGCAGCGTTCGCACCGCCTGCGGGATCTCGCTCACCGACGCCACCGGACGCGGCACGAGGGCGATGCGCAGCATCCCGGCCGCCCTGGCCGCCTCCTCCACGAGGTGCCCGCTGTTTTCGGGATGGAACACCACGCCGATGCGCGTCCCCTGCGGATTCACCATTCGGAAAGCGGCGATCTGGTTCTTGACCGGGAGGGTGAAGGCCACCCCGGTGATGTTCGGGGCGGGGACGAGCCCGAGCTTCGCGGGGTCCTGCACCATGCAGAACACCAGCGGCGCATCGGGCAGGATCGCGCGCGCGGTATGCGCGGCGAGGTTCCCCATGGCAACCAGGATGACGTGTTTTCCCTTGAGCGACCCCAGCACCTGCTCCGCGGCGGCGCGGTCGCCGCGGAAGTCGTACTCGGTGATGGTGTGGGCGGCCGCAGAGCGCCGCACGGCATCGAGGGCCGGGCGCCACGCGGCCACGTCAGAGCTCTTCAGCACCGCCACGTCGGCCGCTCCCGCCCCCGGCGTCCCGGCCAGCAGCATCAGGGCCGCCGCGGCCCCCAGGCTCCGCAGTCTGGTCATGCTCCTCCTACTCGCGCTGAGGCCGCGCTCACGCGGCGCCGCCCTCGCGCAGCTCCACGGACAGGATCTTCTGCAGGTCCATCAGGATGATGAGCCGGTCCGGCAGCTTGGCCACGCCGCGGATGTACTCGGCATCGATCTCCACCACGGCTTCGGGCGCCGGATCGATGCTGGAGACCGGCACCTTGAGCACCTGGGAGGCGGCGTCGACCAGCAGTCCGACCAGTCGGTCGCGCAGCTTCACCACCACGATCCGCGCGCGGCGTCCGCGGTCGACGTCTCCCAGCCCGAGCTTCTTCTTGAGGTCGATGACGGGGATGACCCGCCCGCGCAGGTTGATCACGCCCTTGATGGACTCCGGAGCGCGCGGCACCGGCGTGATCTCGGAGACGCGGATGATCTCCTGCACGAGCTTCACGTCCACGCCGTACTCCTCGCGGGAGAGGAAGAAGGTGGCGAGGTGCTCGGTCGCCTCCGCCGCCTTGCGCTCCTCGCGCACCGGCGAGGCGAAGAACGAGATGTTGTGGGCGCGGGCGGCGGCGTGCGAAGGCTCCGGCGTCGCCGGGCTGGGGTCGGAGGCCGCGATCACGGGAGAGACCGCCGCCGCGTCCGCCAAGGCGAGGATGTCGGCGGCCAGGCCGGACGGAGGCAGCGCGATCCGCGCCTTCGGCGCCGTGGGTGCGGGATCCGCCGGAAAGACCAGCGTCTCCTCGCGGGCGACCCAGCGCGCGTCGTCGGCCGCGGCCATGGGGGTCGGAGGCGTAGCCGTCGGAGCCGCCGCCGCCGCAGGCGTCGGAGGCGCTGGCGGCTCGGCTCCCCCCCTGCTCTTCGCCCGCTTGCGGGCGTCGCTCATCCGCCCCATCGGCCCTCCACGACGACGGGCACCGGCCATTCGGCGGCGCCGAAGGCCTGGCTCTGCACGGCGGCCGTCGCCGACGCCTCGTCGACCTCGGTGAGCCCGCGGGCCATCGCCTCGAGAAGGGCCTGCGTCGCCAGGTGGTTCAGCACCCGCGGAATGCCCGCGGAGGCCAGGTGGAGGCGCTCCACCGCGCTTTCGCTGAAGAGTTCGGGCGGCCCGCCGGCGACGGAGAGCCGGTGGCGGACGTATCCCGCGGCCTCGGCGGCGTCGAGCGGGCGCAGGTGGAAATCGGCCCCGATCCGCTGCGTCAAGGGCCGGAACGCCTTCTTCTCGAGGCGCGCGCGCAACTCCGGCTGGCCGACCAGCACCACCGCGATCAGGTTGCGGTCGTCGAGCTGGAAGTTGGTGAGGAGGCGGATCTCCTCGAAGGTGGCCCGACCCGGGATCAGGTGGGCTTCGTCGACGATCACGAGCGCCGGCCGGCCGGCCTCGTCCAGGGCGAGAAGACGCTCGTGGATCTGGTCCAGCAGCTCGTTGGACCTGTGCCGCGGCTCCGCGACACCCAGCTCCGCGGCCACCGCGGACAGGAACTGTCGCGGGGGCAGGCGCGGGTTCAGGATCATCCCGACCTCGTGGCTGTCCCCCACCCGGTCGACCAGGGCGCGCGTGAGAAGGGTCTTGCCCGAGCCGACCTCGCCGGTGAGCAGCGCGAGCTCCATCTCCTCGACCGCGAACAGCAGTTGCTCGAGGGCTTCCTCGTGGACCTCGCTCAGGTACAGGTAGCGCGGGTCGGGCGTCTTCCGGAACGGCTTCTCCCGCAGCCCGAAGTACTCGGCGTACATCAGCGATTCGCCAGGGCGTCGAGGCGGCCCTGGAGGACGGAGTGCCGCCGGGTCTCGAACAGCGTGGCCACGTCGAGGATGAGCACCACGCGCCCGTCGCCCATGATGGTCGCCCCCGCGAGCCCGGTGGTGGAGCCCGAGATCGACGGGTCCAGCCCCTTGATCACCACCTCCTGCTGGCCCCGCAGGCGGTCCACGACCATGGCCACCCGCTTGTCGCCGCGGCCGATGACCACCGCGTACTGGCGCCCGGCTTCCGGGGTGGCGTCGAGGCCGAACAGCGTCGTCAGCCGCACCAGCGGCACGATGCGGTCGCGGATGCGGAGCGCCTCGCGGCCGTTGATGGTCCGGACCTGCTCCGGCGCGAACTTGATGCTCTCCACGACCGAGCCGAGCGGAACGGCGTAGCTCCTTCCCGCGGCCTCGACCAGCAGCGCGGAGATGATGGCCAGGGTCAGCGGGAGCTGGATGATGAACTTGGTGCCGACGCCGTGCACCGTCTCCACCTCCACCAGGCCGTTC
>Ga0326597_10007677_pt1 | contig 14633 bp, 16 predicted proteins | sample RVTome_12_FD_203789 | JGI IMG/M metagenome (GOLD analysis project Ga0326597, IMG submission 203789) | Soil microbial communities from uranium-contaminated site in the Upper Colorado River Basin, Wyoming, United States - RVT100D185 | ecosystem: Environmental > Terrestrial > Soil > Contaminated >... | reverse complement strand
CCTTCAGTCCGCGGGCTGGGTTTGACTTCAATCCGCCGGCTTCCACCGCGAACTCGAGAACCTGCGACAGGACGCTTCGAGCCTGCGTGTCCTCGACGGGCTAAGTCCTTCGCCTTGAAGACGCGATAACCAGGCGCGAATGGAGCCTCGATCGATGTATCCAACGGGCAAAGACCCGAACGCGGGAAGCACATGCACTCGAAGAAGCGATTCATATCCCTCTCGAGTCTTCGGTTTCAGGTTTACGGTCGTCCCTAACCAAGAGCCGGCCAACGCCCCGACCGTTACACGCCGGGTCTGGGGGTCGATCCACTCTCCGCGATCAATCGCCACCAGCTGATCCATCTGCCAACGTGCAGCGTCGGCCTTTCGGTCGAATGTCCTTTACCGCCACCTACGGTCAGGACCGGCATACCCAGCCTTCCATCGATTGTTGGGCTGCCGCCACATTGCCTTAGCCATCGGACTCGTCCCTTTCTTGTGTAGTTCGGGCCAGGGACGATCCGTCGACCGTTGCCTTCAATCAGCCGCTCGGCCCCGCTCGGCTGTGCCACAGATGTGACACAAACGACCCTCGCGATCGCGAACGCCCAGGTAGTGAGCCCAGAGACTCACGGTGCGCGCATCCCTGATAAGGATGAGGTCCGTGGTTCAAGTCCACGTGGGCCCACCGACCACTCCGAGTGCCTCAGTCCCTCGCGAACACCGAAGCAACCCGAACCGGGTTGCGGAGGGCATTCCAGGCGAGGACAAACGTTCCTGCATTCCAGGCCTGTCTAGCCGCGCCGGAAGGCACTCCAGTCTCGCCATGAAGCCACTCATGGAAACGCCAGGTGGTCCCATTCTCCCCGGCGAAGTTTGCCCGAGCCAGCGCTTGAGAAACCTCCCCGGCTCTCGACTCCCTACCGGCATCGATGAGAGCAATCACATGGAATCCCCCTATGTATGGCCAGATGCCGGCGTTGTGATAAGTCCAGGGTTCGTTACGCCAGCGAGGCTCCATGTGACGCTCGGTTGCCACCAGACTCATATTTGGGTCCGTGACCGGGCTCAACCAGGATCTCGTCGGATACGGCTGCGCAGCCCCACCGTCATCCAACTCATCGAGGATTCGGGACGTCTTCTCACCGCCCGCAAGCCCGACGCAGATGGCCAACAGGTTGGCAAGAACATCGCAACCCCCGTCAAAGAGCGAGTGCACGACATGCGACACGTAGTGGCTCCGCTCGGTCGTGGCGGCCTCCCGGTATGCCGAGACAATCGCCGAGTGTGGGAACGGGGAGGGGATTGAGCGCATCGGTTGGCCGGTGAGCAGGGATTCGATATCTAGGTCGGGATCAGGCCAGAACAGGAGGTTCACCCGCCATTTGATGTCGTCAGGATCGACCGGCGGATCGGTGCCGACAACCACTGCCAGCCGATGCGCAGCTCTCGCCGCCCAGTAGTAGAGCGTGTTCAGATGAAGGGTTCGCCCCGACCGCACCAGGGACGAGTCCATCCAATCCGTCGCCGGTGCGCACGACAGCAGACCGGTCCCGGTGACGTCCTGGTCTTGCAGCCATCTCATCGCCTGCACGACGGTCGGCCAGATCTGTCTAGCCAATGAGACGTCGCCCGTCTTGTCAACGACCGCGCTGGCGAGCACGACGAACCACAACGTGACATCGACAGCGCCCGACTCGCCAAAGTCCCAGTTGCCCTCCTCCGGCCTGATCACCGCTGCGATCTGACCGGATGGGCTCCGAGCTCGTGACAACGTGGTCAGGGTGTCCACCGCGGTATCCGTGAGCTGGTCCTCGTCCGTGGTCAAGGCACCGAGCGCGGTGATGACGGCATCACGGCCCCAGATGACTCGATAGTGATCGAGCACCGACGAGGCCACGAATCCGGCGGGGGTTGACACCTCGTGCAGCAGCTCGATCGATTGGTGATAGGCGTCATCGAGCAGCTTGGACCTGCCTTCGTCCGGCAACCTGGCGTCCCATCGCCGAGGCGATGCCACGCAACTGACCCATCATCTCACCAAAACCCGCCAGGGTGAGGCTCTGGCGACCGTCGCTCAATGCGGTGTCCGGATCGTTGTGCACCTCGACGATGATCCCGTCGGCACCGCAGGCTATGGCCGCCCGGGCCAGGTGCGGCACCAGCTCACGCTCACCTGCAGCATGGCTGGGATCGACAATCACCGGCAGATGGGTCCGTCGCTTCAGAACCGGCACGGCGCTGATATCGAGGGTGTTACGGGTGCTGGTCTCGAACGTGCGAATGCCCCGCTCACAGAGGACAACCCGTAAGTTTCCCGCCGACACGACATATTCGGCTGCGAGCAGCAGCTCTTCAACGGTGGCGGCGATCCCGCGCTTGAGGAGAACCGGCTTCTCCTGTTCGCCAGCCGCGGAGAGGAGCCTGAAATTCTGCATGTTGCGAGCGCCGATCTGGAGCATGTCTGCATATCGAGCGACGAGCTGGACGTCCTCGGGGGCCACAACCTCGGTCACCACCGGGAGACCGGTCTCGGCACTCATCGCCGAGAGCAGGGCAAGACCCTCCTCCCCCAGCCCCTGGAAGCTGTACGGCGAGGTTCTCGGCTTGAATGCTCCTCCCCTCAGCATCCTGGCGCCTTCCCCGGCAACCGATCCGGCTATGGCCTCGAGTTGGGGGCCACTCTCGACAGAGCACGGACCGGCGATGATTACCACCTCACTCGCCCCGATGACGACCGGCCCCACCCTGACCTCGGTTGGCTGAGGCTGGTATTCGCGGGAGACGTGGGGGTAGGGAGGGGCGACGGCCCGAATCTCGGCGACGCCGGGCATTGCGCCGATCGCCGAGGCCAAGGCCTGCGACTCGGATCCGATCAACCCGATGTGGGTCTCGTCGCCCACGACGGATACGAGAAGCCGTCCACCTCGCTGTTCGATGTATCGCACGACAGACGCCTTGTCCTTGAGTGAGCAGTCGCGATGGAGAACGATGATCACAGTACGGCCCCGGTTCGCCGCAGCCCGCCGATGAACTCCGAGGGTTCAATCCCCTTGTCGATCGCCTCGATAAGCGCGCTGCCCACCACAACGCCATCGACGTAGGGAGCCAGAGCCTCGATCTGTGCCGCATCTCGAATCCCGAATCCAGCAAGGATGGGCAATGAGGAAATTGCTCGCACCCGGCTCAGATAGCGGAGCGTCTCGACAGACACAAGGGTCTCGCCACCCGTCACCCCTGTCGTGGCCACCGTGTAGACGCATCCCTGACTCACCGCGGCGATACGGGCCAATCTCGTGTCAGGCGTGGTGGGGGTGACCAGTTGTACCAGCGCTATCCCGTGAGGACTGAGGGCCGCCAGAAGATCATCCGCCTCATCGTATGGCAGGTCGGGGATGATCGCCCCCGACACCCCGGCGTCGGCCAACGCCGTACCCAGCCGCTCCATTCCGAACGCGAGAAAGGGGTTGTAGTAACCCATCAGCAACACAGGTGTCTCGCAGCCTCCGATCTCCAACTCCAGTAAGCGCAGGATCCAAGAAAGCGACACACCATTCTCGAGTGCGACCTGGCTGGCTCTCTGAATCGTCATCCCGTCCGCCATGGGATCGGTGAAGGGCACGCCGACCTCCACGACGTCGGCCGAGTCGATGGTCGAGCGGAGCAGGGATGGGAATCTCACCAGCGTGGGGTATCCGGCGGGGATGTAGGCACATATGGCGGTGCCCGATGCAGCATCTATCGCAGCAGTGATCCTCTCGGCACCACTCCCATCAGACATTCGCGCCCTCCCGGATCAGCTGAAGGTCCTTGTCGCCACGACCCGAGAGACCCACGACGATTCGCCCTCCCGTGTGCAACCGCGCCCACCTCTTGGCCCCGGCAAGGGCATGGGCCGACTCCAGGGCGGGGAGAATCCCTTCGAGCGCGCTGCACTCGTGAACGGCCTCGAGAGCCTCCTCATCGGTGACGGTCTGGTAACGGGCTCGTCCCAGATCTCTCAGAAGCGCATGCTCCGGTCCCACGCCGGGGTAGTCGAGCCCCGGGGCCAGCGAGTGAGTCTCCAACACCTGGCCGTGCTCATCCTGGAGAAGGGGAGTCATCGCGCCGTGAAGCACTCCCGTTGACCCGTGAACCAGGGTCGCCGAGTGCGGATCGCCAGGACCTCCCCTTCCTCCGGCTTCGATCCCGAGTAGCTCCACTTCGCGATCACCAATAAAACCGCGGAAGAGCCCGATCGCGTTTGAGCCACCACCGACACAGGCCACGGCCACGTCGGGTAGCCCTCCGACGTGGTCCATGAACTGGGCACGTGCTTCCTTGCCGATCACCGACTGCAACTCACGGACCAGCCAGGGATACGGATGGGGGCCGACGGCCGATCCCAGTAGGTAGTAGGTCCCCACCGGGTCGGCGACCCATGCTCGAAACGCCTCATCGATGGCTGAGCGAAGGGTCTGATCGCCGTTGGTCACCAGGACGACCTCGGCGGCGAGAAGACGCATCCTCTCCACATTGGGTGCCTGTCTCTCGGCGTCGACCGCCCCCATATAGACGGTGCAGGGCAGTCCTACCCGCGCCGCCGCTGCGGCGGTGGCCACACCATGCTGACCCGCGCCGGTTTCGGCCACGATCCGATCCACACCAAGACGCCGTGCGATGAGTGCCTGACCCAGCGCATTGTTTATCTTGTGTGCTCCCGTGTGACAGAGATCCTCACGTTTGAGGTGGACCTCGCCACCCCAGACCGCGCCCAGGGCACGGGCCGGCGTCAGCGGTGTCGGTCTTCCAACAAAGTCACGCGCCTCGGCGGCCAGTTCGGCCAGGAACTGGTGATCGCTGAGAAGTGCCACCGAATGCTCTTCGAGACGCTCGAGAGTCGACATGAGGACCTCAGGTGCAAACCTGCCGCCATAGGGCCCGAACCGCCCGTCGCGGGGCGGCCGACCTTCGATCAACTGCCCGAGCATGCTTCCGGCTGTGGTCGTCATGGGGTGACCTTCGCTTTCTCTGCCTCCCTGACCGCTTCGATGAAACCGAGAATAAGGTCTGGGGATTTGACTCCGGGGCCCGTCTCGACGCCGCTGCTCACGTCGACTCCGTGGGGGCGAACCGACCGAATGGCCTCTGAGACGTTGTGCTGATCGAGGCCACCCGCCAGTATCAGTGGACGGGTGCGGGCAAGAAGGCGGGCAGTCGTCCAGTCCGCTGCCTCACCAACGCCACTTCGTGCTCCTTCGAACAGCAAGCGGCCGCGGGGCGGGAGCCAATGGCCGTCTCTGATGACCGGAAGCACGGGCACACGGTCGAACCCCACCAGACTTCCCGCGTCGGCCTGAACAGTGTCCGCATCGAATCGGTCCAACACACTCTCGATCTCCCCGATCGTTGGGCGGAGGAACACTGCGACCCTCTCGACCTCGGCCGGGATCTCGTCGGCAATCTGTGTCGCCCTGGCCGGGGTCAGGCGGCGGGCCGACTCGGCGAACACGAAGCCCAGGGCATTTGCACCGGCCGACACCGAGGCGATGGCAGCCTCAGTGGAGGTAATCCCGCAGATCTTGATGAAGATGCTCACACCGACGACCTCACAACTGCCGCAGACCGGCCCGCCGCGATCATTCCCCGGGCGGTTCCCGCGGGATTGCCGCTGGTCAGCAATGCCGTTCCCACCAAAGCCAGGCGATAACCGAGGTCAGCCACGGCGCCGGTGGCATCCTCGGTGGTGATCCCGCTCTCGGCCACAGCAGGCAGGTGATCGGGCAGCATGGGCCGCATCTCGGCGTGTCTGGCCGGCTCGACGTTCAACGTGGCGAGATCACGTGCGTTCACCCCGACGAGGACCTCCCGGTCGAAGACAGGTACAGCCGACTCCACGTCGGCCGGCTCGAACAGCTCGACCAGGGCGAACATCCCCAAGTCGAGAGTCATATCTGTCATCTCCGCGAGAAGCGCCGGATCCAACATGCGAGCGATCAGCAACACACCGGAGGCGCCAGCGGCCCGGGATTCCAGGATCTGAATGGGGTCCACGAGGAAATCCTTCCGCATCACGGGGATCTCCACCGACGACACCACGTGTTCGACATGCTCGATCGAACCTCTGAAGACCTCCGGCTCGGTCAAGATCGAAAGTGCGGCGGCACCGGTCCCGGCCAGTTCGCCCGCCAGACCCGACACGGCCTGGGATGGGTCCACAGTCTCGATCAGGATGCCGTCTGTGGGACTCGCCAGCTTGGCCTCGGCGATGAGGTCGAACCCGTGATCGGACAGAACCAGTGGATATGGAGGGCGAGTGGAAGAGACACGACCCTGGAGACCGGTGACGCCCGCTTTGGCCTTGACATCGTCTGCCCTCGCCCGGCTGGCATGAGCCATCGATCCGAGGAAGTCAGACATGCGCTCTCTGATCTATGCCATCCACCAGCCGCTCGGCAGACCCATCGTCGATCGCCGCCATCGAGCGCTCGATCGCGTCGACTGTGCTGACCCCGGTGACCCGCAGGGCAAGAGACGCCCCGAGCACGAGGGCATCACGGTGGGCACCCATTCTCCCGGCAAACACCTCCCGAATCTGTGTGGCGTTGAATACGGCGTCGGACCCCGAAAGATCCTCGGGACTGCATCGGGCGAACCCGAATTCGAGAGGGTCCTCGATCGACGCACTCACCGAACCCGGCGTGACATCGAATAGCCGATAAGGACCCACAGGTGTTGCCTCATCCCACCCGGGCTCGCCATGCACGACGAATCCTCTCTCGATCGGCATGCCCGCCATCGTGTTGGCCATCGTCTCCGCCATTCCCGCGCTGTATGCGCCGATGACGTGGAACGGCGGTGTCGCCGGGTTGGCCAGGGGGCCGGCGATGTTGAAGATGGTCCGAAGGCCGAGAGAGCGCCTCACCGGCGCAATCGACTTCATCGCCGGGTGATAGGCCGGAGCGAAGAGAAAGGTGAATCCGGTTCGGTCCAGAGACTGTGCAGCGGCTGCCGGGTCGAGAGGGAGCGGCATGCCGAGTGCCTCGAGGACGTCGGCACTGCCGCTGCTCGAGGAGATCGACCGGTTGCCGTGCTTGATGACCGGCACGCCGGTGGCAGCGGCGAGAAGGGCCGAGCCAGTGGACAGGTTCAGGCTGCCCGATCCATCGCCCCCGGTGCCGACCACATCCACGGCCGGCACGTCGACAGGGGTGTCGGGGCGGATGGCGAGCTCGCGGAGACGCAATGCGAAGCCACGCACCTCGTCGGCGGTCTCCCCCTTCAGGCGAAGCGCCACCAAGGCGGCACCCGCCTGGATCGAGTCCATCTCAGGGTCGGTCATCTCGTCCAGAAGCGCCCGCGCCTGTGACTCGGTGAGGTGATGCCCCTCCGCGAGAAGGTCGAGGTGCTCTCTCACAGGGCGACCTGTTCGGTCAGCCGGGCAGGGACCAACTCCAGGAAGTTCTGCAGGAGCCTGTCACCTGCTGGTGTGAGCAAGCTCTCCGGATGAAACTGCACTCCCTCGATCGGCAACGAGACGTGGCGGAGACCCATGATCTCCCCGTCGGATGTGTATGAGGAGATGGCCAGGTCGGGGCTCAGCCGGTCCTCGTGCACCGCCAGGGAGTGGTACCGGCCGGCCGCAAACGGGTTGGGCAAACCCTCGTAGATCGTCTTGCGATCGTGATAGACCGGCGTGGCCTTCCCGTGCATCAGGGTCTCGGCCGGCCCCACCTCGCTGTCGAAAGCGGTGGCGATGGCCTGATGTCCAAGACAGACTCCGAGGATGGGAAACTCCGCTGCCAGCTCGCGAACGATCTCGACGGATATGCCGGAGTCCTCCGGGCGCCCTGGGCCCGGTGAGATCACCAGATGGCTCGGATCCAGATGTCTCGCCTCGGCGACGGTCATCGTGTCGTTGGTGGCCACTGTCACCTCGGCGCCGAGCGTGAGGAAAGCCTGAACCAGGTTGTAGGTGAACGAGTCGTAGTTGTCGATCATCAGCACGTGGCTCACAGACCCTCCCTGGCCAGTTCGAGAGCGGCCTGAAGGGCGGCCCCCTTGGAGAGGACCTCGTCGTGTTCCCTCTCTGGATCGCTGTCGGCGACGATCCCCGCTCCGGCCTGATAGCTGTAGCCGCCGTCATGGAACACCATCGTCCGGATGGTGATCGCCTGGTCCATCGAGCCGCCGTGCCCGAAATACCCAACCGACCCCGAGTACAGGTTGCGGTTCACCGGCTCCAGCTCGTCGATCAGCTCGATCGCCCTCAGCTTTGGTGCCCCCGTCACGGTTCCGGCGGGAAAAGTCGCCGCAAACAGGTCGAAGGGGTCGAGACCGGGTCGGAGATGGCCGGTGACCCCGGAGACGAGGTGCATCACGTGGCTGTACCGCTCGATGATTCGATACGGATCCACTCGAACCGAGCCGGCCACGGCGGTCCTACCGAGGTCATTCCGGGCGAGATCGACGAGCATGACATGCTCGGCTGCCTCTTTGGTGTCGGCGAGCAGCTGGCGCTCCATGACGAGGTCGGCGAACTCGTCGGCGCCTCGAGGTCGGGTGCCTGCAATGGGGCGGAGCTCAGCGGTCGATCCCATGAGCTTCACCAACGCCTCGGGGGACGAGCCCACCACCTGAAGGTCCTCGAAATCGATGAAATACATATATGGAGACGGGTTCAGAAGACGCAATGCTCGGTACACCGCAAAAGGATCGAGATCCGTCATCCCGCCAAACCGGATCGACAGGACCAGCTGGTATACGTCGCCGGCGCGGATGTGCTTCTTGGCATGGTCGACCCCGGTCATGTACTCACCACGGCTCATCGACGCCGTGGGCACTTGGTGACTCTCCGAGTGGTGCCCGTCTTGGATCGGGCCACGCAAGGCCCCGATCACCTCGCCACGTAGTGTCTGCCGATCGGATGGATCACCCGAGTGGAGAAGGGCGATACGACGCGTCAGGTGGTCGAAGACGAGGATCGACTCGGTGCTCATGTAGATGCCGAGAGGGACATCCGCCGGGTGGGGCGTGTCGGGCAGCCGGTACAACCGGCGAACCAAATCGAAGGCGGTCACCCCAACCAATCCACCGTAGAACGGCTGTCCGACGATCTGCGGGCCACATTCGGCGGCCCCATTCAGGGCCACGCGAAGACTGCCCAACGGCTCGTCTTCTGTGGTGAGCGTCGCACGATCGACTCTGCCGAAGCCGATGAAGGAGTAGCGGCCCTGGGCTCCGCCTTCCACCGTTTCGAGCAGATAGCGAGGCTGAAGCGAGGAAAGCCGCAGATAGGCAGAGACCGGTGTATTCAGGTCGGCTGCAATGTCGAATGGTGCTTGCATCTCTTTCGATCCTTTGCCGGATCGTGAGGGTGTGCCCTCCGGATGCAGAAAACCCACCTCACGATCTGAGGTGGGTTCTTGTTTGTCTGGACAGAGCCTGTAGTCGCCACCTCTATTGGGACGACCACCACCAAAGCTGGGCTGCGGATGCGTTCTCGGCTCTCATTGAGTGTGCATGTCTACTAGTCGGGCCAGTGGACGTCAACCCCTGGCTCACCGGTGATCGAGACGGATTCGTCCCGATAGCGGACGGCTCCTCTCAATTCGAGGTCAGGCTGTAGGTCTTCTCCTCGACCTTGACCCGCTTCCACCAGAGCACGATCACCCCCAGGATCATGACCCCGATCGACACCCAGCCGTTGCGGGACAACCCGAGGAATCGGAAGGTGGTGTCGGTGCGGATCAACTCCATGAGGAAACGGATGAGGCCATAGCCGAGGAAATAGATCCCGATCAGCCGCCCCCGCAGCGTGGGATACCGTTTGCCCATCCACATGATGAAAAAGGCGAGCCCTACATTCCAAATTGACTCGTAGAGGAACGTGGGGTGAAACGTCTCAAACCCCTCGTAATCGGCAGGACGGTTGACCGGGTCGATCGCCAGACCCCAGGGCAGGTCGGTGGGCGTCCCAAAGAGCTCCTGGTTGAAATAGTTGCCCCAGCGCCCGATTGCCTGGGCCAGGGGCACGGCAGGAGCGGCCGAGTCGAGGAAATCGGGAAAGCTGGCGTCCCAACGCCGCGCGGACAGGTACATGGCGATCGCTCCCACGGTCAGGCCGCCAAACAACGCCAGACCTCCCTCCCACACCGCGATGACCTTCCACCACTCACCCTCGAACCGGGACAGGTGGGTCGACACATACGCCAACCTTGCGCCCACAAACCCCCAGACGACGACCCGGATCACGATCCTCTCCGCGATTTCGATATCGCCACCACGGGCAGCAAACCGGTTGCGGACCACCAGCCAGGCCACCACCACCCCGGTCATGATGAGGATCCCGTAGAAGGTCACCCGCAGCGGGCCGATGTGGATGTCGTTGATGGGCGGCGACGGGATCGAAGCCAATAGCGAGATCATGCGGTCTGTGCCTCCTGAGCGCTCCAACGGAACCAGAGAACGGCGATTGTGGTCCAAACGATCGGGATCGTGCCGATCTTCATGATGATCCCGGCGAGTTGCTGATCCTCGATTGCCGTCAACGAGCCAAACCTCGGCGCCAACTCATAGATTCCATAGATCGGGGTCGACGTGAAGGTGAGAAAGCTGGCGGGAATCACGGCGACGATGCTGGTCGTCACGAAGAGATAGGCGAGTTTCGCCCACGGCGAGCCGGCCTTTCCCTCCGGCAACGGCGAGAGCACAGGCAACCAGAGGATGATCCCGGCGATGACCCACAGGAGGTCCATCGCAAATGAGCCGAACTGGTTGGTGCGAAGGGCCTCGACGGTGCCCGGTGCATGGGTGACCAGCAACACGGTGTTGTAGATGAGACCCGAGACGAGCAACGATCCGCCGAGCCGGACGACGACTCTCTCCGCCCGCAGCCGCCGGGCGAGACCACGCGCCATCCATTCCGGGGTGCCCAACAGCAGGAGCGGAGCCGCGACCAGCGTATAGAGCAGGAACTGGGTCATGTGCGCCGATGCCAGGTACCCGGCGCCGAGCGTCCCCAACGGCCAGTCGGAAGCAAGCCAGAAGACCACCATCCCGGCGACGAACTGGGTCGCCTTCCTCCAGTCGGTGTCACCCTCATGACGGTGCACGGCACGGCCGTAGCCGAGGATCGGGAGAACGCTGGCTGCCCAGATGCCCGGATAGGGAATCCACTCCCAGGTCCATGGCCGGGTGAGGGCGGTGCACCACCAGGTGATCACGGCGACTCTCCCGTCGTGTCGCCGGGCTCGACGACTTCGGCGACGATCGTCATATCACCTGCAGTCTCCCAGACCAGAGTCACGTCGACCGTGTCGCCTACTTCCAACCTCGCCGCGTTGATCAACATCATGTGGTATCCGCCGGGCTCGAGTATGAGCGTCCCATCGGCGGGAAGGTCGAGGGCCTCCACGGGCCGCATCCTCATCGACCCATCATCGCCCATTGTGGTCTCGTGCAACTCGGCGGCCTCGGCCGCGTCGGTGTGAGCGGTGACGAGCCGGTCGCCCTCACCCTGGTTCCCGACCACGGTGAAGTAGAGGGCGGCGTTGGGCCCGGTGGGTTGGCCTACACGTGCCTCGGTCACCTGGGGGCCCGAGCCGGCGGCACAACCGACCAGGAGGGCCACCGAGGCGGCCAGAGCGGCGATCGACCTCATCCGCCCATCCCGGCGAGGATCTGAAGGTCGTTTGTCCACTGGCTTTGCCGTGTGCCAAACGGATAGACGCTGTGATTGAGCCCATCGGGGGCGTAGGCGATCACCCAACCGGCATGATCCACGGTGTAGGTCTCACCTTCGCCGACATACCGGGCGAGAGGGATGCCCGCCGCGGTCTGAGCCGATTCCAACTCGGCCATCGTCCCGGTGAGACCGACGAAACGAGAATCGAAGTTGTCGAGATAGGTTCTGATCTCCTCGGGGGAATCACGATCGGGGTCAACGGAGACGAAGACCACCACGGCATCCCTGGCCACCGCCGGGAGCTGATCGAAGACCTCTGCGATCTGGGCCAGATGGACGGGGCAGATATCGGGGCAGTTGAGATAGCCGAAGTAGAGAAGGGTCAGCTTGCCTTTGGTCCGTTCGACGAAGTGATAGGACTCGCCGGCGGTGTCGGTGAGGACGAATGACGGTTTGGGCGGGGGCGGCTCGACCACCGCACCTTGAAGCTCAGTCGACGCAACATCCCCACCACAGCCCGCCAACGCCACCGAGGCGAGCACGAGACCAAGCAGCAATCGACGTGAGGCTGATGATGCGAGTCCTGTGATGGGCACGGTTGCAACCCCAATCGTGGCCGTGCTTCGCCCCTATCTACAAATCACAGCTGTTCAGGAGATGGCCTCCACGCCGAGCTCCTCCATCAGGCCGCGGACCCGTTGCTCGAGATCGTCCCTGATTGCCCGAACGTCCTCGACCGACTTACCCGACGGGTCGCCCACCTCCCAGTCGACGTATTTCTTGCCGGGGAAGATCGGACAGGCGTCACCGCAGCCCATCGTGACCACCACGTCCGCGGCCTGAACGATCTCGTCGGCCCAGGGCTGGGGGATCTCCTGGCTGATGTCGATGCCCTTCTCCACCATCACCGCCACCGCGGCTTGGTTGACCCATTCGGCCGGCTCGGATCCTCCCGAGAAGACATCCACACTGCCACCCGCCAGCGCCCTCATGAAGCCGGCGGCCATCTGCGAGCGGCCGGCGTTATGAACACACAGGAAGAGGACACTGGGGTTGAGCCCGATCTGGTCCGCCTCGAGACGGATGACGGCCCGTATTCGGTCGGCGGCAAACCGCTCGGCTAGGAGAGGGACCCACATCGTGTTGTGCGCCTTCCCCAACAGCACATCGAGAGAGTCGTACAAGAAACGCTCGATGGTCTGGGTGTTGAGCTCTCCCTCGAATCGTCGTTTGAGCCGCTCGGCCCCCTGCCGTACGTGTAGTTGCTCGGCGGAGGTGAGTTGAGCGCGTTGTGCTTTCCGTGTCATGTCACCTCCATGGGGATTGCATCGATGAGCCGGTCGACCCGTCTCGCCACCTCGTCGAAAGCCTCTCTGAAACCGTCGATCCGGTTTGTCTCCACGGGGTCAGGGATCGACCAGTGCATCCTTGAGCCCTCGAACGGGATCGGAGCCTCGCAGGCCCGGTCGCAAACCGAGACCACCAGATCGGGCGACCCGGTCACCTCCGAATACGGCTTGGGATGCGCTCCGGACAGAGCCAACCCGCGCTCACCGGCGACCTTCACGGCCTTTGGGTGGACCTGGGCGCTCGGCCTGAACCCGGCGGACTGTGCGCTCACCTGTGCCCTCGAGATGAGCAGCGCCTCGGCGAACTGCGACCGGGCCGAGTTGTGGGTGCATATGAACAACACCGAAGCGACGTCCAACCGCCTCGGTGGCAGCAGGCCTTCGAGGACCTCCCATCTCGCGGTCACATACCGCCGCCGACCGTCGCCCCCCGATGCTCGTCTTTGGATGACCCCGGCGGTGTCGAGGACTCCCAGGTGGTGGGCCAGGAGGTTGGTGTCGATCCCGAGCAGTCTGTGCAGGTCCAGTGGTGAGCGATCGTTCAGCCAGAGTGCATCGACGAGCCGGAGTCGAGTCTCATCCCCGAGGGCGGCATGCACCGCGGCACGCTGTGAGATGTCCATGCCTCAGAGCCTATTGACTCAATATGCGTTGAGTCAAAATGAAGGAGCCCCGCCGGTCGGTGGTCGCGTGTGGAATGTTGCCACGACCCGCATACACTCGCCTCCGTGAAACGACTCTCCCCTCTTGTTGTGATCGCCCTGGCCGTCGCCGCCGCCATCGCGATCCTCCGTAGCTCGGAACCAGAAGCCAGCGAGGTCTGGAAACCGGTCGATCCTTCGTGAGGATCGGTCTCCTCGTCACCGGGGACACCTCGATTCGGGCAGCCCACTCCCTCAGTGCTCATCCGGGTGTCGACAGCGTCCTCGTCATCGGACCCGCCTCATCGAAGAGCTTCGAGGTCGCCGACAGCGCCGAAGGTTGTGACTACCTGGTCGGGATCGGTCAGACCGCGCCACGGTTGGCCGCCCGTCACGGCGTTCCACTCATATGGGATGGTGATGAGCAGGCGGACGGTGTAGCGGTGTGGGGTGCCGGCCCCAAGGGTCTTGCCATGGCGTTGGGCAGTCGTGAGTCGGATCCACAACTGGTTGCTGTGGCACACCCGGGGCTGGAGGTCGACGGGACCGAGCGCTCCACGAGGTTTCCCGACCCGGTCGGCCGTCTCCCGGTGGCGGAGACCAGGCTGGGGGGGCGACCCCTGGCCGTGGCCCATTCCAAGAACCAATACGCCGCCTGCCTCGCCGTCGGTGCCAGGAGACGGGTGGCCATCGTCGACGATGGGGCTTTTCTGGCCGGGATCGCCCTCGCCGCCGGCGTTGCCGTTGCCGTTGTCGGTGACACCCCTCGACCTGTCTGGGCAGCGGCTCTCCCCTACCTGGAGGCGGCCACGGAGATGGGCTTGGTCATGGCGGAGAGTGGCTGAGAGCCGTTCTACACCGTTCTACGCGTACTGATGCTCACATGCAACGCGTGGTGCATCAGGAACGAGTCAGGAGACGTGCTCGACCTCTTCGGTGGGGAGGTCGGCGTGCTCGGGGGGCGGCATCACACCGTTGGGGGCCCTGGAGTCGTTA
>Ga0326597_10007676_pt1 | contig 14634 bp, 10 predicted proteins | sample RVTome_12_FD_203789 | JGI IMG/M metagenome (GOLD analysis project Ga0326597, IMG submission 203789) | Soil microbial communities from uranium-contaminated site in the Upper Colorado River Basin, Wyoming, United States - RVT100D185 | ecosystem: Environmental > Terrestrial > Soil > Contaminated >... | reverse complement strand
GGTCCACCTCGCGGAGGAGCGCCGCGACCGGAACATTCCTTCGCTCGTTGGAGCACCCGACGCCCCATGCCCGCTCGATCCGGGCTCGTGAGCGCGTCATTCGTTGCCCCGGTGCACGTCCGAGCCGACCGGCTCGCTGCGGCCGGTCGCCGTTGGAACAACACAAGTTCCATCAGGCGAACGGGGCCGCATTGGGCTCGTCCGGGTGCCCGAATTCGACCGTTCCTTCGTCGAATGGTCCCGCACATGTTCCATCTGGCGGAGGAACCGCCTCGGCGGGCCGCTCCTCCGCCCGTTGGAACAAGTGTTGTTACACGGATGGCCGGCGGCCGTTCATGAACGCGCCACCGATGGCCGGCGGCTGTTCATGAACGCGCCATCCGTGGCCGACGTGCGCTTCGGGGCCGACGGCCTCGTGCCGGCGATCGTCCAGGACGCGGCCGACGGGCGGGTGCTCATGCTTGCCTGGATGGACGCCGAGGCGCTCGGGGCGACGCTCGCGACGGGCGAGGTCCACTTCCATTCGCGCTCGCGCGGCCGGCTGTGGCGCAAGGGCGAGACCTCCGGCAACGTGCTGCATCTTGTCGATCTGGCGGCCGACTGCGACGCGGACGCTCTCCTCGTGACGGTCGAACCGACGGGGCCGACCTGCCACCGCGACACGCGGTCGTGCTTCGATCCCGACGGAGCTCCGGCCGGGCGTCCGACCGCCGGTCGTCCGACGCAGGGCTTCGCCTGGATCGAGGAACTGTGGGACGTCATCGCCTCGCGCGCGGCGGAGCGACCGGACGGCTCGTACACGACGCGGCTGCTCGACGGCGGGGTCGACGCCGCCGGGCGCAAGGTGGCCGAGGAGGCCACCGAGGTCCTCCTCGCCGCCAAGGACGACGCCGCAACCGAGGCGGCCGGCGGGGATCGGTCCGCCACGCGTGCCGCCCTGGCCGGCGAGGCGGCCGATCTCGTCTATCACGCGCTCGTGCTGCTCGCCGAGCGCGGCGTGGACCCGGCCGACGTCATCGGAGTCCTGCGGGCGCGCCACCGTGCCTGACGGTGCCGACCGACGACGACGAAACGTCCCGACCCTGCCAGATTCTCGCCCGGTGACAGTTGGGCGCTGATTCAGGCCGTCCGGGTGCTGCCCGTCGACCCTGAGCGCCGGATTTACCGCACGAATTGGACCTGACCCCCGCCGCTGCGGGCACCGCGGGCGCCTCTACCGCGCCTGACGGTCACCCCTATGACAGATTGCAGGATGGGCGGGGCGCGGAGCCGGGCTCGGGGCGCGATAGCGGTCTCCGGGCGCGGTGGCGGCGCCGGCGGGTGCCGCCTCCGGGAGCGGCGGGGCGGCTCCGGCCCTACTCGCCCCGCAGGTCGACGAGCGAGTAGTCGCGCTTGCCGCGTCGGAGCACCACGACCGTGCCGGGTACGAGTGAGACCTCGGCCTCCGGATCGGTCAGCCGGACGTCGTTGAGCGACAGTCCGCCCTGGCGGGTCGTCCGGCGGGCATCGCCCAGCGATGCGGCGACCCCCGCGGCGACGGCGAACGCGGCGGCCGACATCGCGCCGACGGCGCCGGCCGCCAGTCGGACGGTCGGCAGTTGCGTGGTGGCGAACTCGAGCTCGTCGGGCGGCAGGGCCGCGAGTCGGCCGCCGAAGACCGCCGCCGACAGGTCCTCGACGCGCCCGGCCACCGTGGCCCCGTGGACGCGGGCGGTCAGATCGCGCGCCAGCACGCGCTGCGCCGGTCGAGCCTCCGGGCGCTCTACCTGTTCGGCTTCGAGCTCTTCGACCTCCTCGCGCCGGAGCAGGGTGAAGAGGCGGAGGAGTCGGTCCATCTCGGAGTCCGGTCGGTCGATCCAGTACTGGAAGAAGGCGTACGGGGTCGTGCGCCCCGGATCGAGCCACACGGATGTGCCCGCCGCCGTCTTGCCGAACTTCGCGCCCGATGCATCGAGCAGGAGCGGGTACGCCAGCGCGTGGGCGAGATCCTCGGCCTCGGCCCCCGCCCCCTCGGACCGCCGGATGAGCTCCAGCCCGGCGGTGATGTTGCCCCACTGGTCGGCCCCGCCCGTCTGGAGCTCGACCCCGTAGGTCCGGTAGAGGTGCCGGAAGTCGGCCGCCTGGAGGAGCATGTAGCTGAACTCGGTGAATGAGAGCCCGGCGCCGAGGCGACCCTGCACGGAGTCCTTGGCCAGCATGTACGGCACGGTGAAGTGCTTGCCGACGTCGCGCAGGAAGTCGAGCATCGGCACGTCGCCCAGCCAGTCGAGGTTGTTGACCAAGAGCGCGCCGCCGACGCCCGGCGTGAAGTCGAGGAACCGGTCGAGCTGGACCCGGATCCCGGCGAGGTTCTCCGCGAGCGTCTCGCGATCCAGCAGGTTGCGCTCCGCCGACGTGCCGGACGGGTCTCCGATCATCCCCGTCGCTCCACCTACGAGAGCGACCGGCCGCCCGCCGTGGCGTTGCAGGTGGAGCAGCCCGAAGACCGGCACGAGGTGTCCCACGTGGAGGGACGGCCCGGACGGGTCGAAGCCGTTGTAGCCGGCGATGGGCCGGCCGGTCGCCAGCCGTGCGGCGAGGCCCGGTGTCGCATCGTGAACCATGCCCCGCCAGGTGAGCTCGGCGAGCAGCCCGGCCGGGCCGGAATCCGGATCGGCCCGCGTCACAGCGCTGAGTATCCGGCCGTCACTCGGCCGCGATCGGGAATCCGGTCGATCACGAACCCTATGCTATCGTGCGGCCCGACATGCAGACCAGCCTGGCGCGGCGTCAGCGCCAACGCCGCAACGGCGCGGCCCGACGCCCCCGCGGGAACACCGCCGCCAAGTCGGTGGTCATCGCAATCCCGCTCTTCCTGTTCACGACGCTCCTCCTCGTCGGCGTCGTGTCGTTCGTCAGCGTCGTCAGCGCCTACGCCTATTTCAGCCGCGGCCTGCCGGACCCCAAGGAGCTCCTGCTCAACCTGTCGTTCAACCAGCAGACGATCGTGTACGACCGGACCGGCACCGTCGAGCTGGCCCGGCTCGGCGAGCAGAAGCGCGAGCTCGTCACGTTCGACGAGGTGCCGGAGGAGCTCATCGACGCCACGACGGCGATCGAGGACAAGGACTTCTGGAGCAATCCGGGATTCGACCTGGGCGGCTTCGTGTCCGCTACCCTCGACACGATCGCGGGGCGGCCGCGCGGCGGCTCGACGATCACCCAGCAGCTCGTCCGCAACCGGCTCCTGCCGGCGGAAGCCCTCGAGGGCTCGATCTACGAGCGCAAGATCCGCGAGATCATCCAATCCGTCCGCCTGACCGAGGAGTTCGAGGGCGAGGACGGCAAGCGCCAGATCATCACCGCCTACCTCAACCAGAACTTCTACGGCAACCAGTCGTACGGCGTGAAGGCCGCGGCCGAGAGCTACTTTGCCAAGGAGCTCCAGGACCTGACGCTCGCCGAGGCGGCCCTCCTCGCCGCGATCCCGCAGTCCCCTACCCGCTTCGACCTCGTCCGCAATGCCGTCGTCCAGTGCCAGGTCGAGATCGAGTCCGAGGCGGAGTGCCCGCCCGGCGAAAGTCGGCTGGTGGTCCCGTCGACGACCGAGATCGTCAAGCGCCGCAACCTCGTCCTGGACTTCATGAAGACGCGGAGCGTCCTGTCCGGCGACCGCTACACGCGGGCGCAGTACGAAGCGGCCAAGGCGGAGCCGGTCGTCCTCGCCCCGCAGGGTGCCAAGCCGTGGAAGGCGGCCCACTTCGTGTGGCAGGTGCGCGAGCAGCTGGCGGCGATCCTCTGCCCGGGCGACGATGCCGATCGCTGCGAGAAGGTCGACACCGGCGGCTACAAGGTGATCACGTCGCTCGACTGGGACATGCAGCAGGTCGCGGAGAAGTGGGTCTACGCGGCCGCACGCCTCGTCAACGAGGACGACCCCAAGGCGAAACTGGTCGCCGCCGGCATCCCGGAGGGCCACTTCGGTTGGATGCTGGAGCTGCGCGACAAGAACCTCCACAACGGGGCCGCCGCGGTGATCGATTACCGGACCGGGGCGGTTCTCGCGTACGTCGGCAGCGCGTCGTACACGGGCACCGACACGGACACCTTCGATCCCAAGTTCGACGTCCTGTCACAGGGCTGGCGCCAGCCCGGATCGTCGATCAAGCCGCTCAACTATATCGTCGGCCTCGACGACCGGACGATGACCGCGGCCACCGTGTTCATGGACGTCGTGACCGACTTCGGTACGCCGGGCCGACCGTTCACGCCGACCCAGGCCGACGACCGCGAGCGCGGCCCGGTCCGGATGCGCAGCGCGCTCCAGTTCTCGCTCAACATCCCGTCGATCAAGGCCGGGCTCATGAACGGGCTCGACCACTTCTTCGCCCGGAGCCAGGACCTCGGCATCCGCTATCAGTCGGGCACGATCCCGGTCGTCTCGATGTCGATCGGGACGCTCGAGGTCCACCCGATCGACCTGCTCGGGGCATATGGCGCCATTGCCAACAACGGGACGCTCATGCCTCGGACGATGATCGATCGCGTGGTCGACTCGAAGGGGGTCCAGGCCTGGCCGGCGGTCGGCACGGTCGAGCGCGGCAAGCGCGTCGCCAGTCCCCAGGCAGCCTACATCGTGACCGACATCATGGCCGGCAGCACGGATCTGCGGATCAATCCGTACTGGGGCGAGTGGGCGATCCATGACGGCGACACGCGCCGGCCGGCCGCCTACAAGACGGGCACGACGAACGACAACAAGGACGTCCACGCGTACGGGTATCTCGCGCCACCGGCCGATCCGACCCAGCCTGCCCTGGCCGTCGGCGTGTGGATGGGCAACAGCAACAACGAGCCCGTCAAGGACACCCTGTCGCTCGGTTCGTCGGCGCCGCTGTGGTCGGCGATCCTGACCGAGATCAGCGCCGGCATGCCGATCGCGAACTTCGCCGACAGCATGCCGGACGGGATCGTCCTCGCCGACGTCGACGCTCACAGCGGGCTCCTGCCGGGCCCGTTCACCCAGCGCACGATCAAGGAGCTGTTCATCGAGGGGACCGTGCCCACTCGCCAGGACGACCTGCGCGTGGCGCTCGATATCGATGCGGCGTCGGGCCTGCTCTGGCAGGAAGGCTGCGCCGGGCCGATGGTCACCCAGGGCTACCTCGACTTCAGCGGCGTCGAGCCGGCCTTCCCGCAGTGGCAGCCGTACACCCAGGGCTGGGCGGCCCGGGCCGCCCGAGGGATCGGCGTGCGCGGCGGCCCGAAGGGCACACGAACGGAGATCTTCTACATTGGCTCGTTCGCCCCCTTCGGCCGCGGCTGGGGCGGCGCATTCGCGCCGACCGGGGTCTGCGTACCGCTGCCGCCACCGATCTGTGACCCGATCGATCCATTCCCGCCGTCGATCGACCCGAACGTTCCCGTCGAGCCCACCCCGGAGCCGACTCCGTGCGTGACACCGGAACCGACGCCCCCGCCGGACGGCGGCGGTGGCGGTGGCGGTGGCGGCGATGGGGGCGGAGGCGGCGGCGGGGGCGGGGGCCGACCCGGACCGTCGGCGACACCCAAGCCGTAGGGGCCGTCTGCCCGCCCCACGGCCGAACCCGACGCCGCGACCCCGTCCCGCGTCGCGTCTGCCCGCCCCACGGCCGAACCCGACGCCGCGACCCCGTCCCGCGTCGCGTCTGCCCGCCCCACGGCCGAACCCGACGCCGCGACCCCGTCCCGCGTCGCGTCTGCCCGCCCCACGGATGGTCGCGACCTGCCGGCCGGCGCATCGTCGCGGACTCGGGCTTCCGGCGCCTCAGAACGTGATGATCGTGGCTCCGTCGCCGCCCTCGCCGCGCTCGCCGGCGCGAAGGTCCTTCACGAGCGGATGGCCGGCCGCCTGCGACCGGACGGCATCTCGCAGCGCGCCGGTGCCGAGTCCGTGGATGATCGCGACGCGGTCGAGGCCGGCCAGGGCGGCATCGTCGAGGTAGCGGCCGAGCGCGTCAAGCGCCTCGTCGACCCGCGCGCCGCGCAGGTCGAGCGACGAGGCGACCGTCTTGGCGCGATCGAGCCTGAGTCGCGCAGCGGTGGAGGTGGCCGCCGTCGTCGCCGTTTCGCCACGGCCCGAATCCGGCCTGTTACCGAGCGCCGGTTCGAGGTCGTCGATCCCAACGCTGACACGCATGCCCCCGGACTCGATCGTCGCCCGGCGACCGCCTCGCTCGAGTGCCGCGACGCGCCCCTCCCAGCCGCCGCTCCGGCTCCGTGCCCGCTCCCCCACCTGCCACGTCCGGGGGTGGCTCGGCGCAGCGGCGACCGGCTCCGGCTCGACGGCCGGGAGCCGGGTGAGGCGATGCTCCGCACGTTCGAGACCCTCGTCGAGCGCCTTCTCCGTGACCGTCTCCCGTTCCAGGCGGTGGCGCGTCGACCGGACCTCGTCGCGCAACTCCGCGACGAACCGTTCCGCCTCGGAACGGGCGGCCTTGACTGTCTCGTCACGCTCGCGGCGCGCGCGCCGACGCTCCTCCTCGGCCTCCCGAAGTGCCGCCGCCGTGCGCGCCTCGGCCGCTCGAGCCCGATCGAGCGCCTCCGCCGTCGCCCCCTCCGCCTCGCGGATCGCGGCGAGCGTCGCCTCGAACGCGCGCTGATTCTCGGTCAGCCGGGAACGTGCATCGGCCACGACCGGTTCGGGCAGGCCCAGGCGCTCGGCGATCGCGAACGCCTGGCTCCCGCCCGGCAGCCCGATCGTCAGGCGGAACGTCGGCGACAGCGTCTCGAGGTCGAATTCCACGGACGCGTTGCGCGCCGCTGCCGTCGTGTGGGCATACGCCTTGAGCTCCGCGTAGTGGGTCGTCGCGGCGACGAGCGCCCCGGCCCGGATGAAGTGCTCGAGAAGCGCCTGGGCGAGCGCGGAACCCTCGGTCGGGTCGGTCCCGGCGCCGAGCTCGTCGAGCAGGACCAGCGTGTCCGGCCCGGCCGAGGCGACGATCCGGATGATCGAGCGCAGGTGCCCCGAGAACGTCGACAGGCTCTGGGCGATCGACTGCTCGTCGCCGATGTCGGCGAACACGTCGCGGAAGATCGGGAGCGATGAGCCGGGCGCCGCCGGGATGTGGAGACCCGCCTGGTGCATGAGCGCGAGCAGCCCGAGGGTGCGCAGGGTGACCGTCTTCCCGCCCGTGTTCGGCCCGGTCACGACGAGCGCGGTGTAGCCGTCGCCGAGGCGAACGTCGATCGGCACGACGCGCCCGACGAGCCCGGGGTGCCGGGCAGACAGCAGGCCCACCTCCGGCCGATCCGCGGTGGCCGCGCGCACCCCGTCCATGTCGGCTGCGAGCGCCGCCTTCGCCGCCCAGAAATCGAACCGGGCGAGCGCGTCGAGCGTCTCGCGCAGCGCCGCCGCGTTCACCCCGACGAGCGCGGACAGCTCGTCGAGGATCCGGTCGATCTCCTCGCGCTCGGCGGCCTGCGCCTCGCGCCACGCGTTCCCCAGCTCCACCGCGACGAGCGGCTCCACGAACAGGGTCTGGCCGCTGCCGGACGCGTCGTGGACGATGCCCTTGACCCGCGCCCTGGCCTCCGCCTTGATCGGCACGACGTAGCGGCCGTTGCGGAGCGTGATGATCGGCTCCTGGAGAGCGCCGCCGAGCTCCGAGCCGACGAGCGACTCGAGGCGGCGTCGGAGCCGGTCGTACGAGATGCGGACGGCCGCGCGCAACCCGCCGAGGCGCGGCGACGCCGTGTCGAGCAGCTCGCCGCCCGGGTCGAACGAGCGGGTCAGCGTGCTCCGCACCGCCGGGAGCGGGTGGAGCTGACGCCCGAGCTCGCGCAGCAGCGGCCGCCGCTCGTCGGCGAGCGCGGTCGCGAGACCGGCGGTCGCGTCAAGCGTCTCGGCGATCTCGAGGAAGTGCGCCGGGTCCAGCCGACCGCCGCGCGACGATCGCTCGATCCATGGCCCGATGTCATGGGCGGCACCGATGCCGACGCCGGGCCGCTCCGACACGAGGGCGCGCGCCTGGTCGGTCTCGTCGAGGGCGCGCCCGACGAGCACCGGGTCCGACTCGGGCTCGAGCGCCTCGGCCAGCCGCCGGCTCGGCCGGAACGATGCGTGGGCGGCCAGACGCTCGCGAACGGCCGGGAACTCGAGGAGCGTGGCGGATCGGGCGTCCATCGTCAGCGCAGGTGCGCCGGGCCGGACGCGGACGGGTGACCCCGGATGACGAACCGCCACGGGACCGACCGCCATGGCTCCGCCGCGTAGTTGACGCCGATCCGCGGCGTGGCCACCACGTCGCCGTCCGGGACGTCACCCCCAGGCCCCGCCAGGCGGACGACCGATGTCGCGTCGCATAGGTCCGTGCCGCTGTCCGTCCGGTCCAACCCGAATGCCGCCGTCACGAGGCCGGGCCCGCCGGCCAGCCGGTGCGCCGGCAGCCGGACGATCCGGGCGCCGGCCCGGCCGTGGGCAATCCGCGCGGCGCGCATCACCTCCGCGCCGGCGATCGGCTCGACGGCGCGGATGAGCACGGCGGCCGGGCTGTCGGCCGGTTCGGTGACCACGTTGAGCAGGTCGTACATCCCGTAGACACGGTACACGTAGGCGATCCCGGGTGGCCCGAACATGACCCGGTTGCGGTCCGTCCGGCCGAACCGGGCGTGCGACGCCCCATCGGTTTCGCCGATGTACGCCTCGACCTCGACGATCCGTCCGATGCGCGCGCTCGGCCCGTCCCCACGGACGAGCAGGCAGCCCAGCAGGGCGCGGGCGGCCTCCAGCGTGGGCCCGGCCAGGACGCCCCGCGCGAGGACGTCGCGGGCGACGATGGGGAGCGGCGCCGCCTGCTCGATCGCGTCCGCCAGGTCGGTCAGCCGTAGAAGTCCTTGACCGCCTCCGGCAGGAGCGGTCCGAAAACGGCAAAGAACGCCGGCAGGAGCGACTGCCGGAACAGGCCCGCGGTACCTGACGGATCGATCGCCTGGTGCAGCTCGCGCAGCGCCGGCAGCTCCGACGCGCGCGGGGCGATCCCCGGCACGAGGAAGAACGAGTCGAGGATCGCAATGATCGCGCCGAGGATGACCATCCCCTGGACGACCCCGAGCAGGCCGCCGAGGCCCTCGTCGATGATCGGATACTTTTCGAACAATTCGACCTTCGTATAGAAGGTCTGGATGGTCAGGGAGAACCCGAGAACGGCGACGCCGAACACGATGCCGAACGCGATCATGTAGCTGTACTCGCGCTCGAACTGCGTCCAGTTGGCGGCGAAGAAGCTGCCCAGTGGGTCGCGCAGGTTCGCCGCGACGAGGAACGAAAAGATGATCGATGCGAGCCCAAGCAGGCGGCGGATCGTGCCCTGGATGTAGCCGACGATGAAGAACGCGAACATGACGAGCACGACGAGCACGTCGAACACGTTCAGCGAGCCAAGGAACTCGGCGACGTTCACGGGCTACTCCCTCAACGACGGCGGACCCCATGCGTCGAGCGACGCACCCCGCGGCGAGCCCATCCGACGGCGCGGCAAGGGTAGCAGCGGCCGATCGGCCGTCGCAAGGCGCCCAAAGGTACGGCTCAGGTCCGCAGCCGACCGCCCACGTCGACCGCGAGTCCGCGCGTGATCGCGGCCACGGCGGCGTCGACATCGTCCTCGGTCAGGGTCCGCTCCGCGGCGCGGAACGTCAGGCGATGGGCAAGGCTCTTCTCGCCCTGGGCGAGCGGCGCACCGCGGTAGATGTCGAACAGGGCCACCACGCGGAGGAGCGGACCGCCGTGCTGCCTAATGGCGGCGACGACGTCGCCGGCCGGCCGGTCCGCCGCGACGACGACGGCCAGGTCGCGTGCGACGTCCGGATGGCGTGGTGGCGGCACGGACCGAACAGCGGGCATCCGTCCGCCCGACAGGCCGGCGATCGCAAGCTCGCCCACGATCACGCGAGCTGAGCGTAGATCGAGGTCCGCGACGAGACCCGGGTGCAGCTCGCCGACGATGCCGATCAGGGCCGCCCCGGCGGTGCCGGCGGAGTCCGACCCGGCGGTGTCGCTCGAGCGGGCGGCCACCACGCGGGCCGTTCGGCCCGCGTGGAAGACGGGTTCGGTCGCGTCGGCCCGTAGCCGCGGCTCGCCGAAGCCGAGGCAGCGACACAGCAGCTCGACGATGCCCTTGGCGTCGTCGACGTCGTACGGCCGGGCAGGTCGGTTCCAGGCCGGTGGTTCCGCCGGGCCGGTCAGCGCGAAACCGAGCCGCCACCACTCGCGAACCTGATCGCCGTCGCGGCCATAGCCCAGGCCCAGCTCGAAGATCGCGATTTCGTCGCGGCCGTGGCGCAGGTTGGTCGACACGACGGCGAGCAGGCTGCCGATGATCCCCCGGCGGAGGACGGAGTGATCGCGCGACAGCGGGTTCGTCACCGTGATCGGCGTGCGGGCCGGCTGGGGGTCGTCGCCGACCGATTCGATGTCCTTGTGCAGGCCGAACCTGTCCTCGTCGCCCGGAGCGACGAGGGCGTGCGTGACCACCTCCGTGAGGCCTGCCCCGGCGAGTAGCTCGCGGATCGCATCACGGACCTCGAGCGGCGACGGGCGCCAGTCGGGCATCGGCGTGTCCGGAAGGATCGACGGGACGTTCTCGTAGCCGCTGACCCGAGCGACCTCCTCGGCCACGTCGGCCTCGATGGCGAGGTCGCGTCGCCAGGTCGGGACGATGGCGAGGAGCGTTTCCGCCCCCGCGGGGTCGAGGTCGAGGGGCCTGTCACCCGCCGCGATCGTCACCCGCGTGCCGGCCGAGGCCGGGTCCGTCGCGATGCCGACGCGGGCAAGGAGCGCTCGCTGCTCGCCTGTCGAGAACGCGGTGCCGAGCAGGCGATTGACCCGGGCCGGGCGGAACGCCAGGTGCGTCGGCTCCGGTTCCGCCGCTGCCGTGTCGACCGACCCTGCGGCCACCGCGCCGCCCGCCCACTGTGCGATGAGCCGGGCGCACCGATCCGCGCCGAGGCGGGCGAGCCGGAACTCCTGGCCCTTCTCGAACCGCAGGCTCGCCTCCGATCGAAGCGCAAAGCGCTGACCGGTTCGGCGGATGCTGACCGGGTCGAAAATGGCCGACTCGACGATCACGTCGGTCGTCCCGCCGCCGACCTCCGACATCGCCCCGCCCATCAGGCCGGCGATCGCGAGCGGCCCGCGGCGATCGGCGATGAGCAGCGTGTCCGGATCGAGATCCCGAACCACGTGATCGAGCGTCTCGAGTCGCTCGCCGGGCTCGGCGAGGCGGACCGTGAGCGCGGCGCGGCCCCGGTCGTCGAGTGCGACGGCCCGTGCGTCGAACGTGTGGATCGGCTTGCCAAGCTCGAGCATGACGTAGTTCGAGGCGTCGACGACGTTGCTGACCGGCCGCATGCCGGCCGCGATGAGGCGGGCCTGGACCCGATCCGGCGATGGGCCGATCCGCACGCCGCTCACCCACCGGCCGACGAACCGCGGGCAGAGCGCCGGGTCGCGGACATCGACCGAAAGGTGCTCCTCGACCGCAGGCGCGGCCTCGTCCGGGGCAGACTCTGGGAGACGTGCCGCCGCGCCGGTCGCCGCGGCGACCTCGCGGGCGAGTCCTACGACCGACAGCGCGTCACCGCGGTTCGGCTTGACGTCGACGTCGAGGACGACGTCGCCGTAGAGGTCGGCCATCGGGCGCCCGACGGGCGTGTCGGCCGGCAGGATCATGATCCCGTCGGCATCGGTCGTCAGGCGAAGCTCGTCGCCGGAGCAGAGCATCCCGTCGCTGACCACGCCCATCTTTTCGGTCCGCTCGATCCGCCGGCCGCCCGGCAGGACCGCGCCGGGCAGGGCGACCGGGACACGCTGGCCCGGGGCGATGTTCGTCGCCCCGCACACGATCGACAGTGGCTCGTCCGTGCCGACCGTGACCGTCGTCAGCGACAGGCGGTCCGCGCGCGGGTGCGGCGCAACGGTCAACAGCTCTCCGACGACGACGTCCTGCCAGTCCGCGCCAACCTGCTCGATGCCCTTGACCTCCATCCCGAGCAACGTCAGCCGCTCCGCGAGCTGCTCGGGTCCGAGATCGACGTTGACGTAGTCACGCAGCCACGAGAGCGGAACTCTCATCGGAACTGCTCGAGGAAGCGCAAGTCGTTCTCCATGTACAGACGCAGGTCACCCACACCGTGGCGCAGGTTGGCGATCCGCTCGACGCCCATGCCGAATGCGAAGCCCTGGTAGCGCTCCGGGTCGATCCCGCCGTACTGAAGCACGACCGGGTGGACCATGCCCGCCCCGAGGATCGTCATCCAGCCGGTCCGCGAGCAGGCCGGGCAGCCGGACCCGCCGCAGACGAGGCATTCCACGTCGAACGCAACGGATGGTTCCGTGAACGGGTAGTAGCCGGGCCGGAAGCGGGTCCGCTTGCCGGCGCCGTACATCGCGTGCGCGAAGGTGTCGAGCAGGCCGCGCAGGTCGCCCATCGTCGTCCCCTCGTCGACCATGAGCCCCTCGACCTGGAAGAACTCCGAGGCGTGGCTCGCGTCGATCGCCTCGTAGCGGAAGCAGCGGCCGGGCAGGAGGGCCCGGATCGGCGGCTTCGTGCTGTGCATGACCCGGATCTGGCCGGGCGACGTGTGCGTTCGCAGGAGATGGTTGTCGACGTCGACGTAGAGCGTGTCCCACAGGTCGCGCGACGGGTGGTCCGGCGGAATGTTGAGCATCTGGAAGTTGGTCAGATCGTCCTCGACCTCGGGTCCCTCGTAGACGACGAAGCCGAACTGGCCAAAGACCTCCGCGATCCGGCCCGCGGTCTCGACGACGGGATGGAGCGCGCCGCGCCGAATGGGCCGGCCCGGCGTCGTCACGTCGAGGGTCTCTGCGGCGAGCCGGCGGGCCAGCTCACCGCTCCGGATCGTCGCGGCGGCGTCCGACAGCGCCCGACGGATGTCAGCCTGGACCTCGTTTGCGATCGCGCCGACCTTCGGGCGATCCTCCGCCGGCAGGCCGCCGATCCCACGCAGGACCGCCGTGAGGCGCCCCTTCTTGCCGAGCAGGTCGATCTCGAGCGTCGCGATCTCGTCGCTCGTCGTGGCCGCGGCGGCCGCGGCGACCGCCTCGTCGTGCAGCGCGTTGAGCTCCCGGGTCAGGCCTGCGAGATCCACCTGGCTCCCCTGCTGCTCGTTCCGGGAATCATGAGCCCCCGATCGTCCACGACGTCGAGGGGCTGGGCTGCGTTCTGGTCGGCGCTCGGCCTTCCGAGGACCGAGCACGCAGCCCTCAAGCGCATCGGTCGGAGGTTTCAGGCGCCGCGCGCCACCTCGACGATTCGGCCGAACGTCGCCGCGTCGCGGACCGCGAGATCGGCGAGGATCTTGCGATCGAGCTCGACGTCCGCCTTCTTGAGGCCCGCGACGAAACGGCCGTAGGTCAGGCCGTGCTGGCGGGCGGCGGCGTTGATCCGGACGATCCACAGCTCACGCATCTGGCGCTTGCGCTGCTTGCGGTCGCGGGTGGCGTAGGCGAGCGCGTGGAGGAGCGCCTCGCGGGCCGGCTTGACGAGCTTCGAGCGCGTGCCGCGCCGGCCCTCCGCCGCCTGGAGAAGGCGCTTGTGACGCTTGTGGGACGTGACGCCGCGCTTGACTCGAGCCATCGGGGTTCGTGCTCCTGGATGCTAGAGGTACGGCAGCAGGCGCCTGACCTGCCTGGCATGAACCTTGGTCATGACCGTCTTGCCGGCATAGCGCCGGGTACGGCGCGACGACTTGATCTCGAGGTGGTGCCCGCGCCACGCGTTGACCCGGATCACCTTGCCGCTGCCGGTGACCCCGATCCGCTTCTGGGCGGCCTTGTGGCTCTTGATCTTGGGCACCTGTGCCTCACTCTCCTGTCGTGGCCGGCGCCGCTGCCGCGGTCGGCGCTGTCGTGGTCGGCGCTGTGGTGGGCGGCGCTGCGGCCGCGGTCGGCGCCGCTGCCGCGGTCGGCGTCGGCGTGGTGGCGGAGGGCGCCGCCGGTGGCGGCTCGGTTGCGGATGCCGGAGCCGCCGTCGCGGCCGAGGCCGGCCGAGCCGCCGCGGTGGCCTGGTCCGCGGGCTTGGCGCCGGCCGTGCCGTCCGCCTTCCCGTCGGCCTTCGTGACCGCGCTCGTCTCTGCTTTCTCCTCTGTTTTCGCTTCTGTCTTCGTTTCTGCCCTGGTGTCGCCCTTCGGTGGCCCGGCATGGCCGTCGTGCGCCTTCGGCTTGTGGACCGAGGCGACCGTCAGGTGCATCGCCTTGCCTTCGAGGAGCGGCGCCCGTTCGACGACCCCGTGCTCCTTGATCTCCTCCGTGAACCTCGTGAGCAGGTTCCTGCCGAGCTCCGGGTGGGTGAGTTCCCGGCCCCGGAATCGGACCGTCACCTTGAGGCGATCACCCTCCTCGAGGAACTCGATCGCCCGATGAACCTTCGTCTCGAAGTCGCCGACGCCGATCTTCGGCGACAGACGGACTTCCTTGAACCCGACCCGCTGGCGCTTCTTCGCCTCCTTCTCGCGCTTCGTCAGCTCGTACTTGTACTGGCCGAAGTCGAGAAATCGGGCGACCGGTGGAGCGGCCATCGGGGCGACCTCGACGAGGTCGTAGCCACGTTCCTGCGCCATCTCGAGGGCTTGCGGCGTGGGCATGATGCCCAGCTGATT
>Ga0326597_10007674_pt1 | contig 14638 bp, 14 predicted proteins | sample RVTome_12_FD_203789 | JGI IMG/M metagenome (GOLD analysis project Ga0326597, IMG submission 203789) | Soil microbial communities from uranium-contaminated site in the Upper Colorado River Basin, Wyoming, United States - RVT100D185 | ecosystem: Environmental > Terrestrial > Soil > Contaminated >... | reverse complement strand
GACGAGCTCGTCCGCCGGAGCGATCCCGGGTCATTGCTGCGCGAGGCTCAGAGCGTGAGCGCACCCTCGGCTCCGGACGTGGATCTGCTGCTGCTGGATGGGTACTACGTGGCGCTGAACCTGACCGACAGCGGGCGCGACGACGACCGGGCCTGGTCCAGAAGCCTCGCCATATCGGACGACGTCGGCCGGCAGGGCTACTCGGCCTTTGCCTGGCCCGAGGAATACGGCCCGGCCACACAGTGGGTCTACTTCGTCGATCACCGCGGCAAGCTGATCGGCAGCTGGAACCACAATGCGGTGTTCGACGGACTGAACGAACCCTTCCCCCCGGAGGCCCATCCGCTGCGCGACTATCTCGCAGCCGAGAAGGAAGACGAGGATGCCGAGTGGTTCCAGTTCAAGTCCATGCCGGAGGTGCGCTTTCCCGAGCCCTGACCCGAGGAGGACGAGCAGGAGACCGAGGCGGCTCAGGAGTAGTCGAACAAGATCGTCAGCGCCCGCTGGCCCAGGTCATAATCCTCGAACTCGTCCAGTGCCCCGCCGAGCACCTCGAACAGTTCGTCCGATTCGAGATGCGGCAGGGACTCCAGGGCTGCCATGCGGACGACTTGGGTCTGTTCGCGGTCGAGCGCGATTTCGAGCAGGTCCTCGAGCTGGCCCGGACCGGCCACGGCCCGCAGGGTGTCCAGCGCGCGCAGCCTCGCATGCTCGTGAACCTCGGGGTCGGCGACGACCGAAAGCAGCTCCGCTTCGGCCGGCACGCCCAATCGCGCAATCTGCTGGGCGGCGACCTTGGAGAGCGGTGCGCCGTCTCAGCCGCGGGGCTCGTCCGGATGGGCCTTTCTTAGAATCGCGATCATCGGTTCAAGGCCCCGCGCCTCCTTGAGGTTGCCGAGCCCGACCAGCAGGATGGCGATGTTGGTCGGATGGGTTTCGCTCTTCAGCCGCTCGAGCAAGAGCTGGCCCGCCCGCGGTTCCTCCATGATCCGCGTGGTGACGTCCACCGCCGTGTGCAGCGAGAGGAGTGATTCCCTCGAGATCGCCTTCAGGTAGATCTCGGCGAGATCCTTGCGGCCGAACCGATAGAGCCCGCCGAGCGCCTGCTGGCGGACCTGCATGTCGCTGTCGCCGATCTGCCGGCTCAGATAATCCTCGATGAGTTCAGGCTGGTACGGCTTCGGATCGGCGGCCAGGTTGCTGAGGATCGACGCGACGAGCAGGCGCATCGCCGGCAGTTGGTGGGTGAGGAAGGGTTCGAGGACCTCGGCGTCGACCAGTTCGGTCGGCACCAGCGAGAGCATCTTCAAGCCCTGCGACTGGACCACCACGTCGGGCGAGGCGATCATGCGATGAATCTCGTCCAACGCCACCAGGTCCCCGAAGCGCGCGAGGCTCTCGAGCGCCATGAAGCGGCCCGGGTCGCCCTCCTCGAGATGTTGCCGCAGCACCGGAATGGCGGAGGGGTCCTCGCTGTCCTGGCCGAGGCGGTGGAGCACGTGGCGGATCCCGTCCTGGCCGCCGCTCGCTGCGTACTCCTGGAGGGCCGCGAGCGCCTCGGGAGTTTCCATCGTGGTCAGGGCTCGGATGGCGGCCCGCCGGACCATCTCGAACGGATCGTAGAGCAGCTCGGCGGCCCGGGCCGCGGCCAGGGGCGAATCGAGCATGGTCAGCGCGCGGGCGGCCTCTCCGCGGACGAGGTTGTTCGTGTGCTGGGTCGCCTCGAGGATCAACTCCTCGGCCTCCGGGATCTCGAAAGTGCCCAGACAGGGCAGATGGTGGAACATGTTGGCGGCGTTTTGCTTCCAGCCCTTCCAGGTCAGATCCAGGAAGCGGGCCTGCTCGGCCGGATCGAGGCCGGCGATCTGCTCCTGGGTGCGGAACATCAACCGGTTCGGCGCCCAGAACAGGCGGTCGTACCAGCGCTCCACCCGATCCTCGATCGGACCGCGGACCACCACCCGGCCCGGAGGCTCGGTGAACAGACGCGTATGGACGAAGTGGAACTCCCGGTCGATTTCCGGCAGCGGCGGCTCGCCCGTGCCTTGATCCTCTGGCTCGCGATCGGGCCTCAGGTAGATCAGCCCCCCCACCACGATCAGGGCCATGACGGGAAAGGCAAAGTTGCGCAGGTTCAAGAAGAGCCGCCTCCGGATCGACATTTCGGACGGTGAATTCCCTTCAGATTAGGCCGTTCGGGTCCGAAAGAAACCGGTCGTAACCGAAACATTCCCTGGTCCGCACGAAGCGCTCCGTGAAGCTCGCGGCCCCGCCCGGCAAGGATGCTCGCAAGTCAAATTCGGCATTCTTTTTCCGTTTGATCGGGTGGGTGGCGTTGCTAGACTCCCGCCGACCTCCTACAGGCCGGCAAATCGAGCCGAAACGGGCGCGATCTTGCAAGTTGAGCCGGCAGTAAAGAGGCTGTCCCGCCGTTCGGGGCAACACGGAACTGACTTCACGAGAAGGAGATCTCAATGGTTCGCCGACTTCGGGCTCTCGTGCTGCTGGCCCTGGCCGCCCTGCCGTTTGGCGGCTGCACCACCGACTCGGTCTACTGGTGGGGCTCCCACGCCCGGGGTTACTACCAGGTCATCCAGCGCGACGCGGCGCACGTCTACCGTTCCTTCGACCGCCACTTCATGAACTACGACTGGGACGATCCCTACATCGACTGAACTTCATTCGAGTCTGAGGCGAGCCTGAGGCGCCGCCGAACCCCTGCCCGAATTCCTGAACCACCGGAGCCCTTCGGCTCATGAATCGACCTTAGAAAAGTTGGGAGAGCGAAGACGTATGCACCGTACTGCGCGACTCGGAATCGGCCTGCTCTTGCTGGGCCTGTGCGGATGTCAGTCCACGCCTGACCAGGACAAGTTCTTCCGCAACGACATCGACCGGAGGTCCGGCTGGCATCACCTGGGGATGTATGCCAAGGACGTGGGCCTGGACGCCCTGGACGTGTTCACACTCAATGTCGGAGCGGGCAAGCCGGGGCCGTTCTTGTTTTCCGCGAATCTCCATGCGACGAAATACGCGGAGATCGGCTTCGGAAGCTGGACCGGATACAAGGCCGGTCTGCTCGGCCGAGGATTTGGAGTCTGGCGTGAGGAACGGAACGAGAACGGTTTCGCCCTTTTTCCGATCCAGAACTACAGCGTGTACGCAGCCAGGGTTCCGCACTACGGCACCTCCACACTGCGAGAGAAACACCTGGACGTTCAGGGCGAGAACATCAACCTCGATTCCGACCGGCATTGGGGAGACTTCGGTGGTTACGTTCATTTCCTGTTCGTAGGCTTCGACATCGGGTTCAGCCCGTTCGAGCTTGCCGACTTCGCGTTCGGCCTCTTCGGTAACTATCCCAACCCCGCCTGGGTCTCGACCAGCGACATGCCCTGGGACATCGGCGTGGACATCGCGGACGACGACACGCGCGTGTCAATCTACGACGACAAGCTCGGCCGTTATCGGCACAACGCCTATTCGATGTGGCCGACGATCTGGCCGACCACGTTCGGCGTGACTGAAGAGGTCGAGGGTTCGGAGTGGATGCACGCGCCGAGCCGCAATCCCGGAACCGTGTCGGTGGGCGGCGCCTACGGCGGCACTCACGGAACGCAACACTGAGAGAGCCATAAGGATCTAACATGAAGAAGATCATTCTTTCTCTCGGCGCGCTCGCGCTGGTCACTTCCACCGGCTGCCAGCAGTCGTACAAGTTCACCTCGGCCCCGGAGTTCGAACGCTACTCCCGGGAAATCAACGAGTGGACCGGGCTCGAGAAAACAGGCATCTACCTCAAGGACAGATTCCTCGACCTGTTCGACGTCGTGCAGTTCGACCTCTCGCTCGGCGACGGTTTCCTGGTCAACGCGCATGCCACCAAGTGGCTCCAGGCCGGCGGAGGGTTCCTGAACCACGGCCTGCGCTGGGGCATGCTCAAGCGCTCGATGGGAACCTGGAGTGACGATCGCGTCGAGGGCGGCCTGGCCGCCGGCTTCAACCTCTACTGGGTCGATATCGAGCGCATGCCGATCTGGGGCACCTCGACCATCTTCGAGCACGAGTTCGCCTACGAGGGGCCCGACTATCTTTCCAACCATGATCGCCACTGGAGCGACGTGGGCGGCAATCTCCACTTCGCGTGGCTCGGGGCCAACGTCAACGTCTCGCCCTACGAGGCGATCGACTTCGTGCTGGGAGTGCTGGCCCTGCCGTCGATCTACGCCGGTCCGCTCTCCCCCGAGATGGACCTCGGCGACGACGACACCCGGGCCCGCCTGCGCGCCAAGTACGACCTCCCGCACTTCGAGTACACCCTCGAGCACTGGGGCCAACACTGAGAGCTGATCGCCTCGCGACCGGATTCCTCCTGGGCGCCGCACTCCTGACCTGGGGGTGCGGCGCCCTTGGCCATCGGGAGCGGTCCAAGGCGCACGTGCAACGGGCGGAGCAGTACCTCATGCGGCGACAGCTGGAGCCCGCTCTCGCCGAGCTCGATCAGGCCGTGGCCCTGGCTCCCGACCAGGTGCTCTACCTGCTGATGAGAGCGCAGTTGCTGGCCCAGGCGGACAGCATGGAGGCGGCCCGCAAGGACCTGCACCGGGCGCTCGAACTGGCGCCGGACGATCCGAACGTGATCCTGCCGAACGCGCTCGAGATGCTCGACCGGGACGCCGTCCAGGAAGCCGGGGACCTCCTGGGAGCCGCGGTGAAGCGCGATCCCGGACAGGAAGAACTGCTCTGGTGGCGGGGGTTGACCCTGCTCAAGCTCGAGCAACCCGAATCGGCCCGGGAGGTTTTCAGCCGTTTGCTGACTCACTCGGAGCTGACCGGCTCGCCGCTCCAGGTGCAGGGACGGATCGGGCTGGCGCTTTCAGAGCCGCCTGATCAGGTCGAGCGGGCCACCGCCGCCTGGACCCTGGCCGCGTCCGCCGACCCGCTCCTCGCCGTCGACACCGCCGGTCAATTGCTGGTGCTCGGTTTCGAACAGCCGATTCGCGCGCTCGCGAAGCGGGCCGCCGAAGGCGAGCCGGATCATCTCGATCTCGGTTACGTCCAGGCCGAGATCCTGCGCCAGACCGGTTTTTCCGATCAAGCGGTGGCCGAGGTCGAACGCCTGCTGCTGCTCGAGCCGGGCCCGCGGCGGGCCATCGAGCTGCATCTCACCGCGGCCTCGGCGGACGGCGATCGGATGCGCTTCGGCGCCGCCCGGGAACGGCTGCGCACCGCCCTCGATCTCGACCCGGGCGCGCTGAACGCACTCAGCCTGCTGGCCCAGGCGGTGGTCACCGGCCGCGGCAACGCCGACGATTTCGAGGACCTGATGACCCGCATCGAGGCCGCGCGAGAGCGGCTCGAGGCGTCCGTGCGCGCTCAGGCGATGCTGGACCAGCTCGAGCAACAGGTGCGCCTCGCCGTCCGCCAGTGAGAACGGACCCGGACCCGGTCCGGCTCATCTCAGAAAGCCCAACCGTACCGCCTCGAGCAGTTCCTCCAGCGTGGAGTCCTCCCGCCGCTCGACCCCGACCAGCTCCGGGAACCGGCGGAACCACTTGCGCTGCGCCACCGTCAGGCGCCAGGTCGAGCGCAGCATCGCCTCGCGCGCGGCCTGAAGAGTCAACTCCCCGGCGAGATGCGCCAGGATCTCGCGATACCCGATCGCGCGGGCCGGTTCCCCGATCAGCAGCCCCTGTTCGGACAACCGCCGGACTTCCTCGACCAGTCCTTCCGCGAACATGCGGTCGACCCGCTCCGCTTGTCGGCGGCGGAGCAAGGCCGGCGCGCAGAAAAGAGCGACCACCCGAAACTCCCGGTCCAGCGGGCGCCGTGTCTCGGTGCGCTGGAGCTCCGAGATCGGCCGTCCGGTCAGCTCGTAGACCTCCAGAGCCCGCGTGATGCGTTTGAAATCGCGTTTCAGGATCCGCCCTGCGGCGTCCGGATCGAATGCCGCAAGGCGCGCATGCAGCGCCTCGACCCCGAACCGCTCGGCCTCCTCGACGAGCCGGCGGCGCAGTCTTGGATCCGCCGGCGGCCCGCGGAACAGCCCGCGCAGGAGCGCCTGCAAGTAGAGCGGCGTTCCGCCCAGGAACAGCACCGACTTCCCCCTCGCTTCGATCTGGCGGACCGTGGAGCGGACCTCATCGATGTACCGCCCCAGCGAGAAAGTCTCGCGCGGATCGACCACCCCCACCAGGTGGGTCCGGACTCCGTCGACCTCGCTCTGCGTTGGACTGGCGGCTCCGACCACCAGACCGCGATAGACCTTGACCGAATCGAGGCCGATCACCTCGGCGCCGAGGTTGCGGGCCAGTTCCAGCCCGACTTCCTTCTTGCCCGATCCCGTGGCGCCGGTCAGGACGCGGAGCGGATCCACCGGGTCACGGTGCTCCATTGGAAGGGGTATTGGATGGGGCGCCGGAGCGGGGCAGGACCAGTGAACGGGCTCTCAGGGAATCGCAGAGCATGGCGCGCGCGCGCTCACCGACCTGCTCCGGCTCGAGGCCTTCCAGGATCTCGAGCAGATCGAACGGCTGGACGCCCCGGAAGACGCCGCCGGAAAACGCGTGCGCCGTCGCCTCCAGCGAATCGAACATGCCCACGAACTTGCCCTGGAACTTGTTGCGCACGCGCTCGAAATCGGAGGTCGGACAGCCCGCTTCCAGAAACCGTTCGACCTCGGCCAGGAGCCGCTGCTCGAGCTGCTCGGGCTGTTCGGTGTCGCCGCCCACCATGGCGAAGCCGAAGTCGATGTCGGCCGTGTAGTCGGCGGAGAACGAGTCGTCGATCAGGCCTTCCGCGTAGAGCCGTTCGTGCGCCTCGGACGAGCGGCCGAACATCAGGTCGAGTGCGATCCCCGAGAGCAGATCCCGCCGCGCCAGGTCGATGCCGTCGCCGGGCTGGATGCGGTCCTTGTAGCCGATCAGCAGTTTGGGCAAGGCCACGTCCATCTCCTGGCAGGCCTCGCTCTCCCGGATCGGGCCGTCGTCGACCGGCACCCGGCTGGCCTGGCCCGGCGGCAGATCCTCCCGCCCGGCCTGGTCACGCGCGATGCGCTCGGCGATCTCCTCGGCGTCGAACCGGCCGACCAGGGTGAAGGCCATGTTGGCCGGACGATAGAAGGCGCGGTAGCAGGTGTGCAGCACCTCCGGATCGACGCGAGCGATCGACTGTTCGGTGCCGGCGATGCTGATGCGCACCGGGTGCGACCGGTAGAGCGCTCCCAGCAGATTGAAGAAGATTCGCCACGACGGATCGTCGTCGTACATGCGGATCTCCTGTCCGATGATGCCCTGCTCCTTCCGGACGAGTTCCTCGGTGAAGTGCGGGTTCTGCACGAACTGCAGCAGCAGGTCGACGCAGGCCTCGACGTTGCGCGTGGCGGAAAAGATGTACGAGGTGATCGTGAAGCTGGTGGAGGCGTTGCAGGAGGCCCCCAGTTCCGAGAAGCGGTCGGAGACGTCGCCCTGCTCGTCCTCGAACAGCTTGTGCTCGAGGAAGTGCGCCACGCCGTCCGGAACCGTCATCCGTTCACCCGAGCGCGGATCGACGAAGCCGTTGTCGGCCGAGCCGAAGTTGGTGGCGAAAACGCCAAAGGTCTTCGAGAAGCCGCGCTTGGGAACCAGCGTGACCCGCAGCCCCGAGGGCAGGGTCAGGCCGAACACGTCCTCGCCGACCCGGTTCTCAACCCGCTGCAGCTTGCTCATCTTGTGTTCCTTCCAGCAGGTAGGTCGTCTGTTCGCGCGGCCGCTTTGCCACCCGCACCACGTCCTCGCGGGTCACGGCCTGGATCCGGCGCGACACCTCCGAGACATCCGGGGAGCGGCCCGCCGCCCGGGCCGACAGGACGAAGTCGGCGGCATGTCCGGGGGAGTCGTTGACCGAACTCAACGAATTCAGCAGCATGCCCCGGGCGACCTCGAGATCCTGCTCGCTGAACGTGCCCTGTCGCATGGCCTCGACTTGATCCCGCATGACCTCGGCGGCCTGTTCCCACTGGCGGGCCGCCACGCCTGCGGAGAGCAGCAGGAAACCCTTGAGCCGGTCCAGCGAGCTGTGCGCGTAATAGGCCAGGCTGCGCTCCTCGCGCACTTCACGGAACAGTTTCGAGAAGCTGCTGCCGCTGCCGAGAATGCTGTTGTAGACGCCGAGCGCGAAGAAGTCCCGGTCGGACAGGTCCTCCTGGTCGAGCCGGTAGCCGATAAGAAGCTTGCTCTGGGTGATCGGCATCGCTTCCCGGACCGCTTTGGGCGCCGGCATCGGCACCTGCCGTTCCGGCTGGACCGGCACGATCTCCCGTCGCTTGGACAAGCCACAGACGGCGGCGCGGATGAGATCCAGATCCTCCTCGTCCAACTCCCCCACCACGTACATTTCGATCGGCGCCCGGGCCAGCCGCTCGAAGTGGTCGGAAAGCGCCGCCCGCGGGTCGAGGGCCAGGGCCGCCTCCTCGGTGCCCCACTCGAACAACGCGTACGGCTCGCCGGCGAACATCTCGGAGAGCAGCCGCTGATGGGCGTAGTTCAGCTTGTCGTCGACCAGTCCGCGGATCGCCCGGATCAGATTGGTGCGCTCCTGCTCGAACTCGGCCGTCCGAAAGCCGCCGTTCTCCGTGATCGGCTCGGTCAGGATGCTGTCCACCAGCGAGAGCCCCTGCCCCAGGGCCGACTTCGACTGCCTGACGTAACGGTCGTTCACGACGCGAAAGCGAACGTTCAGATTCTGCCGCTCCCCGAGCCGGTTGACATCGATCGAAAGTCCCGCGCCAAACAACTCCTCCAGGTGCCGGCTGAGCGACATCATGTCGGGAAAGTCGGCGCAACCCCGTCGCAGGAGGCCGGCCAGGAGCGCCCGGCAGCCCGCCCGATGGTCGAGGTTCTCCAGGTAGCAGATCCGGAATGAAACCGTCTTGAACTTGCTCGTGTTCCAGACGAGCAGATCGATGTTCCCGGGCAGCATCTCCCGCTCGAACACCCCTGCGTTTTCCGTCGCCATCAAGCTCTCCACTCAGGTCCCGGCCGTCGATCCGCTGCCGAAACGGCCGGATCAGCCCGAACCGAGCCATCAGTCTAGCGCCCCGGCGCGCGGGCCTCGTGCCACAAAAAGCGGAACCGGCCCGTTCGCCGAATCGTTATGGTGTCCGCTTCCATTCATGGTCCGGGGATCGCATGGCGCGCGTCGCGAGCTGGTTCCGCAACATGTTCGGGACACCACTGCCGCTGATCGGCGTGGTGCATCTGCCGGCTTTGCCGGGCGCTCCCGGAAACCGCCTTTCCGTCTCGAGGCTGATCGCTCGAGCCCGGGACGATGCGGTCCGATATCTCGAGGCCGGCTTCGACGGCTTGATCCTCGAGAATTACGGCGACGTGCCGTTTGGTTCTGGACCCTCCGAGCCGCACACGGTCGCGCTCATGACGCGCATCGGCGCCGTCCTCAAGGAGCTGGCCGGCGAACGGCCGGTCGGGATCAATCTGCTGCGCAATGACGCGCTCGGGGCGCTGGCCGTGGCGGTCGGCGCCGGCCTCGATTTCATTCGGGTCAACGTCCTCAGCGGGGTGGCGGTCACCGATCAGGGCTTCATCGAGGGACCGGCCGCGGAGCTCCTGCGCACTCGCAGCCGGCTTTCCTGCTCCGCGCGCATCCTGGCGGACCATCGGGTCAAGCACGCCATGCCCCTGCGGGAGGCCGGCGTGTCCGTCGAAGTCGAGGAACTGCTCGGGCGGGCCCTCGCGGACGCGCTGCTGGTGACCGGCCCGGCGACCGGCCGGGCGCCCGCAAAGGCGGCGGTGCACGCCGTGAAGCAGGCCGCGGGCAAGGCTCCGGTGCTGGTGGCCAGCGGCGTAGACGCGGGCAACCTGGCGGCACTGTCCGCCGAGGCGGACGGTTTCATCGTGGGAACCTCGGTCAAACGGCAGGGCAAAACCCCCTCCGCGGTCGACCCCGGCCGGGCTCGCGCCCTGGCCCGGCTGGCGGCGTCCCTGCGACCGTGACGGCCGCTGGTTTGCATTCGCCCCTCCTGAAGCGTTACAATCCCCGTCTTTCCAGGGATTTGGCATGAGTTCCCAGCCTCAGCGCATCGTCGAGCCGCTGATCGTTCCGGCGGCCCTCGACCCCGATGCCGTCAAAATCCTGCGAAGGCTCCTCCGCTACGGTCACGAGGCCTATCTGGTCGGCGGCTGCGTGCGCGATCTGTCCCTGGGGCACATTCCCAAGGACTTTGACATCGCCACCTCGGCGCGCCCGCGGCAGATCAAGCGCTTGTTCCGCAACTCGCGCATCATCGGGCGCCGCTTCAAGCTGGTGCATATTCAGTTCGGCGACAAGCTGATCGAGGTTTCGACCTTCCGCAAGACCCCTCGCGAGGAGACGCCCTTCGAGGAACCCGATCCTCGCGAGTTCGAAGAATCGCCCGACGAGGGCGACGATTCGGAGGATGGCGAGAGCCAGGACGATCGCGATCTCCTGATTCGCCGGGACAACGTGTTCGGCACCGCCGAGGAGGACGCGCTACGGCGCGACTTCACCGTCAACGCGCTCTTCTATGACATCGAGGCGAACGAGGTCATCGATTACGTGGGCGGCACCCGCGACCTGGAAGATCGCCTGATCCGCACCATCGGCGATCCGGTGATCCGTCTCCAGGAAGATCCGGTGCGCATCCTGCGCGCGATCCGCTTCGCCGCGAGACTGGAGTTCTCGTTCGATTCCGAAACCTACGACGCCATGATCGACTACCAGGCCGACCTGGTGAAATGCGCTTTTCCGCGCATCTCCGAGGAGCTGCTGAAGCTGCTCTCGTGCGGCCACGCCTGCCGGAGTTTTCAGATCATGGACCGGATCGGCGTGATCGATTCGATCCTGCCCGATCTGGCCGCTTTCCTGGATCGCGATCCGCCGCTGCCCGGCTGGCGCGGCCACGTGTTCGACCAGCTGCTCGACTATCTCGAGGCGCTGGACGACCTGGACCACGGCCGGCGCGTGCTCTCCAATCCGACCTTGCTGACGACCTTGCTGATCGGGCCGATCCTGGAGCTGGCCGCGACCAACAACGCCCTGTCCGACCTGTCGCGGGTGGCCGACCGGGTCATCCGTCCTTTCGTCGCGCGCATGTCGATCTCCCGCCGCGATGCCTTCCGGATCAAGCAGATCCTGGTGGCCCAGGCCAGGCTGCGCGGCGAGGCGGGCTCCAGACGCCGCAAGGCGCGGCTGTCCGACTTCCTCCGGAGGGAGTACTTCAAGGATTCCCTGCACTTCTTCCGGATCGAGAGCGCCGCGCTGCAGATGTACGAGGAGGAGCTTCAGCTCTGGACGCGGCGCTACTACCAGCATCTCAAGCGATACGATCGGGCGGAGTACCGTCACACTGTCCAGACCGCGCTGTTCGGGGAAGTGCTGGACCTCGACGACCAGGAGCCGCTCGAAGAAGAAAAGTTCGAGCAGGGGCCGCTCGAATGCGAACCGGTCGAGCAAGAACAGATCGAACGCTCCGGGAGGCGGCGAGGAAGGCGCCGGCGCAAGTCGGCCGAAGCCTCGGGCGCCCCTGCCTCGCCCTCGCCTGCGAAGGGCGGACGGGACGAACCGCGGCAGGGCCGCAAGGGAGGCGACCGGAAATCCGGGCGCAAGCGGAGTGAACCGGCCCCAAGCGGCGGCGAGGGCGGCCAGCGCCTGGAATTCGACGAGGTCCGTTCCGGTCCGCTGAGGGTCACCGCCTCGGAACCGAGCGCCGAGGAGGAACCGGACGATCCGCCGATCGAGATCAACTGGGACGATCCCCTGCCGAAGGTCGGCGATCCCGGCCCGGTCAGCGTCATCCTGACCGGCATCGACCAGACCGAGAAGCAGACCCGCGGCAAGAAGCAACGCAGGAAGGTGGACGGCGCCGCGCGCGAACTCTCCAAGGAGGTCCGCAACCAACCGTCGCTGCAGGCCTTCAAGATGACCGAGGGCGATCCCCGCGGACACGAAGCGACCCGGCCGATGAAGAAGCGCAAGCCGGCCCCGGAAGCGGAGCCAAAGGAGCAGCCGCGCCCGTTCCGTCCGATCGAGGATTTCGAGTGGGTCGAGGATCTCTACAACTGGTGAATCGACGGGGTACGATTCCGCCGGCATGAGGAACTCAGCTTCAAGATCTCGAATCGCCGGCTGGGGACGGATCTTCGCGCCGGGCCGCGAACGCCGCAGCGAGAACCTGGAGCGCGACAGCTCCGGCGCGGTTCTGTGTCGCGGGTTCGGGCGCTCCTACGGCGATTCCTCGCTGCCGCCCCCCGGCCAACCGGAGGTGCTGGCCACCCCGCCGGCCGATCGGATCCTGGCCTTCGATCCGGCGACCGGCCTGTTGCGCGCCGAGGCCGGCCTCTCGCTCCGGGAGATCAACCGCCTCTTCCTGCCCCGCGGCTGGTTCACGCCGGTCACCCCCGGCACCCATTTCGTGTCGCTCGGCGGCATGGTGGCGAGCGACGTGCACGGCAAGAACCACCACCGGGCCGGCTGCTTCGGAGAACACGTCATGGCGCTCCGCATGCGCCTCGCGGACGGTCGCCTGGTGGAGTGCGGCCCGGACCGCGAAGCCGAACTCTTCTGGGCCACGGTGGGCGGCATGGGACTGACCGGACACATCCTGGAGGTCGAGGTTCCGCTGACCCGGGTTCCGAGCCCCTGGATCGAAGCGGAGAGCGAACGGATCCCCAACATCGAGAGCTTCATCGAAGCGCTCAAGACCGCCGGACGGGACTGGCCCTTCACGGTCGGCTGGATCGACTGCCTCTCGCGCGGGCGCGCCATGGGCCGCGGCATCCTGATCCGGGGCCGCTTCGCCGATCCGGCGGGCGTCCCGGCTAAATCCCCGCGCCAGCGACGCCGGCTCAGCGTGCCCTGCGTGTGCCCCGGCTGGCTGCTCTCGAGATGGTCGGTGCGACTCTTCAACACGCTCTACTACCACGGCCACCCTCGCCGCGTACGCCGGCGGACGGTCTCGCCCGAGACCTTCTTCTATCCGCTCGACCGGATCGAGCACTGGAACCGCCTCTACGGGCCGCGCGGATTCAGCCAGTTTCAATGCGTGCTGCCCGAGAGCGGCGGCGCGGCGGCGGCCCGGAGCTTTCTCGAACTCCTGACCGGGAGGGGCGGCGCCTCGTTCCTGTGCGTGATCAAGGACTGCGGCGAACAGGGCCGCGGGACGCTCTCGTTTCCCCTCCGGGGCATCTCGATCGCGCTGGACATCGCGGTGACTTCCGGCACCCAGCAACTGATCGACGCGCTGAACGAAAGAGTGATCGAACTCGGCGGCCGGGTCTACCTGACCAAGGACGCGTTCACCCGCCCGGAGCACTTTGCCCGCATGGAGCCGAGGCTCGAACGTTTCCTGGAGCTGCGCCGGAAGTATGATGCGGCCGGCAGCATCCGCTCGGCCCAGTCGGTCCGCCTGTTTGGAGATCCTGCGTGAAAACCGTATTGTTCGGCGCGACCCGGGGGATCGGCCGCCAGCTGGCTCGTCAGATGGCGGAGCGCGGCGACCGCCTGTTCCTGCTGGGCCGCGACCGGCATGAGCTGGAGAAGAGCGCCGCGGATCTGAAAGCCCGCGATCCTGGCGGGCGCACGGTCGGTTTCAGCGACTGCGACCTGGAGCACCCGGAGAGCTTCTCCCCGGCGCTCTCCGCGGCGGATGAGAACTTGAGTGGCTTCGACAGCGTGATCCTCTCGGCGGCGATCTTCGCCACGCCGGAACAACTCGACGGGGACCCGTCGCTCGCGCAACGGCTGCTGGAAGTCAACTTCACGCACACGATCCTGTTCTGCGAACAGGCCCGCAAGCTCCTGCTCGAGCGCGGCGGCGGCGGCCTGTGCGTGTTCAGCTCGGTCGCGGGCGACCGCGCCCGCAAGCCGACCTCGCTCTATGGCGCGACCAAGGCGGGATTGACCCATTACCTGGAGAACCTGGACCTGCGTTTTCGCAAGCAGGGGCTGGTCACGCTCTGCGTCAAACCGGGCTTCGTCAAGACGGGGATGACCGAAGGCCTCGATGTGCCCCCCTTCGCCGGCGAACCGGACAAGGTCGCGGCCGACGTGCTCGAGGCCATGGATCGAGGACGGGCGAGCGTCTACACGCCCTGGATCTGGAGATGGATCATGGCGGTGATCACCCACCTCCCGCGGTTCGTGATGCGCAGACTCAGCTTCTGAGCGTTTCGCCTCGACGCCTGGCGACGGATCGCCGACTGTCTCCCCATCGATGAAGCCGAATGGCCTCCTGAATCCGGTGCATATCGGTCCCCCTCGTGCACGATCAGCGGATGCCAATCCCACATGTGGCGATGCCTTCTTCGACGCGGCCCTACAGACTATTGATGATCTCCGTATTCGCAGTATCCCAAGTGTTCGAGGAAGTGTCCTTCGTGATGACCTGGATCCCCAGACTCATACCAGGCACAAGGCTAACCGATGCCAGAAAGGTCAGAGGCTGGGAGGGCAATGGACCCATCGCGCTGATGGGCACGACGGGGACAACGTCGAGTGGACATCCTCCGATGGTTCCTCCAACCGACGCACCGATCGTTGTTCCAACCGCGATCGCCCACCAGTTTCCTTGCGTTGCTCCAGAGACCGTCACGGACACTTCGTTTCCAGAGCATGTGCTTCCGTT
>Ga0326597_10007673_pt1 | contig 14640 bp, 10 predicted proteins | sample RVTome_12_FD_203789 | JGI IMG/M metagenome (GOLD analysis project Ga0326597, IMG submission 203789) | Soil microbial communities from uranium-contaminated site in the Upper Colorado River Basin, Wyoming, United States - RVT100D185 | ecosystem: Environmental > Terrestrial > Soil > Contaminated >... | reverse complement strand
GCCGACCGTGAGCGTGGCGGCGGTCATCGAGCGCGAGGTCGCGGAGTGGGATGAGTTCACCGGGCGTCTTGAAGCCGTGGAGGCGGTCGAAGTGCGGCCCCGCGTTGGCGGCCAGCTCGTGCGCGTGGCGTATCGTCCCGGAGCGGATGTGAAGAAGGGCGATCTTCTGTTCGTCATCGATGCACGCCCGTTCAAGGCCGAGTACGACCGCGCTCAAGGGGAACTTGCGCGTTCGCGCGCTCAGGTCGAACTCGCGCGCCTGCAGCTTGCGCGTACCCAGAAGGTCGTGGGCGACGGCGGTGTCTCCAGACAGGAGGTCGATGAGCGCGCTGCCGCGGTCAAGCAAGGCGAAGCGCAACTCGCAGCAGCGCAAGCGGCTCTCGAGTCCGCGCGGCTCAACATCGAGTTCACGGAAGTGCGCGCGCCGATTGCCGGACGCACGGGTCGAGCGGAGATCACGGCGGGCAATCTCGTCGCAGCGGGCAGTTCGCTGTTGACCACCATCGTTGCGCTGGACCCGATTTACCTCTATTTCGAAGGCGACGAACAGGTGTACCTGCGTTTTCAGAACTTGGCGCGTAAGGCTGGACGCAGCAGTGCTCGTGATGCGCGTATTCCAGTGTACATCGGACTCGCCAACGAGGAGGGCCATCCGCACCAAGGCTATATCGACTTCATCGATAATCGCCTCGACTCGCGCACGGGGACGATACGCGCCCGTGGGGTGTTCGCCAACAAGGAGCGGCTTTTTGCGCCCGGGCTGTTCGCTCGGGTCAAGCTCGTAGGCAGCGAACCTTATCGTGCCGCGCTGGTGACCGACCGCGCGATCGGCACGGATCAGGACCGCAAGTTCGTACTCGTCGTTGGCGACGACGGCAAGACCCAATATCGCCCCATCAAGCTCGGACCCTTGATCGATCGTTTGCGCGTCGTGCGCGAGGGGCTGAAAGCAGGCGAAGTCATCGTCGTCAACGGTCTGCAGCGCGTGCGCCCTGGGATGGAGGTCAAGCCGAACAAGGTGCCGATGGAAGGCCCGCCGCCGGATGCGGCAATGGCTCCCGCTGCAGCGGAAAAGTAGTTCGCCATGGACCTTTCGCGCTTCTTCATCGACCGGCCGATCTTCGGCTCGGTGCTCTCCATGCTCATCTTCCTTGCCGGCGCGGTGGCGATGTGGCGCTTGCCGGTATCGGAATACCCGGAAGTCGTGCCGCCGTCGGTCGTCGTGCGCGCAGTTTATCCGGGTGCGAACGCGCGGGTGGTCGCCGAAACGGTGGCTGCGCCGCTCGAGGAAGTGATCAACGGCGTCGAGAACATGCTCTACATGTCCTCGCAGGCGACCGCCGACGGCACCATGCAGTTGACCGTCACCTTTCAGGTCGGCACCGACGTCGACCAGGCCCAGGTACAGGTGCAGAACCGGGTGTCGCAGGCGCTGCCGCGTCTGCCGGATGTCGTGCGCCAGCTCGGCATCACCACGGTCAAGAGTTCACCCGATCTCACCATGGTGGTGCACTTGCTGTCGCCGGACGATCGCTACGACACGACCTATCTGCGCAACTACTCGGTGTTGAACGTGAAGGACGTGCTCGCGCGCATTCCGGGCATGGGCCAGGTGTTCGTCTTCGGCGGCGGCGATTATTCCATGCGCGTGTGGCTCGATCCGCAGAAAGTCGCGGCGCGCAATCTTGCCGCTGGCGACATCGTGCGTGCAATTCGCGAACAAAACGTGCAGGCCGCGGCGGGCGTGGTCGGCGCGCCGCCATCGACCAAGGGCAGCGACTTCCAGCTCTCGATCGATACGCTCGGGCGCCTCACGACCGAGGAGCAGTTCGGCGAAATCGTATTGAAGACTGCCGCCGACGGGGCTCCCGTGAAGCTCAAGGACGTGGCGCGCATCGAGCTCGGGGCTTCCGAATATGCACTACGCAGCCTTCTCAACAACAAGCCTGCGGTGGCGGTCGCCATCTTCCAGGCGCCAGGCTCGAACGCGTTGCAGCTCTCGACCGATGTGCGTCGCGCAATGGAGGAACTGAAGGCGAATTTTCCCGAGGGTATCGATTACGCTATCGTCTACGATCCGACCAAGTTCGTGCGCGATTCCATCAAGGCGGTGGTGACGACACTGTTCGAAGCGATCGCGCTGGTCGTGCTCGTGGTCGTGCTCTTCCTGCAGACCTGGCGCGCGTCCATCATCCCGCTGATCGCGGTGCCGGTCTCGATCGTCGGCACGTTCGCAGTCATGCTGGTCGCTGGATTTTCGATCAACGCGCTGTCGCTGTTCGGCCTGGTGCTCTCGATCGGCATCGTGGTCGACGACGCCATCGTCGTGGTCGAGAACGTCGAGCGCAACATCGAAGCGGGACTTGCGCCGCGCGCCGCTGCGCACAAGGCGATGGAGGAGGTGAGCGGACCGATCGTCGCGATCGCCCTGGTGTTGGTCGCGGTGTTCGTTCCGATTGCGTTCATCTCCGGGCTCTCGGGGCAGTTCTACCGCCAATTCGCGCTCACGATCGCGATCTCGACCGTGATCTCCGCGATCAATTCGCTCACGCTCTCGCCGGCGCTCGCCGCATTGCTGCTCAAGCCGCACGATGCACCGAAGGATCGGTTTGCAAGGCTGCTCGATTTTCTTTTCGGTTGGGTCTTTCGCGGCTTCAATCGCGCATTTCGCGGCGGTGCGTCCGCCTACGGGGGCGGCGTCGATCGCGTCATTCATCACAAGGTCGCGGCGCTGTTCGTTTACGCGGCGCTCATCGGCGGCACGGTCTACATGTTCCAGAAGGTGCCGACCGGATTCGTGCCCGCCCAGGACAAGCAATATCTGGTCGGATTCGCCCAGCTTCCCGACGGCGCTTCGCTTGATCGGACCGAGGAGGTGATCCGACGCATGTCACGCATCGGCATGGAGCACCCGGGCGTGGAGAATGCGGTCGCGTTCCCGGGGCTGTCGATTCAGGGTTTCACCAACAGTTCGAACGCGGGGATCGTCTTTATTACGCTTAAGGATTTCAAGGACAGGCCGACGCCGGATCTGTCGGGCTTCGCGATCGCTGGCCAGCTCAATGGCAAGTTCGCCGCCATCGAGGATGCGTTCGCGCTCGCGTTTCCGCCGCCGGCGGTCATGGGTTTGGGTTCCATCGGTGGATTCCGGTTGCAGCTCGAGGATCGTGCCGATCTAGGCTACGAGGAGCTGCATGCCGCAACGCAAGCGCTGGTCGGCCGCGCATGGCAGACGCCGGGATTGGCGGGCGTGTTCTCGGGGTTTCAGATCAACGTGCCGCAGCTCTATGCCGACATCGATCGCGTGAAGGCGAAACAGCTAGGCGTCGCGATCACCGATGTCTTCGAGACCATGCAGGTCTACCTCGGATCGCTCTACGTGAACGACTTCAACCGCTTCGGGCGCACCTATCAGGTCAAGGTGCAGGCCGATGCGCCTTATCGCGACCGGGTGAAGGACATCGCGCAGCTCAAGGTGCGTAATGCAGGGGGCGAGATGGTGCCGCTCGGCTCGCTGATGAAGGTTGCGCCGAGTTACGGGCCGGAGCGGGTGCAGCGCTACAATGGCTATCTCTCTGCGGACGTCAACGGCGAGCCGGCCCCGGGCTACAGTTCGGGCCAGGCGCAGGCGATCATCGAGCAGCTCGCGCGTCAGACGCTACCCAACGGTATCACCTTCGAGTGGACCGACTTGACGTATCAGCAGATCCTCGCTGGCAATACCGCGATTCTGGTGTTTCCGATCTGCGTGATTCTCGTCTTCCTCGTGCTCGCTGCGCAGTACGAGAGTTTTCGCTTGCCGCTCGCGGTCATCCTGATCGTGCCGATGTGCTTGCTTTGCGCCATTGTCGGCGTCTGGATCGCGGGCAAGGACAACAACATTTTCACGCAGATCGGACTGTTCGTGCTCGTCGGCCTGGCTTGCAAGAACGCGATTCTGATCGTGCAATTCGCGCGCGAGCTCGAAACGCGTGGCATGGATGCATATGCGGCTGCGAAGGAAGCGTGCCGGCTGCGCTTGCGCCCGATTCTGATGACCTCGCTGGCATTCATCATGGGCGTATTTCCGCTCGTAGTGAGCGTTGGCGCCGGAGCGGAGATGCGGCAAGCGATGGGCGTGGCGGTGTTTGCGGGCATGATCGGCGTGACTTTGTTCGGTCTGTTCTTGACGCCGGTATTCTACGTGCTGCTGCGCGGGCGGCTGCGCGATCGGAAGGCGGCCGTGGCCATGCCGGGAGAAGCATCGTGAACCGGCTATGTCGTTGGTATGCCGTGCTGGCGGTGACGTTGTCGTTGTCGGCGTGCGCGACGCCGGGAGTCGAACCCGAGCGACGGCCGCTGTCGGATCCTGCGACGCTCGCAACGGAGCGCACGTTGGGAGGCGTGCCGTTGTCCGAAGCGGGTTGGCCGAAAGCGGACTGGTGGCGTACGCTCGGCGATCCGCAGCTCGACCGCTTGATCGATCTTGCGGTCGCGGGGAACCCGTCGCTTGCGGTTGCGCGTGCTCGTTTGGATCGCGCCAAGGCCGGTGTGATTTTCGCCGAATCGCAATTGCGCCCGGAAGCCATCGGCACGCTCGACATGACGTACCAGCGCTTCTCCGATTCGGGATCGTTTCAAGGCGGAACCGCCGGCGAATGGCAATGGCAGAACCGGCTGGCCTTGGATCTGGCCTGGGATCTCGATCTGTGGGGGAGAAATCGCGCGGCGTTGCGGGCAGCGGTCGGGCAGGTCAGGGCCTCGGAGGTCGACGTCTTCGCCGCACGCCTTGCGCTGACGACCGGAGTAGCGCGCGTCTACGTTGAATTGAATCGCCTGCACGACCAGGCCGATGTTGCGCGTGCCTTGGTCAAACATCGCGCGGCGGTGCTTGCGCTGACGCGAAAGCGCTTCGACGCGGGAATCGATAGCCAAGTCGAATCAACGCAAGCGCAAGCGGCGCTGCCGTCCGCGCGCGCGGAGCTGACCGCGGTCGAAGAATCGATCGCGCTCATGCGCAATCTGGTGGCTGCGCTGACGGGGCGAGGCCCGGACGAGACGCTCGATCTCGAGCGTCCGAAAATTGCAGCGGGGGAGACTCTGGTTCTGCCGGCGAACCTACCCGCGGATCTGATGGGCCGCCGACCGGATCTGGTCGCGCACCGCTGGCGCGTCGAAGCGGCCGCGCAGAAAATCGAGGTCGCCCGCGCGCAGTTTTATCCCAACGTCAATTTGATCGGCTTCGTGGGGCTTTCCAGTTTCGGGCTGACGAACTTCATCTCGCGCGGTGCGGCCATCGCGGGCGTTGGGCCAGCGGTTCGCTTGCCGCTGTTCGACGGTGGGCAATTGCGTGCTGACTTGGCCGGCACGCGCGCCGACTACGATCTCGCTGTCGAGCAGTACAACCAAACATTGCTCGACGCCGTGCGCGAAGTTGCCGATCAGGTGACGTCATTGCGTGCACTCGCGGCTCGGCGCGCCGACCAGTCGCGGGCGTTGGAAGGATTTCGCAAGGCCTACGACCTCGCGCTGCTGCGTTACCGCGAAGGCTTAGGCAATTATCTGCAAGTGCTCGATGCCGAGGTGCAGCTTCTGCGCGAGAGCCGAATCGCGGCCGACCTCAAATCGCGCGAAATCGATCTGTCGATCGGACTCGTGCGCGCGCTCGGCGGCGGTTTCGAGTGAGCGGCGCGGTCGGGCGGGATACGCGCCTAGCCCAGCATTAGCTTGCTTCCCCCGCACGCGAGCGAAAGCGACGATAGAACGGCAGAGATCCCTTCCCCTGCTTGCGGGTCTATGGGGGCATTCCTGTCCGCAATTCTTTAATCAATAGCGCCTGCCCGTTCCGCAATAGCAGCGGACCGCCATTAGGCAACACGAAGCGCTATCGTGTGTTCCGGAAACGCCTTGAGCAGTTTCTTGTCTACTGTGACGGCTTTGACACCGAGCTTAATCGCGAGCGCGACGAACTCGCAGTCGTATGCAGTGCAATCGCTGTCGCGAACCAGTTCGAGAACATGCCGAGAATCGACTTCGTGTTCGTTCCCTGACATGAGTGTCTCGGCCTCGGCTTGAACCCTTGCAGCCTCCTCGAACTTGAGCGTCTTGCGCCGCATATATCCCGCCAAGAGATTACGGAACTCGCTGCGCCAAAAGATCGGAGCAGCCCATTCCGAGTCCTTCCTGTACAGCGCATCAGCCCGTGCACTTAACTCGTACGGCAGCAGCAGGTACGCAAGAACGTTCGTATCGACCACGATCAAAGCCGACCCTCCCGCTTGAGCCGGTCGATGTCCTTCGCGCGAAACTTCCCCTGCGGCAGCGATGCGCGAAGTGCCCGTGCCCTGGCCAAGCGTTGTGCTGGAGGGACTTTCCCAGGCATCAACACCGTCTCAAGGCACACAATCGCCTCGCTATTCAAGCTGCGTCGATGTGCCTCGGCTGAGGCCTTCAGGCGCTCGTAGACATCGTCCGGAATGCTTTTCAAAGTTAGGGTGGTTGGCATGGCAATCCCCAAAAGGAACCATTGTGGTGTCATTATGGTTATCGGTCAACTAGATCGTCCTGCTCCGGGAGTGAGACAGACCTCGCCCTGGGGCATCGCCTGCAGCGCTCGGTTGGTTACGCGCAACGGTACCGGAGCGCATATAGGAGTCGCTATTCAGTGGGAATAGGCAAACCGTGGAGGCGCAGAAACGTCAGCTTGTCCCAATAGCCGCGTTGGAAGACGATATGGCCATCGACGACGTGAAAGAAGCCGCACCCCCTCAATCCAAGAGGGTCACGCCACTCGAGGATGGCCCATTCTCCTTCTTCGAAGATGTTTTCGACGATACAAACCATCTTCGTAGACGCAAATCCCGAGGCGAACATTTCGCGAATCGCTGTACGGCCTTCGACCGGTGCCTCGGCAACCTGATGGTTCACCGCGTTCTCCGAGTAGAAGGTCACCAATGCGTCGGCGTCGGCGCGACTGAATGCCTCGACCCAGGCGCGAACGAGTTGACGCGGGGGCATACGTTCTAACGTTGCGCATCATTGGAAGGAGAAAGCAAGGAAAGTGCCGCTTCGGATGGTCCGGTGCGTGCACGGGTTCGGCTTGCTGTCAAAGCGCACTCGCCCATTGATCCTCGTGGACCATACGTATCGGAAGACCCGAGTCTCTATACGCGACCGCCTTCTCAATCTTGGTGCCAAAGCTTCCGTGTTTCCATTCGGCACTACCAAGACCGCCAACAACCACATAGGCCACTTTCTTTGTCACTGACTTGCTGACGATGCCGCCACGGTTCTCAATTACGGATTCGCAGTGAGCTCGTGTTGCAAACACAAAGTCACCCGTAAGGCAAAACGTGGAGCTTGGTATGGCGACGGAGGCTCCGTGATCGAAGGCAAGATCGATAACATGTCGGGATTCAGCGAGGGTCTCCAATGTTCCACCAACCAACTGCTGTAAGAGTTCAACGAGGTGTTCTCGTTCCTCCGAGGTGACGACTGCGTCTGCGAGTACGTTTCGAACACGTGCATGGATAACGCTCCCTGGCCAGACTGTAGCGATTGCGCTGTTCTGATTCAGCCAGGTATCAAGGAAGCGCACCTCATCGTCGTTCAGATGGGCATCGCAGAGAATTCCCTGGGCAATCCCAATTAGCGCGGCAGCGGAGCGGTTGAGGTCGTTGCGATACGCAGCACTTTGGCGCACAAAAAAGTTGGACACTTGAGTTCGCTCCCGGAAAATTACGGCTCAGCGTACAGTTCCTGGTTGGCGGTAAACACGACAGCCATGCCCGTGGCCGTACAAGTGATCGAAACCTCTTCCGCGGTGTCAATGTTGAGATCTTCTCCTCGAAGACCTTGCCACATTGCGAGGTAGTTCAACGTACCGTACTTCTGCTTCTTCTTCAGTGCTTTTTCAACACCACCTTTCCACGGCAAAACGGGAAGTACACCGTCGCGGGCACAGGCAGCGAGATTGGAATCTTCCCTCGCTTTCTCTCTGCCTCGTTCCCAAGACGACACCAGGCTTCGGGGGAGATCGCCCCACCGCTCTTCCCAGGTGGCGTTACTTCGGGGCGCTTCTGACACCTTGCGATGTACCTTCATGACGAGTGATCCACCAATGGTCGTGAGGCCGAACATGAAGTCATCGGTTCACTGCCGCCTTTCAAGGCGACATGTCGGACTGCCGAGCGAAGTTTACTCTCAAGCAATTGGTGTGTTAAGGTCGCTTCTCGCAGGTCCTGCGTACCGCGCGCGTCGGGGTCTTGCATTCGAGCACGAGCTGTTGAATTGCAAGACCAGATACCCAAGACACGGTGAACGAATGGCAGACGCAGAAAAGGGCCAAGGTCACTCACGCCTGAAGCATGGAACACCTGTAACGGTGCGGACGAACCGAGACATAGCGGGGTCCGACCTGACCAGGATCTGGCCGTGATTGTTGCGCGAATATTCATCCTCGCATCGTTGATTGCGCTTACCGTCCAAGGCGCGTCCTTGACCGACGCCGAAAAGCAGTTGCTGCGATCGAGCATTTCGGCAGCCGCTGCTACCGAATACGGGGAAAACGCCGACGCTGCGGGTCTCGCCAGGATCATCGAGCACGAAGATCTCTCGCTGGTACAAGCATTCGACGCCGGAATGAGTCGGGAGCGGACCACCGCGCTGCCCGCCGAAGTCGAGGCACTCGTGATTACCCATTTTGATCACCCGAAGCTCGGCGCGGCGCTGCGCGCGATGCGTCCCAAATATCGGTCGCGCCGACTCTTCGACTTGCAATACGCGCGCATCAAGGCGGCGACGTCGCGCGACGATCCCTCATTCTCGCAAATCCTCAATACCGATCTTGCCGGTATCGAAAAGCCATTGCTGCAGTTATTGGACAAATTTGCTGCGAAACCCGATAGACCCAACCGCTTGGTTTTGTGGCTGGGCTATCGCAAAGATCCTGGCGCGATTCCCCTGTTGCTGGAGTCGCTGAAAAAGTCTTATTCGCCGGTGGTGCCGCAGAATTCGCACTTGGCCCCGCCCGAACTGCGATTGCTGGTGCAGTATCCATCGGTGGAGGTCTGGCGTAAGGCACGGTACGCGCTGGAGGATCTCCATCGTAGCGGTACCATGACCGACGCTACGTTCCAGCGGGACGTGAAGATGCTTGATCGCCAGCTAAAGGATCCCGAAAAATCGCTGGCACATATCCGCCAGCAAGCGCGGTTGTTGGAGTACAACGGCAAGCAATATGCACTTCGCCCAACGGAGCGGCAGATCCGCAAGCAGCTCGACGTCGACCCAAAGCGATACGTCAGCGAATATCGCGCCTATCTTGAAAAACTCGAGAAGCTATTGGCGGAATATTCCGATTCGGTCGACGACTATCCCGTGGGTGTGCAGTATTTCGAGCTTGGCACGCTGGTCCGGTTCAAGCTGCGCCGTCCGGCCGAGGCAGCAGCGCTGTATGAAAAATCGGCACGCAATGGCCATGGTTTAGGACAGATCGCCGCAGCAGATACTTACCAATTCGATCTGCGCGAGAAGGCCTCGGCAGCCAAGGCTTATCAACGTGCTCTGGACTCGTTGCGGCAACCGACTGCGCCCAAGGTGTTTAACCCCTATCGTCCGGATACGACAACACTCAACACGTGGCTCGATGCGTGGCTGCCGCATGAGGTGCGTTACCTCAATTCCGGTCAAGGCTATCGTGGTTCCGTTCAGGAGCCCGCGATCGGCGGCTTATTCGATACCATCTTTACCTATAGCGGTTCGATCCGACGCGGCATCGCGCCGGAACTGCCGACGCTGACTTTTCGTAGAGGCCCGGGAGCACCGGGCTTTTCGCAAATGTCGAGTGGATCTCGTCCGCATGAGCAGACGGACCGAGCACTCGCAAAAGTCGATCGAGAACAGCTGGCGAAAAGGCTGGACGACTTGCCGGCATCACGGCTTTCACTGCTCGCGACCATTGAGCAGCTCAGCGTACTGACCGATGCCGGGCAAATCCTGCGCTATTTGGAAAGGCATGACCCGAGCGGTTATTGGAGCGACTGTCTACTTAGAGGGGTAATTCTTGCTGGCCAAAAATCCGCACGCGAGACGCACGTCGCGCAGCGCCTGGCGATTGAGCAGGCTCTGCCCGGCTTAGTTGCGTCGAACCCGGGCGACCCGCGCGCGATCAGCGTCGCCGCGGAGCAATTCATGAGGGCGCGCAAGTCGGCGCCGGAAACGCTGCCGTAAACCCAATGACGCTAAATATACGATGCCCTCAAACGCGCACTTGATTCAACGCATCCGCGCAGCTTTGCTCGGGAGCCTGTGCTGCATCGTATTGCTCGCGGTTGTCGATGGCCTTCGAGCGCAGCAGCCTTCGATAAATATCAACCAGCAGGCGCGCGAGTTGGCGCAGAAACTGGGGCGCGAGCGCAGCGCCGAAGGGCTGGAGACCATCATCGCAACGCGCAATGACGAACTGCTTAGAGCCTACGTTGATGAATTTCGAAAAACCTCGATGCGTCGATTTACCGACAATAAGCGTAAAGCGGAACCACTGCCCGCGGATATCGAGGCGCTGATCGTAAAACACTATTCGGATCCGAAAGTCGGCGGCGCATTGCGGACGCTGCTCACGCATAACGGAACGAAATACCAGACACGCAGGTTGTTCGACCTGATGTACGCGGAGTGGCGCACAGGCAAAGTGCGAGCTTCGACGTATCCCATCATCGATTCCATCTTGTCGACCGACCTCGTCGGCATCGAAGCACCCTTGCTCGAACAGCTGCAAACGCTGCGGCAACCCGCGTCGTCGGACGCTCAGCGTCTCGTCGCATTCTTGGGTGTGCGCAAATATCGACCTGCCATTCCGGTGCTCGCCGCCAGGGTCAGGGGTGCCGCGCCGGGCAATCCACCGACTTCCGTTCTTCATGCGCTATTGACCATCGAAGCTGGCGAGGCAGTCAGCGTGACATTTCAGCGCCTCGCCTGGCTGCGGGCGCAATCACAAGGTCCCGAGGTCGCGCGCGAAGCCGACGCGCTCATTTTGTGGATCGCGCAGCTACCCGCCGACACGCCGGTCGACTTTTCCGCATTCAAGCAGGCCGTGTCGGCGACCCCAAGTGATAGTGCGAAGGGCAGCTTACTCAGATTCATCGGCGTGCGCAGGGAGCAGGGAGGCGTGGCGGACGTGCTGCGCATGTTGGGCGAGACGCAATTCTATCGGCGCGCGCTGGCGATACTGATCGCGTTCGATTCGCCAGATGTCTGGAAGCAAGCTCGCGACGAAGTCGAACAGCTCAAGCAGCAAGGCGTCCTGAACGATGGTCAGTACCAGTTCGCCCGCATGCGGCTCGACGAGATGATCGCCAACCCCGACAAGCATTTCGCTGAAAAGAAGCGGCAGGAGCGCGAGCGCGAATTCGACGCTAAAAAACTGGCGCAGAACGCGAAAAAGACCAAGGTGCAAGAACTAAAGGACGGGCCTGCGGAGAAATACATCGCCGCTCACGTGGAATTCCTGAACAGCCAGGAGCGCCTGGCGCAGGAATATTCTGATTTGCGCCATGCGGTTGGCCTGCGGAGCGAAATCGGCAATGAGTACCTAATTCTCGGCAACCTATTCCGCTTCCCCCTGAAGCAGCCGGACAAGGCGATTGAGCTGTATACCAAAGCGGAGCAACTTGGCGGCGGCATAGCGTCATTTTTCATCGCGGACGCCTACGAGTTCGATCTGCGCGACACACCGAAGGCGCTGGAAGTGTATCAACGCATGCTGCAACAAATGCGGAAGGCGCCTGCTTACTACAGTGACGCCGAAGCGAGCTTCGCCAAGTGGGGACAAGCTTGGCTCACGCATCAGATTGAATATCTGAGGACCGGTCGCCGGTTTCGGGGACGCGTCGGATACGACGACATCGAGGGTGCAGCGTTGCTGCTCTATGCGCCGATGCAGGGCGATCCCTTCGACCTTGCGCCGCTTGATCGCGAAGTGACGGATGCGCAGCGCACCGCGACTATCGACCGCAATGCAGTCGCGAAGAAGCTCGATTCGCTGCCACCCTCCGGGCTGACTTTGCTGCGCACGATATCGTTCGCTACCCTGCTGCCTGACGCCGATGCGATCTTGCGCTACCTCGCCAGGCACGATCCGGCTGGTTATGCGAGTGCGTGTTTCTTCGGGATGGTGGACATGTTCGACCGGCCGGCCGGGGCAAACCGCTTTCCAGCGCAAATGTTTCCCGGGCTCGGATTGCCGCCGACCGGTGCAGCGAATCCGCTTCGCCGTGCAGTCGCACGCTTCGACAAGGAACGCAACATCGATCTGGACACGCGGCCCGATCCACGGATGGAAAGTCCTGAAAAGACCTGGCAGCTGTTTATCGACTCTCTAAAACGCGGTGACATCGCAACCGCGATGGCTTGCCTCACGCCGGGTATGCAGGCCAAATCGCGCCCGCTCTTTACACAAATGCCCGCTGACAACCTGCGTGCGCTGGCAAATGGTTTCTCGGGCTTCTCACGCAGCGCGCGTTTGGGCGGCGGCATCGAGGAAGCCACCGTATTTTTCGATAAGCAGGCGTCCACGGTCATTTTCGTGAAGTCCGGCGGGGAGTGGAAGATTAACGCGATGTGACGCGTCCGCGGACACTCGGACGTTTCACCTGAACAGGACAGAGCGGAAAAGGAGCCAGGCTAAGCAACAGCAGCTGCGAAAATCGTGAGATCAAACGCGACGTTGACTGACCACAGTCGCGCAGCGCCGATTAGACCCTCATTCCAGCCGACTGATCAGGCGATAGATCGCAATCAAGGCGCCGAATCCGACGTAGACGCCCACCAGCGCAACGAGCATCAGCAGCGCCGTGGCGGATCCAATTATTTTCATGGCCAAGAGCGTGATAATCACCGCCGCGAGCGTAATAAACGACACGATGGTGACAGCGACGACTATGAGTGTTCGCTTCTTTGCCATTTGTTATGCCGATCGTCGCGATGACGCCTGAATGGATAGGTGACCGATTTTCTGTTGCTATGATATCGTGCCGAGGACACTAGGTGGATACGAATGAGTGACGCGATGCAAAGTGTAAATGGTGTACGCTGTTTTCAGACCATGGTGCCGATGCGCGACGGCGTGCGGCTCAATACTTTCGTCTACCTGCCGCAGACCGGCGGGCCCCGCTTTCCGGTGATCCTGCAGCGTACGCCGTATGGCATCACGGCTTCCGAGGGCAAGGCTAACACTGATTGTACGCAGGGCTGGCTGCCCAGTGCGGATGCGCCGATGCGCGGTTCCATTCTGCGCGGCTATCGGAATATCGTCGAGCACGGCTATGTTGCGGTCTATCAGGATACGCGCGGGCGTTACGCCTCCGAAGGCGAAGATCACGTTTACGCGGACGATGCCGCGGACGGCTACGACACACTGGAATGGATCGCCGCGCAGGCATGGTGTAACCAGATGATCGGCATGTCGGGCTCGTCGGCAGGGGCCACGACGACGTTTGCAGCGGCGTCGCAGCGTCACCCGAATCTGCGCGCTTTCTTCGCGCAGGTCGGCGGATCCAGCATCTATGACGACGTGGTCTACGAAGGCAACGCGATCGAGATGGAGCGGCTTTGGCTGTGGGTCGCGAAAAACATCCCGGGATTGTCGCCGTCGCACCGCGAATCGGTTATCCGCAAACTGGGGATCAGCGCGGCCGACCTGGACAATGCAGCGAGTTCGGCCAACGCGCGTTGCACGCGACTGGAGGCGGCATGCCGGGCGAGTCCGCCATTTATCGGCAGCGAGGACTGGATGCGTCTGCCGCTTGTGCATTACCCGGATTTTTCGACCTGGCAGCCGTTCCTCGACGAGATCATCGGCCATCCCGCACCGGATGCATTTCGGCTGCGACACAACTTCCGGCGCACGATCGAGATCCCCGGATTTCACGCGACCACCTGGTACGACATTTTTCAGACCAGCGTGATTGCGGCGTTCAACGACATTCAAGCGCGCGTCGGCAACCAGCGCTTGTGGATCGGTCCGAACGAGCACTATTTCATCTACGAGACGAACTTCTGGCCGCATGATCCGTATTTCGAGTGGTTCGATCACTGGTTGAAGGGCGAGCGGACCGGGATCATGGCGCAGCCGGCGGTGTTCTATTCCCCACGCGGCTGGGTCGATAATCGTGCCGGCTATGTCGCGAACGATTGGCGCCACGCAGAGCGCTGGCCCCTACCCGGTGCCGAACCGAAGCGTTTCTATCTATGCGGCGACGCCAGCTTATCGTCCGCTGGGCCGAGCGGTGGAGCGCGCAGCTACATCTACGATCCGCGCCGTCCGATGCCCACGCTCGGCGGGCGCAACATGCTGATCGATGCCGGTCCGCGCGATCAGCGCCCAGCCCAGGCGCTTGCCGATTACGGTCTGATGTATCGCTCCGAGGTGCTCGTCGAGGACCTCACCATCGCGGGCGAAGTTCGGGTCACACTGTCTGTGCAATGCGATTGTCCGGATACCGATTTCGTTGCCAAGCTGATCGAAGTCGAGCCGGGTGGCCGCGCCATGCTGCTGATGGACGGCGTGGTGCGCGCGATGTACCGGGATTTGTCGGCAGAGGCCACGCAACACCTGCAAGCCGATCGCATCTATCGACTGACTATCAATCTCGCGCATATCTA
>Ga0326597_10007672_pt1 | contig 14641 bp, 12 predicted proteins | sample RVTome_12_FD_203789 | JGI IMG/M metagenome (GOLD analysis project Ga0326597, IMG submission 203789) | Soil microbial communities from uranium-contaminated site in the Upper Colorado River Basin, Wyoming, United States - RVT100D185 | ecosystem: Environmental > Terrestrial > Soil > Contaminated >... | reverse complement strand
CGGGCGTTGGTAAACGGACTCCTGGCTGCAGAACTCGAGGCACCGATGTCCGAGATTGGGGCGTTGTTGGAGGCGCACGCGGTTCATCCGAAGCGTTCGGCGAGAAACCACTTGCGTGCGTTGGCCGCGACCACGGGAATCGGTGATCGGAGGGTGGCCGAGGTGATCGAGCTGGTCGGCCTGGAGGAGGTAGCCAGACAGGCAGTCGGTGGTTTTTCCCTTGGTATGCGCCAACGGTTGGGTATCGCTTCGGCCTTACTCGGCGACCCCGAGACCATCATGTTGGATGAGCCGGTGAACGGCCTCGACCCGGAGGGGATGGTTTGGATCCGTCGTCTGTTGCGCGGGCTTGCCGACGAGGGTCGCACAGTGTTTGTGTCGTCTCATCTCATCAACGAGCTGTCGATGATCGCCGATCATTACATCATCATCGGGAGGGGTCGACTGATCGCCGACGTGTCGGCGGAGGAGCTCAAGCAGTCTGCTGTCGAATCGAATGTGCTTGTCCGGACACCGGCCGCAGCTGAGCTCCGCGATGCGATCGTGGCGGACGGTGTCACCGTGACCTCCGGTTCCGAGCAGGGATTGCTGACGATCTCTGGCCTCAGCGCAGAACAGATAGGTTCGATCGCGCACAGAGTGGGCATCGTATTGTACGAGTTGACTCCGAACCGGTCGACCCTCGAAGACGTCTTCATGGACCTCACTCGTGACGCTGTTGAATTCCGGAGCCACGACTCATCGACAGGGGAGGCCGCCTGATGACTTCTTTGAGCAGGGCACAGTCGGTCGAAACGACCGATCAGCCGGTGGCGAGCGGCCAGTCTTGGGACCCGGATGTGAGGGTGAGCCTGGGTCGTGTCATCCGTTCGGAGTGGATCAAGCTCTGGTCGGTCCGCTCGTTCTGGATCGGTCTTGTGGCTGCGTTCGTGGTCGCGGTCGGTTTTGGCGTGCTGTTTTCGGCGTTCGCCGGTTCGCAGCCGGGAGATGGTGGCGGGCCCGGCCCGGGAGGGCCAGGTGCCGGTGGTGCGGATCCGGTCTCCCTGAGCCTCGCCGGGTTCAACCTGGCGGTCCTAATTGTGGGTGTCCTCGGGGTGCTCCTGGTCACGTCGGAATACGGTTCTGGTCTGATCCGGGCGACGATCTCGGCGGTCCCTCGGCGTATCCCGGTGTTGGTGGCCAAGGTGATTGTCTTCGGGGTGGTGACGGTTCTGGTGATGGCAGCCGCTGCCCTGGTGGCGTTCTACGCGAGCGGCTCCGTCTATTCCGGTAGCGAGGCTCTGCTCGCGATCGCCGATCCCGGAGTGTTGCGAGCGGTGCTCGGTACCGCCTTGTACACCACGGTGGCGGGGCTGATAGGTGTGGCGTTGGGCTTCCTCTTACGCAGCACTGCGGGGTCGATCGGCGTGTTGTTTGGGTTGCTGCTGATCGTTCCGGGTTTGAGTGGTCTTCTGCCCGGCGCGTGGGGTGACACGCTTCCCGATTACCTGCCCAGTAACGCAGGGGCTGCGTTGACGAGCATCCAATCGAACGGCGACATGCTCAGCGTCGGTGCTGGTGCTGCAGTGTTGGCGCTTTGGGTGGCGGGTTTCGTGGTGGCTGCCGGTGTCGCACTGAAGTATCGCGACGTGTGACCTTGGCGGGCCCGGTCGGCGATCATGCACCCATAACCCCGCATCAACCGGGCCCGCTGCCGCATCAGTCTCACCGGCTGGTTCCCCCGGCGGTGTCCACCGCGTTCGCTGTCGCGGCTGTGGTCCTTCCAAGTCTGATGGTCATGGTTCGGGAGGACCCGGCCATATGGCCGTTCCTGATCAGTGTCGCGGTGGCTGCCACGGTGGTGGTTCTCCGTCGCCGTTGGCCCATCACATTGCTGGCGCTTTCAGTGTTGAACACTGTCGTGGTGTTCGCGGTCGCCGGGGAGCCCAGTCCGGTCATCGTGGCTGTGGTCATCCTGCTCTACACGGTGGCGGTCACGAACGAGAGTCGAGTCACGGGGGCTGCGGGTGCCATCAGCGCTCTCGTCCTGAGCCTGACAGTTCCTCGGTTTCTCGATGAACCATTTCTCAGCGTCGTGACCCTGGCCATCATCGCCTGGAACGCCTTCGCGGTCGGGGCCGGTTACGCGCAGCGGAATCGCATCGCCTACCTCGCCGCAGTCGAGGACCGGATGCGTTGGGCTGAGGAGACCCGTGAGGAAGAGGCGCGGCGTCGGGTGGCTGAGGAACGTCTCCGTATCGCCCGCGAGTTGCATGATGTGGTCGCCCATCACATGGCAGTCATCAACGTGCAGGCCGCAACGGCTCGGCATCTCCTTCGCGAGAGCCCTGAGGACGCCGCTGGCGCCCTCGAGCTGGTCCGATCTTCCGCAGCCAGCGTGCTCGAGGAGATGGGTGGTCTGCTCCAGGTACTGCGCGGGGACGATAGAGAGTCTCTGGACCCGGCTCCCACGCTCAACGAGCTGGACCGCCTGGTCGAGTCGTTCGTCTCCGCCGGTCTCCAAGTCGAGCGAATCGACGAGGGCTCGGTGCGCCCGACACCCGAATCGATCCAGCTCGCTGCCTACCGGGTGGTGCAGGAGAGCCTGACCAACGCACAGAAACATGGCCTAGGAGATGCCACTCTTCGTCTCGCCTACTCTCCGCACCGACTGGAGGTCGATGTCACGAACTCGGTCAAGCTTGATGCGGAGCCGGAGACTCCCGGTCAAGGGCTGGGGACCGTTGGTATCCGAGAGCGGGTGGCGGCTGTCGGCGGTACAGTCGAGATCGGCCCAATGGGCAATAGCCAGTTCCGCGTCCTCGCCCGTCTCCCTCTCCCCGAGTCATCTAGAGAATGAGTATTCGTGTGCTCCTAGCCGACGACCAGGAACTCATCAGGGCCGGCTTTCGAGTGCTGATCAACTCGGCCGACGATCTGACCGTTGTTGGCGAGGCCCGGACCGGCGAGGAGGCGATATCGCTCACTCGAGAGACCAAACCCGACGTGGTGCTAATGGACATTCGGATGCCTGGCATGGACGGCATTGCTGCTACCCGCATCATCCGTTCGGACCACGACCTCTCCGAGGTGAAAATCCTGGTGCTGACCACATTCGAGGTCGACGAGTACGTAGTCGAGGCCATCGAAGCCGGTGCCAGTGGCTTTCTGAGCAAGAGCGTGAATCCCGACGATCTCAACGAGGCCATCCGGATCATCTCACGCGGAGAGGCCCTGCTCTCACCAAAGGCGACAAGCGCTGTCATCAGTCGGTTCGCCCGCCGGCAGCCACGCCGCAACGGCACAGGATCACCGTCACCTCTGCTGTCGACCCTCACCGATCGCGAACGGGAGGTGCTCGGCTACGTCGCGCTAGGGCTGTCTAACGACGAGATCGCCGAGCACCTCCACATCTCGGTGCTCACCGCCAAGACCCACGTCAACCGGGCCATGACCAAGCTGAACGCCGACAACCGGGCCCAACTGGTTGTCATCGCCTACCAGAGCAACCTGCCCCTCCCCGGCGACGGATGACGTCAGTTGGCGACGGCTCAGTTCGTCCTCACTCTGCTGCCGGGTGGGCGGATGGCGGGAGTGTCTCTTGTGGTGCCTCGCCACCCGTCAACCGCGACGTAGGCCAGAGTCCAGCTACGAAAGAAAAGCCCTTGCATCGCAAGGGCTTTTCGCTTGTTGGGACGCTGGACCTCTCGCTGGCTCGGACGCTCGACTTCTAACGGATCTTCTAACGGATTCCGCCGCTGTCACGCCTCGCCCGAGAGGAGACGGTGATCTACTTCCCCTTCTTCTTGGGGGTTTTGACCGTTTCCGTCACGGTCGTCCGCGGATTGCGCTTGGCCGTTGACTTCTTGACAAACCGGCCCGAGACGGCTGATCGGCTGACCTTGCGTGCTGGCATCACTCACCTCCTTTCGTGGCTCTGTTCTGGCCCATCAACGTGTGCTTTCGCCGAGGCACCAGTGGCAGTTGTCGTAGGGGTGATCGCGCTTGGCTTCTGCCAAGGTGTCATACCACCTCCGATGTTCTGGCTTGATCTCGTCGAGCTGGCACAGGCTCTTCTCGTTCTGCGTGTCGTGGACCTCGAGCGTGTTCACATTCCCGAGGTACCGTTTCTCCTTGACGATCACGGCATGTCTCCTTTCTGGATACTTCAGCCGTCGAGTTATCCTAACAGAATAGCAGACTGAGAAGAAACATCGGTCCGCCATCTATCCCTCTAGGATAAGAAGATGACAAACGACCCAAACCTGGGAGACAGGATCCGCGCTCGCCGTGCGGCTCTCGGGCTCACGCTTGCGCAGGTCGCGGATCGAGCGGCGTTGTCGATTCCATACGTCTCCAATCTGGAGCGCGGCCGCGGGAACCCAACGATCGATGCGATTCGCGCCATTTCTTCGGCACTTCAAGTTCCCCTACATGAGCTCCTTGCGGGCGAGAACTCTGATGTGGCCCCGGACCCACTCGAGATGGTGCTTGCGACGGCTCCAAAATCTCTATCTGCGTTCGCGAGGTCGCAGAAGTTCGCCAGTGCTCTCCAGCGGCTAGCTGAGGAGCAGCACACGTCGATCGATGAAATGAGGCGCCGGCTTCTCATCGGTATGGCCTCTGCACCGCGGCGTGGCGCTGGTGATCCCACCGAGGACGACTGGCGAAGACTCCTCGATGTTTACTCGCTGATCCTGACCGAGGAGTAGCGGTGTGCACAGGGTCTATCAGCAGTCGCTGAGGGAGGTCACGACGGGTCTGATGCAAGCCGTCCCTCCGGAGGCGCTGAACGACCTGCGGACGGAAGACACCGTCGCCGCGATCGAAGTGCATTTCGCTCCTGTTCGACTTCGTGAGCTCCCGCCAGCAGCCTTCGTTGGGAGTGAATGCTCTGTTGACGGGTACTACGAGGCGATTGCTGACCAGCGACGGCCGTGGATTCTGTTTGCGGGCGATGTCGCCGCAGAACGTGTCCGATTCACAGTTATCCACGAGCTTGGACATCATCTGTTCGCGACATCGGCTGCGTACCTCCTCGATGCGCTGGACAGAGTCGGCGGTTCGGCGGAGGCTGCCGCACAAGCCGAGGAGACGGTTTGTCATCAGTTTGCAGGCAGGGTCTTGGTCCCCGAGGAGGCACTCAAGGGCATAGTCGGGCCCGGCCCTCTGTCTCCTCGTCATGTCGCGCAACTGAAAGAGGAGACGACCGCAAGTTGGGAGGCGATTGCCGTAGCGGCGGTAGCCCATCTCGACAAGAAGGCGGCCGTTGTTCTCATTCGGGAGCCAGGAAGGATCTCCTTTGCTGCGGCCCATGGCATGCTTGCTTGGAAGCGAGGTAGCCCTGTCGCACCAAGAGGTCCTCTCGATCGGGCGCTTTCCCATAACTCGACAGCTCGGCCCGAGACATACCGCCATGGCCAAGGCTATGCCGAGAGCCTCTTCTGTGACACGGTCCGCGTTCACGATGAGCTTGCAATCGGAGTGTTCTCTAGCCAGCCCAGCGACCGACATTTCGAGATACTTGAGCAGCCTGAGCCAGCATGGAAGCAGCGCGAGGACTTCTGCGAATGGTGCGGAAGCGAGCGGAACGTCGGCTGGTGCGACCTGTGTTCTGGACGGAAGTGCGGGCACTGCGGTCGCTGTGGATGTGCGACTCTGCGCGAGAACCCTCTCTGTCCCGACTGCTTTCGCCGCAATCCCATGCGGTCGGGAGCCAGAGTCTGCGTGGATTGTGAAGCCGATGGAGTCTCTTGACCTCAGGACTGTCCGAAGACTATCTCCCCGAACGTCGCCGCGGCATCAGCCTGCATGCCGGGGAGGACGTGCTGGTAGACCTGCATCGTGAACGCCACACTGGCGTGGCCGAGACGTTCGCTGACCACCTTGATCGGAACGCCGGCCTTGAGCAGGAGGGTGGCGTGGGTGTGCCTCATGTCGTGGAACCTGATCCTGGGGAGGTCCATTTTGGCGACGAGTCGCTCGAAGGCCTGGGAGAAGTAGTCGGGGTGGAGCGGATCGCCATCAGGTCGGGCGAAGACGAATCCTGAGTCGTCGGTCCTGACGCCGGTCTGCATGTAGATCTCGAGCTGGCGCTTCCGCCACGACCTCAGGACTGCCACGGTGCGCTCATCGAGGTCGATGGTGCGCATGCTATGGGCGCTCTTCACGTCGGAGACCTTCAGCCGGTAGTCGGGTGCGGTGACGGTCTGAGTCACGGAGAGGCGGGCCTTGTCGAAGTCGACGACCCTCCATGTCAGCCCGAGCACCTCGCTGCGCCGCATCCCCGTGTTGGCCTTGACGTAGAAGGCGGCGTATAGATCGTGGCCATCGATGAGCTCGAAGAACTGCCGCAGTTCGTCGGCGTTCCATACTTTCATCTTGGGGCGGGCACGGGTGGAGATCTTGGGAGGGTCGGCGAGGTCGGCGACATTGCGAGCCACCGATCCCTTGCGGTGCGCATCGGCGAGCGCCTTGTGGATCACGGCGTGCACGTGTCGCACCGTCTTGGCGTTCAACGGTCCCCCACCTTTGTTGCGACGTCCGTTGGCGAGGAGCATGGCGTAAAGGTCGTCCAGATCCTCCGGTGTGAGTCGTTGGATGGGGATGGAGCCGATATAGGGGAGGACGTGGAGCCTGATGTTCCGCTGGTATGACGAGTAGCTCGACGCGGCTAGAGGCTGTCGCTGAGTGGGCAGCCAGCGTTCCAGGTACTCGCCGAGGGTGATCTTCTCAGGGGGCCGATAATTGCCGTCGTGGTGCCGCTTGACCAGGTCCGCGAGCAGCCGTTCGGCTTCCTTGCGGGTCGAGCCGGCCGCGTGCCAGCGGTGGCGTCCTTTCCCCGTGCCCGGATCGATGCCCTCGTAAATGACGGCGTAGTAGCGGTCGCCCTTCTTGGCGATGTGGCCTCTCATCCCGTCCCTCCCGGTGACTTCTGGTCTCCGCTCTCGTCGCTTGATGTCGTTTCGTCCGCCCCGGAGGACGGTTGAGGGCTCAGGGTCGGGGCGTGTCCTTCCTTGAACGTGAAGTCCTCGTCCCCCGTCTTCTCGGCGACATAACCGCGGAGGCCGACCTGGCGGAGTTGGTCGACGATCCGGCCGATCTCTTCGATGTCCTTGTCGAAGTTGTCGGAGTGCTCGTCGAGAAGGGCGAGGAGAAGCTCCTTCCGCCGCTCTCGGTAGCTCCACTGTCTGGCCGGGCTGGTGATGCCGGTGATCTTCTCGACGGCCTCTTCGGCGGTGGTGGGGTCTGTGATGCCGAGTTTCCGAAGCCGTTCGTAGACCGGTTCCACCTGTCCTTCCCGGCCTAACAGCCACACGTACAGCTCATTGACCTGAGCGCTGGTGCCTTGCATCCGACGACGGTCGCCGGGTGGGGGGAGGAGGAAGTAGAGGATCGGCAGGTTGAAGACCATGGCGAAGACCAACAGCTCATGGGCGTCGAACTCTCGGCGTCGGTCACCGTCCCAGGCCCGTTCGATCGAGGAGACGCCGGCTTGGGTGAGCCGCTGGCCGAGGTAGGGCTCGAGGCGGTCGGCGAGCTCTTCTTGGGTCCAGCCGCGTAGCTGGCGGGCTTCCCGCACGTTGTAGGCGACCACCTGGTTGAGGTCGATCTCCGCGGACCGGCCTGGCTCGTCGTTCTGGGTCACGGCCTTAGCGTACACCGTCTCATGCTTGTGAAGACATTGCACTGACACTCTGACATGATACTATCTATGAACAGTGCAAACAAAGGTTCCAGCTTATGCCTGGTGATGGGATTCCGGTGCTGCTGACCGTGGAGGAGGCGGGTGAACTGCTGCGGATCGGGCGAACCAAGGCCTACGCGATGGCCAGGGAGTGGCGGGAGACCGATGGACAGTCGGGTCTGCCGGTGATCGACCTGGGTCACGTGTTGAGAGTGCCACGCCAGGCATTGGAGGAGCTGGTCGGCACCGACCTATCCCACGTGTCCGGCCAGCGCCGGGCCGACGAGGCGCCGGCCGCGGTGCCTCCCACGGAATCGGAGCGTCCATCGACATCTGAATCCGAGGTGACGCCGGTTAAGGCTTCACTCGTGACCAGACGAACACGACATCCCAAGAGCCGCATCGCCAACCAGCTCGACCTCTTCAACTCCGAGTCCAGGTCTAGCTGAGGACGGAGATCCCATGCGCACGACCCAGCCAGAGCACCAGCCCGAGATCGACAGACGAGTGCACACCTGCGGTCGTCCGCTCTTGAAGAGGTTGTTGTGACGGTTCGGGTGACCACGCTGAAGGGCGCTGGGGCTGGCCGCTACTACACGAGCCACCTCCCTTCTTACTACCTCGATGGTGATGAACCGCCGGGCCGATGGTGGGGCCTGGCGACCGAGCGCCTCGGCTTGAACGGTGAGATCGCGGCCGATCCGTTTCATGCTGTGATCGACGGCAAGCATCCGACCACAGGCGCTGACCTCGGCAGGCGGTTCGGCGATGGGTCGGTGCGCGGCTTCGACGCGACCTTCTCGGCACCAAAGTCCGTCTCGGTGCTGTTTGGTCTCGGTAACGAGACGATCCGGGACCAGGTCGTCGAGGCCCATGACGCCTCAGTCAACGCCGTCCTGGGCTGGATCGAGCAGCACGCCCACACCCGTATGCGTGTCCATGGTCATGTCATGTGTGTCGATAGTGACGGCATCGTTGCTGCGGTGTTCCGTCAGCACACCAGCCGACGTCTCGACCCCCAACTTCACACCCACGCCGTGATCTCCAACCGGGTCCTCGCCCCGGACGGACGGTGGCTCGCCCTCGACGCGAGGACGATCAAACTCGACCAGCGGACTCTCTCCGCCCTCTATCACGCAGGCTTGCGAGCCGAACTCACCGGCCGTCTCGGTGTCAGATGGCAAGAAGTCGAGCACGGGATCGCAGAGATCGCCGACGTGCCCGTCGAGGTGTTGGCTGAGTTCTCACAACGCACCACCGACATCGACGAACGGATGGAGGCCAAGCTCGCCAGATTCCGCTACGACCTTGGCCGTCATCCGACGCCAGAGGAGCGGTGGCGGCTGGAACGGGAAGCGGTCACCGACAGCCGACCAGCTAAGCGCCATGGCATCACCGGTGAGGAGCTGCGACAGGAATGGCGAGACCGCGTTCAAGAGCTCGGCCTCGACCCACACGATCTCGTCCAGACAGCCATCGGCCAGCAACGGTTGAGAGACTCGATCAACGAGAGGCCTGTCTTGCGCATGGGCGACCAAGCGATGGAGACGTTGGAGGCGGGCCAGTCGTCGTGGCGATCGGCCGAGGTCTTGCGAGAGGTCGCCGCCACCTTCCCAACAACTGTTCCCGCCAACGCCGAACGACTCACCGGCTGGCTCCAGACTCTCACGGACCACACGATCGAAAGCCGCTGTGTCGACCTCGGTTTGGCCATGTCATCGGCGACTCCGCGCCGTCGGGACGGTCGTCCCATCACGGAGGCTGCGGTAGACAGAAGGCTCACCACTCAGGCGATCCTCGACCAGGAAGAACGACTCATCACATGGGCTGGGCACCGGTTCACCAAACCGTCATCGATGGGGAGAGTGGAAGGGCGAGGCTTGGACCCTGGCCAGGTCGAAGTCGCCAGCACAGTCGCCGGGCACCGGCGCCTCGAACTCGTCGAAGGTCCGGCTGGGACGGGCAAGACAACTGCCCTATCCGCAGCCGTCGCCAGCCTCCAGGCTCAGCGCCGTCATGTGTTCGGTGTTGCGCCGACCGCTGCAGCTGCCGAAGTTCTCGGTGCTGAGACCGGGATGGATGCAGACACCCTGGACAAGCTGCTCGTCGAACACTCACTCACCCAACGTCCGCCGCGGCCGGGATATGACCTATCCGCAGGGACCACGGTCATCGTCGACGAAGCTGGCACTGCCTCGACACCAGCACTCGCGCAACTCGCGGATCTCGCGGATAGGAAGAACTGGCGGGTGGTCTTGGTCGGTGACCCACGTCAGTTCTCCGCCGTGGGTAGGGGTGGAATGTTCGCCCACCTGGTGAACCAACACGGCGCAGTCGAACTCGACCAGGTCCACCGGTTCCGCAACGACTGGGAACGCAAAGCAAGCCTCCAACTCCGTACGAGCAACGCGGACGCCCTCGCTGACTACGAACAGCATGGCCGACTTCACGGCGGATCAGCTCAGGAGATGGAGTCGAAGATCATCGCCACCTGGAGCGCCGCCCGCAGCCGAGGCGAAACCGTCGCGCTCATGGCCAACTCCAATCAGGCGGTGAACCGTCTGAACCGGCTCGCCCAGATCACCAGGTTCATGGACGGAGAGATTTCGATCCAGAAGGGACGCCTCCGCATCGGCGAAGAAGTCGTCTGCGTCGGCGACGAGGTGGTGACCCGCCGCAACGACCGAACTCTCCGAACTAGCGAAGACGTGATGGTCAAGAACCGCGACCGTTGGGTCATCCAGACCATCCACCCCGACCGCGGCATCACCGTCGCGGGTGGAAGCGGCACCATCCGCCTTCCAGCGGACTACGTCGCCGAGCACGTTCAACTCGGCTATGCCCAGACCAGCCACGCCACGCAAGGCCGCACTGTGGACACCGCCCTGGTTCTGATCGACACGCCCACCGACGGCCGCGGCATCTATACCCCGATGACTCGTGGTCGCGACGCCAACCACGCTTATGTCGTGGTCGAAGAGAACCAGACGGCCCTCGACGTACTAACGCAGGCCGTCGCTCGGGACTGGATCGACCTGCCTGCCGTGGAGCGTCGAGCCCAACTTGACCAGCCACGCGCAGGTGTCCCGGTCAGCGATGACGATCAACTGTCGAGGCTCAACGAGCACATTCGCAGGGTCACCGAGAGCCGCGCGCGACAAGCGCAGCAGTTGCATCGTTCTGAAGGGCGCGCACTCGAGCGTTGAACCGGCAGCGCTGGGTCTGAGGCAGTCAACATATGTAGACTCGCTGCGTGGGCAAGAAGATCGATGTCGACGACCTGGTCGACGCCAACGAGGTGGCGCGTCTGTTGGGGCTCGCCCATCGAAACAGCGTCACCACCTACCTCAATCGGTATTCCGACATGCCGAGGCCAACCGTCGAGATTCGAGAGAGTCGCATCCGTCTGTGGTCGAGACCAGAGATCATCGACTGGGCTGCGCGCACTGGCCGGGGAGAGCGTCGAGCCTCATGAACGACTCGTCGCGCCATCAAGCTTCAAGGCGAGTCTGTCGATTGGCAATGACATGACTGGCGGCCAGTACACACCAGCGGAGGGCCGAGCCCGCGAGCAGATCGACTCGATGCTGCGAGAAGTGGGCTGGGTGGTTCAAGACCGTGACCTGATCAACCTCTTCGCCTCCCAAGGAGTGGCGGTCCGGGAGTTCACCCTCAGAGAGGGTCACGGCAGGGTGGACTACCTGCTGTTCATCGACGCCGTGCCGGTGGGGACCATCGAGGCCAAGCCAGAGGGGACAACCCTCACCGAGGTGGAGCTCCAGTCGCTCAAGTACATCACCGGGCTGCCCGACCAGATGCAGTCCCTCTTCGACCGCTTGCCCTTCGCCTACGAATCGACCGGCACCGAGACCCGGTTCACCAACGGCCTCGAACCTGATCCTCGCTCGCGCAACGTGTTCACCTTCCACAAGCCAGAGACTCTCTACACGTGGTCGCTGGCCATCGATGAGCCCTCCCTGATGGTGCCGCTGGCCCGACTACAGCACATGCCGGATCTGATCACTCACAACTTGTGGACCAACCAGGAGAAGGCCATCCGAAACCTCGAGGACTCCCTGAGCCAGGGTCGCCGTCGCGCGCTGATCCAGATGGCTACCGGGTCGGGTAAGACCTTCACCGCGGCCAACATCTCCTACCGCCTCATCAAGCACGCCGGCTTCCATCGGATCCTGTTCCTGGTGGATCGGGCCAACCTGGGGCGGCAGACGTACAAGGAGTTCGGTCAGTTCGCCACGCCCGACGACGGCCGCAAGTTCACCGAGCTCTACAACGTCCAGCATCTCACCCAAAACAAGATCGACCCGGTGTCCCGGGTGACCATCGGCACCATTCAACGGATCTACTCGATCCTGCGGGGCGAGGCCGAGCTTCCGGAGGAGGACGACGAGCTTGGAGGCGAGCGGGTGGAGCCGTCTCGTCCGGTGGAGGTCTCCTACAACCCGATAGTACCCCCGGAGGCCTATGACCTGATCATCGTCGACGAATGCCATCGGTCGATCTATGGGGTGTGGCGCCAGGTCCTCGAGTACTTCGACGCCACCATCATCGGCCTCACCGCAACCCCGTCGAAACAGACCTACGGGTTCTTCGACGGCAACCTGGTCATGGAGTACGGACGGGAGCAGGCGGTTGCCGACAATGTGAACGTCGACTTCGAGGTGTTCCGGGTCCGGACCGACATCACCGAACACGGCTCAAACATCGATGCCGACTCGTTCGTTTACCAACGTGACCGAGAGACCCGGGAGATGCGTTGGGAGAAGCTCGACGAGGACATCGACTACGAGGCCAAAGACCTCGACCGCAAGGTCGTGTCGAAAGACCAGATCCGCACCGTCATCCGTGCGTTCCGAGATGGCCTCCCCGCCATGTTCCCGGGCCGCATACAAGTGCCGAAGACGCTGATCTTCGCCAAGGACGACTCCCACGCCGACGACGTCGTCCAGATCGTCCGCGAGGAGTTCGGCAAGGGCAACGAGTTCGCCGTCAAGATCACCTACCGGACCAGTGACGGCAAACCCGAGGATCTGTTGGCCAATTTCCGCAACAGCTACGACCCGCGGATCGTGGTGACGGTCGACATGATCGCCACCGGCACCGACGTGAAGCCGATCGAGATCGTGATGTTCATGCGGTCGGTGAAGTCGCGCATCTACTTCGAGCAGATGATCGGCCGGGGCGCCCGGGTGATCAGCCGCACCGACCTCGAGACGGTGACTCCCGATGCCGGCGCCAAGACTCACTTCGTGATCGTCGATGCCGTCGGAGTGACCGAGACCAACCTGATTGACTCCCGACCCCTGGAGCGCCAGCCGACGACACCGCTCAAGAAGCTGCTCCAGAACGTGTCCTCGGGGATGGCGACCGTGGAGGACGTGTCGTCGCTTGCGGGAAGGCTCGCTCGTCTCAACCGTCAGATCACCAGAGACGACCGAGAACACCTAGAGGATGTGCTTGGTCACAGCCTCCAATCCCTCACCTCGACGCTGGTCGAAGCCACGGATCCCGACCGGCATCTGGCACACGCTGGTGCGCTGGCCGGCGACGAGGAGCCCACGGAACAGCAGATCGCCCGGGCCAAACGCGAGATGGTGTTGGAGGCAGTTAAGCCCATCGCAGCCAACCCCCAGTTCCGCCAGCTCTGGCAGGACCTCAAGCGGTCATACGAGCAGACCATCGACGAGACCAGCCGCGATCTCCTGATCGACGCCGGACCGGTCACCGACGAACCCGGCTGGGCCAAGTCGTACACCGACGGCTTCCGCGCCTACCTCGAGGAACATCGCGACGAGATCGAGGCGCTGCGCTTCTTCTACTCCATCCCCTGGAAGGACCGACCGAGCTTCGCCGAGATCAAATATCTGGCAGCGGCGATCGAGCGCACCCCCCAAGCTTGGACGACAGAACGTCTGTGGAAGGCGTACGCGGCGCTGGACGGATCGAAGGTTCATGGCTCCGACAGACGAGTCCTCACCGACCTGGTGTCGATCATCCGCTACGCCCTGGGGCTCTCGGATGAGCTTGTGCCCTACGCCGAGGTCGTTGAGGAGCGATACCAAACGTGGCTCCTTCAGCAGGAGCAGGCAGGGCGCAGGTTCACCGACGAGCAACGACGCTGGCTCGACATGATCAAGAACCACCTGATCACATCACTCGGCATCAGCGCCGACGACTTCGACTACACGCCCTTCAGCCAGGAAGGCGGCCTCGGTAAGGCGATCCAGGTCTTTGGCTCCGAGTTGGACGGTCTGCTGGATGAACTCAACCGGGATCTCGTGGCGTGAGTGCCCTACCACGTGGTTGGCGAACCGTGGCGATTGGCGAGGTGTGCAGGGTCGTCGGCGGATCAACTCCGAAGACATCCGTGGAGGAGTACTGGGGTGGCGAGATCCCCTGGATCACACCGAACGACCTCTCAGGTCACGTCGGGAAGTACATCAGTCGTGGCGAGCGATCGATCACTGAATCCGGCTACCAGAGCTGCTCAACCACCCTTATGCCGTCTGGATCCGTCGTTTTTAGCTCTAGGGCGCCTATTGGATATACGGCGATAGCTGTCAATCCGGTGTGCACCAATCAAGGGTTCAAGAGCTTTGTGCCGTCTGACGCTGTTCGAAGCGACTACCTCTACTGGTACTTGCTGTTCGCCGCTCCTGACATCCAAAGAATGGGCAGTGGGACCACATTCTCGGAGATCTCAGGCAAGGTTGCTAAGTCGATTCCCCTGATCTTGGCGCCGCTTGAAGAGCAACAACAGATTGTGGAAGGGATCGAGGAGCAACTCTCCAGGCTCGAGGCCGGTGTCGAGTCCCTCCAACGAGCCAGGCGCAACCTGGCTCGACTGCGCGCATCGACCCTCGCCGCTGCCGCCAACGGCAGGCTGGACATGACGATCGGCGACTCACCTATCGAGCCAGAGTCGTGGAGGTTGACCACGCTTGGTGAACTGCTGAC
>Ga0326597_10007671_pt1 | contig 14641 bp, 14 predicted proteins | sample RVTome_12_FD_203789 | JGI IMG/M metagenome (GOLD analysis project Ga0326597, IMG submission 203789) | Soil microbial communities from uranium-contaminated site in the Upper Colorado River Basin, Wyoming, United States - RVT100D185 | ecosystem: Environmental > Terrestrial > Soil > Contaminated >... | reverse complement strand
CGAGATCGGCGTAGAGGACCTGGCCGAGCGTGCGCGGGATCGGCGTCGCGGTCATGAGCAGGACATGCGGCGCGACCCCGTCCGACTCGGCAGCGGACTTCGCCTCGAGCTGGCCGCGCTGCTCGACACCGAAACGGTGCTGCTCGTCGATGACGACGAGCCCGAGGCGGTCGAAGGTGACCGATTCCTGGATCAGCGCGTGGGTGCCGACGACGACCCCGGCCTGGCCGGACCGGATCGCCTCGGTCGCCTTCTTCCGTCCATCGGCCGTGAGCGAACCGGTGAGCAGGGTCGGTGCCAGCCCCGTGCCGTCGAGCAGGTCGCCGAGCGTCGTCAGGTGCTGGCGCGCGAGGAGGTCCGTCGGGACGAGCAGGGCGCCCTGCAGCCCGGCCCGCGCCACGGCGGCGAGGGCATAGGCGGCCACTGCGGTCTTGCCGGACCCGACGTCGCCCTGGAGGAGGCGGAGCATCGGCGTGGGCCGCGCGAGGTCCGCGCGGATATCCGCGACGGCGGTGACCTGGTCGGCGGTCAGCGCCACGTCGTCACCGAGCCGCCGGGCGAGGGCTGCGCGAAGTGCCTCGCGCAGTTCGCTGTCGGTCTCGTCGGCGACGTCCACCCGCCGCGCTCGCGAGATGCCACGCTCGCGACGCCGGCCGACCATCCCGAGCTGGAGGGCGAGCAACTCGTCGAACGCGAGCCGGCGCAGGGCCGCGTCGCGCGCCTCGAAGCTCGACGGGTAGTGCGCCTCCTCGAGCGCGCTGCCGATCGGTGGCACGGCCTCCGCGGCGGCCACGTCCGGCGGCAGGTACTCCGGGTAGTGGGCCCCCGCTCGATCCAGCGCCTCGCGCACCGCGCTGCGCAGGCGCGCCGCCGTAAGGCCGGAGGTGAGCCGGTAGACCGGCACGATCCGGCCGACGTGGAGCAGGTCCGCCTCGGCCGTGTCGTGCTGGAACTCCGGGTTGTCGATCGTCAGGCGCCGGCCGAAGCGCTTGAGCTTCCCGCTCACGACGACCCGATCGCCGGCGTGCAGGCGCCGCTCGATGAAGCGACGGCCGAACCAGGTCGCGTCGACCGATCCCGTGTCGTCCTCGAGGCTTGCGATCGTGCGCTGGACGCGGCGCCGGAACGACGCCTCGACGCGGATGTCGGCGACGCGGACGCGCGCGGAGACGACCTCGCCGTCGGTCGCCCAGACGAGGTCGCCGAGCTGGCGCATTTCGCGCAGGTCGTCGTAGCGCCGAGGAAGGTGGAAGAGCAGGTCGCGCACGGTGTAGAAGCCGAGCCGCCGCCCGGCGCGCCGCAGCACGGCTCCGGCCGCCAGACCGGACTGGGCGAGCGGGCGGTCGAGCAGGTCGGCCGGCTCGACCGTCGGCGCGGGAGAACGGTCTGTCACACCCTCACTCGGCCGAAATGAGGTACCGGTAGTGGGGCTGGCCGCCGTGGAAGACCTCGACCTCGACGCCCGGCCGGGCGGCCCCGATCTTCCGCGCAATCGCCTCGACCTCCTCGAGGCCTGCGCCGTCGCCGTAGTAGATGGTGACGAGCTCCGTACCCGGGTGGAGGGTCGCGATCGCGGCGAGGACCGCCTTGTCACGATTGCCGTTGGCGGCGATGAGCCCGTCGTCCGGGTCGAGCACGATCGTCTGGCCGCGCTTCACCTTGCGGCCGCCGATCGTGGCGTCGCGAACCGCCTCGGTCACCGCCATCGTCTCGAGAGCGCGGCCACGCTTCGTCATCGGCTCCGCGTTCGTCGCCGCGTCCTTCGTGGGATCGAGGGCGAGCAGGGCCGCGTAGCCCTCAGCCGCGTTCCGGGTGGGCACGACGTACACCGGCCGGGAGGACATCTCCGCGACCTGGCGTGCGGCGAGGACGACGTTCGGGTTGTTCGGCAGGAGGAGCACCTCGCGGGCGCGGACGGCCTCGACCGCCTCCATGAGCTCGCCGGTGCTCGGGTTGGCGGTCTGCCCGCCGCGGACCACCGCGGCCACGCCGAAATCGTCGCGAAAGATCCGGGCGAGGCCGTCGCCCGGCGCGACGGCGATGACGGCGAGCGGCAGCTCCCGCGTGTCGTCGGCCGGCGCGCCGGCCCCGGCGCCGCCGCTCGAGCCTGCCGTCGGGCCGCCCACCCCGTTCGTCGCATCGACCGCGCCGGTGAACTCCGCCGCCCGCGTCTCGCGCACGTCGCGGGCCTGGTTGTCGAGGTTCTCGACGCTGATCCGGCTGAGCGAGCCCAGCCCGAGCCCGTAGCCGATGACGAGGTCCGGCCGCTCGTTGTGGACGTGGACCTTGAGCGCCCGCGCATCGCCGGCGACGAGGACGGACTCACCGATCGACTCGAGGTGGATGCGAATCGCGTCGACGTCGAGCAGTCGGGACCCCTCCGCCTGGAGCAGGAACATCGTCTCGTAGCCGAATCCCTCGTCCGCATGGGCGACCAGCGTCGACACCTTCGCCGCGGCACGCTTGCCGGCCGGTGCGGCGACGACGGGGGCCCGGCCGACGACGTGGAGGAGCGCGCCCTGGAACAGGCGATAGAGCCCCTGGCCGCCGGAATCGACGACGCCGGCCTCGCGCAGGATGGCGAGCAGGCTGGGCGTCTTCGCGACCGACTTCTCGGCGGCGTCGACGGTCACCGCGAGGACCGATTCGAGGTCGCTGTCGCGCTCGGCGGCGGCGACCGCGGCAGCCGCCGACTCGCGGATCACGGTCAGGATCGTGCCCTCGACCGGCTTGGCCACAGCCCCGTAGGCGGCCTTCGCGCCCTGGGACAGGGCATGCGCGAGGTCGAGCCCGTTGAACCGCTTCTTGCCGGCCAGGCCCTCCGCCATGCCGCGGAAGATCTGGCTCGTGATCACGCCGGAGTTGCCGCGCGCACCCATGAGCGCGCCGAAGCTGATCGCCGCCGCGATTCGCTCGGCCGGCTCGCCGGCCACGGCCTCCGCCTCGTCGAGCGCGGCGCGCACGGTGGCGAACATGTTCGAGCCGGTGTCGCCATCCGGGACCGGATAGACGTTCAGGCCGTTGATCTCGTCGACGTGCGCCTCGAGGTTCACGACGGCCGCGCGGAATCCCTCGAGCAGCCCTGGACCGTCGCAGGCGCGGCGGGTCATCAGGCGACGTCCGTCCCGCTGTCGGCGAGCTGGGCCGAGCCGACCGCGTGCGGGTCGGCCGATTCGACGGCGGGAGGCGGCCCGCCGGGCTGGTAGCGCAGGCCGTCGACGTGGATCGTCAGCCGGGCGACATCGCGCCCGAGCGCCCGACGGATCGCGTACCGAACAGCCGAATCGACCTGCCGGGCGACCTCGGCGACCGGCAGACCGTAGGCAACGGTGAGCTCGAGCTCGATGTCGAGTCGCTCGCCGAGCTCGACCCGGATGCCCGGCTGGCCGAACCCGACGGCCCCGAGCACGCGTTCCGGCAGGCTCGCGGCAAAGCCGGTCACGCCATACGAGCCGAGGGTCGCGATCCGGATGACGTCGACGACCGCGCGGCGGGTCACGAGCGCGCGACCGGGCGTCACATCGGTGGACACGCGGACGACGTCCTCCTCGCAAACTCCGGCGGGTCGGGCGGCGTCCGAGCCGGCAGCCGGAGGCCGTGTGCTATCATACCGCCCCGCTCGGACCCCTCGTGGCCGGGCCTTTCTCGTGTCACCGCTCCCCGAGGTCCAGCATGGCCCGCTCCTGTGCGATCTGCGGCAAGACGGCGATGGGTGGTTTCAACCCCCAATCGTCCGGGATGAACCGCGTCCGCGCCCACCGCCGCTACCAGCCGAACCTGCAGCCGCTCGTCATCGAGGTCAAGGGCGTACCGACAAGGGCGCTCGTCTGCACCCGCTGCCGCCGAACCCGGACGAAGACGGCCCGCTGACGGCTCCCCGTTGACGGCCGCGTCTCACGTGACCGCCGCCGGTTCCGCTCAGCGCCCCTCGGCGGTGTCGAGCCAGATCGTGAACGGCCCGTCGTTCACGAGCTCCACCTCCATCTCCGCCCCGAACCGTCCCGTCGCGACGTCGACACCGAGCGCCCGAAGCGCCGCCACGTAGCGTTCGTACAGCCGCTCCGCGAGGTCCGGGGCCGCCGCACCGGTGAAGCCCGGGCGTCGCCCACGGCTCGTGTCGGCGAACAGCGTGAACTGGCTGACCACGAGCGCCGCCCCATCGGTTTCGATGAGCGAGCGGTTCGTCCGGCCCTCCCCGTCGCGGAAGATCCGCAGCTCGGCCGTGCGTCGAGCGAGCGCGTCGGCCGTGGACTCGTCGTCGTCGGGCCCCACGCCGAGGAGGACCACGAGGCCACCGCCGATCCGTCCCACCGCGTCGCCCCCGACCCGGACCTCGGCGCGGTTGACGCGCTGGAGCAGCGCTCGCACGGGCCGATCAGGCGGGTCGATCGCCGGCGTCGGGCGGCTCGTACGCCCCGCGCCACGCCGCCGCCTCGGCCAACCATGCCTGCCGCGCGTCGCCGTGTCGGGCGACCGTCAGCGCCTCCGCCGTGAGCGGCACGAGCAGGTCGTAGTCGCGCACCCCGTCCGGGTTGATCTGGCCGTCGCCGCGGAGCATGAGCACGGGTATGCCGCCGGCCTCGATCTCCGCCACGGCGCTTCGGGCGATGTGCTTCGGCAGGCTCGTGAACACGAACCAGCGGTCGCGCGGGATCGGCGGCTTGCCGTCGTTGAGCTGGTACTGGAACCCCTCGTCCGCGAGTGCCCGGACGAGGCGGATCTCGCGGGCCATGTCGCGACCCTTGGCCCACAGCACGGAGCCGACGACGAGGATGTCCGCCCCGAGGCCGCCGACGATCTCCGCGGTCTCGCGGTTGACGCCGCCGTCGACGTGAACCTCGCCGCCGAACGAGCGATGGCGGAACAGGTCGCGCGCGGCGAGGATCTTGTCGCGAGCGACGTCGGCCATGAAGGACTGGCCGCCGAAGCCGGGCTCCACGGTCATGACGAGGACGATGTCGAGCAAGGTGCGGTAGGGCTCGAGCGCTGACAGCGGCGTCCCCGGCCTGACCGACAGGCCGGCGGCCCGGCCGGCCTTGCGGATCGCCCGCAGGGTCGGCTCGATCGGCTCGTCGACCTCGACGTGGAACGTGATCGAGTCGCAGCCGGCGGCGATGAACTCGTCGACGTAGCGGCCGGGCTCGCTGATCATGAGGTGGGCGTCGAAGGGGATGCGCGTCCTGGGCCGGAGTGCCTCGATGGTCTTCGCCCCGAACGTGAGGTTCGGCACGAAGTGGCCGTCCATCACGTCGATGTGGATCCGGTCGGCCCCATTGCGCTCCGCACGGCGGACGGCATAGGCGAGGTTGCCGAGGTCCGCGTCGAGGATGCTCGCCGCGATGCGCGCTCGCCCGTCGGCCACGGCTACTCCCCCACCCCGGCCGGCACCGGCTCGCCGCTTCGCTCGCCGCGCAGGGCCGCCGCGCTGGCACGGACGATGAGCTCGCGACGCCGGGAGACGGCGGGTGCGGGCGGTTCACCGGCCCGCTCCGCGGCGAGCTGACCGCACGCCGCGCCGATCTCCTGGCCGCGGTTGCGACGGATCGTCGTCGGGACGCCGGCGTCGCGGAGCCGGGCGGCGAAGCGCTCGATGACCGGCATCGGGCTGGCCTGCCAGGGCGTGTGGGCGACGGGGTTCATCGGGATCAGATTGACGTGGGCGAGGTCGCCCCGCAGGAGCGCCACGATCGCATCGGCGTCGGCGTCCGTGTCGTTCACGCCGGCGATCATCGTTACCTCGTAACTCACCCGCCGGCCGGTGGCGCGGGCGTGATCGCGGGCCGCGGCGACGACCTCGCCGACCGGCCAGCGTCGGTTGAGCGGGACGAGCACGTCGCGCAACGGGTCGCGCGCAGCGTGGATGCTGATCGCAAGCGTGAACTGCGGACCGAGGGCGGTCAGCCGCCGGATCCCGGGCACGACGCCGCTCGTCGAGACGGTGATCCGGCGAGCGCCGAGCCCGAACCGGTCCGCGTCGTTGAGCGCCTCGATCGCGGCGAGCACGCGGTCCAGGTTGAGCAGCGGCTCGCCCATGCCCATGAACACCACGTTCGTCACGTGGCGGCCGGCCGGCGCGAGCCGGCGCGCCGCATGGCGGACCTGGTCGACGATCTCGGCCGTCTCGAGGTCGCGGCTGAAGCCCAGCTCGCCGGTGGCACAGAACGGGCAGCCGACCGCGCAGCCAGCCTGGCTCGAGATGCATAGGGTGTGCCGCTCGCGACGCGCCCCGCGGGCCGGGTAGCGCATGAGAACGGACTCGACGAGCGCCCCGTCCGACAGCCGATGGAGCGCCTTCTCGGTCAACCCGTCGTCGGACGGTTGGAGGTCCGTCTTGCCGAGCGTGTCGAACCGGAAGGCCGCGTCGAGGTCCGCGCGGACGGCGGCCGGCAGCGTCCGGACGTCACCGGCGGTCGTGGCGTGGCCGCGCCAGAGGGCATCGGCCACCTGGCGCGCCCGGAACGCGGTCTCGCCGCGTGCCGCGAACCACTCGGTGACGGCCGACGGCGCGACGCCGGACAACCCGGGCCGGGGATCGAGACCGGGGCGAAGGACGGGCAGCGGCAACCGGGCCGCGGTCGTGGCAGGCATCGGCGCGATTGTCGCACGCGAGGCCCCCGGGACCCTCGCCGGCCGGCGGCCGCTGATACCGCCTAGCGCCCGGCGACAAGCCCGGGCCGGCCGCGCCGAAGCGCGGACGCGCTCATCCGCCGGCCGCCGGCGGGCTGGACCTCGTCGAGCACGAGCCACCCGTCCGCCGTGGCGAGCGCGAGGCCGTCTCCGTGCGTGATGAGCGTGCCCCGGACGTCGTCGGCCGCCCCGTGCTCGACATGGGCGGCATGGACGGCGAGACGCCCGGTCGGCAACTCCAGGAACGTTCCGGGCCAGGGCTGGAACGCGCGAACCCGGCGCTCCAGTTCCGCCGCGGTGTCGCCCGGAGCGAGGCGTCCGTCCTCCCGACGGAGGGGTCGCGTCAGAGTCGCGCCGTCGGCCGGCTGCGGGACCGCCGGCAGAGCGGCCGCGAGCCACGGTCCGATCGAGCGCTGGAGCAGGCCGGCAGCGAGATCCGCGAGGCGGGCCTCGAGATCCGGCGCCGTCTCGGTGCCGTCGAGGGGTGATCGCTCCGCGGCGACGATCGGTCCCGTGTCGAGGCCCTCGTCCATGCGCATGAGCGTGACGCCCGTCTCCCGATCGCCGGCGAGGATCGTGGCCGCGATCGGGCTCGCGCCGCGGTACCGGGGCAGGAGCGAGGGGTGAAGGTTCAGCGCCCCGTGCGGAAGGTCGAGGAGCGCCGGCGGGACGATCTGCCCGTAGTCGGCGAGGACGGTGAGCGCCGGCCGGAGCGCGAGGATCGATGCGAGCGCCGCCGGGTCGCGAAGTCGCGAGGGCCGAAGGATCGTCCGGATCCCGAGCTCGGCGGCCGCCTGGTCGATCGGCGTCGCGGCGAGGGCATGCTCGCGGCCGGCCGGCCGCGGCGGGGCCGTGACGACACCGACGAGATCGACGTCGGCATGGGCGGCAAGCATCCGAAGTGACGGGACGCCGAACGGTCCGGACCCGAGGAAGACGGTCCGGACCGCGCTCACGCGAGCGCCTTCTGGGCCTCCTCCACGCCCTCCGGCACGTCGTCGTCGTCGCCCTGGCCGACGGCGATGAGCTCGTCGAGCGAGTCGAGGTAGTCGATGTACAGCTTGCCGTCGAGGTGGTCGAGCTCGTGCTGGAGCGCGCGGCTCAGGAGCCCGGAACCGGCCAGCTTGATCTTGCGGCCAAGGCGATTCTGGGCGACGACCCAGACGCGCTCGCGGCGCGTCACATACGCGACGTAGCCCGGGATCGACAGGCAGCCCTCGAGGTCGTCGTCATCGCCGGTCGAGCGCACGATCCGCGGGTTGACGAGCTCATGGAGCTGGCCCTCGACCTCGATGACGCAGGCGTTGACCGCCTCACCGAGCTGGGGGGCGGCGAGGCCGACGCCGGGCGCATGGCGCATCGAGTCGGTCAGGTCGTCGAGCAGCTCGTGGAGATACCGGCCGAAGCTGTCGACGGGCTCGCCCTTGAGGCGGAGGCGCGGGTCGCCGAGGAGCAGGATGGGGCGGACACTCATGATTCGAGTATAGCGGCGGGCCCCTCCGTGGTCGGAGGAGCCCGCCGCGTGAGCGCGTCCGGGGGCGAGTCGGTGCAGGGCGCCCGCCGGATCGGGTGGCTGCTTGTCAGGCGCCGGTGCCGGCCGGCTCGCGCTCGTCCTCGGTGGCCGATGCCACGTCGGTTGCCGATGCCGTCTTGGGTTCGTCGGTCGAATCGGAACTGCCGTTGGTCGCCTCGCGGGCGGCCGCGGCCTCGCGCCGCAGGTCCGCCGCGACGACCCGGCCGCGCTCGGCGAGCTTCGTGCCCGCCTCAGCGGTCGCGTCCGCGGCGCGCCGCGCGATCGGACCGGCCTTCTCGCCGGCCAGCGCGGCGAGCTCGGCCGCCTTGGCGGCGATGTCGCGCATGGCCGGCGCGGCGTGGGTCGCCACGTTGTCGATCATCGACTGGAGCTGGTTCATCCACTCGCGGGTCGTCGCCGTGCGGCTCGGATCGGCCGCATCCGGCTCGGGTTCGGCATCGAACGTGAACGGGTCGTCGGCGCGAGGCGCGGCGGCCTCCTGGGTCTCGGAATCCGGCTGGTGCAACGTGTCGGTCATGCGATCGGTCCTCCGTCGGTGCGGTGACCGCCATTGTCCCTCGATCCGGCGATCGACGCATGTGGCAATCGGCCCGAACCATCGCCGTCGCGTGACAGCGGGACGCCGACGTGGAGGGCGCCGGGGGGCGACGTCGGGTGGACCCGGTGAGCCGCGCGGCGCCGGTCAACCTCGCGGCGCCGCGGACTCCTCGCGCTCGGCGGTCACGACGACGACGGGTTGGGTCACCGAGCCGCGCAGGCGGCTCGGCACATCCTGGCCGAGCCAGCGCGAGATCCCGGCGGGCAGGGTCGACAGGATGACCTCGTCCACCTCGACGCTCCGCAGCGCGTCACGGACGGCCGCAACCGGGTCCGGATCGCCGATCTCGCCGCTCGCGACCGCCCCCGCGGAGCGGACGTGATCGAGCAGGGCGTCGAGCCGCTCCTCCGCCGCGCGCCGGCTTTCGTCCTCGTCCCAGGTCAGGCGATGCACGATCGGCGTCAGCGGGACGACGACGTGGAACGTGGCAGGTCCCGCCGCGATGCGTCTCGCGACCTCGGCCGCCAAGGCGGGGCTGGCCAGGGTCTGGTTGGCCACGATGAGGTAGGAACGCATGGCGCACCTCCATCCCGGTCTTCGTCGCTGTCATCGAGAGTACGCCCGGCGGTCCACCACCGGATGCGCGGGTGGGCGGTCTGCCGGGGGTGGGCGGGCCGCCGGCGGGTCGGTCCTTCACGGCCGGTTCGGCCTTCAATGCCCCGATTTGCGTGGAGCGCAGCACCAGGAGCGCGACCGTGCGGGCGGTTCGCCGCGAACCCGGGGTTCGGCTCGAATGCCACGCACCGACAGGTCTCGGCAGCTGCGTGGGACGCAATCCCGGGGTCGACCGGGTCAGAGGAGGGACTCGGGATCCACGTCGACCGACCACGGGGCGTCGAGGCCGCCGTCGAGCAGAGCGACCGGATCGTCCCCGCGAAGCACCACGTTATACCGCCAGCGCTCCGCGCGACGGGCGATGTACGCCGGGGCCGGCCCCACCACGGCCACCGCCGCGTCGCGCTCCGCCGCCCGGGCGCGCAGCCGGTCGGCCATCTCGACGGCCGCGGCTTCGGCCGCCGCCCGGTCCGCCAGGCCCACCGTGAGCTTGACGAGCCGCCCGAACGGCGGCGAGCCGAACCGCGCCCGAAGCTCCAGCTCTGCCTCGTAGAAGGCGTTCCCGTCGCCGGCCGCGATCGCCGCGATCGCCGGGTGGTCCGGCTGGTAGCTCTGGATGATCGCGAGGCCCGGCCGGTCGCCCCGGCCGGCCCGTCCCACCGCCTGAGCGAGGAGCTGGTACGTCCGCTCGGCCGCCCGTTCGTCGGGCAGGTTGAGGGCGATGTCGGCCGACACGACGCCGACGAGGGTCACGCCCGGCACGTCGAGCCCCTTCGTGACGAGGCTCGTCCCGACGAGGGCGTCGAGCCGCCCGGCCGCGAACGCATCGAGCACCCGCTCCGCGGCGCCGCGGCGCTCCGCGACATCCCGGTCCAGCCGGCCCACGCGCAGCCCCGGAAACGCGGCCCGGACCTCGCGCTCGACGCGCTCCGTGCCGCCACCGAGGTAGCGGATCCGCGGCGAGCCACAGGCCGGACAGCGGGTCGCCATCGGCGTCGCCCGACCGCAGTGATGACAGCGGAGCGTCGTGCCGGCCTGGTGGTAGACGAGCGGCCGCTCGCAGTCCGGGCAGGCCTGGACGTGACCGCAGTCCCGACACACGACGACCGATGCGCTGCCGCGCCGATTGATGACGAGGATTGCCTGGTCGCCCGCCTCGATGTCGAGCCCGGCCAGCGCCCCGTTGAGGCGGCGCGACAGCAGCCCCGAATTCCCGTCGCGCAACTCCGCGCGGAGGTCGACGACCTCGACCGCCGGCGGACGACCGCTCGGTCGGCTCGGGAGCACGACCCTGCGGTATCGGCCGGCCCGCACGTGCCCGACCGTGTCGACCGCCGGCGTCGCGCTGCCGAGGACCACCGCCGCGCCCGCCAGCGCGCCGAGCCGGATCGCTGTGTCACGACCCTGGAAGCGCGGCGTCCGATCGCTCTTGTATGCGGCGTCGTGCTCCTCGTCGACGATGATGAGCCCCACGTCGGACAGCGGGGCGAGAACCGCCAGCCGCGTCCCGGCCACGACGTCCACGTCGCCGGCCCGGATCCGGCGCCACTCGTCGGCCCGCTCCCCCTCGCCGAGGCCGGAGTGGACGAGGGCGATCCGCGCGTCGAGGTCCGCCCGCAGCCGATCGACGAGCGGTCCTGCCAGTGCGATCTCCGGAACGAGCACGAGCGCCGGCCGGCCGGCCGCGAGGGTTGCCGCGATCGCCTCGACGTAGATCGCCGTCTTGCCGCCGCCCGTCACGCCGTCGAGCACGAGCGGGGTGGCGTCGCGCGCGTCGAGGCTGCGGCCGATGACCGCGAGAGCCTCGGCCTGCGGACCGGTCAGCTCGGCGCCGGCCGGACGCCCGCCGCGAAGCCCCGGCGGACGGGCGGCGAGCGGCCGGCGCGGACGCTCGCGAACGTCGATGGAGGCGAGCCCACGTCGGGCAAGCCCGGCCAGCGCCGACGATCCGTGGCGGGCGGACAGCTCCGGGCCGCGCAGTCCGCCCGGCGACGCGCCGGCGAGCTCCGACAGGGCCGCGACCTGGCGCGGCCCGAGCGGTCGGCCCGCGACATGGTCGCCGGCGCCCAGGGTGGCGGCAACCGAACGACCCTCCTCGGTCGCCTCGATCCAGCGCTCGTAGCGCGGACCGCCCGATGCCCGAAGCAGGGTCCAGTCCAGGTCGAGCAGCCCGTTCGCGGCAAGCCCGCGGAGGCGTCGGACCAGCCCCGCCCGTCCCTCCGGGGCTGCGAGATCCCGGACGGGGCGCGGTCCCGCGGCGAGCTGGTCGAGCAGGTCGGCGTCGACCGGACCGAGGCCCGGCGGCCGGCCGGCCCCGTCCGGACGAAGCTCGGCGACGAGTTCGAGCCGCTCGAGGAGCCCCGGCGGGAGCATCGCCCGGAGCACGAACGCGGGCGGCGCGAAGTAGTGCGTGGAAACCCAGCGCGCCAGCTCGAGCGACATGGGCGGCAGGAGCGGACCGTCGGCCCGCACGCGGTCGGCGATCGGCTTGGCCGATACCCCGGGCTCCGCGAGCGCCGGACCCATGACGATCCCGAGGGCCTGGCGCCGACCGAACTCGACGAGGACCGCCTCTCCCGCCTCGAGATCGGCGAGGGCGGGCGGGACCGCATACGTATAGGTCCGGGAGCCGCCGCCGGGCGCGTCGACCGCGACCTCGACGAGCCGATCGGGCGCGGTGCCGTTCATCGGCCGGCCGGTCGCCGATACGCCCGGGGTCAGGCCCGCGCGCCGCGCGGCAGAAAGACCGTCACGACGCGATCCGGATGGAGCCGGTGCTCCTCCGCGATGATGCCGAGGATCCGCTCCGCCGTTCGCTCGACCTGACCGGTCTCGTTGACCACGACATAGTCGTAATCCTCCTGGCGCGCGAGCTCGATGGCGGCGTTGCGCTGACGGACCTCGAGCTCGTCGGCGGACTCGGTGGCCCGGCTGCGCAGGCGCGAGAAGAGGTCCTCGAGCGACGGCGGAACGAGGAAGATGAGGAGCGCCTCCGGAATCTTCTCCTTCACGACCTGCGCGCCCTGGACATCGATCTTGAGGATCACGTCGCGACCGGCCGCGAGCGCGTCGCGGAGCTGGGTCCGCGGCGTTCCGTACCAGTTGCCGTGAACCTCGTTCGCCTCGAGGAACTCGCCGTCGGCGCGGAGGCTCGCGAACGTCTCCCTGCCGAGGAAGTGGTAGTCGACGCCATCGACCTCGCCCGGACGCCGGGACCGCGTCGTGGCCGTCACGACGTAGTGGAAGTCGCGCGCGCCGGGCAATCGCCGGAGCGCGTCGATGATCGTGTCCTTCCCCACTCCGGAAGGTCCGGAGATGATGACGAGGATCGCCCCCGGCGCGGGATCGCCGTCGTGCACGTCCGTCGCCGAGAGCCACGCGCGATCCGGCGTCATCGGTCCCGTCCCGGCCCGCCGGCCGCCACCGCCCGGAGTTCGTCGAGGACGGCCTCCAGGTCCGGCGGAATCGGCGCCTCCGCCCGGATCAGCCGGTCGCTCGACGGCGACACGAGCTCGAGCCGCCAGGCGTGCAGGAACATCCGACCGAGACCCTCGGGGCCGCGTCGCGAGGTGCCGGTGCCGTAGACCGGGTCGCCGGCGACGGGATGGCCGATCGCGTCGAGATGGACCCGGATCTGATGCGTCCGACCGGTCACAAGGTCGAGCTCGAGGAGGGTCCAGCCGCCAAACCGCTCGCGGACCCGATACCCGGTCGTCGCGGGCCGGCCGTCGGGCACGACCGCCATCCGCGTGCGGTGTTTCGGGTCCCGCCCGATCGGCGCCTCGATCCGTCCCACGGCCGCGGCCACGGATCCGTGGACGAGAGCGAGGTACGTCTTCTTGACCCGACGCGCCTTGAGCTGAGCCATGAGCGACGCCTGGGCCGCGTCGTGACGGGCGACCATGAGCAGGCCGCTCGTGTCGCGATCGAGGCGGTGGACGATGCCGGGGCGGCGCACGCCGGCGATGCCGCCGTATTCCGCGGCGCCGGCCCGTCCGAGCAGCGCATTGACGAGCGTGCCACCGGCGTGACCGGCCGACGGATGGACGACGAGACCGGCCGGCTTGTCGACGATGAGCAGGTCGTCATCCTCGTAGACCACGGCGACCGGGATGTCCGGCTCCGGCAGGAGGTCGGCCGGCGCGGACGCGGGAACGTCGAGAACGAGCTCGGCACCGGCCGCGACGATCGTGTTCGCCCGCAACGGGTCGCCACCCGCGGTCAGCCGCCCCTCGGAGATGAGCCGCTGGACGTGGCTGCGCGACAGACCGGTCGCGTCGGCGACGACCCGGTCGACCCGGCCCGGCTCGCCCGGCGGGACGACGACGGTTCGGCGCCCGGCGCTCATCGCGGCTCGCCGAGCGCCGGGCGCAGCGCGAGCAGGATCAACAGGAGGAGCGCACCGCTGATCGCGGCGTCGGCGACGTTGAACGTGTACCAGCGCAGACCGCCGATCCCGGCGTCGACCCAGTCGACGACGTACCCGAATCGCAGACGATCGAGGAGGTTGCCGATCGCCCCGCCGAGGAGCAGACCCAGCGTCAGGGTCATGTACGGGTTCCGTCCGGAGCGGCCGTGGTACCACGCGATCATCGCGATGACGCCGATCGAAACGATCGCGAAGACCGGCGCCCCGTCGCGGAAGAGGCCGAACAGGCCGCCCGTGTTCTGGGCGTGGACGAAGCGAACAAGATCGCCGACGACGGACGTCGACTCGCCCGGCCGGAGCGCCCCCACGAGCAGCGTCTTCGTGACCTGGTCCGCCGCGACGATCGCTCCGGCCAGGAGCGCGAACTGGGGCCACAGGGCTCGGCCGCGCTGCGCGACGGTCACGCGACGCCGCGCTCCACGCGACGACGGAGAGCGATCCGCGCCGAGCCGCCTTCGAGGGCCACATCCGCGGTGCGGGCGTCCGCCGGCGGGGTTCCGTCGACGACGTCGGCGAGCGTCTCTGCGGCGACCGCGGGCAGGTGGGCGGCGACGCCGTCGGCCAGGCCGGTCACCCACAGCTCGATCCGATCGTCGAGTTCCAGCGCCGCCTCCTTGCGCAGGTCCTGGATCGCGCGCTGGAGCTCGCGCGCGTCACCCTCGGCGCGGAGGTCCGGCGTGAGCTCTGTGTCGATCACCACGACGAGGCCCTCGTCGTGGGCGACGGCGGTCCCGGGGCGCGGGGTGGCGAGGATCTCGACTTCATCGGGCGCGAGCGTCTCGCCGGCCAGTACGACGGACCCGTCCGCGCGAATCTCGAACCGTCCCTCACGGGCGGCCGCCATGACCGCCGGGATGCGCGGTCCCAGTCGCTTGCCGATCCGCGGAAGGAGCGGCTT
>Ga0326597_10007670_pt1 | contig 14642 bp, 8 predicted proteins | sample RVTome_12_FD_203789 | JGI IMG/M metagenome (GOLD analysis project Ga0326597, IMG submission 203789) | Soil microbial communities from uranium-contaminated site in the Upper Colorado River Basin, Wyoming, United States - RVT100D185 | ecosystem: Environmental > Terrestrial > Soil > Contaminated >... | reverse complement strand
ATCGGCCGTCAGGTCGCTAATCATGGAGTCGAGCGCCGCCTTGGCCTCTTCCGGCAGGTCCGTCCGACCGAACGCGAAGTTGCCCTGGTCTTCACTGAGCACGACCTCGTAGAGCAGACGGCGTGCGGCTGCATCGATCTCGCTCACACGCGTGTTCACGGCGCTGGCAGCGCTCTGTGCGCTGGTCGCTGCGGAATTGGCTTGCCGCGCGGCGGAATTGGCTTGCTGCGCGGCGGCGCCTGCCGCCTCGGCCTTCCCGTCCACCTCGCCAATGCGAGCCGCATTCTGGCGTGTGGCCTCCTGCGTCTCTTCGACCGAGCGCCCGAGCGAGTCGACCTTGTCATTCACCTCGCCGACGCTCGAGCGAACGAAACCTTTCGACGCGCAGGCTGTGGAACCGGCAACGACGAAAGCCGCTATGGGAACCAAAAACAAGAATTTCCGAACCATGGTGTGCCTCCCTACTGCAAGACCGGGCTAGATTGCCCGGCGATATATCCCCCCCGAGCGCGAATGACGTGGTTTTCGTCGCGGACCCGGACCACGAGGGGATGCCAACCCGGGGTGCCGCTGGATTCAAACGCGATGAGATATTGATACCTGAGCTCTTCGACGATGCGTTGCGCGACCCGGCTGCGTTCACCAGGCGAGCTGGCGACAAACACGTTGCCGCCGGTCCACACAGCCAGGTTGAAAAGTGGTCCTTCGAACGCCGAACGGCCACCCGTGGCACCGATGTCTGCGTTCGGGTCGTCGATCGCCGACACGACACCCACAACGTACACGGGGACGTCGATCGCGCTCGCGATACCTGAGACCTCCGACGGCGTGAGGCGGCTTGAATTGTCATTTCCGTCCGTGAACACGACGACCGCTCGACGTCTGCCTTCCCGGCCATCCAGTTGCCGCGCCGTGTGAGCAATCGCGTCGTGCAAGGAGGTCGCGCCAAACGGCTGCATCGTGGCAAGGTGCGTTGGCAATTCCCGCATCCCGGCGCTGAACGGCGTCAGTTCCTCAAAATGAGTGTCGAACGCAAACACCGCCGACTCGTCGGTCGCCCCATCCAGCCAGCTCAGGAGATGCCGGGCCGCGTCACGAGCGCTCTCTGCCTGCCCTTCCATACTACCGCTCACATCGAACAACAATGCGACGCTGACGCCCGATGAATCAATTCGAAAATCACTGATGGATCGGGACTCTCCATTATCCAGGACCTCGAAATCCTGCGCCGTGAGGTCCTTGACCACGCGGCCCTTCCGATCGCGGACCACGGCACTGACACGCACGAGGTCAACGCCAGCGCTGAACGTCACGATCGGTCCCTGCTGGCTATGTAGCGGGACCCCGGAAATCGCTAAGCTAATCAAGAGGCTCATGGTCGTGACGAGGCTCCCCTGCGTCATTAGACTACCACTCCCTATCCAAATAGACTGCCACTGTCGATAAGTTTAGTATACAGAGTATGATCCACAGATAAATGAGATGCCGTGGAGGGCCTTTCAGCGGGCAAAACCGAGTAAAATCTACATTCATCATGCGATCTCGACACACCACTGGTAGGTAAGGCTTACGCAGTTATCGGCTCCGCGGCACCTTCTGTCCAGTCAACAGAAGCGTGCCGAGGTGGCTAAGCGATGGCTAAGCGGGACCCATTGGAAGGCGAGGTAGAATCACCTCTGTGACGACGACAAACGTTTCGTTTCCAATCGCAAAGAGAATCAGCCAGTTTTCGTACGCCATTCGCAATGTCGTGGCAGAGGCTCAGCGAACTGAAGCCGCTGGTGTGAAGATTCGCTATCTCAACACCGGCAATCCGCCGGCATTTGGGTTCCTCACTCCAGTCCACATGATCGAGGCTGTCGAGCGGGCCATGCGCAGCGGGGACAACGGCTATGGTCCTTCCGCTGGCGTGACGCCGGCGCGCGAGGCCGTAGCGGCTGAGTACACGAGCCGAGGCTGGCCAATGTCAGCGAACCGGGTGCTCGTCACGTCTGGTACCTCCGAGGCCATCGAGTTCGCGTTGGCGGTGCTTGTCGACCCCGGCGACGAAGTGCTCGTGCCGATGCCGACATATCCGTTGTACACGGCGATCCTGGCCAAGCTCGGGGCGCGTGAAACGTACTATCGGACTGCTCCAGAGGCAGGCTGGATACCTGACGTAGACCAGCTGGACCGGCTTGTTACGCCGGCAACCCGCGCGATTGTGGTGATTGACCCGAACAACCCGACAGGATCCGTCTATCCGGCTGCTGTCCGGAGAGCGCTGCTGGACTTCGCCGAACGTCACGGCCTGGTCGTTTTGGCCGATGAAGTCTACGGCGACCTGGGATACGACGGTCCGGTCCCGCCGCTTGGCAGCCTCGACCCAGACGCCCCGGTCATCTCGTTCTCCAGTCTGTCCAAGGGCTATACGGCGCCGGGATGGCGCACCGGTTGGCTGGGCGTTGGTCGCTCGTCGAGACTCGACAACGCGTTAATGGCCATGATGAAGCTTGCCGATGCGCGGCTGAGCAGCACCGTTCCGATGCAGCACGCCATCGTCGCGGCGCTCATGGGCGATCGATCGCATCAGACGGCTTTTCGCGCCGCCCTTCGTGAGCGCGCCTCGATCACCGCGACCGGGCTATCCTCCATCCCCGGGGTGACCTGCACACCCCCGATGGCCGCGTTCTACGCGATGCCGAAGGTTTCGCTTCCGCCTGGGAAGACCGACGAGGAGTACGTGCTGTCGCTCCTGCGCGCGACGGGAATACTCTGCGTGCACGGCTCAGGCTTCGGCATGCCTGCCACCGAAGGCTACCTGCGGATCGTCTTTCTCTCCGAACCTGACGAGCTCCGCGAGATCTATCGCCTGATGGCGGAATTCACGGGAGAGTACCTCCGGGGCGCTACACCGGGCCGGTCTGAAGACCGGCGCTACACCGGACCGGTCTGAAGACCGGCGCTACACCGGACCGGTCTGAAGACCGGCGCTACACCGGACCGGTCTGAAGACCGGCGCTACACCGGGCCGGTCTGAAGACCGGCGGTGCAGCTGCTTCGGTAAGGGCCCCGGTTCGAGATTTCCTACGAAACCCCGCCACTCTTGCCTGCGTCCTGCAAACGTTGGCGGTAAACTAGATGGAGCGGCCGGCTCGGCCGGCCGGATTCGTCCGACCAACGACCGAGCCATGCACCAAGACACCCATGCCTACCGGTTTGTCAGGGAGTACCAGAGCCGGCGGCAGGCCACTCGCCGGGGCAGCTGGCTCAAGGCCCTATCCATAGCGGCGCTTGCCGCGCTGGTCTTTGGCGCCGGTCCAGACTCCGCATTCGGCCAACCGGCGCCTCCCCAGCCGCTCGCAGGCGACGAACGAATCACGCTGTTGATCGAAACCGTTGGGCAAGCGATACAGGCTGGCGATCGCGAGCTCTATGAATCGCTGGTGGCGCCCACCGCGATTCCGGAACACGCGGCCGCATTTGCGGCGGCCGAGATCGGGCCGAACGTCACGAATGTCGTGATCAAGGAACGGTTCAGGCAGCAGCTTGTGACCGAGTTACCGGGATCCTGGTACCGCGTCATTGTGGACGCGTTTATTGAGTCAGGCGACCAAGCACGCGTGTCGACGTGGCAGTTCGATGTCCAGAAGCTCGACGACGTGGCGTGGCAGATTTGGGACCATGAGTATCTTTCGACCGTCGGCAACCTCCACAGGCTGTCGGTGAACGCCACTACTCAGTACGACGCGAGAGACTTCACCGTCCGATCCGAAGACCTGATGCTGACGATGTCCGAAGGCTCCGTATTCACGATCGAGACGGCGCGGGGCGTGACTGGCCTCATTCTTACGGGGCGCGGCGACATGCGCTTCGAGCCCACGCCGGAAACCGAGAAGGGTCAGATCCGCGTATTCGCGGGGCATGATGTGCTCGAGACACGGTTCGACGCGGCATATATACGCTTTTCGAACATCAAGCAGCACGGAGACCTCTCCACGCTGACCGAGCGAGCGGTCAACGAGCGTGATCTTCGCCGTGCGCAAGAGCTGTTCGAAGAGGAATCGGCCAAGGCGTACGTCCTCGAGCTGGGTGACCTCTCGAGTGACAGTTGGTCTCTCCTCCCGCGCCCCGGCGACTTCCTGGCCGAGATCCGGACGCGCCAGTGGGACACCCTCACTTACTCGCGCGCTTCTCAGGAACCGGAAGACATCTCGGTCTTCGAGCGTGAGACCAAGACCAACATCTCGATCTACGCCTCGGAGAGCAAGCTGGCGTCCAGGGGCCGCTTCTACGACGAAGACGACTACACGGCGTACGACGTGCTCGATTACGAGATCGACCTGGCGGTGAACCCTCAGAACCTCACGCTCAGCGGCGTGGCACGCATGCGGCTCCGCGTCAAGACGAACTCGATCTCCCAGCTGACGCTGAGACTTGCCGAATCCCTGGTGGTTCGGTCAGTGAACAGCGAAGAGTTAGGACGGCTGTTCAGCCTGAGGATGAGAGGCCACGACTCGCTCTACGTGAATCTACCGGCCACGGTACTCAAGGGGACGGACCTGACGCTCACGATTACGTACGCGGGCAGCCTCGCGCCTCAGACTCCGGACCGGGATACGCTTCAGGAGCCGAGAGATTGGTTACCGGAATTCCTCGAGGTCAGAGGCCAAGACAAATACCTGTATAGCAACAGCAGCTACTGGTATCCGCAGTCAACCGTCGCCGATTACGTGACGGCAACGCTGCGGCTCTCGGTGCCGGCACGGCTGGAAGCGGTCGCAAGCGGGACGCTGTCATCAGACTCGCCCCGGATTGTCAGCGACAGCGGCGGGCGCGAGCGCAAGGTCTATGTGTTCACAGCGTCGCGCCCCGTCCGTTATCTCGCGTTCGTCGTCAGCAGGTTCGATCGAGCCGACCGCGTGACGATCGCATTCGAGAACTCAGATGACGAAAGCACGGAGGGATTGGATCTACCGCCGCCGCTCGCGTTCAGCGGCGCGGTGAACTCGACGCTCGATCTGACGATTGAGGCGAACCCCTTGCACGTCCGCTACGGCAGAGAGCTCATGTCGCAGGCCATCGACGTGGCCTCTTTCTACCGGTCGCTTATCGGCGACTCGCCGTATGAGAGCTTCACCGTGGCGCTGATCGAGCACCGGCTTCCAGGGGGTCACAGTCCCGCCTACTTCGCAACGCTGCATCGTCCGCTCCCTGGGCGCCAGTTCGTCTACCGCACGGATCCCGCGGATTTCAGGGGCTATCCGGAGTTCTTCCTGGCGCACGAGGTGGCCCACCAGTGGTGGGGACAGGCGGTCAGCGGGCGCAATTACCACGAACAGTGGGTGAGTGAAGGGTTCGCGCAGTACTTCGCGGCGCTCTACGCGCTGCGCCTCGGCGGCGAGGAACTCTTCTCTGAGGTGCTCGAGCAGTTACGCAAGTGGAGCATCGACAATTCGGACCAGGGTCCTGTGTATCTGGGGTACAGACTCGGTCACGTGAAGAACGACTCGCGGATCTTCCGGTCTCTGGTCTACAACAAGGGCGCGCTCGTTCTTCACATGCTTCGCCGACTGCTCGGAGACGACGTGTTCTTCAGGGGTATCAGACGGTTCTACGTAGGCGCTCGCTTCGCCAAGGTTGGGACCGACGACCTGCGCTTCGCGATGGCCGCTGAATCAGGGCTCTCGCTCGATCGTTTTTTTGATCGCTGGATCTATGGCTCCTCGCTGCCGGATATCACCTTCTCGCATCGGGTGGCACAGGCCGATTCGGGGCAGGACGTCGTCCTCCAGTTCGAACAGGGAGACGAAGTCTTCGACGTTCCGGTCACCGTTAGACTCGAGTATTCCGGCGGGAACAGCGAGGACATCGTGGTTCCGGTGACGGAGAAGGTCGTGGAGTTCAGGGTCCCCCTCGAGGGTCGGCTGCGGAGAGTCTCGATCAACGAGAAAGACGGAACGCTCGCCGAGATACGGGACTGAACGTAACCTCACGAGACCTTTTCAGGCTTTCCTTCGCCATCAGTTATGATCCAAGCGATATGGAAACCGTCACTCTGACCATCGACGGCCGCGCGATCGCGGTCGAGAAGGGCAAGACCGTCCTGCAGGCCGCGCTGGAAAACGGCATCTCGATTCCCTACTACTGCTATCACCCTGGCATCGGAATCGACGGATCGTGCCGCGTCTGCATCGTCAAGGTCGAGAAGATGCCAAAGCTGCAGACATCCTGCTCCATGTCTTGCGCCGATGGCATGGTCGTTCACACGCGGAGCGAAGATGTCGTGGCAGCGCGGGCCGGGGTCTTCGAGTTTCTCCTCGTGAACCACCCGCTGGACTGCCCGGTGTGTGACAAGGGCGGCGAATGTCCGCTGCAGGATTTTTCGTACACGTTTGGTCCCGAGCAGAGCCGGATGGACTTTGCTCGGCGGACGTTCGACGGTGACGGCGTCCGCGCAGACGTGGACTTCGGCCCCACGCTCATGCTCAATAGGAACCGCTGCATCATGTGCACCCGGTGCGTGCGGTTCATGCGGGACATCGACGGCGACGCGCAGATCAACATTATCGATCGCGGGTACGCCAGCGAGATTGCCACCTTCCGCGAAGAAGGTGTGCACTCGCTCCTGTCTGGAAATCTGGCCGACGTCTGCCCCGTCGGCGCGATCACCACGAGGAGCTACCGCTTCCAGTCGAGACCGTGGGACAACCCCAACGCGGCCGACACGATCTGCACACAATGCTCGAGGGGCTGCAACACCACCGCGTGGATCAAGGCCAAGCCGGAATGGGCGAAAGGCTCGCAGCTGATTCGATTCACGCCTCGCTTCAATCCCGACGTCAACGGCTACTGGATGTGCGACATCGGGCGGTTCGATTTTCACTGGATAGAGGGTGAGTCGCGACTTCGGCACCCGCTCGTCAGAGACAAAGCAGGCGCGCGGAACCCCGTTTCCTGGCAAGAGCTCGCGACGGCCCTGAGCGACCGTCTCACGGGCAAAGCGGTGGGCGGCGCGCGGTTTCTGCTGTCGGCCCACGCATCCCACGAAGAGCTCTTCTTGTTCACACGGCTGGCCGCAGGGCTGCAGAGCATCTCGGGCGCCCCCACGATGGACCGCGGAGACTCTGAAAGTGACGCGCCACCGATTAGCGTGAGCTGGCGCGTGCGGCCGAAACCACAGCCAGCCAACACGAAGTTTCACGTGCCCGCGGTGGACGCGCCGAACGTGAAGGGGGCGCAGCTGTTCGGCCTCGCTGCGGCCGGCGCCGACGTCATGCCCGACGTGTCCGCGCTGCGCGCGGCCGTCGGGGCCGGCCAGGTCGACACGCTTTACGTCTTCGACCCCGGGCCGGACGGCTCGATTGGCGACGTGTCCTGGGTCGTCGAAGCCCGCCGTAACGGAAAGCTGCCCCTGCTGATCGTCCAGGGTATTCTGCTGACAGAGCTGGCTCAAGAAGCTGATTTCCTCCTGCCGGGCGCATCCTTCGTCGAGAAGGAGGCGTCATACAGCAATGAGCAGGGTCGTCTTCAAGGCACGGGCTGGGTCATCCCGCCGCCGGGTGAGGCGACCGACGATTGGCAGATTGTGGTGAATCTGAGCACCACGTTCGGGTTTACGCTCGATTACGCGACTGCGGCGCAGATACGCGCAGAGATCATCACGCGATTCCCGGATGTGCGCGAATTCGCGGACCTGGCGACGCTGACGTTCGGCCAGCCGGTCCCTGGACGGCACTGGCTGCAAGCGTCGAACCCGTCGGAGCGATGGAAGTGGGATTTCATGTTCCGGGATCTGCCACCGGTGAAGGGATCGGTCGACCCGTCGGCGTTACCACCCTCGCCCGGTGTGATCCCGCTCAAAGTGGTGAAATAGTTGTAGCACCGGTACAGTTGTAGCACCGGTCTTTAGACCGGTAGACAGGCGTAGCACCGGTCTTTAGACCGGCAATCACGACGATACCAATGCCCCGCGTCACGAACGCCCTCCGCGTCGCCCTCGTCGCCGCGCTAGCCGTCGCGGCCATCGCCACGACGCACGCGCAGCTGCGGCCACCGACCGCCGACGTCAGGCCACTCCTGGCCGCCGAGGCCGTGCCGGCCGGAGGCGACCTGCGCGCCGCGCTTCAGGTCACGCTGCCAGAAGGCCTGCACGCAAACTCCAACCGCCCGCGCGACCCCTTGCTGATCCCCATGCAGCTCTCGTTCGCCCCCCCTGACGGCGTCACGGTCGAAGAGGTGGTGTGGCCGGAAGCGACAGACTTCGAACAGGAAGGCGCAACCGAGCCGCTTGCGGTGTTCGAACGTGAGTTTGTGATCGGCGTGCGCCTCACGGTTGCTCAAGGCGTGGCAGCCGGGGACTTGGTGGTTCCGGTCAGCCTGCGCTATCAGGCCTGCAACGACGTGATGTGCTTCATTCCGGCAACCGTAGACGCGGCGTGGACCACCACGGTCGTTCCAGCGGGAACGTCGGTGGCGGCCTCGCACGCCGCGGTATTCGCTCCGATCCCGTTCGGAACCGGTGAGGCCCCTGGCGCAGACGTTCCTGCCGAGCGACCGCGTGTCGTTGATCTGGCCAATACAGTGGAAGGGGTTGATTCAGCGCTTGCGGTGCTCGACGAAAGCTTCACGGTGGCTGGTACAACCAACTACGTCGGCACGGCGGACTTCCTGCAGTTCATCCAGAACGCGGAGGCCGGCATCGTCGAGCAGGGAATGTTCGAGGGTCGTGGACCGCTCGCCATCCTTTTGCTCGTCCTGATCGGCGGCCTGGCGCTCAACCTCACGCCCTGTGTGCTTCCGATGATTCCAATCAATCTGGCCATCATCGGCGCCGGCGCCCAAGCTGGCTCCCGAACACGCGGCCTGCTCCTGGGCGCGACGTACGGAAGCGCCATGGCGGTCGTGTACGGCTTGCTCGGGCTGATCGTGATCCTGACGGCAGGCACGTTCGGAACGATCAATGCCTCGCCATGGTTCAACCTGGGCATTGCGGTGCTGTTCGTCGTGCTCGCGCTCGCGATGTTCGACGTCCTGACCATCGACTTTTCGGGTTTCTTGGCCAGGTTCCAGGTTGGAGAGGCAAGCCGCGGCACGTTCATGGTGGCGTTCGGCATGGGCGTCGTCGCGGCGCTGCTGGCGGGCGCCTGCGTCGCACCGGTCGTTATCCAGGTCGTGCTCCTATCGAGCGATCTCTACGCGTCCGGCCTCACGGCGGCGCTGGCTCTCCCTTTCTTCCTGGGTCTTGGCATGGCCATTCCGTGGCCGATTGCCGGTGCGGGAATCGCGGCCCTGCCAAAACCAGGTGCTTGGATGGTCCGGGTGAAGCAGGCCTTTGGGGTCTTCATCCTGGCCACCGCCGTGTACTACGGTTACACGGCGTATGGCCTGTTCGCCAACCGCTGGGTCGACCCGGCGGAGGTCGCGGCAGGCGTCGAGGAAAAGCTCAAAGAGGGCTGGTATGCCTCGCTTCCCGCCGGCATCGACGAGGCGGCCCGTGAAGGCAAGCCTGTGCTCATCGACTTCTGGGCCACGTGGTGCAAGAACTGTTTGATCATGGACAGCACGACCATGCGTGATCCTGAGGTGATGGCGGCCCTGGACGATTACGTCAAGATCAAGTTCCAGGCGGAAGACGCGTCCGAATCGCCCGCCAAGGAAGCGCTGGCCTACTTCAGGGCGATCGGCCTCCCCACGTACGTCATCCTCAAACCTAGCGCCCTGTCCCAGTGATTCGTTGCATGAAAGCCGGAGCGCGGCGCCCGGAAAGTGTACAGCTATTACTCACTCGGGACATTAATTACAACTGAGTCATCGGTGTAAACGGGCGAGGCCTCAGGTGGCCCCGTCGAAGACGGGCGGTCCGTGTGTGTTACCCTGAGCAGACGTCGGGCGGCGAGACGTCTCGAGGGGCCATCGATGCAATCACGCGCGGCGAGACTGACGTCCGGAATGGTGGTCTGGATCGCTCTAGGCGCCGCCGCATTCTTTCTGTTTTCCAGCCAACAAATCCTCGACGAGCGTCGGGCGGCCGTCCGTAGCTTCGAGCTCCAGGCACGCCAGACTTCCGAAGCGCTCGGCGACTTACGAGCCGCCCAGCAGGCGTACGTGGCCGACGGTCAGGGGCCTGATTTTTGGGCGCCGAAATTCGCAACGCTGCTGGAGTCGACAGCCGCCGCTGTGGAACACCTCCGGACCAGCGCGGCGAGCGCCGCAGCCCGGGGCGTGCTCATCGAGGCCTCGGCGAATATCGCGCAGTTCGCCAACATCGACGGGCAAGCCAGAGAGTATCTCGCGAGCGGCCAAGAACTCATGGCCAGCGATGTGATCTTCGCCACGGGAAGCGAGACCGCGAGGGCCGCATCACGCCAGATCGAAGCGTCGCTGCTCGCGGAGCATCAGTCGTTCGACCTGACAGAAAACGCCATTCGGCGTCAGCAGGCCTACACCGTCGGAGGTGTCGCCGCACTGACCCTCTTCATTGTCGGAGTGCTGGCACTGCGGGCGCCCGCGGGTGCGCGAACCAACACCCAATCTCAGAGTGCCGCCGATCAGACTCCGGCTGTCGAAGACGCAACGGGCGCCCATGATCTTTCACTGCGGCCAGAGCCGATGGAGCCGTCGCACGTCGCGGAATCGCCCCGAGCACCGGTAGCCGAGCTGAAGGCGGCCGCCGAGTTGTGCACCATGTTTGGCACCCTCAGGGACGTCAGCGATCTACAGAGCCTGATCGGGCAGGCAGCCACGCTCATCGACGCGAGCGGGTTGATTGTGTGGCTCGGCAGCGCGACCGGCGCAGATCTGCGTCCCGTTGTTGCGCACGGTTATTCGAGCGAGGCGTTGGATCGGATGCGGGCCATCCCGCGATCGGCTGACAACGCCGCCGCTCAAGCGTATCGGAGCGGACGCTTGCAGATCGTTCTGGCGAGACCGGGCGTTTCACCAGGAGCCGTGGTTGTCCCGCTTCTCTCGCCTGACGGCACGATCGGCGCCCTCACGGCGGAAATCACGGGAGGCGCTGAAGCGTCGGACTCCGTCCAGGCTCTAGCCTCCATCTTCGCCGCGCAGCTGGCTACAGTCCTGGCGCCATCGGCCGGAGCCGCCGACCAGTCTCAGGACGCTCCCCAAGACCGAAGCGCGTCGGCCTAACCTCACAGTTGCAGCCCCGGTTTTTTGCGGTTGTAGCACCGGTCTTTAGACCGGTCGTGCTTATACGGTTGTTTCAGCAAGCCACCATATGGAGTGTAAGGGCGTGGCGCGCCCTCCGTTCCCGAAGAATTTGCCCGAGTTTCAGCGTCAATTCGCCAGGGAAGAGGCCTGCCAGGACTACCTGGCCGCCTGTCGTTGGCCGGACGGGTTCCGGTGTCCCCGCTGTGGGCACCATCGGGCGTATCGCATGACACAACATCGACGGTGGCAATGTGTGGCGTGCCGGTATCAAGTCTCGCTGACAGCGGGCACGGTGCTCCACAACACCAAGACCCCCCTGACCGTGTGGTTCTGGGCCGCCTATCTGGCCGTCACCGACAAGCGGGGGATCTCGGCCCTCTTGCTCCAACGGCAATTGGGGCTGCGTCGGTACGAGACCGCGTGGATGTTGCTGCACAAGCTGCGTCGCGCCATGGTGAACGTGGCCCGTGAACCGCTGCACGGCGAGGTGGAGATCGACGACACCTGGGTTGGCGGGCCACAGCCAGGCCTCCGGGGGAGTCGACAGCTCAAAGGACGGAAAGCGGCGATCGTGCTCGCGGCCGTGGAACAACGGGGCGAGGCCTCGGGCCGGGTCCGGATGGCGGTCCTTCCGGACTTCACGCAGGCGCGGGTCCGCGCGTTCGTCAAGCAGCACGTCGCGCCGGGCTCGACCGTGTACACGGACGCGTACAAAAGCTTCGACGGGTTGCAGGCCGCCGCCGTCCGGCACGTACCGCGCAAGCAGCCACCGAGACGTGAACTGCGGCGCGGCACCCCTTCGGTGGTTCCCCTGGTGGATCGCGCCATCGGCAACCTGCAGCAGTGGCTGATTGGCACCTATCACGGCGTCAGCAAGGCCCAGCTTCAGGTCTATCTGGACGAGTTCGTGTTTCGCCACAATCGCCGCCGTCAACCAATGGCCGCGTTCCAGACCTTGCTGGGCCTGGGAACTGGACGCGTGCCGACGCCTTACCGACAGATTCGAGGCGCGCAGGACGTGGCGGAGGGTTGATCGCAACATGTTGGGGTTTGCTGAAACAACCGAATAAGCACGAGACCGGTAGACAGTTGTAGCACCGGTCTTTAGACCGGTCGACAGGCGTAGCACCGGTCTTTAGCCCGGCAGACAGCCGTAGCTGGAGCCCCTGTCGCAAAGAAAGTTGGCTAGAATCACGAGACATGGCGAAAAAGCGGGTAGCGGCTGAGAGTCAGAGAACCGCGCCGCAGATTCTGGCGCGGACCGAGCGTGAGAACGTCAAGTTCATGCGTTTGCAGTTCACCGACATCCTGGGAACGATCAAGAACGTCGAAGTTCCCGACCGTCAATTCGAGGAGGCGCTCGACGGTCGGATCATGTTCGACGGTTCCTCGATCGAGGGCTTCGTCCGAATCGAGGAATCGGACATGTACCTCAAACCAGACCTTGGAACCTTCCGGGTCTTTCCGTGGACCGCCCCGACAGGCGAACGGGTGGCTCGGATCATTTGCGACATCCACCGGCCGGATGGGCAGCCGTTCGACGGGTGCCCTCGGACGACGCTCAAGAACGTGATCTCCCGTGCGTCTGCGAAAGGATTCACCCTTGGCGCCGGTCCCGAGATCGAATTCTTCCTGTTTCAAACGAGAAACGGGGTTCCGACGACGGAGTCTCACGACGCTGCCGGATACTTCGACCTGAGTCCTGTCGACATGGGCGAGGACGTGCGGCGGGAAATTGTCTTGGCGCTCGAGGCGATGGGCTTTCACGTCGAGGCCGCACATCACGAAGTAGCGCCCGGTCAGCACGAGATCGACCTCCGGTCTGACGATGTGCTCACGGCGGCCGACAACATCAGCACGTTTCGGTTTGTCGTCAAGAACGTCGCCACGCGGAACGGCCTTCACGCCACGTTCATGCCCAAGCCAACCTTCGGGTTGAACGGCTCAGGTCTCCACACGCATCTCTCACTGTTTTCCGGACGCCGCAACGTGTTCTACGACAGCAAGGGGGTCATGCAGCTCAGCGACCTCTGTCGTCACTTCATCGGCGGTGTACTTCGTCACGCGAAGGGCTTCTGCGCAATCACGAACCCGTTGGTGAACTCCTACAAACGGCTGGTTCCTGGCTACGAAGCACCGACCAGCGTCGCGTGGTCGGAACGGAATCGCAGCCCGCTGGTGCGGGTTCCGGCCATCCGTGGCAATGCGACGCGCGTCGAGGTTCGGGTCCCAGACCCCTCGTGCAATCCCTACCTGGCGCTTGCGGTCATCTTGCGTGCGGGGCTGGACGGCCTCGACAAGCAATCCGACCCTGGCCCGCCGGTGAACAAAAACATCTTTGCCATGAGTCACCGCGAGCGAAGACACCTGCGCATCGACGACCTCCCGGGCAACTTGAGCGACGCCCTGGACGAATTGGAGAAAGACGACCTCATGCGCGAGACCCTGGGGTCTCACATCTTCGACCACTTCGTCGCGGCGAAACGCGAGGAGTGGCACGCCTACATGAGCCACGTCTCACCGTGGGAAGTGAATCGGTACCTGGGAGGATGACGGAGCGCCGGGCAGCGTGACAGGTGTAGCACACCGGTCCCCGAATGCCGGTCTAAATGAGGTCTAAAGACCGGCGCTACGCGGACGCCGGGAACTTCGGATTTCCAGGGTGCCGATCATAAGATAGATGGGTTTTGAGACAGACAGAGACGAGTCACTGGGGCTGGCGAAACTCAGTCGTCCGCATCGTCACGTGCCTGATCGTGCTGTGGGCTTCGCCCATTTTGTCATCAGCGCAGACGAACACCGGCGAAATCTCAGGGATCGTCTCAGACGATTCGGGTGGCGTGCTGCCGGGTGCCACCATCACGGCCAGCCACCCCGACAGTGGCCGAACGATTATCCGTCAGACCGATGCGGAAGGCCGCTTCTTCCTGCCGGCACTTCCGGTGGGCACGTGGGAAGTTCGCGCGGAGCTTCCGGGTTTTGCCCCGCGGACCCAGACGGGTCTCGTCGTCGAGGTTGGCGCCACGCTCACCCTTGATTTCCAGCTGAGTATCGGGGCACTAACCGAGCAAGTCACGGTCGAAGCACGGGCGACGCTGCTCCAGTCCACGACGGCCGAGATCAGTGACGTCATCGAGAATCGCGAAGTCGTACAAATCCCGCTCAATGGCCGCGACTTCCTGGCGCTGGCGCAGCTGAGCGGCGCCGTGGTCATCCCGCCAGGCGGCACACGCGGCGCGGCGCTCCAGCAGGCCGGGCCGCTCCCCAACGTGGGTGGACAGCGCGCCGGTCACAACATCTACCTCCTCGACGGTGTCAAAGTCACCGACGAGTTGTTCAATAACCTCGTGATCAATCCATCGCTGGACTCGATTCAGGAGTTCCGGATCCAGAAGTCGATGTACCCGGCCGAGTTCGGCGGCAAGGCGTCGGCCCTGATCAACGTCGTCACCAAGTCGGGCAGCAACCTACGCCACGGCAGCCTGTTCGGGTTC
>Ga0326597_10007669_pt1 | contig 14642 bp, 12 predicted proteins | sample RVTome_12_FD_203789 | JGI IMG/M metagenome (GOLD analysis project Ga0326597, IMG submission 203789) | Soil microbial communities from uranium-contaminated site in the Upper Colorado River Basin, Wyoming, United States - RVT100D185 | ecosystem: Environmental > Terrestrial > Soil > Contaminated >... | reverse complement strand
CGGTGCCGTCGGTCGGGACATGCCCCCCGCTCTCGAAGCCGAACTCGGTGACGAACACGGGGTAGCGCTGCGCCACGTGGCCCCAGCTCTCCTCCCACTTCGGCTCCCAGGGCCGCTCCCGCTTCTGGGGATAGGGGTGCGAGACGTACCCGACGCCGGAAGCGTCGATCGGGTCCTCGAGCACCTCGCGCAGCTCGTAGGCCCAGTCGCGGCCGGCGACGAGCACGAGGGACGACGCATCGTGGGCGCGGATGACCCCGATCATCTCCTCGTAGAGGTCCTTGAGCTGGGGCCAGCTCAGCCGGCCAAGCTGCCCCTGGTAGGTGGTGGGCTCGTTGTACAGCTCGTAGAAGACCACCGTCGGGTCGTCGGCGTAGTGCCGGGACACCTCCCGCCAGAACTGGAGCGTTTCCGTGACCGAGGTGTCGTACATGGGGTGCTGGAAGAGCCCCGTGCGCAGGTTGCCGATGGTGTGCCAATCGACGACGACCGCGAGCCCCCGCTCCCGGGCCCAGACGACACCCTGGTCCATGAGGGCCAGGTAGTCCGTCGTGCCGCGCACTCGCCAGGCCCGGGGGTGGACGGGAAAGCGCACGATGTTCGCGCCCCACGCCTTCGCCTCGTCGAAATAGCGCGCGTTCCAGCGGCCGGCGCGCTCGAGCTTGTCGGGATCGGAGAACGAGACGCCACGGAAGACGACGGGCTCCCCGGAAGCGTTCAAGAAGTGGCGGCCCTCCACGCGGATGGAGCGATGGAACGCACTCTCCTCGGCGCCGGCGGGGAAGCCGGCCAGGGCTCCGAGCGCGAGCACGAAGACGGTCGAAGGGAGTCGGGATGGCATGCCGAAGGTCCTCCTTCTCCGGCCGGGTGTGCCAGATTCGTGCCGGGCCGGTCAAGCAGAATCCTCCGCTGGATCGTCGGAGGAACCGAGCCTGGACGGGGACGCGCGCCGATCGCGCGGGATCGCGTGCCGGCCGCGGAGCCGCGCTCGCGGTGCGAGAATAGCCGCATGGTGGCGTGTCTCGCCCTGTTGGCGATCCTGGGCCCGACCTCGCAGGTGGCTCCGGCGTCGCTGCCCGCTCCCGATCCCGGCGCGATCGTGGCGCGAGCGGTCGAGAGCCAGAAGGCCGGCCGGCTCGAGGACGCCGCCCGCGACTACGAGCGATTCCTCGCCCTCGTGCCGAAGAGCTGGGAAGCCCGGAGCAACCTCGGTGCCGTGTACGCTCAGCTGGGACGGACGGACGAGGCGATCCGCGAGTACCAGCAGGCGCTGGCGGAGAGCCCCGGTCAGGTGGTCGTCCGCTACAACCTCGCCCTCGCCCTCTACAAGGCGGCGCGCCTGCGCGAGGCGGTTGCGGAGTTGCGGAGCATCCTCGCCGCGCAGCCGGTCCACCCGACGGCACCCCTTCTGCTCGCCGACTGCCACCTCCGTCTCGGCGACTGGAAGGACGTCATCGCCATCCTCGATCCGCGGCTCGAGAACGACCCCGACAACGAAGCCATTCTCTACATGATCGGGACCGCGCTCATGCGGGATCGGCAGTACGAGCGGGGCCAGCGCGTGCTCGACCGGATCCTGCGCCGGGGCGACTCGGCCGAGGCTCACCTGCTCCTCGCCCTCGCGAGCCGGGAGGCCCAGAACGATATCGAAGCGAGGGAAGAGCTCGAGAAGGCTCTCGCCCTGAACCCCGATCTGCCCACCGCCAATGGACTGCTCGGCTCGGTGCTGATGACGATGGGGGAGGGGGCGGCGGCCATCGATGCCCTGCGCCGCGAGCTCGCCCGGAACCCCAACGACTTCGAATCGCACCTCCTGCTCGGGGCGCTCCTCCGGCAGGAGTTCGACAACGAGGGCGCGATGTCTCATCTCGAGCGGGCGCTCGCGCTGCGCCCGGGAGACCCCGGAGTGCTCTACCAGATCGCGCTCGTTCACGTCGCCCGCGGCGAGCTCGAGCCCGCCCGCGAGACCCTCGAGGCTCTCGTGAAGGAGGCTCCGAAGTGGCTCGAGGCCCACGTGTCGCTGACGACGGTGTACTACCGGCTCGAGCGCCGCGAGGACGGCGACCGGGAGCAGGCCATGGTCCGCGAGCTGCGGACCGAAGACCAGGCTCGCCGCGACGCGGAAAAGGCGCGCAAGCAGTCGGCGCGGCCCTGAGCGACTAGTCGGGCGCGAAGACGAGGAAGTACTGGTAGGGCAGAAACGTGGGCTCGCGGTCGAGGTGGTAGCCCGCGGCCGCCATCTGCCGCACGAGGTCGTCGCGGGCGATCTTCTCCGAGACGGGCGGGCCGACCGGCAGCTCCCGCTTCTGGAAGTCGATGTGCACGACGTGGCCCCCGGGCCGCAGCATCCGCTCGATGTGCCGCAGGTACCCCTCCCGGTCCTCGATGTGGTGCCAGGTGTCCACGATCACGAACCAGTCGACGGAGGCATCGCGGAGCAGGGGATCGCCGGGATCGGCGAGGACGGTGACGACGTTGCCGACTCCCTCGTCCCGGATCCGCCGGTTCATGTGCCGGACCATCTCGGGGCTGATGTCGACCGCGTACACCCGCCCGGTGTCCCCGACCGCGCGAGCGAAGCGCAGCGCGAAGTACCCGGTGCCGGCTCCGATGTCGGCCACGACGTCCCCGGGGCGCAGGCCGAGCGCGGCCACGACCTCGTCGGGCTTCTGGTAGGCGTCGCGGGCCGGGTCCTCGAGCGCGCGGATCATCGACTGCGGGTCGCGATGGCGACGGTGCATCTCCTCCGAAGTCGCTGGTTGCTGGGGCGATCCGGCGGCGGGGTCGAGGAGGAGGGCAAAGAAGGCGAGGATGGTTCGGGTCATCGTCCGCTCCCCCCGCTCGCGACGAGCTCACGGACGCCGGCGACGAGGCGGTCCACCTCGTCGCTCGTCGTGTAGCAGGCGGCACCGGCCCGCACGAGGCCGTCCTCGCCGTGCCCGAGGCGCCTCACCACCGTCGCCGCGTAGAAGTCGCCGTGCGAGACGAAGACGCCCCGCGCGGCGAGGCGGCGGGCGACCGCCTCGGACGGGTGGCCCTCCACCGCGAAGGCCACCGTGGGTGTGCGCGCCTCGGTGGGGGGTGGGCCGTAGAGCGTCACCCCGGGGATCGCGGCGAGACCGCTCCAGAGCTGCTCGAAGAGCGCCTGTCCCTTCGCGTGCAAGCCCTCGTAGGCGCGCGCGAGACGCTCGCGCCGGCTGTCTCCGCTGGCCAGGGAGGCGAGGAACTCGACGGCGGCGCCGGTGCCCACGATGCCCTCGTGGTTCTGCGTGCCCGTCTCCATGCGGTCCGGCGCCTCGTCCGATGCGGGCTCGAGGCGGGGCACGTCGAGCTCCTCGAGAAGCGCGCGGCGGCCCCACAGGATGCCGATGTGCGGCCCGTGAAACTTGTAGGCCGAGCAGGCGAGGAAGTCCGCCCCGAGGGCCGCCACGTCGACGAGCGCGTGCGGCGCGTAGTGCACGGCGTCGACGAACACGAGCGCGCCGTGCTCGTGGGCGAGGTCGGCGGCGCGCCGGACCTCGTTGACCGTCCCCAGCGCGTTGGACGCGGCGCCGATAGCGAGGAGCCGCGTCCGTGAAGACAGGGCCTCCGCCAGGTCGCCCATGTCGAGCTGCCCCGTCTCCGTCCGGAAGCGCACGCTGCGGACCCCGACGTCGCGCTCCCGCGCGAGGGCGCGCCAGGGGTCGATGTTGGCGTGGTGATCGAGCTCGGTCGCGACGATCTCGTCCCCCGAGCCCCACCCGCGCCCAAGGGCCCGTCCGAGATGAAACGTCAGCGTCGTCATGTTCGCCCCGAAGGCGATCTCGGACGCCTGCCCTCCGAGGAGGTCGGCCACGGCATGGCGCGCTTCGGCGAGGGCCTCGTCCGTCTCTACGCTCGTGGGGTAGACCCAGTGCGTGTTGGCGTTGTGGCGCAGCAGGTAATCCGCCATGGCATCGACCACCGCGCGCGGCACCTGGGTGCCGCCGGGACCATCGAAATAGGCGACGGGGACACCACCGTGTCGGCGTTCGAGCGCCGGGAAGTGGCGGCGGATGTCGGTGACGGAGACGAGAGAGTCGGTGGCGTCTCGGCTGGTCGTGGTCATGGTCCCCCCGGTGTCGGAAGGGCCAGCATAGCCCAGGCCGCCTCGTCGGGAGCACGGTTCGTTCGGCCCGTGTCGTGTCACCGGGGTCGCGTCGCGGTCGGGCCTGGCGGGGGCGTTTCTGCGGCCGCTCCGCCCGTGGAGGGGGGCTCGAATCGCGCGACAGTGCCCACCACGGACGCGGCGATCCCCGTCTGGCCGGCCCAGTACAGGAGCATGATCGGCCAGCGGACGCCGGGAATCGGGTCCCCGAAGCGGTCGACCGCGATCAGCGTGTCGCTGAGGGCGAAGGCGACGGCTCCGGCGAGGCCGATCCACTCGGCTCGGGTGGGCTCTCCGGCGTGGCCCACGCGGGCAGCGGCCCGCCAGATCATCGTGCCGATCACGCCGACGTAGAGCGCCACCGGGGCTTCGAGCGCGCCCAGCCTCGGCCAGAGGGCGGCGAGGACGAGGCCGCACCAGGCAACCACCGGAGCCGCCCGGCCCGCGGCCAGGCGCCGCGTCTGGGCCACGAACCCCCCGACGTACGCGAGGTGGGCCGTCAGAAAGGCGAAGAGGCCCGGAAGGAACAAACCGCGCTCGAGGAGCAGGTCACCCCCCGCCGAGAGGACGAGGCCCGCCGTGATCAGGATGCCCAACGTGTCCCGGCGGCGCGTCCCGACCCACGCGGCCAGGCAAAGCACGGGAGCGGCCTTGGTCCACAGGCGCAGCTCCGGCCGGTCGCTCGCGAGGCCGAAGAGGAACGCCGCCGCCGCGGCGAGGCCGACGAGCAGGAGGACCCTCGCCGACGATCGGGAGGCGGATCTCACGCGGCGGGGGGGTCGAGCGCGCCCTTCACGCCGGCCGTGGTCCCCGCAGGATGCGCGCCGGCAGCAGGATGACGGCCCGTACCAGCTCGAGGACGCCCTCGACGGCGATGCCCAGCAGGCGGAACGGGAGGAGCAGCAGCCAGACGATCGGGTAGAGGACGAGGGCCAGCAGCGCCAGCGGCCAGCACACGATCAGCAGGATCAGCCAGAGAAGGAACTTCGCCATAGCGTCCTCTACCAGACTCTACGCCCGAGCGCGGCCGGCGGTTCCCTTCTCTCGACCTCGCCCCGGGCGAGCTCAAAACCCGCTTCGCGGCCCGACGGAAGTGTGCGACGCCCACTGTCTGAGTCGAAGGGATGACCACGTTGCCGGCCGCGCTTTGCGCGAGGGTGGCTCAACTCGCCCCGGGGCGAGTTGAGAATCGAAGACTGCCGGCGAGAGTTTGACGTGGCCCCGCCGTTAGCCATAGTCGAGAGCACGAGAATGCCCACGGCCGCGGACCTCTTCGATCGCCACCACCGCTCGGTCTTTCGCTTTCTGCGCTGCATGGAGGGCTCGGCGGCGGAAGCCGAGGACCTGACGCAGGAGGTCTTCCTGAGGGTGCTCCGGGCCCTGGACGGGTACGAGGAGCGGCAGCTCGAGCGGGCCTGGGTGTTCCGCATCGCCCGCAACGTCTGGCTCGATCACCGCCGGGCCCAGGTCCGGGCTCCGGGCACGGAACCCATCGCCGAGACACACGTCGGGCAACGGCCGGGGAACCCGACGAGCGCGCTGGCCCTCGACGAGGCTCTCGGGCGGCTCGGCGAGACCGAGCGCGAGGCGTTCCTGATGCGGGAGGTCGGCGGCCTCGGGTACGTCGAGATCGGCGAGGCGACGGGGGCGACGCCCGACGCGGTGCGCAACCGGATCCACCGGGCCCGGCTGGCGCTCCGAAAGACGCTGCTCGAGGGCGTGGCGCCGGTCCGCGACCGTGTGGGCGCGGGTGGTCCCTCACGATAGGGACGACAGGAAGGAGACGCGACGATGCAGACGGACGTGAAGGAGATCCTGACGGCCTTCGTCGACGGGGAGGCGGTCGAGCCCACGGAGCTCGCCGAGGTGCTGACGGAGCCGAGCGCGCGTGAGGCGCTCCTCGACTTCATGCTGCTCCGGGCGGTGCTGGTCGACGAGACCGTGCCGTCGTCGGGCTTCGTCGAGAGGATGCGCGCGCGGCTCGGTGGTCCGGGGCCGGCGACCCGGGCTCGACGGTCCCTGCGCGTGGCGGCGGCGGCGGCGGTCCTCGCGTTGGCCGCGCTCGGGGTGCTGGACCTCGGTCGGATGCTCCGTCCGGAGCAACCGGACCAGCCCCCCGAGCCCACCCGTGTCATCCGCTTCGAGCCCGGCGTCGACTGGGGCCCGGCGAACGGGAGGTGAGCGGTGGAGATGACGACACGACGTACGAGGGGGCGGACCTTCTGCTGGCTCCTGCTTCCCCTGGCCGGAGCGGCGCTGGCGCAGGACGACGCGGGGGCGCACGCGGGCCAGGAGAAGGCGCGGGTGACGGTGAGCATGCTTGTGACATCGCCGAAGGGAGCGACCCGCCGCGAGATGCAGTACGGGCCTTTCGATCTCGCGGCAGGGGAGAGTTTGCACTCGGTCACATTTGCCGTGGAAGGGCGCTCCGCGGTCGAGGAGGCTTCGGAGCAGTGTGTCAACCAGATGAGCATGAGCGCACCGCAGACGGTCCTGCCCGACCACGCCTTCGTGTGGAGGGTGAGCGTCGGGGTCCTGGCGGCGTCGACCGACCAGATCGTGCTCGGCACCACCTGGGAGCGCCTGACCCGCGGTGACGACGGGCAGCCCCGGACGCTCGCGGGCGGCGCGGAGGAGGAGAGGCTGACGCTCAAGGAGGGCGATCGCCTGCTGCTCGACTACGCCGACAGAGCACCCGGCGGCGATCTTCGATGCGCGCGGAACTACGCGGTGGAGCTGACCGCGGGGATGGCCGAGGACACGGCTCTGGCCCGGCGACAGATCGGGTACGAGCTCTGGCTCGTTCACGAGGAACCGGGAGGCAACAGGACGAGTCACTACGCGAAGTTGACCGCGGCGCAAGGAGGAGAGACGGCATTCCAGTTTCCGCATGAGAGCATTCCGGCGGACCCGGCTGCGGTGCCCGGCGCGTCGTCAGCGGAGCTGGAGGTCGACGTCAGCGGCACCGTCCGCGGGCGGATCCGTCCCGACGGGACGCTCGATCTCTCTTTGGGAACTCACCGCCAGCTCTGGTACGAGGCCGCGGACGGCAGCGGAGGGGTCACCGGCGACGGCGGCGACAAGTTCCTGAACCTGGAGCCAGACGAGACGTTCCGAGTGGATCTTCCTGCGGCCCCCAGCATCGAGGATCCCGAACGCTACGCCCGCTATGCTCGGGACCTCGAGGGCCACTCGTTTGCGGTGATCCTCAGGGCGAAGCCGCTGCCCTGAGGGCGTGGCGGCGTCAGGCTTCGAAGGGGTCACGCCGCGTGGCTCCTGCCGTCGACGGGCGAAGGCGCGGTCGTGTCCAGCCGCCCCAGTTCCAGACGCGATCGAGCCGCCATCGCCGCCGATCGATGCGGCCTGGCCGAACGCGGCGCCGCTGGTGTAGAGTGGTGGGAGGACCCCGGAGCCAGAGCCGCGCCATGAACCGGAGGACGTTCCTGAAGGCGAGCAGTACTGCTTTGGCCGCCGGCGTCGGCGGCCGCCGGGGCACGGCGGCGTCTGGCCCCGACGCGGCCTCCCTCCTGAGCCTGCTCGAAGACGGGTCGCGCGCCCGACTCCCGGCCGAGCTCGTCGCGCTCATCAGGAACGGCCTCGGCTACGAGCGCTTCCTCGAGACCCTGATGCTCGCGGCCGTCCGCAACGTCCAGCCGTACCCCGACGTCGGGTTCAAGTACCACGCGGTGATGGTCCTTCAGTCCATCCACCTGACCACGGGGGGTCTGGCGGCCGCGGACCGGTGGCTGCCGGTGGTGTGGGCCGCCGACTACTTCAAGGAGACCCAGGCCGCGGAGCGGCGTCAGACCGGGTGGCACATGCCGCCTCGACCGGCGGTGACGGGCGCCGAGCCGGAGCGCGCCCGGCGTTCCCTGGTGACGGCCCTGGACTCCTGGAACCGCGACGCGGCGGACGCCGCGATCGTCAACTGCGCCTCGCTCGTCGGTCGCGGGGCGCTCTTCGAGGTGCTCTTCCCCTACGGGGCCCGCGATCTGCGGGCGATCGGCCACAAGGCGATCACGGTCCAGAACGCCCATCGGCTCATCGGGCTCCTCGGCTCCGCGCATGCCGAGCCGATCCTGCGGTCAACGGTGGCGGCGCTTCAGAACGCGGACGGCGACGGGAACCCGGTCGGGCGCGATCTGCCGGAGGACCGGCCCTGGGCCGCGAATCGTGAGCGTCTGGCGGGCATCCCGACGCGGTGGCGCAGCGGGCGCGAGGACCCGGGAGCGCGCGCGGCGTTGCTCCAGGGGCTCCGGGAGTCCACCGAAGAGGGTGCCGGCGCGCTGATCGTCGAGCACCTGAAGGCCGGTGTCGCCCCGGCGACCGTCTGGGAAGCCCTGTTCGCCGCGGCGGCGGAGCTGATCATGCGACGGCCCGGAATCGTGCCCGTGCACGCCCAGACGACGGCGAACGCCCTGCACCATGCCTACCGCGCTTCGAACGACGATCGCACCCGGCAGCTCGCCATGCTCCAGTGTGCCGCGTTCGTCTCGATGTTCCGTCGGCTCGTCGGCGACGCACGCGCGGACCTTCGCCTCGACGCCCTCGAGCCTCTGGCGCTCGAAGGCTCCCCGGACAATGCCATCGAGGAGATCTTCGCCAACGTGCCGGGCCAGCGCTCGAGGGCGGCGCGCCAGACGCTTTCGTATCTTGCCGGGGGAGGGAACGAAGGCGCCCTGATTGCGCGGTCGCGGCACCACCTGGCGCACAACGTGACGGGGTCGCACGACTACAAGTTCGCCGAAGCGGCGCTCGAAAACGCCGCTTCGGTCGGCGACGCGGCCTGGCGCGCTCGTCTGCTCGCCGCCGGTATGGCGTACCTGCCGGGACCCGTCCCCGCCCGGCCGAACCCGGTCGTCGAAGAAGCCGTGGAGCTGCTGCGCGGCTGAGTCGGCTCGTCCCTGCTACGATTCGCCCCTCGATGCGCGCCCCGCTGCCGATCGACGACCACATCCCGCACATCGTCGAGACGCTCCGCGAGAAGAGGGCCCTCGTCCTCGTGGCCGAGCCCGGAGCGGGGAAGACGACGCGCGTGCCGCCGGCGCTCGTCCCCGACGGGCCGGTCTTCCTCCTCCAGCCCCGGCGAGTGGCCGCCCGCTCGATCGCCCGCCGGATCGCCGACGAGCAGGGCTGGGTCGTGGGGGGCGAGGTGGGCTGGCAGGTTCGCTTCGAGCGGGAGTACTCGGACAAGACGCGCCTCCTCGTCGCCACCGAGGGGGTGCTCACGGCCCGGATGCAGAGCGACCCGCTGCTCCAGGACTTCCACACCGTGATCCTCGACGAGTTCCACGAGAGGACGCTGCACGCCGATCTCGCCCTCGCGTTCGTGCGCGAGGCCAAAGACGCCCGGGACGACCTGCGGGTCGTGGTGATGTCGGCGACGCTCGAGGCGGGGCCGGTGGCGGAGTTCCTGGGCGGGGCGGCGGTCCTCGAGGTCCCGGGCCGGCCTCACGACGTCGAGGTCGAGTACGCCCCGCAGCTCGCGCCGGCCGACGGGATCCGGCGCGCGCTCGCCGCGAGCGGGGGCGGGCACGTGCTCTGCTTCCTCCCCGGCGCCGGCGAGATCCGCGCCGTCGAAGCCGAGCTGGGCGCGCCCGGTCCCGACGTGGACGTTCGCCCCCTTCACGGCATGCTCGACGCCGGCGAGCAGGACCGGGCTCTCGCCCCGTCCGCCCGGCGCAAGGTCATCCTCGCCACCAACGTGGCGGAGACCGCGCTCACGGTCGAGGGCGTCACCCATGTCGTGGACACCGGCCTGCACAAGGTGCTGCGTTTCGACCCCGCGCGTGGGATCGACCGTCTCGAGACCGAGCGCATTCCCGCTGACTCCGCCGAGCAGCGCCGCGGCCGGGCGGGTCGAACCGGGCCCGGATACACCTTGCGCCTGTGGGACCCGCGTGACCGCCTCCGCCCCCACCGCGAGCCCGAGATCGCCCGCGTCGACCTCGCCTCGCCCGTGCTGGACGTGCTGGCGTGGGGCGGCGACCTCCTCCGCTTCCGGTGGTTCGAGCCGCCTCCGCCCGAGCGTCTCGAAGCGGCGCTCGTCCTGCTCGAACGCCTCGGCACGGTGCAGCGGGGGCGTCTGACGCCGCGCGGGGAGAAGCTGCGGCGGCTGCCCCTGCACCCGCGTCTTGGGGCCGTTCTCCTGGCCGCGGGCGGGTCGGCTCGCGCCGCCGCCGTGTGCGCGGTGCTCGCCGAGCGCCGCGCCGCCCCCCGCGCCGACGAGGCCACCACCGATTCCGACGTCCTCTCCCAGGCCGACCGGCTCGCCGAGGCTCCCCGCGGCCTGCGACAAGTGGCACGGGAGCTCGAGCGGCTCGGCGGGCGTCTGGGCGACGGGGAGCGGGTCGTCGACGACACGGGCCTGCGCCGGGCTCTCCTGCTCGGCTTCCCCGACCGCGTGGCGCGGCGACGCGAGGCGCGCTCGCCGCGTCTCGTGCTCGCGTCGGGAACGGGTGCCGTCCTCGCGCGCGAGAGCGGCGTGCGGGAGGGCGAGTTCGTCCTCGCCCTCGACGTGGTCGCCGGAGCCGGGCCGGGGGGTGAAGCGCTGGTCACCCTGGCGAGCCGCGTGGAGCGCGAATGGCTGGAGCCCACCCGGCGCGAGGGGGTCCACCGCTTCGACGCCGAGGCGGGGGCAGTGCGGGCGGTGGAGAGGCTGTGGTACGAGCAGCTGATCCTCGACGAGAAGGCGCTGCCGCCGAGCCCGGAGCGGGCCGCCCCGCTGCTCGTGTCGGCGTTGGCCGACCGCGGGCTCGACGCCGACGACGAGACGCTTCTCGCCCGCGCCGCCTTCGCCGGGGTCGGGGTCGACCCCGACGAGCTCCGGCGACGCGCGTGTGCCGGGCGGACGCGCCTGCCCGCGCCGGGTCTCGAGCCGTGGCTTCTCCCGGAGGAGAAGCGTGTGATCGAGGCGGGTGCGCCCTCGAGCCTGGCGCTCCCGAGCGGCCGCCGCGCGCGCCTCACGTACCGCCGCGACGGGACGGTGGCGGCGGCGGTCAAGCTCCAGGAGCTGTTCGGCCTCGCCGACACCCCTCGGGTGGGTGAGAAACGCGAGCCCGTGCTCCTCGAGCTGCTGGCCCCCAACGGCCGACCCGTCCAGACGACACGCGACCTGAGGAGCTTCTGGACGCGCACCTATCCCGACGTGCGCAAGGAGCTGCGGGGGCGCTATCCGCGCCACCCCTGGCCGGAAGATCCGTGGACCGCCGAGGCGACCCACCGCACGGTGAGAAAGCGCTAGGGCGGACAGGACTCCGGCGGCGGAGCGCCAGCCCGTCAGGTGCGAAGTTCTTGCGTCGGGTCGGCGCCTTGGTGCGGAAACGCCCGCCAGTTCTGCCGGGCCGCCGCGGGGGACACGGTCACTCTCCGGGAGCCAAACCCGGAGCCAATCCACGGGCAATGGCCCGTGGGGCGCCGCGGGGAGCACGAAAGGGCGAGCTCACCCGCCCTCGACCGGGCGGCCCGGGGCCATGGCATCCGTGTTGCTCATGAAGAGATCGGTGCTTTCCGGGCATGGGACGGCAGGAACGGGGCCGGGACGGAGCCTGGCTCGTCAAGAGGAGACATGAGCAGCAGCGATCTCGTCGTCGGCATGGCCGGGTCGGGGGGCGACGGCATCGTCTCCGCCGGCGACGCCCTGATCAGGGCCGCGGGAATCGAGGGGTACCACGCCCTCCTGACCAAGAGCTTCGGCCCGCAGATCCGCGGGGGGGAGTCCTCGTGTCGGGTGCGGGTGTCGACCCGGCCCGTCCTCAGCGTGGGCGGCACCCTCGACATCGCGGTGGCCCTCAACTGGGACGACTTCCTGCGCTTCGGCGGCGAGCTCCCCGTCGGAGGTCGCACGACCGTGGTGTACGACAGCGCGACCGGCGTGGAACCCGACCGACTCCCGCTTGCCGGGGTGACGCCTCGCGAAGCCCTGGCCGTGCCTCTCGGCGGCCTCGCCAAGGAGGCCGCGGGCACCGAGCGGGCCAAGAACTCCGTCGTCCTCGGCCTGCTCGCGGGCTGGACCGGGATGGGGAGAGAATCGCTCCTCGCCGGCTTGCGCAAGCGCTTCGCGAAGAAGGGCGCCGAGCTCGTGGCCGCCAACGAGCGAGCGTTCTCGGCCGGCCTGCAGTGGGCGCTCGACCACCCTCTCAAGGAGCCGCGGACTCTCGAGATTCCCGGTGGTGCCGTCGAGACGAAGATGATCGTGGACGGCAACGAGATGTGCGCGGCGGCGGCGATCTTCTCGGGCTGCCAGTTTTTCGGCGGCTATCCCATCACCCCGTCCTCCGAGATCATGCAGTTCCTCGGACGCGAGATCTGGAAGTACGGGGGGACGATGGTGCAGGCCGAGGACGAGATCGCGGGAATCGGCGCCGTCGTTGGCGCCTCCTTCGCCGGCAAGAAGGCGATGACGGCGACCTCGGGACCGGGCATGTCGCTCAAGACCGAGATGCTGGGCCTCGCCACCATTGCCGAGCTGCCGCTCGTCTGCGTCAACGTGCAGCGGGGTGGCCCGTCGACGGGAATCCCGACGAAGAGCGAGCAGTCCGACCTGCTCCAGGCGTGCTTCTCCGCTCACGGCGACGTGGTGCGCCCGGTTCTCGCCCCGACCTCGGTGGCCGACACCTTCGCGACGACGGTCGAGGCGTTCAACCTCGCCGAGCGGCACCAGACACCGGTCATCGTCCTCTCCGACCAGGAGATCGCGCAGCGCCAGGAGACGGTCGTCCCGATCGACACCTCGGTCTTCCGGATCGAGGAGCGTCGTCAGCCCACCGCGTCCGAGCTCGAGGGCTACGAGCGCTTCCGGGTCACGGAGTCGGGAGTCAGCCCGATCAGCCATCCCGGCCTCCCCGGGGGCAACTACCTGGCCTCGGGCATAGAGCACAACGAGCAGGGGGCGCCCACCGCGAGCGGTGAGGTCCACGCCCGGATGAACGAGAAGAGGATCCGCAAGCTCGATCCCCTCAAGCAGCGTCGCGATCTCTTCGCCTTCGAGGGCGACCCGCACGCCCCCCTGGCCCTCGTGTCCTGGGGAAGTGTCGCCGGGGTGGCCCGCGAGGCTCTCGAGCTCGCGCGCGAGGAGGGCATCCACGGGAAGCTCCTCGTGCCCGGCCTGCTGTATCCGGTGGCGGACGAGGTCTACCGCGAGTTCTTTCAGGGGATCCAGGCGGGGCTCGTCGTGGAGCAGTCCCACCAGGGGCAGCTCTTTCGCCTGCTGCGGATGTACGTGGACCTGCCGCCCGGAGTGCGCTCGTTCGCGAGGAGCGGGTCGAATCCCATCACCCCCCGCGCCCTCGTCGAGGAGCTGCAGCGCCTGGTGCTGACCTTGCAGCACCGTCAGGCCGGCGAAACCCATCAGTCGGCGGGATAGGAGACGATCTCGATGCCCACCACCCTCACCCGCCCGATCGAGGAGTACCAGGCGCGGGACTACAAGAGCACCCTCAAGCCCATCTGGTGCCCGGCCTGCGGCGACTTCGGCGTCGTCCAGGCCATCTACCGCGCGCTGGCGGCGGTGGGCCGCCCGCCGCACGAGATCGCCTTCGTGTCGGGAATCGGCTGCTCGAGCCGCATTCCCGGCTATACGACCGCCTATGGCTTCAACAGCGTGCACGGCCGGGCGCTGCCGATCGCCCAGGGCATCAAGCTCGCCAACCCCGACCTGCTCGTCCTCGTCGCCGGGGGCGACGGCGATGGCTTCTCGATCGGTGGCGGGCACGTGGCCCACGCCATCCGGCGCAACGTGGACCTGACCTACATCGTCATGGACAACCAGATCTACGGTCTGACCAAGGGCCAGCTCTCCCCGACGTCGCCGCGAGGGCTTCGGACCGCGTCCTCGACCTGGGGCAGCCTCGAGGACCCCGTGAATCCGCTGCTCTACGTCCTCGGCTACGGGGCGAGCTTCGTGGCCCAGGGCACGCCCGCCGACATGAAGGACCTCGCCGCCGTAATCGAGGAGGCCGTCCGGTTCCCCGGCTTTGCCTTCGTCAACGTGCAGTCGCCCTGCGTCACCTACGGGCAGGACGACGAGCAGCTCAAGGCCCACAAGGCGACGATGCAGCCCCTCGCCGCCCTCGGGCACGACGCGAGCGACCGGCTCAAGGCCATGGCCCTCGCCGCCGAGTACGGCGAGAAGCTCTACACGGGCGTCTTCTACCGCAACCCCGAGCCGCCCCCGACCTACGAGGGCGAGGCGCGCCGGCGACAGGCGGAGGCGGGGCGCGAGGCGCCTCCCCGGGAGCGAGTGCTCGAAATCTTCCTCCCGCGGTAAGCTCCCGGGAGGGAGCGACCCCGTCGGGTCGTCCTCGTCACGCGCTCGCGCCGACCGTCTCGGGCCTTCGAGCGGCGGTGCGGCGCCCGACCCGAAGGAGGAGCATGAGCTCGCTTTTGCGCTGGGGGCTGCTCGGGACCGCGCGGATCAACCGGATGGTGATCCCGCCGCTGCGGACTTCGCCCCGCAACCGCCTCGTCGCCGTGGCCAGCCGGGAGAGGGCGCGGGCCGAGGACTACGCGAGGGAGT